>ENA-UOJE01000141-UOJE01000141.1-human-gut-metagenome-genome-assembly--contig:-C23-NODE-141-length-86701-cov-11.491921_pt1 | contig 86701 bp, 79 predicted proteins | sample MGYA00242341_ERZ723888 | MGnify/ENA metagenome assembly ERZ723888 | reverse complement strand
ATAGGCGTTTTTCTTAGCGGCATATATTAATATTCGTAAAAAATTGTCGACATCTGGCATATATTGGAATTTTTATATGCTTGATAGGTGAATTTGCTGTTGACCCTTTATGGAAAATTTCAATAAATTGAAAATAGTTAAATTACAAAATTATGGCTGGAATTAAGGAAATTTTTTCAAACGACATCGGAATCGACCTCGGAACGGCAAATACGCTTGTATATGCCAAAGATACAAATGAGATAACGAGCGAGCCGAGCGTCGTGGCCGTCTACAACAATTCCAAAAAAGTCGTCGCCGTCGGTGAAAAGGCGAAAAAGATGCTTGGAAAAACCCCCGGAAACATTACGGCTATACGCCCTATGAAAGTCGGGGTAATAGCCGATTTCGAGATTACCGAAATAATGCTGCGCTACTTTATCCAAAAAGCGGCAAAGCAGTGGAATTTCATAGCGCCGAGAGTTGTCGTTGCAGTGCCTTCGGGAATTACGGAGGTGGAGAGGCGCGCCGTACAGGAGTCCGCCATACACGCCGGCGCGCGCTCTGTGTGTCTTAAAGACGAGCCGCTTATGGCGGCGATAGGCGTGGGGCTGCCTATCGAGGAGCCTACCGCTAGCATGATTGTCGACATTGGCGGCGGCACTACGGAAGTCGCGATAATTTCCCTTTCGAACGTCGTTTACTCAAAAAGCGTTAGAATAGGCGGCGACGAGTTCGACAACTGCATTGCCCAGTACATGAAGCGCGCGTACAACCTCATCATAGGCGAGCGCACCGCTGAGGAAATTAAGATAAACATTGGCTCCGCATACCCGCTCGACAACGAGCTTACCTGGGAGGTCAAGGGGCGCGATTCTGTCGCAGGGCTTCCCAAGACGCTCTTTGTGACGTCGCAGGAAATCCGCGAGGCGCTCTCCGATTCCTTCAAGGCCATCACCGATGTGATACACGAAGCGCTCGAACTTTGCCCGCCTGAACTCAGCGCCGACCTTGTCGACCGTGGCATAGTTCTCGCTGGAGGCGGCGCGCTGATTCGCAATTTGAATCTGCTTGTCACCGAGGCTACCGGTATACCGTGCTTTGTCGCCGACGACCCTCTCAGGGCGGTTGTCAACGGCACTGCGGCTGTGCTTCAAAATTACGAGTTCTGGACGAAGGATAACTCGTAATAAGGGTAGCCGACATAGTCCGCCGCCGTTCGCGTAAGGCGTTTGCGCGCGTGTTCCCGGCGGATCTCGCGCGGGCGCCTTTAATTTTTTAAGGTTTTTTGCGGTGGCTTGCCCGGTGGAAAGGAACTTATTTGCGCGCCGGCGCATGGGATAATGGAGGCGAATTTTTTTAAGATATGCAGTGGGGTAAACATACAGTATTGCGCAATATTGCGGTATTTGCCGCGGTGATATTTGTTTGTCTTTTCGCCCCGTCCGCCGTGAGAAATTTTACGTCTTCGGCATTTGAGGAATTTAGGGCGCCGCTCGACTCAATACCGTCGCATTTGTCCGACCTTCAAAAGTATTGGAGCCTGCATTCAAACTCCAAGCGCGAGCTGATTGAGGCAGGGAGGGATCTCGCGCGGCTGAATTCGGCGTACGAGCTAAAACTCATGGAAAACGAGTCGCTGCATAGGCGGCTCGAGAGGCTTGAACGCATAATGAATATGCCGTCGGACCCGAAGTTTAAATATGAAATCGCTAGGGTTGTGCGGCGCGACGTGAACGCCTGGTGGCAGCGCCTTGTAATTAGAAAGGGGTCTTTGCACGGAATTAAAGACGGTTGTGCTGTGGTTTGTTCGTCCGGCGTAGTTGGTAGAATTGCTGAAGTGGGGCTGCACACGTCCGTGGTGGAGCTTGCGAGCTCAAGGAGGTTCAGAATGGCGGCGCGGTTTGCAGGCGACGACAGGCCCGTCATATACTACGGCAGGGGCGGAACTTCGCTCCATATTGCTGAAGGCGAGGTCGTGGACGCTCCGGCGGATATCGAGCCCTCGCGCGAAAAGCCTGCGATGCTCGTGACATCGTCGCTCGCGGGAACTTTCCCCGACGGGGTTGAAATAGGAAAAGTTTATTCGCTATCAATAGGGGCTGACGGAATTTTTAAGTCCGGCAGGGTAGAGCTCTCAACACGCCTTGACTCTATCGCCGAGGTTGCGGTTCTAATACCGGTTTCGGAGGGCGCAGAATAAAGATGCGCAGAGTTAAATACAGCCCGGTAGCAGTGTTTTTGCTGACAAATATCGCCTACCTTTATATTTTGGCAACTGTCAATTCCGAAATATCCCCGTATGCATCGCTGATTTTGCCGAGCGTATTTATAATAGGGCCCGCGCTGATGCTTAGGGGGTGGCAGGCAGCCCTCGTAATCGGCTTGACTGCTTTTTTGTGCGAAGCGACGACTCCCGTGCGGCCGGGGATAACATGCGCGCTTTGGCTCTTGGCGGCGGTATTTGTCCGCATAGCCCGTTTTAGATTCAGGTCGCTCGACCCGCTCTCCCTGTGTACGCTAGCTCAATTTGTGAATTTGGCGCTTGGATTGGCGTACATGCTGTTTTTCCCGAATGGCTGCGCGGATTTGACTGATTATCTGTTTAGGGTATTTGCCGATTTATTTTTGTCGGCGGCGGTTCTGATTTTGATTGCGCGCTTTTCTGTTATGGTTCCGCTTTCCATACTTAAATTTGCAGGAATAGAGCTAAAAATAGAGGAGGACGATTAGTCCCGATGGATAAAAACGGACAGTACTCGAATTGGAATCCGAGAATCCCTGTGTTTTACGCGGTATTCGCGGCAGCGTTTTTATTTTTATTAGGAACACTCGCATACCGCCAGATATACCTGTACGACTATTATAGCCAGCGCGGAGAGCGCCAAAGCATGAGGCGCATTATCGAGCCAGGGGCGCGCGGAGACATCTACGACCGCAATATGAAATTGCTGGTAACAAACGAACCACGGTTTTCCGCAGTGGTGTATTTTAACGAGATAAGGCGCGAGTTCCGGCGCGAATATATGCGCCTAAAAAAAATCGAGCTCGCCCGCAGAGCCGCAGCAGGCGAGGAAGGCCCGCCGAATTATTCTGAAATTTCAAGCCGCGCGCGCGCAAATGTTTTAAACGGGTACGTCGCCCAGATAAACTCCATATTGGGTTCTGACTACAAGCTTACGACCGCTGATTACAACAGGCACTTTGAAAACCAGAGGCTCTTGCCTTTCCCCATAATAAAAGATTTGAAGGGGCGGGAGCACGCGATACTCGCCGAGCGTTTGCCCGTTGATTCGCCGATTCAGATTTATACGGACACTGCCAGGTATTATCCCTATGGGCCGTCTGCGGCGCACCTTCTTGGATATGTGGGGAGCAATTTTGATGAAATCGACACCGACGGCGTTCCTGGGGACGACTTGCAGACATTCTCGTTCGTCGGGAAAATCGGCAGATCCGGGCTTGAAAAGGCTTTCGATTCAGTATTGCAGGGCAACAGCGGCGCGAAAATATGGGTTGTCGACCTCGATGGATACCAGTATGAAAATGTTGCCGACGTGACGCCTAAGAAGGGCCGCGACGTAGTTTCGTCGATAGACATAGACTTGCAGCAGACTATTGAAGACTCATTCGGGACGAGGAAGGGCGCGGCGGTCGCGCTCGATGTCAAAACGGGCGAAGTTCTCGCCATGGTCAGCCTTCCGTCTTACGACCCTAACGAGCTCAGCCCGTACATGACCTATAAAGTCAGCAACGAAATTACCAAGCGCGGCGCATGGCTCAACAGGGCAACCCAGGGATTGTATCCGCCGGGATCGACCTTCAAGATTGTCACGGCCTGCGCGGGGCTAATGACTGGCGTTATAGACGAAAAAACCGTCAAGACATGCGACGGCGGCTTGAGAGTCGGCACGAGGATATTTCCGTGCAACAGCCGCTATGGGCATGGAAATATAGATCTTGTCGATGCCTTGGCCCACAGCTGCAACGTATATTTTTACGAGACTGCACTCGAATGCGGCATAGAGGCTTTGAGCGCGACCGCAAAGGATTTTGGGCTCGACTCTAAAACCGGCTTAGAGTTGAAGGAGGACTATTCGAGGCGGACGGTAGTGGCAGATCCCGAATACAAGGAGAAATACCGTTCGTACGATGGCCCGTGGACTGCCGGCGACACTGCAAATGCCTCCATAGGGCAGGGGTACCAGCTTCAGACGCCGCTTCAGATGGCTTGCATGGTTGCGTCGTTCGCCCGCGGACAGACGCGCACGCGCCCGTCAGTAATCCACGATACATCGCGTGTTTGCGACCTCGCATACCACGGCGGGGAGAAGTTAAATTTGAAGCCTGAGCATTACAAGGCGATAATAGATGGAATGAAAGCTGCTGTCGAAAGGGGCACAGCCAAGAGAGCTGCGGTTGAGGGCGTGAGTGTCGCGGCGAAAAGCGGCACTGCGCAGGTTCCTGTTAGGGGGAAAAAGCTTACTCTCGCATGGATGGTCGCGTTCGCGCCTGTCGAAAATCCGCAAATTGCAATAAGCGTGGTTGTTGAGGGGGAGGAGATTGGCGACGCTTCAGGAGGACGCACGGCGGGGCCTATTGTGGGGAATGCTTTGAAGAAATATTTTGAGAGTTCTCCGCTATTTCCAAAGGTAGGGAATGCCGAAAACGCGGCAAATTGACATAGAGCTTGGTTAGCGCGGCAATCCAGTGCATAGGCTTGTTGTACTTTGGGTGCGGTGCCGAATAATGCGGTAAAGAATTTGCGCCAAGGGCAGAATATAGGCGGGGTGGGTTATATAGTGTACTCGCGCATTGGGCCAAAGGCGGATTTTATGTTGGGGCATGCGTTTTGTAGCGCGGAAGAGCGCATTGCGCCAAGGGCAGATTGTATGTGGTCGTGTGGGGCAATAGAGCATTGGTAGCATTGCGCCAAGGGCGGATTTGCCTGCATTTGTGCGCCTATATTTTGGCGCGGTTTGGCACGGGGGGTATTGGGTGCCGGGCTTGGAAAATTTATTGCCGCTTTTGAATTTTTTATTTTTAAACTCTTTAACTTATGCAGTTAAAGAAACTTAAAATTCAGAGGTTAAGGGGGGATTCCCTATCCTTATAAATTTTTTGCTTTTTACGAAAATAAACAGGGTCGGAAAATTTTGCTTGGGGATTAGATAAAACTTTTTTTGCAGGAATTGCGGCGTGTTCCTAATTGGGGCGCGGGGTGCGGATTTTTTTTGCGATTCTACGATAAGGCTTGCCAAAAAGAATAGTCTCGAAGATATTTTCTGAACGATAATTTAAGAACAACTTCGCGCGAGCGTAATTTTATATGAGCGATCCTATTAAACACGAGTGCGGCATAGCCGTAATCAGACTGTTAAAACCCCTAAAATACTATCAGGAAAAATACGGGACTCCGATATACGGTTTCAACAAGCTTTTCCTTCTAATGGAAAAGCAACACAACCGCGGGCAGGACGGCGCCGGCATTGGATCCGTAAAAATAGGCGTTCCTCCCGGCGAGAACTACATATTCCGCGAGCGCAACGCCAACCCCAATGGGCTAGCCAAAATTTTTGCCGACCAGCTGAAGATATACAACCACAAGGTCAAGGCCGGGATTATCCACCCCGAGTTCCCGGAGACCGTCAAGAGCAATTTTGACTACGCCGCAGAGCTGCTGATAGGCCACTTGCGCTACGGAACGAGCGGCTCTTACGATAAAAACACCTGCCATCCCTTTGCGCGCAAGAGCACGTGGCCTGCCCGCAATTTGATGCTTGTTGGCAATTTCAACATAACCAATACCGAAGAACTGCAAAAGGCGCTAATACAGCGTGGAATCCACCCGGTTTTCAGCACGGACACGCAGGCGATATTGGAGGAAATATCGTTTCATCTTGATATAGAGCATGGGGAAATCTACCGCCAACTGCGCGACAAAGGCGTAGCGGGCGAGGATATTCTGAGAATGATGAACGAAAAGCTCAGTCCCCTTAGAATAGTAAGCAACGCCGCCAAAAACTGGGACGGCGGTTATGCGATAGCCGGTGCAATCGGCAACGGCGACGCATTCGTTCTGCGCGACGCAAACGGCATACGCCCGTGCTTCTATCTCAAGAACGACGAGATTATCGCCTTTGCGTCGGAGCGCGTTCCGCTCATGACGGTCTTTGAGGCGGACGAGTCTGACGTGAAAGAGGTAAAGCCCGGGCATGTGTTTGTCGTAAAGTGCGACGGAACATGCTATGAGGAACCCTATAAGCCGGCGGGTGAAAAGAAGGCGTGCACGTTTGAGCGCATATATTTTTCGCGCGGGAATGATCCGCAGATATACGCCGAGCGCAAGGCTCTCGGGCGCTTGCTTTGCCCGAAATTGTATGAAAGCATAGGCAGGGATTTTAAAAATAGCGTTTTCAGCTATATCCCGAATACGGCTGAAGTTGCTTATTACGGAATGCTTCACGGCTTGCGAATGATACGCAGGGAACAGGTTAAAAAAGAGCTTGTGAAGGCTGTCGAAGATGGCAGGGAGTTCACCGACGAATTTTTGGATTCGCTCATACTCGACAATTGGCCGCGCGGGGAAAAGATTGTCCACAAAGACATAAAATTGCGCACTTTCATTTCCCAGGAAAAAGATAGAATGTCTTTGGCTTCGCACGTATACGACATAACTTACGGTGTTGTCACCCACAAGGATACGCTCGTATGCCTCGACGATTCCATTGTGCGCGGAACCACCCTCCAGCAGCAGATATTGCGCATATTAAGCCGTACGAATCCGAAGAAGATTGTCATAGCTTCCACCGCCCCGCAAATACGCTATCCCGACTGCTACGGCATAGACATGAGCGAGATAGGCAAGTTTATCGCATTCCAAGCCGCGATAAAGCTCTTGAAGGAGCAGGGCAACGCCGAGCTTATAAAGGATGTCTACCGCCTATGCTGCTCGCAAAAGGATAAACCTTCGCGCGAGATAAAAAATTATGTGAAGATGATATATGAGCCGTTCACGGCGGACAAAATTTCCGAAAAAGTAGCGGAGCTTGTCAGACCCCATAATGTGTCGTGGAACGGCGAATTGGAGATAGTTTTCCAATCGATAGAAAATCTGCACAAGGCAATTACCACTTGCACAGGCGACTGGTATTTTACGGGCGACTACCCGACGCCCGGCGGCTACGCAGTTTTGAATAAAGCCTTTATAAACTACTACGAGAACAGGGAAGGCCGCAGCTATTAAAAGATGAGAGATTTTTCATGGTCTGGCAGGCGGGCGGCCGGAGTCTTCCTGCACATTTCGTCGCTACCCTCGGAGTACGGCATAGGCAATGTGGGGGCGGCTGCGGACTGTTTTTTCGACTTCCTTAAAAAGAGCGGGTTTACCTATTGGCAGATTTGCCCGCTCGGCCCGACTGGATACGGAGACTCGCCGTACCAATCGTTTTCGGCATTCGCCGGCAACGTGTATTTTGTGGACTTTGCTAAACTTGCGGCGGCGGGGCTGCTCGACGAATCGGACTTGGCTCCCCTGCGTAAACTTCCCGCTGACAAGTGCGACTACGGCGGTATTTATGCCCTAATCCCGCAGCTTGTCCGCAAGGCGGCTAAAAATTTTAAAGCCAATGCGGATTCGCACTCGAAGGCCGATTTTGACGTTTTTGTAAATGAAAACGCCGGTTGGCTTAAATCGTACGCCCTGTTTGCGGCTCTGAAAAAAAAGTTCGGTGGAAAGCCGTGGTACGAATGGCCCAAAGAGTACCGGACTATGAAATCGGCGCGCGTCCAGGGACTGTCGGAAGAAGACATGGAAGAGATCTTTTCAGTCAAATTAGGGCAGTGGGTGTTTTTTAGGCAATACGAAGATTTCCGCAGGCGGGCGGCAGATGCCGGTATAAAAATATTCGGCGACTTGCCCATATTCGTATCGCTCGACTCTGTAGAGGCGTGGGAGCGCCCTGAGATATTTGATATGAAGCCCGACGGGACACCCGCAAATGTCGCGGGAGTGCCTCCTGACTATTTTTCCGCGACGGGGCAGCTGTGGGGCAATCCGCTTTACGCTTGGCGCAAATCAAAGGAAAAAGTTTACAAATTTTGGTTTGAGCGCGTGTCGGCGGCCCTCAAAATGTTCGACGTAATACGCTTCGACCATTTTAGGGGATTTGCCGACTATTGGTCGATACCCGCGTCAGCAAAGGACGCCCGCGAGGGAGTCATGAAAAAGGGCCCCGGAAGGGAATTTTTCGACGCTCTAAAAAGGCGTTTCCCGAAAGGGAAATTTGTCGCCGAAGACCTTGGGTTGCTTTCAAAGGCGGCGTACGCCCTGCGCGACGAGCTGAATATCCCCGCGATGGCAGTTTTGCAATTTGCCTTCGGCGACACGCCGGACAACCCGTATCTGCCCCACAATATAAAGAAGGAGTGCGTATACTATACGGGCACGCACGACAACAATACGTCTATCGGCTGGTATGAAAACGCCCCTGAAAAACAAAAAGACATGTTCAGAAGGTATTTTCGCACTTCCGGCGACAGCCCAAATTGGGAAATGATACACGCGGTGATGATGAGTGTTGCGAAGATAGCGATATTTCCAATGCAGGATATCGCCGGGCTTGGGGCGGAGTGCCGGACAAATACGCCAGGTGTCCCGTACGGAAACTGGCAATGGAGGCTTACCCGCGGGCTTCTCGAGAGGGTCGAGCGCGTAAACGTGCCGTATCTTAGGGAAATTGTGGAGCTCAGCGGGCGCCTTAGGAAGCCAGAAAACAAAAAATGTGTTGAAATTTAGGTCTTTGCTTTTAAAACTGCGTCTTTAAAAAAATGAGAGAGGGCGAATCGCAGAAAAAACCCGAAACGGAAATAAAAGGATTTTCGGTTTCAAAGGGTATAGCGCACGGAGAGGCGTTTGTGCTTTTGCACAAAGAGCTTCAAACGCCCGTGTACGAAGTCCGCGACGCGGACAAGCCAGCCGAAATAAAGCGCTTTGAAAATGCGATACTGAAAACCCGCAAAGACATTTTAGACGTAAAGTCGGAATTGTCCGAGGAGATAGGCTCCGCCGAGGCGTCTATTTTCGACGCGCATATACTTGTGCTCGAGGACGTCGCAGTAATGCAGGAAACGCTCTCGATGTTCAAGGAAAAGAACTACAATATCGAGTACTGCTATTCGAGCGTAATCAACAAATTTATAGCCGCATTCGAGCGCATCGACGACCCCTATATAAAAGAGAGAATTGCCGACTTTAAGGACGTCTCGCGCAGGGTGCTTGGCAATATGCTCGGCGTTCAAACCTCCAAAATAGGGGCTTTGAGCGATCCGCTAATACTCGTAAGCTCGGATTTTGCCCCGGCGGATTTTTCGCTTGTAGACAAGAGCAAAATACTCGCGATAGTGACTGAAAAAGGCTCCCAAACAAGCCACACGGCAATCTTGTCGAGATCTCTCGGAATACCGTGCGTGGTTGGGATTCCCGAGGTCGCCGAGAAAGTTTCTACGGGCGACATGTTGCTTGTCGATGGATACAACGGCAGCATTGTCATAAATCCTTCCGAAAGCACGGTGTCGCATTATACCGAGCTTGAATCGGCTCAGAAGGAGATAGAGGTTTTATATGCAACGTCCTTGCCGTATCCGTCGGTGACTCCCGACGGGAGGGCGTTTTCGGTGGAGATAAACATAAGCTCCCCCGCCGACATATCCGAAAGCGTTATGAGGTATTGCGACGGAGTCGGGCTGTTTAGAACTGAGAATTTCTTTATGGACTTTGGCGGATTCCCGGATGAGGAAAGCCAGTTCAAAACCTACCGGGACGCCGCGTTGGCGGCGCGCGGAAAACCCGTTGTAATACGCACTCTCGACCTTGGCGGGGATAAAAATCTGAGCCTGATGAAAATGGACAGCAAGGAGGAAAATCCCTTCATGGGCTATCGGGCTATAAGATTTTGCCTCGACCACCGCGACATATTTTTAACCCAGCTGAGGGCGATACTAAGGGCGAGCGCTTACGGAAAAGTCAAAATACTTTTGCCGATGATAAGCTCGATAAGGGAAGTCGAAAAGAGCAAGCTGCTAATAGAGCAGGCAAAGGAAGAGCTGACGAAATCCTCCATGCCTTTCGATAAGAATATAGAGCTTGGGGTTATGATAGAAGTTCCGGGAGCTGCGCTTACGACAGATGTCATAGCGGCCGAGTGCGACTTCATAAGCATTGGGACAAACGACTTGATTCAATACCTTTTGGCAGTCGACAGGGTCAACGATCTCGTGGCGAATTTATACGAGCCGACCCATACGGCGGTTATACGCACGCTAAATATGGTAGTCTCTTCCGCCTGTAAGGCAGGGATACCGGTAAGCGTTTGCGGCGAGCTTGCCGCCGACCCGATATTTGCGCCGCTGCTGCTTGGCATGGGTGTCACTGAATTTAGCATGTCGGCAAAGTCCGTAAGCGAGATAAAATTTTTGTTGCGCAAGGTGCCGTTTGAAAAAGCGCGTGCCTTGAGAGACGAAATTCTCACTCTAAGCCGTTCCCGGCACATAGCGAGCCGTTTGCGCTCCTTCCATTACGAGGCTCTCGAACGTTTTTTAAAGTAGTCGATGCCGAAAGAAAATACAAAACAGGCCGTTGCAGATATAAAGGCCGCGGGCATTGAAGTCTCTCTCTCCCCCGAAGATTTATTCGGGGCGTCTCTCGACCACACGCGGTACAGCTTTATGCCCGATGCGCGCGTTTGGGTTAGAAACGGCGAAGAAATCGCGTTTGCGTTAAAAACCGCAAACGAGCTTGGAGTATGCGTAAGCGTGCGGGGTTCGGGAACTGGTTGCGCGGGCGGGTGTATTCCTGTCGACGGCGGAATTGTGCTGGATCTGTCAAAGATAAATTTTATAGAAATTTATCCTGCTGAGAGGGCGGCTCGCGTGGGGGCGGGCGCGGTGACGGCGGATATAGACGCGCGCGCGGCGGAGTTTGGACTCATGTACGCGCCCGATCCGTCCTCTCACAAATATTCCTCGATAGGCGGGAATATATCTTGCAATGCGGGCGGCTTGCGCGCGGCAAAGTACGGAAACACGCGCGAAAACGTGCTTGCGCTTACGGCGTATCTCGCGGACGGCAGAAAGCTCGAATGCGGGCGACCCCTAAAAAAGTTTTCTGTCGGTCCGAATTTAAAGGATTTTTTTATAGGATCCGAGGGCACATTTGGAGTGGTTGGTGAAGCTTGGGTTAAGCTGTTGCCGCGGCCGCGCGCAAAGCGGGCTGTGATAGCTTTCCCTAAGAGCGACTCCGACGCTTTTGATGCGGTGGAAAAGCTGATGTGCTCGCCGCTTACGCCTTCGATATGCGAATTTATGGACGCCGATACGCTAAAATGCGTAAGGGTCAAAAATCCGTCTATAAAAATAGACGCGCCTGAAAGCGCAGCCGCTCTCCTGCTCGAGTTTGACGGAGAGCCTCTCCAAACCGAAGCGGACGCCAAAGCGGCCGAGAAATTGCTTTCCGAATACGGCGCGCGCGCGTCGCGCGATGGCGCGGAGGCCGAGCGTTTTTGGGAGGTACGGCGGCGCGCGTCGCAATCAATGTATCTGCTTGGCGACTCGAAGGTGAATCAGGACATAGTGCTTCCGTTTTCGTCTGTGAAAAAATATTTTGAGTTTTTTAAAGAACTTGCGCGCGCATCCGGATTGCCTGCGCCCGTATTCGGGCATTCAGCCGACGGGAACTACCACATACATTTTATGTATTGCGCCGCGAATGTCGGCGATAGGCAAAAGGCGTGGGGCGCCATGGAACAAGCCGTCAAAAAAGCCATAGAGATGGGCGGGGCTGTTTCGGGAGAGCACGGAATAGGCTTTTTGAAATCAAAATACATGCCATTCCAGCATTCGGAGGCGGAGCTCGATACGATGAGGGCGCTCAAAAAGCTCTTTGATCCCAAAAACATTCTAAACCCTCACAAAGTTTATTTTCCCGGAGCCGTGAAGAACGTTCCGCCGCCGCTTACGGGGGTGAAACTTCCGTGGGATTAAGCGCGGCGGCGCCAGGCCTCTTGATAAATCTTGCAAAGGGCGGCGGGCTTTTGTAAAGTCCGGCGTTTAATTTTTTTTGGCAAAGGCAGCTTTTTAGTTATGAAGAACGCAAAGAAAGAACAGGCAAGCTGGGGCGGTAGGTTCTCGAAGGGGCCGAGCCGCCTCATGCTAAGATTTAGCGAGTCGGTGTCGTTCGACAGGCTTCTCGCGGAATTTGACATACGCGGCTCCGTGGCGCAGGCAAAAATGCTCGCGCATGTCGGGATAATTTCAAAAAAAGAGTCGTCTGAAATCATATCCGGGCTCTCGAAAATTTTGAAAAAAATAAACGACGGAGAATTTGAGTGGGACGAATCCCTCGAAGACGTCCACATGAATATCGAGCAGGCTCTCACCCGAGACGTTCCCGCCGCAGCAAAGCTCCATACCGCCCGCAGCCGCAACGACCAGGTCGCGACGGACATGCGCCTATTCTTTAAATTCGCGTGCGAACAAATGGGCAAAAAAATTGGTGTTGCAATAAAGAGCCTCTTGAAGCTCGCTTCCGACAATAAGTCTATTTTGATACCCGGATACACGCATCTTCAGAGGGCGCAGCCCGTGAGCGTGGCGCACCACATACTCGCGTGGGTCGAGATGCTCGCAAGAGATGTCGAGCGCTTTAACTTTTGCGCAGAGGGTGCGAACGTCTCTCCTTTGGGAAGCGGCGCGATAGCGGGAACAACCCTTCCAATCGATCGCCTGTATGCGGCTTCGCAGCTTGGGTTTGTCGATCCCGGCACGGGGGATCCGATTGTCACGGGCAACAGCATGGACGCTGTTGCCGACCGCGACATATTCTTGGAGTTTGCGTTTAACTGCGCAGTATTTGGCACGCACCTTTCGCGCATAAGCGAGGACGTGATAATATGGAACACCAGCGAATTTGCGTTCGTAAAGTTGCCCGACGAATTTACAACAGGCTCTTCGCTCATGCCGCAAAAGAAAAACCCCGACGCCTTTGAGCTAATGCGCGGCAAGGCTGCGCGGCTTGCCGGGAATTTGACTGCTCTCATGACGCTAGTCAAGGGGCTTCCGCTGACGTACAATAGGGATTTGCAGGAGGACAAGCCTCCGATATTCGATTCGTACGAACAGGCTTCAATATGCGCCGAGGTTTTGGGCGAATGCGCAAAGGGCATAAAATTTAACGCCAAGAAGTGTGCCGAGGCCGTCTCCGACCCTATGCTGCTTGCGACAGACCTTGCAGACTATTTTGTCATGAAGGGCGTTCCGTTTAGGGAGGCGCACCACATAGTCGGAAGGCTTGTGGCGCTCTCGGAAAAGAGCGGCGTGCCAATAAACGAACTTTCCGACGCCGAAGTATTCGCGCACTGCGACAAGGCGGACTCGTCTTGGCGCGACGTCTTTGACTTGAAGCGCGCAATGTCTATGCGCGAGAAAATCGGAATGCCGGGGCCCAAGCAAATCGATGCGCAGCTTGAGGCTTGGAATAAGATTTTCCAATAACATCATAGCCCCAAATTTATTCTCCATGCGGCCGCGTTTTTTGCGCGCGCCGCTTTTCTTATGCGCGCCGCTTTTTATTGAAATTGGAAATAGGGCTTTCCATAAAATTTTTTTTGCCCGCAAAAAAAACGCCTATAATTAGGCGTTTTTTTCTTAATTTTTCAGTTGTGAAAACTCTATATTCCGTCGATTTGCTCGGACAAGTATTTTACGAGTTCGTCCTCGCTCAGTCGAATTTGCTTTGTTGTGTCGCGGTCGCGCAGAGTGACGGTTCCGTCGCCTTCTATCGATTGGAAGTCTACCGTTATTCCAAATGGCGTTCCGATTTCGTCCTGGCGGCGGTATCTTCTGCCTATCGCTCCGGCTGCGTCGAAGAAGATATTCCAGCGGCGGCGCAATTTTTTGTAGAGGTCCTGCGCTTTTTGCAGAAGTTCGGGCTTGTTTTTTACAAGCGGGAAGACAGCCGCTTTGTATGGCGCAACCCTCGGGCTGAATTTTAGGAGCACGCGCTTTTCGGCTTGTCCCTTGTCGTTCGGAACTTCGTCTTCCTCGTAGGCGGCGGTCATTACGGCGAGGAATGTCCTGTCCACGCCGAGCGACGGCTCGATTACATGCGGCAAATATTTCTCCTTGCGGGCTTCGTCAAAGTATTCGAGGCTTTTCCCGGAGGCGTTTTGGTGCTGTGTAAGGTCGAAATTCCCGCGCACAGCTATGCCTTGCAATTCCTGCACCCCGTGCGGGAAATGGAAGGTGATGTCTGTGCAGGCCTTTGCGTAGTGCGCGAGCTTTTCTTTCGGGTGGACGTCTTCCGAAAGCTTGTCCGCGGGTATGCCGATTGATACAAACCATTTTTTGCAGGCGTCAATCCATTCCCTGTGCATGGTCTTCCAGTCGTCGTATGGGGATATAAAATATTCTATCTCCATCTGCTCAAATTCGCGGCTGCGGAATATGAAGTTGCGCGGGGTAATCTCGTTCCTGAACGCCTTGCCTATTTGCGCTATTCCAAAGGGAACTTTTACGCGGGTTGTGTCGCAGACATTTTTAAAGTCGGCGAATATGCCCTGTGCGGTTTCGGGGCGGAGATAGGCTATCGCGGTTTCGTCGCGCAGCGCGCCGACGTAGGTTTGAAACATCAAATTGAAGTCGCGCGGGGGCGTTAGGGTTCCGGCTTTACCAGTGGCAGGGGAGGGTATCAAATCGTACTCGTCGGGCTTGGCGTCCATGTAGTTCTTCAAAACGACGGGCTCCAATTCGCCTTGTTTTGCCATTTTCCTCTTTAATTCGGCGGCTTTCTTATCGGCCTGTTCCTGCATATTTTCGTCTTCAAGGACGCTTATGTAGCCGATTGTTTCCCCGCCGACTTTAACTTGCGCAAAAAATATCTGGTCGGCCCTAAAGCGCAATTTCGATTCCTTGCAGTCCACCATAGGGTCGGAGAATCCGGCGACGTGCCCCGAGGCGCGCCATACGTCGGGGTGCATTATTATCGAGGCGTCGAGGCCCACAATGTCGTCTCTACCGTGGACAAAGTCGTTCCACCATGCCCTTTTTATATTGTTTTTCAGTTCGACGCCCAGCGGCCCGAAATCGAAAAATCCGTTAAAGCCGCCGTAAATTTCCGACGAGCGATATATAAACCCCCTGCGCTTGCAGAGGCCCTCAATTGTTGCCATGTCGACCATAATAAAAAAACAATCCATTTAACGCTAAGAAGCCAAAAAAGTTTGTCAACACCGCTTTATGCCCTATTGCGGCAATGGCATTTTTATGCGCGGAAATATTCGGCGTTTTAACAGTAAAAAACTTGCGAAGAGATTGCAAAAGTGCCGAGTTCTCTACAAAAGCGAGCATCTCTCAAGCAGCGGCGCGTCGGACAGAATCTCGTCTATGTTTCCGCGCGCAGCGAGCTTCCCGCGGTCTAAGACTATCGCCGTATTGCAGACGCTACGCGCAAACTGCATATCGTGGGTCGATATTATTTTTGTCTGTTTAAACGAATTTAAAAGATCGGCGAGCTCGCGTTTGCCGCGCGGGTCGAGCTGCGCGCTCGGCTCGTCGAGCAGCATTATCTCGGGCTGCATTGCGGCAACCCCGCATATCGCGGCTCTTTTCTTTTCCCCTTCGGACAACTCGTTCGGAGAGCAGTCTCTCAGGTTTTGTATCGAAAGCCTTTCGAGCCAAATTTCGGCAGTTTCGAACGCGCGTTCGCGCGGGACGCCCGAGTTTTCTATGCCAAATGCCACATCGTCAATTACCGTCGGGCAGAATAGCTGGTCGTCAGAGTTCTGGAAGACGAGTCCGGCGAGCGCCCTTACTTTTCTCAAATTCTTTTTTTGAACTTCAATCCCCCCGACTTTCGCGCTTCCGGATAAAATTGGCGCAAGCCCTACGAGCGCCAACAATAGAGTCGATTTTCCCGCGCCGTTCGCCCCGAGCAGCGCGCAGGATTCCCCTTTGCCGACCTGCAGATCGAGCCCTGAAATGGCCGGCTTTTTCCCTTTTTCTCGCGTGGCTGCCAAATTGCGGGTTTCTATCATATAAAAATTTCTCCCGATAAAATCTTGAAAGCGGCGCATACGCAAACAAAAAGGGCAGAAATAAGAATGTCGCTGGCCATTATTTGCCCGCGAGTCGTTTGAGAGCATTTAGCCTCGAATCCGCGCGCGCGCATTGCTGAGTATATGTTGGAGGCCCTGTCGAGGCTACGCAGTAAAAGCGAGCCCGCAAGCTTCGGCCAATCGGTGATTTTTGCGGCTCCCGAAGCGTGCGCCGACCTCAGCGAGTACGCCCTTAAAACTTGTCGGGCTTGCTCGGCTATGATGGGGATATAACGCATTGTAAGCGATATTTGAAGGGCGATGGGGCAGGGAATTTTTAAAGCCACCAACCCTTTTGCCATTTCCGACTCCGATGCGCACTGCGAGAACGCGACCGCCGCGGCCGCGCACGCCCACGCCTTCGCGCACAGCACCGCGAGCGAAATTTCCCCCGCGGATATTTTTACAATCCCAAAATCGAGCATCGCAGCTCTCTCAAACCAAAGGTTTGCGGCGCCTATGACGAGCGCAATCGGAACTGCTGCAAGCGAGTTTTTTAATGATTTAAAAATATCTTTTGAAGATGCTATCAGCGCCGCGAGCGGAAGGGAGGCGAACATCATAATCCCCGCCATATCGTATTTGGGAAAGGAAACTGCAAAGCACACATAGATAAACGCCAATAAGATTTTTAGCGTTGGCGTAAAAATTTTCCGACGGGCGGCTCCAGTTCCGCTTGTTAAAATGCTATTGCGCGGCACGTTTGGATTTCCTAAGAGCGAATCCGGCCGCAGCGGCGGCCGAAAGGGTTGCAAGCGTGCCTATTGCTCCCGCAAAAGCGCCGCTAACTGGCGAGTCTGAATCGGGAAGGTTGTAATCTGGTAGAAGGGCTGACTTTTCTTGCACTTTTTCTGCCGCGGAATGTATTTCTGAATCGGCAGAAATTTCTCCGCTGCCCGCCGTGCGCTCTATGGACCATTCAAGGCCGTCAGGATTTTGCGACGCGAGCATCGAAAGCCCCGATGCCATTGCAAGGGCCGCTACAACAAGCGACAGGCATACTGTCCCCGAAGAAGTTTTTGTGGCGTTTTCAAAGACTTCCGGCCGGGCGGATTTTAAAAATACAAGAACTGCGCCTGTAAGCGCGCCCTCTACAAGGCCTATTGCCAAGTGTATCGGCTGCATCAATAACGCGAAAGTTTTGAAAGGCAGCTGCGTCACGCCCGAGCACAATGTTTCCAGCACGACTCCGAAAGCCCCAAGCTGCAGCGCAACCGTGCAGCCGAGTATTGACGCCGCCATTATTCGCGCCCCGCTTTTCATATTTTTTGCGATTGGCAAAAATATTAGCGGATATGCAATGAAGCATGGGAAAAATCCCATATTAAATATATTGCAGCCTAGCGCGAGTATTCCGCCGTCGGCAAACATAAACGCCTGAATTGCCAGCACACACGCAAGCGCAATAAACGCCCCGTGCGAGCCGAGAACAGCCGCAAGCAGCATTCCTCCCCCTATGTGGCCGCTCGATCCTGTCCCGGGAATTGTAAAGTTAATCATCTGGGCAGCGAAGACAAAGGCGCCCATCACTCCCATCAAAGGCACGCGTGAAGGGTCAAAATTTTTTCTCAGGTTGCGCGCGCTGTACCAGAGCAGACCGGCGCTTGCCGCGGTCATCAACCCTCCGACAGCCGGGGATACGAGTGCGTCAGCCATGTGCATATTTTTTGCCTCCTTTATTTTTATAAGGCGGTATTGCGCCCCAAAAATTCGTTTCGCAAAGACTCTATTGCAGTTGTCGTATTTTCTGCCAAAAGCACGTCCGAAACTGCCACTATTCTGCGTCCGCCGGCATTCCATACCGCGCGAGCTGTCCGCATGTTTACCCCTCCTATGCAAAACCACGGAAGCGAGGGTCTCGATTCGGCAACTTTTGATACCAATTCAAGCCCAACTGCAGGCCTGCCTGGCTTTGTGTTAGTTGCGTACACCGGGCCGACCGCAAAATAGTCGAGCACGTCTTTGAGGGATTCCGCCCCGGCCGCCTGCGACTCCGAATGGGTTGAGAGCCCGAGCACCCTTCCTTCGCCTATTTCCGCGCGCGCGTCTTTAGGGGAGCCGTCGTCCTGGCCGATATGAAGCCCGGCGTTTGGTATTATGGAGCATATCTCGGCCGCGAGTTCTATGTCGTCGTTAATTATAAAAAAAATGTCTTCGCGCTTCTTAAAGATTGGCAGCAGCTCGAAGGCTATATTTCTCCGGGTAGGGGCGTCTTCAAGCTTGGCTCTCAACTGCACTATGTTTACATGCGCGTCCACTATGCTTTGGCATTTGTCATACAGGAATTCGGGTTTTACGTATCCCGTGTCCAAAATTCCGTAGAAGACGCAGCCGGAAATTTTCTTTGAAAGCAATCCCATTTATTTTTCCGAGTTTTTCTCTTTATTTGCCGCCCCGGAATCCACGCTGTCTATAATCGGATTGGAAGACGAGAGCAAAACGTCGGCGGAATCGTCGTCGACATTCGCGGGCGGCAGAAACTTTGATGCCGGCTTGTATATAAGCCCTTTAAAGCCTGTCACGCGGACGTCTATTCTGCCGAGTTTTTCAACTCCCAGATGCTCGCGGAAGGCGCTTGTCAGGGCTGTCTGTATCTGTGCGGTTGCGTCCGTAAGGCTCTGCCCGGACTCGAGCTTTAATGCGACGTTCATGCAGAGGCGCCCGCGCCGCGTATATATCTTTACATCGGGGCGGTTCAGCGCGCCGAGGCTGTAGCAGACGCTCTGCACGAGCTCGTCGAGGGCCTTTCTCGAAACCTCTACTACCCCCGCGCGGTTGTCGAAAAGCTTTATGGGTCTGTACGCCGCCTTCGCTTTGCGGATTATCACGAGCAGCACGAGCGCCGCCAGCGCAGCCCCCAACATTTCCGGCGCATTCGGCTGCGCCCATACGATTTTTATAAATTCGACGGTAGAATTTACAATATCCGCCGTTTTGGAAACTATTTCATTAAAGTTCATTTTTTTTTGATAATTAAATTGCAATCCGAAAAATCTTCAAGCCTATTTATCAAACGACAAGTCTTCCGGCCACTCGCGCAAGTATCCGTCAGCCGCACCCTTCTTGCATGCGTCGATGAATACGAGGCCGGACTCGCGGACTTTTATGTCGCGGGCGGGGTCGGTGTTGTTGAATATTTTCCAGAGCATTTTTTTATAGTCGTGCACCGAAACGTCGGCGTCGAAAAACGCCACGGCGCGGAAAAAACCGTCAAACAGGCCGCTTGCGGCGCATTTATCAGTTATTTCAGCCCCGCTTCTTGCGCCCTTTTCCAGCGATACGGCGCAGCAAGCGTCGGCAAAGTTTGCCGCGCATACCCCTCCCAATTCCTCGGAGAGAAATTTTGATATTAAATTCCTTCGGGCGTCGTCGAGCTCTTTTAATGGCTTTGGGGCGCGAGGTGTTTCGGCGGGGTCGCGCGGTGTAAGGTCTATTAAAATTTTCGAGCCTTCGAAAGGTTTTGGCGCGGAGTGGTCGAGCGCGTCGAGCACACCGCGCGTTATTTCAATGTCGGAGGACGGGTCAAAGGAATTTTTGAGAAGTTCCCATACAGCGGACAAATCGGAGGGGGCAACGTCAGCTCCGACTGCTGCGACGCATTTGCAAAAACTCATCTGCCCTTGGCCCCAAAGTCCGTTAGCGAGCCTATGCGCATGCGCCGGGAACTCCTTGTTTAGCGACACCACGCATATGTTGTGGAAAACCCCTTCCCACGGTAAGAAGTATTCGCGAACGTCCGGATTTACCGCCTGCAAGAGCGGCAAGAAAATTCTTTCAGTGGCTTTTGCCATATAGCAGTCCTCCATGGGGGGAGGTCCTACAAGGGTTGCGCAGTATATTGGCTTTTTTTTGCGAGTGAGGGCAGTCACATGGAAAACCGGATACAAGTCGGGCGGTGAATAATAGCCAGTGTGGTCCCCAAATGGGCCTTCAATTCTGCGCTCGGAGGGATCGACATAGCCTTCGAGCACAAATTCGGCGTCCGCGGGCACCTCTAAATCTACCGTCATGCACTTTGCGGTTCTAACGCCGGTTCCGCGCAGAAATCCGGATAGCAGAAGTTCGTCTATACCGCGCGGCAGGGGGGCTGTGGCGGAGTAGATTGTCGCTGGGTCGCAGCCGATTGCAACGGCGACTTCCATTCTTTTGCCGAGCCTCTCGTACTCCTTAAAAAAGTGGGAGCCGTCTTTGTGTACGTGCCAGTGCATGCCCGTCGTGTTTTTGTCGTATATTTGCAGGCGGTACATGCCAACGTTGCGCTCTTTGCCGTCGGCCGATTTTGTGAATACGAGCGGAAGCGTAAAGAAACGCCCCCCGTCTTTCGGCCAGCACTTTAAGACGGGTATTTCAGAGAGGTCGACATCGCTTCCGAACTTCGCGACCTCTTGGCACGGCGCTGCGCCGGAGATTTTTTTGGGAAATATTTTGACGAGCGGGAACAGCTTTTTTGCCGCGGCGAAAATGTCGGAAAAACTTTTGGGCGGAGACATTCTTGCAATTTCAGCTATCCTGTCGCCGGACTGCGCGAGAGACTTTGCCCCGATTGCAAGCGCCATTCTTTTTTCGCTTCCGAAAAGATTTGCCGCCACCGGAAAAGTTTTTTTGCCGTTGTCCACAACATTTTCAAAAAGCAGGGCTTTCCCGCCGCCTGGCTTTTTAGATTCAGCGTCGACTATCTTTGAAATCTCTATTTCGGGGGAAACAGGCGAGTCCACTTTTCGCAATTCGCCGAGCGAATCGAGGCATTCTATGAATTCCTGCAAGTCTTTAAAATTTTTTTTCATATTCCCCACTCCTTGACGCCTTCAAAACCAAAGCCCATTGAGGCGGCTGCGCGCGCGGCGACAAAGTCGGCGAGTTCAATTATGCCGGAGGGCTTGTTGTAAAATGCGGGGCAAGCCGGCATCACCACAGCACCCGCGAGAAAAATTGAGCGCATGTTTTCAATATGCGAGAGCGCAAGGGGAGTCTCGCGGGGGCATACCACTATCCTTCGGCGCTCTTTTAAAGCCACGTCCGCGGCCCGCACCAGCAGGTTGTCGGCGATTGAGTTCGCTATTTTTCCGAGAGTGTTCATGGAGCACGGCAGAACCGCCATTGCTTCAAACCTAAACGACCCGCTCGCAGGGGGCGCGCCAAAATCGTCTATGCCGCATACGCGCAACTTTCCGCAATCGGCGGGATTTCTTTCCAGTTGGGCGGCTATTGCCGTATTGAAATCGGCGTATCCGGTTTCGTCGGCGAGAATTTTTACGGCTGCGCGCGTTGGAATGCAGTATAAATCTGCCCCCGCTTCAAGCAGGATTTTTGCGAGTCTTAGCGCGTATATCGAACCCGACGCTCCGCTTATGCCGAGAACGGCGCGGCGATTTGTGTCATTTTTTTTCATTTTCCCAAAATTGAATCAGAGCGCGAGCTGGCAGGCAATCCCAAAGAATCCGAGCCACCCGGAGGCCACGTTTATATAGAAGAATACAGCGTTTACGAAGGCGTCGCCGCCAAATACGACTGCGCAAATTCCCAAAATATACAGTAGGGTAATAACTGCGGCGCACAGGAAGTAGCAGCCCCCCAAGCCGAACAGCGCGCCCGCCGCAAAAAAGAGGGCCGCGGCCGCCGCAAAGGAAATTCCCGCAACGATAATCGCGCCGTTTTTACCCAGGGCGGCGGGTATTGAATGGAGGTTTTCGCGCCTGTCAAAGTCGATGTCCTGCAAGGCGTATATTATATCGAAGGCTGCTATGCTAAAAAACAACGCGCCTGAGAGCGACAAGATTCTCGGGTCAAACGAATCCGCCGCCGCAATCCACGCCCCCGCGGGCGCGAGCGCGAGCGCAAGACCGAGAATGTAGTGTGCCGCGCAAGTAAAACGCTTTGCGTAAGAATACCCTAAAATTACCGCGAGAGCTGGAAACGATAGATAGAAGCAGGCGAGGTTTATAAAATAGGCGCATGCGCAAAAGCCCGCCGCAAATATTGCGGTAAACGCAGCCGCCGCTTTTGGTGAGATTTCTCCGGTGACGCTCGGGCGCATTTTTGTACGCGGGTTTTTTGCGTCGTATTTGATGTCGGCAAGCCTGTTAAAGCCCATTGCCGCCGCCCGCGCGCATGCGAATGCGGCAACACACAGCAGTATTTTTGCAACCCCCGCAGAGTATCCGCAGTATGAAGCAAGGCATAGGGCGGACAAGGCGAAGGGAAGCGCGAATAGGGTGTGCTCGAGTTTTACGAGCCTAGAATATGCAGTCGCGTTTCTCACGAAGGCGGCGGCATTTGCCGCGCACGGAATTTTTGCTAAATTCATACATTTAATATCTCATTTATTTCCAGCGCGCGCAACGATTTTTAGAGAATCCGCAAAATGTTGACAAATTTACCGGCTAATCCATCTTCAAAAAAATGGCATATTTTTCAGACAGACCTTGCGAAATAGACAAAGCAACAGCCCTTGCGTATTTGAAAGAGGGCTCTGCCCTCGAAATAGGCGAGCTTGCCGATAAAGTGAGGCGCAAGCTCCATTCCAACCGCGCATATTACGCGATAAACGCCGCCATTACGTATTCGAACATTTGCGAAGTTCTTTGCCCGATATGCTCCTTTTCCAAAAGGGAGGGGCAGGAGGGCGCGTATTTGCTGACGCCCGAGGAGGTTTTTGAGCGCGCTAAAAAATTTTCGGAAATGGGGGCGGAGGAGATACACATAATAGGCGGAATATATTCCAAGCTTCCGCTTAGCTATTATATAGACATAATCCGCGCCGTAAAAAGTGCCGACGCCAAGCTGAATATAGTGGCGTTCACGGCGTCGGAATGCGCTGCTATGGCGAAGGCCTCCGGGCTTCCGCTCGGGGAGGTTTTCGAGCGGCTAAAAGCGGCGGGCGTAAACGCCCTTCCGGGGGGTGGCGCCGAGATTTTCGATAAGCAAGTTCGCGATAAAATCGCCCCTGACAAGCTTTCCGCCGACGAATGGATCGACGCAATGCGCATAGCCCACAGCCACGGAATTAGAACCAACGCCACAATGCTCTACGGGCACATAGAGACTCCGGAAAGCGTAGTCGACCACCTTTTCAGGCTCCGCGAACTCCAGTCCGAAACTGGAGGATTCAAGGCATTTGTGCCGCTTCCATTCCGCAGGGGCGCAAGCGGCATACCGGCGCGCTCGTCGGCTACGTACGACTTGAAAATTTGCGCGCTTGCAAGGGTTGTTCTTGACAACTTTTCCCACGTCAGGACGCCTGTCACCCATTACGGCGACAGATTTGTGCAGGTTCTGCTAAACTTCGGTGCGGACGACATAGGCGGCACGCATTGGCGGGAAGAAGTAGCCGTATCCGCAGGCGCTGCGCCGGTTGATAGGGACGAAAACTTTATGCGCCGCACAATAATCGCGGCAGGTTTTGAGCCTGTAAAGTCAAACTCAAACTATATTGTGCGCAAATAGGCGCAGACGATTCTGGAATGCCGGAAGAGCGCTATACACTCGGAAGAATTTCGTACGTCAACTCCCTGCCGTTTTTTCAGGCTGAATATCCGGAGTTCGACTCGTTTTCCGCCGTGCCCGCCGAGCTCAACGCGCGCGCCGCGCGCGCAGGCGTCGATGCCGCCATGATTTCAAGGTGGGTTTACGAAGGCGAAATAGAGAAGTATTACAAGGTTCTCCCGCGCTACGGCATATTTTCCAACGGCGAGGTAATGTCGGTCAAAATATTTTCCAAGGTGCCGTTTGAATCCTTTCCGGACGCGTCGCTTTACATAACGCCCGAGTCCGGAACATCCGCGCGCGCCTTTGCCCATTTGTTCAGGCTCAAATACGGCGCCGATATTTTATCGATGCCGAGAGCTCCGCTCGATTCAGCCGATGCCGCGCTGCTTATAGGAGATGCCGCCCTCGCGTTCAAGCCGCGCGAATTTTGCGCTGATCTCGGCGAAATGTGGCGCGCCGAAATAGGGATTCCAATGGTGTACTCCGTTTTTGTAGTGCGCAGGAGCGTTTTTTCGAAAGTCGCGCCGCTGCTTGAAAAAAACATAAAAAATTCGCTTGATGCGTTCCGCAAAAATCCGGACTCAGTTATTGGGGCAGCGGTGGGCGCAATGCGCCCGTCAGGAGCTGATATTGACGAACCCGCTCTAAAAAAATACTATCGCAACTTAAAATACGAGCTTCCGCGCGGTCTATTCAAAAAGGCCTTTGATTATGCTGCGGCTCTCGCCCGTTCAGAAATTCCAACGAAATGAAAGCAATGGAAAGAATCTCCCGTGAGGCTGCCCTAGGCCTCGAAAATGCGACGCTATTTGAGCTTGCAAAACTTGCGGCTCCCCGCAACGCCTTTGCCAACCGCCGCGCGGGGTATGTCGTAAACCGAATGATAAACTATTCGAATATATGTACGGCCCAGTGCAAGTTTTGCGCATACCACGCAAAAGCCGGCGTCGTAAAACCGTACAGGCTCTCTGACGGCGAAATATTTTCTCTTTGCGCGGAGGCTGCGGAGAGGGGGGCAACACAGATAATGTTGCAGGGCGGCCTAAGCCCCCAGTTTACTCTCGATTGGGCGGAAAGGCTGCTATCAAAAATAAAGTCGGCTTTTCCCTCGCTGTGGCTGCACGTCTTTTCGCCGTCTGAAATAGTGTCTTTCGCACGCGGGGCGGGGGTTGATGTGAAAGACGCCGTATCCCGCCTAAAATCCGCGGGGGCGGATTCGGTCCCCGGGGCTGCGGACTTGCTTGTGGAGCGCATAAGAAAGTCTCTTTGCCCAAACAAGTGCAGCGTGGACGAATGGGTGGAAGTTATGAGGGCCCTTGCAGAAAACTCGATGACTTCGTCTGCCACTATGACTTTCGGAATGGGGGAAACTTTTGCGGAGAGGGTTGAGCATCTTGATGTCGTGCGCAGGACCCAAGACGAGACTGGCGTTTTTAAGGCGTTTATCGCGTGGCCGGTGTCGCCAGAGCGCACCCTTTTAGAAGGAAAGGTCGAGCGCGCGGGGGCGCCGGATTTTTTGAGGACGCTCGCGCTCTCTCGCGCGTATCTCGACAATATTGACTACGTCCAGTCGGGCTGGCTCACCGAGGGCTTGAAAGTCGCGGAAGTTGCGCTGCTGTTCGGCGCGAACGACGTCGGCGGAGTGCTGATGGACGAGATGGTTGTCCGCGCAACGGGCATCGACAACCGCGCAACGGCTGAAAATATGCGTAAAATCATACTTTCGGCAGGGCTTGTCCCGCGCGAGCGAAACGGCCTTTACGAGACAGTCTCAGAATTCTAAATTTTAAAATTATGAAGTTTGCAATAACCCCTTGCCCGAACGATACATTTTCCTACGAGGCGCTCATATCGAAAAAGATAAAATCAGGGCTTGAATTCGAGTTCGCCGATATAGAGGAACTAAACATCGCGGCTGAAAGCGGAAAATATCCGCTGACAAAAATGTCTTTTCCGGCATACATAAAAAACTCCGGAAATTACGAGCTGCTCGACGCCGGCGCTGCCCTCGGCATGGGAACCGGCCCGATACTCGTCGTTAAAAAGGGCGGGAAATTCGATCCGTCAAAGCCGGTGCTTGTGCCTGGGCTTAACACGACAGCGGCAGCATTGCTTAAATTTTACGCTGGCGGGGATATTAATATGAAGGCCGCCTATTTTAGGGATATATCGGGCGCAATATCCTCGGGCGAGGCCGCCGCGGGAGTGCTGATTCACGAAGGCAGATTCGTGTTCGCCGACGAGGGCTTGGAGCTCGCCGCCGACCTCGGAGGCTTTTGGACAAAGCGCACGGGTCTTCCGGTGCCGCTCGGCTGTATCTGCATCCGCAAAGACATCTCGAAACGCAGGGAGTCCGTCGAGAGCCTTATTCGCCAAAGCATCTCGGCCGCCTTTGCAAATCCCGGCGCCACGCGCGAATTCGTAAAAAGCAAGGCGCAATATCTCGACGACAGTGTCCTTGAAAAGCACATTTACGCTTTCGTCAACAATTACTCGATGGACATATCTAAAATACGCGATAATCTGATAGAAAACCTTTCCAAGTGCGCGATATGAAAAAGACAGTCATATTTGCCGCCTCCCTGTGGGAAATAGGCGGCGTTCTGAAATCCGCTGAGTTCTCGTACGAAAAAGTGCGTGAAACGCCATATCAAGTATGGGAAAACGACACCAAAACTGTGGTAATTACGCGAATTGGGCTTGCGAACGCGGCGACGGCGTTTTCATGGGCGGCGTCGGAGCTCGATTTTGAGTCTGCAATAAATATAGGGGCGGCGGGGGCTGCATCTCAAAAATTCGTGGCGCAAGATCTTGGCAAAATTTTCGACGTAAAAAGCGTATCTTGCATCGAGCCCTATTGCGGCGAGGTTTTTGAAATGCAGACAATGGGCGGCTGCGAAACTGCGACACTCGCGACCTCCAGCCGGCCTGTCGCGTCGGCAAAGGACAGGGAGCAGGCTTCAGGCATGGGCGAGATTGTCGATATGGAAGGCTGGGCGCTCGCTTGCGCGGCAAAAGCATTTTCAAAAAAACTTTACATAAGAAAAATTCTCACCGACTTCTCACCGGAGTGCGATATACATTCCAATATTTTGTCAATTTGCAGGATTTTGGAAAAACTCGAAAATTTCTGGATATAAACCTTGCGTTCCGCCTTTCGGCGCACCACTAATGTAGCTGTGAAAATAAAAAGAAAATACGCGTATCTGGCGTCCGCGGGAATATTTGCGGTCGCTCTATTCGTGTGGGCGTTTTTCTTTTGGCAGCGTGAAATAGAGGTTTTTTTGGCGGATGTAGGTGTTTATTTTAGGGATAATTTGCGATTGCTCGAAGGCGTGCCGCTGATTGTCTACTCCCTCGTGATTTTTGTTTTGCCAATATTCTTCCTGCCTGTGACGCCGATATTTATACTTGCCTCCGCCCGCGCGGAAACTGAGCCGATGATAGTGATCCTTCTCTATTGCTGGCTCGGGGTGACTGCCAATATTGTTGCGTCATACTTCATATCCCGCAAGTTCGGCGATTTTTTGCGCGATAAGCTCGATGCGCGCGGGCTGAGAATTCCGAGCTTGCCGCCGTACGAGCAGTACGAGTTTGTGTTTTTAATGCGTATGATTCCCGGCAATCCGCTCGCAGTGCAAAACTACGCTCTGGGGTTGGCTGGAATCCCGTTTGTAAAATATGTTGTGGTGTCTCTTCCGATACAGTATGTTCAGATTTTCGGCTACGTGTATCTCGGCGAGGGATTTTTTACGGGCGGATTTTCAAACATGGCGATAGCGGTTTCGTTTTTTGTGATACTTGCAATCGTCGCGCGGATGCTCGACAAGCGGTATGGGCACAAACTGAGGGGGAAAAATGGAATTTCTAAGACAGAGCGATGAAATACTCAGTGTAGGCGAATTTTCGCGCCGCTTCAAGATGCTCGTTAAGACCCATATACCGGAGCTGTGGCTCAAAGGCGAAATATCAAACCTTAAAACGTATTCGAGCGGGCATACTTATTTCACTCTAAAAGATGAAGAAGGCTCGATATCGGCGGTTTTATTCAAGGGATATTCGAGGAATATGACGTTGCGCCTTGCGGACGGTATGCGGATTTTCGCATTCGGGGAAATATCTATTTACGAGGCGCGCGGAAACTACCAGATAGTCGTCAAGGCAGTAATTCCAGACGGGGCGGGGGACCTCGCGGCGCGCTTTCAGGCTTTGAAGGAAAAACTTGCGGCTGAGGGGCTTTTCGACGCCGAAAGAAAAAAACAAATTCCGTTGCTGCCGCGCCGGGTAGCGGTGGCGACTTCCCCGCAGGGCGCAGCAATTAGGGACTTTTGCAGAATTTTATCACGCAGGGGCTGGAAAGGCGAGGTCGTTGTAATTCCGGCGCGCGTGCAGGGCGTTGAGGCGGCGGACGATCTTTGCGAAGCAGTAAGCATTGCCGAAAATTTTAACTTTCCGGACGGAGGGACATTCGACCTTCTCATTCTAATGCGCGGCGGAGGAAGCCTTGAAGACTTGTGGCCTTTCAACGAGGAAAAACTCGCAAGAGCCGTTTCTGCCTGTTCAATTCCCACAATTTCCGCAGTCGGCCACGAAATAGACTTTACGCTTTCAGATTTTGCGGCGGACTTGCGGGCGGAAACTCCGAGCGCGGCGGCGGAGGTCATTTCAAGCGCGAGAATCGGCGCAAAAAACGCGGTTGATTCAGCCGAGTCGGGATTGGATAAAGCGGCGGCTTTCCGCCTCGAAAGCGCGCGCGAAGGCTTGGAGGCGCTCGCAAATTCGCTCCGCCTAAATTCTCCCGAATACAAGATAAGGGAGTACAATCTTGAGCTCGACACCGACGAATCGAGGCTTCGCACGGCGGCGACCGCGGTATTGTCGGAATCTAACTCGAGATATTTGCGCGCATGCGCAAAGTTGGAGCGGATAGGGCCCGAACGGACGCTTGAGGCCTTCCGCCGCAAGCTCGAGTACCTCGAAAAGCACATCGAACTGCTCGGTATAGACAGCGTTTTAAACAGGGGCTTTGCATTGGCTGCCGATTCGGACGGGAATTTTATTTCCCGCGCGGCCGATGTCCCTGAAAAACCATTCGGTTTGCGCTTTTGCGACGGGGAAGTGAGAGTCGAGAAAATTTAGTTTAAAAATACAATCCAGAAATTTAAGATTGTAGCGAACGCGCACCATAGCACGTATGGGACAAATAAGATTGCGGCTGTTTTGGAAAAATTCCATGCGGATTTTGCGTACAACGCAGCTAGTATAAGCAACACGATAGAGTCGGCGAGCCCTGCGGCGGGGTTTCGCATGCCAAAGAACAGGACGCTCCATAGAAAATTCGCGAACAACTGAGCGCAAAAAATGAGAATAGGCGCCGTTTTCCCTTCTTTGGGCGAAGCCAATACAAGCCCTGCGGAAATTCCCGCGAGCACATATAAAATGCACCATGCAACGGGGAAAACCATATTTGGCGGGGTGAAAGACGGTTTTTTGATAAGCGCGTACCACTGGGAAAGCGATTCTCCCTGAAAAAGAGCCGACAGCCAGCCGACAAAAAGGCATGCAGCGGCGCATATGGCGCATGCTGCGGCTGCTTTTATCGCGTTTGAAAAATTAAGCGTATTTTTCATATTTTAAGTATTCTTGTATTTTCTGGAGAAATTTTATCTCATTTTTATATTTTGACAATTTTTTTTAATTTTGGTTTTTATTTTTTTTAATATTTAGTAAACCGCATTCCGAAAATGTGGGAGATAAGTGTGAAAATTCCGTTGGGTTTCGGAGTGGGCGTGCGTATGGCTTATTTAATGATTGAAAAAAACGCATGCAAATTCAGCAAAGTTCGCGCGGGAAATTTTTGGCTTAAAAAAATTCTTGCGAAATGGCCTCCACGGAAGCTGCAAAGCGGAAGTTTTCGGAATAAAAATTGCAGTAGCTGATGTCGGGATTCGTTGCGGCTTGACTTCCCGCAAGCTGAGGCGATACTTAAATAAATACTAAATTGTTTTTGAGAGAGAGAATCCATGTTTGTAGACGAAGCCAAAGTGACGCTAAGAGCCGGTAACGGCGGCAAGGGATCCGCCGGGTTCCGCCGCGAAAAATTCATTCCGTTCGGGGGGCCTGACGGCGGAGACGGCGGAAAGGGCGGCGATGTCTACGCTCTTGGCGACGAAAATTTGTCCGACCTCGAAAAATATTCCTACACGCCGAATCTCTCCGCCGGAGACGGCGGCGACGGAATGGGGCGCCAAAAAACAGGGGCGTCGGGCGCGGACGCATATTTGCGGGTGCCGCCAGGAACTGTAATTATAAATGATGAAAACGGCGCGGTTGTTGCGGAGATACTGCGCCACAACGAAAAGATTTTGCTGCTGCGCGGGGGCAGGGGTGGACTTGGAAATATCCATTTTAAGAGCTCGACAAACAGGGCGCCGCGCCAGTTTACATACGGCACGGAAGGAGAGAGCGGGGAATTTAGGCTCGTTCTAAAATCAATCGCAGACGCAGGGCTTGTCGGGTATCCCAACGCCGGGAAATCTTCTCTTGTTTCTTTAATTACCAATGCAAATCCAAAAATCGGCGCATATCCGTTTACAACGCTACATGTAAATATTGGAACGCTTGAATACCCCGAGCACTACACCAAGTTAAAGCTTGCCGACATTCCCGGCCTCATAGACGGCGCCAGCGATAATAAGGGATTGGGACATAAATTCTTGCGGCATATAGAGCGCTGTAAGGTTCTTGTGCTTATTATCGACATGGCGGGAACCGACGGGCGCGACCCCTCGGACGACTATGAAAACCTTATAAAAGAACTTGGGCTCTATTCCCCCGAACTTCTCAAAAAGCCGATGATAGTTGCTGCAAATAAAATGGACGAAGAAGAAGCCGTTAAGAACCTAAAAAAATTTAAAAAGAGGCATAAAAATCTGGATATAATCCCCATATCATGCCTGTCCGAGGATGGAATCGGAAAATTAAAGTCCGAAATATACGATATTTGCAAAAAAACTCAATAAACGCGCTTAAAAACTTTGACAATTGCCCCGCATAGTCTTACACATCTTTTACACATGGATAGTCATATTTTTACCCCAAAACATACCGCCAAGCGCGGCGGTTTTACCCTAATTGAAATATTGATTGTCATAGGCATAATTGTATTGCTTATGGGAATTACTACGCAAATGCTTGGCACTGTAGGCGAAGCACAGGGAAGGGCGCAGGCGAAGTCCGACATGGCGCTTATAGCAACGGGCATAGAGTCGTTCTTTAACCAATACGACACGTATCCGAGAATAACCTCCGCCGGCAACGAAAAGCAGGCCGCAGGCGATCTTTATAAGTGTCTGACCGGCAAAATGGTTGCGAAAATTCAAAACGCGCAGATTGTAATGAGCGACGCCGGAGCCGACACGAGACCATTTGTTGACGTGTCAAAATTGAAAATAGCGGATCCGGCCGACCCGCATATTGAAAATGTCGACCCCGAAAAGAGCGGAGTATATTTTGTTGATCCGTGGTTTGAGCCGTACCTCTATTTCTATAATACCGCCAGCACGCTGAATACGGAAACTGCCTCATGGCGCGGACAGGGCTTCATATTGCTTTCAAAAGGTCCCGACGGAAAGGAAAAAAATGTCCGCTCAATGTATACGACAGGCATAATCCCCGATATGAACGACTACCAAAGCGAGCCTGAAAATTTGGATAATATAATCCAAGGCATAGAAGAATAACATTTACCCCAATACAACTAATCTCTTTAAAGAAAAGGAATCCGTATATGAAATCCGCAAAAAAAGGTTTCACGCTCATAGAGCTGATGATAGTCATATCGATAATAGGCGTGCTTGTCGGGCTTTTGACCCCGATGATATCCAATGCACAAAAGAACGCCGTGAAGGCAACTTCAAAGACATTCTTCTCAAATATGGTAAACGCTCTCGAGCGCTACAAGGACGAGTACGGGTATTTTCCGGATTTTCTCACAGCCCGCGACCGCACAAACTTAGATGATGGTAATTTTGCCGAAAACTTTGTCAAGGCGGTCACAGGCGTGGATTGCGACGGAAAAAAACTTTCGCAGGCTGATAGGGCTGAATTCAATAGAAAGGGCCGCAAATTTCTCGAATTTAGCACGAGCAACCTCGTTCAATTAAAGGGCAAATGGAAGCTTGTTGACGGTTTCGGAAATCCGAACATCTACGTTAGCGTCGATAAAGACGGCGACGGATTCATAAAACAGGGCTTCCCGACAGACACAGACGGCATTCCCGCCGACGAATTGCGCGATATCGTTCCGAATCCCGAACGCGGATTGAGGGCGAGGGCGATAGTCTTTACTCTCAAAAAAGACGGCCGCAGCGCGAAGGCTGAATACGGCGCGGAAGATATATTCTCTTGGTAACCGGCTATATTTTTAAGCTATGCGAACTTCAAGACAGGCGTTTACCCTCATAGAAATGTTGGTGGTTATTGGCATTATAGCCATATTGTCCACCGGCATTTCCATGCTAAATATGAAAGACTCGGCTCAGCCGATGTACTCTGCCAATAGGACAATGATGGCGGCCTTCCACGAGGCCAGAACAAACGCCATAAAACGGCAGACTCCGTCGCGAGTAATAATATACCGCGGCGACGATCTTTCCCGCAAATTGCGCCAAGTCGGCGTAATCTACAAAGTAAAGGGAACCGACGACGAAGTTAAAGGTTGGGTTGCCCTAAACAGGGGAATTATGCTTCCGGAAGGCGTGTTTTTCGTGCCTCCGCAGGGAGATTTTTCGACAATGGTGAAACTGCAAAACGGACTTTCTGATTCAGACGTTTTCAAGAGCACTTTTAACAACGGCTACTCCGGCGTGTTTAACCGCGTTGGTCTAAGCGAATTTCCGTCGGCTACGCCGCTTTCAGTTTCCGAAGGCAACGGAGACTGGTATTCTTACGAATTTTCCTCCGACGGCTTGTCGATGAATCCCGGCGCATATATAATGCTTGTTGCCGGCAATCTCGACCCCAAAGGAGTTTTGCTCGTTGACAATGCCTTTTCCCAGATGGGATTTGTTGTCAGACGTATAGGGAACACAATAGCGTTTACCGATTACGGTGAAATGGAAGAAACTATAAAATAATATGAGAACACCTTTAAAAAATAAACGCAAAGCATTCACACTAGTCGAAGTGATGCTTGCCGTTGGCGTTATGGCGATTGCAATATCGTCCATGATTGGGCTTCTTTCTGCGATAACGGCAAATATAAATCAAATCCGCCAGCAAAGCAAAGCGGTGGCGCTAATCTCTAATATAGAGACTACTCTTAAAGATAAGAATTTTGACACAGTATACCAATGGGTGCTGAATCCCACAGAGCCGCATGTGATATACTTTTGGGACGAATATCAAAACCCGGACGATCCCGACAACTCGAGCCTCGTGACAGTTTCTTCCGAGCAAGAGGGCATGATGTCGGGGATGCCGCCGGATAATGAACATCTCAAACGCTCTGAGGGTGAAATATACAGAGTGCTTGTGTCGGTCTATCAGGAGGGCTTGAAGGGCGAAAAAATAACAGTTGGAGATTCGGCCGAATACGGCGGCGGAGTCCTTCCCGGGGATTCTCAATTATATGCTGTAGCATATTTGCCGATAAAAGTGGAAATACTCGCCGACCCGCGCGACGACATAATTTCAGGCGTAGGCGAAGAAAGCCAAAATGTCCAGAGGCGCATATACGACGACGTAATAATAAAAATGCGATAAGACCATGAAAATTTTTGAGAAAAAAATCATATTGGGCTGCAGACGGGACGTGCGGGCAGCGGAGGCGAGAAAAGGCTTTACCCTCGTGGAAATACTCGCCGCGAGCGCCATCATGAGCTTGATAGTTGTTGCGGTTTTATATGTGACGTCTGCGATTATAAACACTTGGAATCGTTCGAGCGGCCAAATACAAACCTATTTTGACGCCGGGGTAGTCGGCAGAATAATGCAAGACGACTTGGAAAGTCTGCTAATTAAAAAAGATGGTGGGGCATGGCTGCAAGTGGCCTATCCTGTAAACGCCGGCATGCTTACGGGCTCGAACGAGCTCGATACAACCCCCCTTCGCCCGCCGGAAATAATGTTTTATGCGCCAACTTCCCTCAGGCCCAGATATACGAGGGAAAATTTGTCTTCGTCGGTTTTGGATCCAACAAACGCAATTCCGATTCCCGGCAATGTGTGCGCTATAAAATATCAGCTGTGCGTAAAAAGCCCGTTTATGGAGGGGCAGTCTGACGAATCTGCAAATGCCAGCCAATATAACGCTTTTTATGGCTTGTACCGCGCAGTAATCGACCCAAAGTCCACTGTTCTCGAAGCTATGGGGCCTGAAAAGCAGGGTACTTACGAAAGTGAGGATTATAGGTACGCCTTGCAGATGAACCTTTGGGGACAGCGCTGCACAGTAATTGACGAAAATGGCGTAGAGCAGCCAATGCAGGATTTGAGGTCGTGGACGTTGGATCCCGAAAATCTGCTTGCGATGAACATTGTCGATTTCAGAGTGCGTTTTGCAATATCGTATGACAATCCGTCATATACTCCCGGGGCTAATATACCTAAAAAGAAGATAGCGTTTGTCCCGCCGGGAGTCGGCTTTGCGGTAGGCAAAAAAATAATGGTGGAAGCGCCCCTTTATTCCTATGCTGTTGGAGGCGGAAGAGAGTCGGTTGTGCCTACGGAGGTAGAAAATGGAACGCTCGCTTACGCTGATATTTCAATGACATTTATGTCCGATGCCGGCGCGCGTGAAATGCGCGCACTGATGAAGGGGCAAAATCTGAGCCTCGATAAGTTTAAGGAGCTTGTCCTTGCGCACGGCAATACTGTGACGCGCCGCGTAATATTTATGTCGGAGCCGATAGAATAAAATATGAACTTAACTGACCAACAAAAAGAAACCGTTAAAAAGTGGGTCGCCGAAGGAAAAGGTGTATCTGAAATCCAGAGGTTGCTGTCGTCAGAATTCGGCATCGATATGATGTATATCGACGTGAGGTTTTTGATAGACGATATCGGGGCGCAAATTCCTTCGAGCGGCGAAAAAGCTGCCGATTCGGATTCGGAACGGCCGGCGGATTTGGAACAGACGGCGGATTCGGCTGATTTTGAGAGTAAAAATTCTCAACCTGATGGTGTGGGCGAAACCGTTGCACAATCTGAGAATACTGGGGGAGGTTCTGGAGGCGTAAGAGTGTCTGTAAGCCCGATACAGCGTCCTGGAACAGTCATGAGCGGCGACGTGGTTTTCTCTGACGGAGGAACGGCAGAATGGGTTTTGGACAATTCAGGAAGGCTCGGCTTAAATCCATCAACGCCTGGATACACTCCGCCGCAAAGTGATCTTCCCGAATTTCAACAAAAGCTCCGCGAGGCGCTTGGGGTCTAGCGAGAAGATTTTTAGAATAACAACAAATTCAGCGAATCAAAGGTTTGCTGAATTTTATCAAAAACGCTGCGAGGCGTTGCGGCGTTTAGTAAAGCAATTTTATCGGATTGCAACAAAAACCTGCGATAGCGTGAGGTACTAATGAAGGTCCTAAATTTCAACAAAAATTTCGTTGGAAGCAGTATTTATTTTGCGCTTGCGGAGGTAAATATAGCAGTGGCGATTTTTGTTATAAAATGAGGCTTGTATTGATTTAATTCGCGCTTGGTGGGTAAGATTTGCAAGATGGTTGCGTGCTGAGTGGTACAATCTTTTATTGGCAGCCTATTAATATTTGTTTATATATTCAAAAAAAATACCTTGTGTATTAAAATCTGTCAGTACAAGTATATTGTTTTTTGGGTAAATATACGAATATACGGGGCTATCTCTGGTGTAATTATAAAACGATTTTCAGCTTTAATTGTTTTCCTTAGGATTTTTACAAATAAATCTAATTCAATGCGATTTCCCAAACAAAGAATTTTGAGGATATTGGGCAAAGCATAATTATGCTAAATAAAAACTTTCCTACACGTGCGAGGGCGTTTTTTTGAATAAAAAAGTGCGCTCTTCATTTGGAATGGTTTGTTTTTATTTAAAGAGAAACTGTAAAAATAATCCAATTTAATAAAAGTAGGCTCCGGCTACTGCGCTATAAAGATAAATATTTTGAAGGTATATTTTATATCTAAGTAAAGCCCCTTAGAATAATTTTTTGAGTAATGCAAGTTCCTTACCGCTCTTTGAAAATTTTATTTACCGCTATCCTTTTGAGACTCTTTCTTTACTGGTGCATTTGCTATATAAACCTCCGGGCCGGATAAAATTGATAGGCTTAAAAAAGTTTAGGTATGACAATATTTTTGTTGCGTTTGCGAGAATAATCATATTTTATAAGACGCTTAAATTAAGTGGAGGCGTACGCGCGCCCCGCATTTGCGCTTAGGCGCCCTGCGGTGTTGCGGTTGCAATTAAGCCGTAATAAACGCGCCTTCATAAAAACTAGCAATATTTAAATCACCGATATGGCAAACAATCAATCATCGAAAAAAGACATCCGCAGAACGGCTACCCGTACGGAACGCAACCGCGCGGCCACAAGCCGCATTAAAACCTTGACTAAAAAGCTCGAAGCCGCCACCGACGCCGAATCAATAAAGGCTGCCGGCAGTGTCCTTGCTTCGGCTATGGACAAAGCTGCTAAGAGGGGAATCGTCCACCCGAATAAAGTTGCGCGCGTAAAAAGCAAAATTGCCGGCAAAATTAAAGCTGTAAAATAACTAAAACTTTTTCTTCGCCGTGGCGCGGCAACTTGTCCCGCCAATAGATGGGGCGAAAGCATTTTGTATCCCGGCCCTTCATTCTTGAGAGGGCTGGTTTTTTTTACTTCCGCCTTTATAATCCACATCGGATTACGATATATAAAACATATCTTCTGTATTGCGATTTTTTTAGACGGTTTATCGATGAGCGATTTGATAAAAGTAAATATTGCGGATATTTGCCCGACGCCCTATGGCTATGCGATTTTCCTGTCCGCGCCTGAAAAAACGTTTGTAGTTTACGTGGACAAATCAAAAGGAGCCGCGCTTCAAAGCGCATTTGAGGGGATCTCGTCTGAAAGACCGCTCACGCACGAATTTGTGATGCAGATGTTAGACGGGCTTGACTGTAAAATAAAGCGCGTAGTGATATACCATGTTTGCGACGGGACTTTTTTCACAAATCTTACGGTTGAGATGTCGAATGAGCTCGGCGAAAAAATAGTGGAAATCGACGGGAGGCCTAGCGACACGTTTGCTTTGGCGATGAGGGCAAATGCGCCTATTTTAATAGATTCAGCGGTCCTTGAAACCCTTCCAGACATGTCGGAAGCTCTCAAAAAGCTTCGTGGAGAAGTTTGATATTTATGGCGGCGCCTTTCGGAAAGTCGGGTGTCGTGACTTTTTTGGCGCCCATGCAGGATATTACTGACGCCAATTTTATGCAAATAGTCGCAAATAGGGGGGCGCCTGACTATTTTATTGCAGAATACTTTCGGATACACGAGTTTTTTGAGTTTGAGGAGCATGTGTTAAAAGCGGTATTGTCAAAGCCCGGCGGAAGACCCGTTTCCGCGCAATTTATCGGCGAGGACGAAAATTGCATTTTGCGGGCAATAAAAAAGCTCTCGAAATATCCAATCGATTCGCTCGATCTGAATCTCGGCTGCCCGGCTCCCAAAATTTACAGAAAAAACGTCGGGGGAGGGTTGTTGCGCGATGTGAAAAAAATACGCTCTTTAACCCGCATAATGCGCGATAACTGGGGCGGAATTTTTAGCGTAAAAATGCGCATTGGGTTTGATTCTTCGGAAAATTTTGAAGATATCCTTTCGGCAGTTTTAGATGGAAACCCCGATTTTATAACAATTCATGCACGCACTGTAAAACAACTCTACCGCGGGGAATGCGACTATTCCAAAATAAAGGCTGCAGTCGAAATGTCGCCAGTCCCGGTAATTGCAAATGGCGACATCATATCCGCGCGAAAAGCTCTCGACGTCTTGAAAAGCACGGGATGTGCGGGTGTTATGGTCGGGCGGCATGCAGTCCGCAATCCGTGGATATTCCGGCAAATATCCGAAGCTTTATCGGCAGCAAAGCCATACTCGCCAACGCTTGGAGAGGTTAGGGTGTATGTAGAGGATTTATTGAAATCTGTAATTGCATCGTCTGTGCGCTATCCCGATTCGAGAATGAAAAAATTTTTGAATTTTATAGGGGTTGCCGTAGATGGAGACGGTGCGTTTCTTAGGGAAATGCGCCTCGCCCGCGGAGTTCCGGCATTGATGGGCGTGTGCGATAAATTTATGCTTGGGGCAAATGAAAACCTTCCTTTCCCGGACGAGCCATATGCCGGATTGTGCTCGCGTCCAAACCACGAAAATAAATGACAACATCTGAAAAGATAGAATTCATGTCGGCAAAGTTAAAGCCGACGCGGTTGGAGCTTATGCGCCGCGCGTTAAAATGGCGCACGAGGCGGATTACTGTAGTTTTGGAAGACGTATTTCAGTCGCACAATGCGTCGGCAGTATTGCGCAGCTGCGACGCTTTTGGAATACAAGAGGCGCATGTCATCGAAAACCGCAATAAATTTATACCGAGCAGAAATGTCGACATGGGCGCATCAAAATGGATGGATATCCATAGATACACCCTCCCGACCGCCCGCAGGCGAAGGGCAAACGAGCCGCGCGAATTGTCAGTAGACGACAAGTGCCTTGCGAATACGCGGGCCGCTCTTGAAAAAATAAAGGGGAAGGGATATTTGCTTGCGGCCTCAACGTTGCGTGAAGGATCTATTGATATATTGGACGTCCCCGTGGATAGGCCTTTGGCTGTCATGATTGGCACTGAGCTTACGGGGCTTACGCAGGCCGCGCATGATATGGCCGACATAACGTTTTCAATGCCGATGTATGGATTTGTGCAGAGCGTCAATTTGTCGGTTTTTAGCGCGCTATGCCTAAATATTCTCGTGAATAAAATGAGAAATTGTTCGGAGGATTGGAGATTGCCGGAGGAGGAGTCCGAAGCGCTGATGCTCGACTGGCTCGGGCGGTGCTTGGCGTCGGCCAAAGATATTTTGTAGTTTTTTTGCTGTCGCATTGGGGTCTTGCGCTTTTTTCATTTGAGGCTGCCGCGGTTTATTGAATGCGTGCTATGCGTGAAAACACGCTGACTTTTTTTGGGGGGGTAAAATATTCGTTGCGCTACTATTTTATCAGGCACCGCGCGCAACATTTTTTTAGAAAATATTTGCGGATTTTATGCCGGCTTAAATGCCTCATTTTGTAAATAAGGCAATTGCGGTTTCTATTTTGCGCTTGCAAGGTTGGATTCTGCTTTCGCAAGGTGTTCGTAAAGCTCGAATACCTCTTCGGACGACTTGCCGTCGAGCATTGATCTTACTTTTTTTATTGCGATGTCTGTGCGGGTTTCGCTCTTAGGAATGCTGTTTGTCACTAGCTCAATTATGCCGTATATGGCATTGTTAAAATCATTAATTTCGTTTTCGCTCATGCCATGCGACATATTGATTAAGCTTTTCCTTAGCGAAGCGTCGCTGCTTGCGTCTATTTTTATCTCCTTTGTGCATGCCGCAAAAAATATTGCGCAAGGGACAAATATCCAAAATAACCTCGCTATATAACCCATATCTGTTTTATCACTTATATGAATTATATATGTTATTATTGCAAGCTTAATTTATTAAAAATAATATCAAATATTATTAATAGAGTCGTAATTATTAAACAAATTGTTTATCCAAGCGTCAAATTCTTTTACCGACTTAAAAATTTTCTCCGGAGCGAGCGCTTCAAGTTCTTGCATGTGGGCGAGCTTCGTATGAGCCCAGGCGGCAGAAAGCGGGTGCGCTCCGGCTGCTCTTGCGTCGGAAATATCGCTTGCTACATCTCCTATGTACCAAGAATTTTCAGGCTTAATTTCCCATTCTGCCAATAGTGAAGATATGTTTTTTGTTTTTATTGAGCGGTCTATTCCGCCGCATCTAATGCCGTCAAAAACACCTTTCAGTCCATAATAATATAGCGACAATTCAAGGGCTCGCTGATGCTTCCCGGTCACAAGCCCGAGCTTCCAGCCCGAATTTTTTATTTTATGCAATACATCTACAATTCCCTCAAAAGGCTTGGGCGAATATTTCTCGTGGAGTGCCGCGTATTCTGAAAGGTATGATTCAAAAAGCTTATCCGCGCAGTTCGGACTCATTTTATAAAACATTCCATACTCGTTCGCCCCAAAGTTGGAAACTATTGTCTCCTCGGTGGGCACGGGAAGGGAATTGTCTGCGTACGCCGCGCGTATGGCTTGCAGCGTCAATGGAATCGTCTCGGCAATCGTGCCGTCAAAATCGAATATTATCGCTTTATTCATAAAAAATTATTTTGGGCGCGCCTTTGAAATTTCCGACACTGCGCGCATAAAATCATTGTAGTATGTTTGATCGTTTGGTTTTACAAGCGGAATTTCTAAAAATTCATCGGTGATTTCGGCGTTAACTTTGTGGCATGTTGGAGTATTTGTTCTCCCAGCGGAAATTGTCCCGTAAAAAAGTCCGCCGCGCAATACTATGGAATCTCCGTCACTGCAAGGAGAGTAAATGTTTAGCGCGCCGTCTGACGGAATCGATATTTCAACAGGGGAATTTTTAAATCCAGTGGCCTTTGAAAATATAGCGACATCGTTCATATCTATATTTTTACCGGCAAGATCCAGGGCTGTTTCGCAATCTGCTTCGAGGGGAATATAAATGTTCGAATGCCCGTCCGAGTATGCGAGCTTCGGGGAAAACGAAAATGCCTTCGACCCGCGTTTCGAAACGCATATCTGCAGATTGAAAACTCCTCCGTCGCCGATTTTATCCCAGCCAAAACCTATTGCGTCAAATCCGCATACGGCGTATTGGCGGGCGCCAATTTTTACTATTGGCGCCTTTATTTTTAATTCGAGAGAATCGTTCCAATAGGCGTCTTCGTCAATCAGTATATTTATATCGCAAATTGCGTCAGCCCAGAACATAATAGGTTTGTTTTCAGTCCCTTCGGTATTGATGTGCGGCAGATCATTTTCCGCAGAGCCGCGCGCCGCAAGGATCCCCGTAATTGCGGCAGCAATCAAAATGCAAGAAATTAACGCGCCAGAAACTGCCCTTGCCCTAAAACGGTTTTTATCGACACCCCTCGCTTCGGAGAATATATACCGGTAAGGCAAGATGGATGCTGCAGCGGCAGCTGAGAGGCAAAATACCAATACCCATTTTAACGCCGGCCGCATAAATAAAGATGCTTTTATGTAGTCCTCAATTTTTGCCGCAAAGACCGGATAGGCTTTGTAGGCATTTTTTGCACTTCTAGATATAAGCGCAGGATGGCGCGCAGCAAATTTCATAGCCTGCGGGCCTTTCCGCAAAATCCCGTAGAGATAATCCATTCCTTTCTGGGAATTGTCGACGACGATTTCAAAGGCGCGCTTTGAATTTTTTCCGCTTATAAAAAGTATTTGCTCAAGCTTTGCCGCGTTTACCGGAGACTTGTCAAGCAGGCTGCATATGGCCGATACTTCTCTTGGGGATTCCGCAAATTTTAGCACTGATGAAAATCCGGTCCATGTTTTTGTACGCTTTGATAAATCCGATATAGGGGATATTGCTTTTAACGCTTCGGCCGCAGATGATTTAGAGCGCGATTTTAGCGCAAGTGTGATGGCGGATTCCAGATTTTTTTGGAGCGGCTTTGCAAGCGAATTTGTTTTCTTGGCTATTTTAATTAGAGAAAGGGTTCCATCTGCGGGAGGGAATAAGGTTGTAGCGGTTCCGGCTGTCGATAGTAGAAGTATAAAAGGGTCGGTTTGCTCATTTATAAAAAGTTCTTTTGCGATGTCGCGAAGGTCTCCGTACAAGATTATGTCAGAAACTACCGCGCCTCCAAAAGATTCAATGCCGTCGACATTTCCGGTTATAAATCCCCGCCCGACTGAGAATAACCGCCCTATTGCGGAACTTCTTATTTCCTCTGCTTTCAGATATTTGTTCCGCAAAAAATTGCACGCTGCTGCGTCCGGAAGCCCGTTTGATATAGAGTATTCAAGGCATGCGAGAGCCTCGGCCTTCTGACCGCGGTTCCAAAAACTTTCAGCGATAGCGCGGAAGTCGCAGTCGGGAAGTTTTTCGATTCTTTCAAGTGTATTATTATAATTTTCTATCCCAGTCAGCCAGAATGCCAAACCTGCAAATGCGAAAAATGCCGCGAGCCTTAAAAGAATTTTTATTACTTTAAACATTTTATTTGTTTTATGGTGCCTATGGATATTTTTTATATGTGTTTATTTTGTAAATATCTCAATTCGCTTTGCGGGTATGTCAAGCAAAACGCCGAACTTAGCCCGAAACTTCTTGAAAAGAGCGGTAAAAATTGCAAATCTTGCTTTATGCCGTATTTTATCGATTCGCGCGAACCTCTCGCAACGGCATTTGCGAAATGGCTCGTATCGCATTTTGAAATGGAATTGTCGTCGACGCCGCCGTCCGCCTGCGCGACGGTCATCGTTCCAACCCATACGGCAGCGGAACTTTTGCGCGGCGAATTTATCGCCGAGTTATTGAGGAAAGGAAAAGGCGGCGCGACCGATTTAAAATTCACAACCCTCGAATCTGAAATATCGGATTTAATAGCCGATAGTAAAGTTTTGAAAGGGATAAGGAATCTGTCTATATGGACTGATATTTTGTCAAAAGTAAAAAAAGGTGAGTTTGAGTCTATATTTCCGTCGGGGTTGCCGACTGACGACGACCGTATGGCCTTTGCCCGCAAAATAGCGTCTTTGCAGTCAGCTCTTGCTGAAAATCTCCATACAATATCTTCCGCATCAAAAATTCTGTCCCAATCGGCTGATTCGCAGAAGTGGGAGGATCTGGCTTTGCTTGAAAGGCGCTATTTTGCGGTTTTGCGGGCGCAGGGCTTCCCTACGAGGGCAGAGGCTCTCGAAATGGCATTTGAAAAACTGAGAAAGAGCGGCCGCAAGTACATCGCTGTCGGCTTCCCGGACGTATCCGGAATTTTTAGAAGATTTGCGCGTTGCGCCTTGCGCTTTGAAACTGCCGTGTATGCTCCGAATAGAGATTCGGAGTTTTTTGACGAATTTGGGGCTCCTGTCGGTTTTGGTTCGCGCCGCTTGCTTGGAATTGAGGACGATTCGATTACAGTGTGCCAGTCCGTGGCGGAGGAGGCCGGAATTGTCGCCGATTTGGCCGGAAAATACGGCAGTATTGCGCATAAAGTTTTGGCTGTGGCTTGCGAACAGAATAAGGCGGCGCCCGTTTTTAAGGCGAAACTCGAAGCAAAGGGTTTTGCTGTGGCGCCTCTTAACGTAGACACTCTTGCGGAGAGCGCTCTTGGACGATTGCTGCAGCTTTTGGGGCAAATTTCGGAGGGCGGAGACTTTAATGTTGCGGGAGAGCTTTGCAAAAATCCATATTTTAGCGAGAAATATTTGCCGGGCGAAAATGCCGATGAATTGCTTTTGGATTTTGACGCCCTGTTTTCAGCCGCAATACCGGGCGGCACAAATGCTGCGCTCGACTTTCTCTTATCGCGCGGGGCGCGCTCGGCGGGGATAAAAAATATCGATTTGCTTGGCCGCGTCTTGCGCGCTGTTTCCAATTTTGAGGCGGAGATTTCAAATTGCGCGAACCCCGCCGAGTGGCTCGCGTCGGAAATATCGCTGATGGCGGAGGCCTACTTTTCTTCAAACCGCGCTCCGAATACCGAGAGGGCGGCGTTCAAAATATTTTCGGAGGCGGCAAAAGAGCTTTCCGGCTGTCCCGAAAATGTTTTTACTTTCGCCGACTGCGTAAAAATATTTATTCAGCGCCTGGCCTCCGATGCCTCCGGAGGGGCGGGGAATCCGGGAGATATTCGCCTGCTTGATTGGATAGACATATTTTGGTCTCCGAATCCGCATGTTGTGCTATCCGATATGAATGACGGCATAGTCCCTCTCGCAGAGCCTCAGACGTTTCTTTTATCCGACTCGTCGAGAAAAATTCTGGGGTTGCGCAATTCCGAATCGCGGCGTTCCCGCGACGCTTATATGCTGTGGGCGCTAAAACGCTCGCGCTCGGAGCCGGGGCGCAAATTGTCAATAATAGTTCCCCGCAAAAATATAGATTCCGACCCTTTGATGCCGTCGCCAATACTAATGTGCGAAGCCGACCTTCCTGGGCGGGTCAAAATGCTTTTTAAAGATCTTCCGTCGGGCTCGCGCAATGCGCACTTTCTGCCTCTATGGAAATTCTCCGCAAAAAAGACTCCATACACCCGTCCGTTCTCTCCAAGCGCGCTAAAAACATACATATCGTCCCCGTGGGTTTTTTATTTGAAATACGTATTGAAAGCCGAGATTTTCGACAGCGAAAAGGAAGAGATGGACGCAGCCCAGTTCGGGACGCTTTTCCATTCCGTTATGGAAAGATTCGCGAAGTCGGCGGTTGCGGACAGCACAGATTGGGCGGAGATATTTTCCTTTATGTCCGAAAGGCTCGATGCGCTCTCAAAGGCGGAATTTGGGAGGTCTCAAAGAATGCAGGTAAGGATGCAGATTGAGAACTTGCGCAACAGGCTAGGTAGCGTCGCGAGAGTGCAGGCGCGACGCCGCGCGGAGGGCTGGAAAATATCCGAGACGGAAGTCCCGTTTGAATTTTCGGAAGGCGGTCGCAGATTTGCGGGCAGAATTGATAGAATAGACGTCCGCGAAAATTCGGAAAATTCCCCCGAATACGCTGTTCTCGACTACAAGACAGCCGACAAAGTATCGCCCGACTACGTCGAAAGAGAACATTTGTCTAACAAAGGCGAGTGGAAGAATTTGCAACTTCCGCTCTATGTGCGTGCTGCTGCCGACATTTATCCGGGGCGCAAAATATCGTGTGGATATTTTCTCGTTCCAAAGGACCTATCGCAGACAGGTGTGCAAATGTGGGATAATTTTTCGGACGAATTGCTTGCTTCTGCCATGCAAAGAGCTTTGGAGATAGCTGATAAAATATCGTCGGAAAACTTTTCCCCGGAAGGCAATCCGCCTTTTTACGAATTTTCCGACGTGTTCGGATTTACCCATTCAGAGATGAAAGATCTTACCGAGTTCGACAGATGAAAACCAAACCGACTTTTGCAAACATTAGAAGCTCGGCCTCGGCTGGATCCGGGAAAACGTACAGCCTCACTGGGCGGTATATCGCAATAGCCCTCGAAGAGGCAGATCCGGCGTCGATAGTTGCCCTCACATTCACACGGAAATCGGCGGGGGAATTTTTGAGCGAGATTTTAAGGCGCACAGCTTCTGCGGCAGAATCTGAGCTGGAGGCAAAAAAACTCTCAAAAGAGGTTTCCGGCGACGAAAATAAGTATTCAAAAAAAGACTTTATATCTTTGCTTGGCAGGCTCGTAAAAAATCTCGGCAGGTTGAGGCTCGGGACGATAGACTCTTTTTGTTCGGCGATGCTCGGTTCGTTCGCCTCGGACTTCGGGATTTTTTCGGACTTGGCTTTAATGGATTCTTTCTCGGAAAGAAGGGAGCTGTCGGCGGTCCGGGAGCGAGTTTTCAAGAACGGCGCAATTTCCAAAAAAACTTTTGAGGATTTTTCTGAGCTCGTAAAAAAGACGACATTCGGGCAGGAGGAAAAATCAATCTCCAAAAAACTTGCGGAACTTGTGGAGTTGTCCCGCAAATGGCTATGGCTGCATCCGGACATATCCGAATGGGGGAATCCCAAAATATTTAAGAGCGTAAAGCCTGCCCAATGGAATGGGGAAAAATACGAATGCGACTTGAAAGCCCTGCGTGCCTTGGAGCCAAAATTTGGCATGGAAAAACTCGGAATGTCCAAGTTTTTTGAAAACTCCAACCACCTTAGAATGGCGGATTACGTCCCTGCTTTTGTTGCCAGGCTTTCGGAGGCGTTTAGACTCGCGGGGCGCATAGAGAATAACGCTGAAATTGCAGCGGGCAGAAAAACCGTATCCATTCCCCCCGAAATGGCATCCGCGCTTACCTCGCTTTTCGAGGGGCTACTTTCTTCGCACTTGCATAGGCTTTGCGAGGCAACGCACTCCCTCGCGGAAATCTGCTCGAATTTTGAAAAAGAATACACAAAAAGCGTACGCGCAAAAGGCAAGCTCGTTTTCGACGACATTCCCAAAATACTCTCCGCGCCGGACAACTATGTGACAACCCTGCTCTTGGAGGAGCGGCTCGACTCAAAGCTAAAACATTGGATGTTCGACGAATTTCAAGACACTTCCCGCGCCCAATGGAAGGTATTTAAAAATCTCGTCGACGAGGCTGTTTTCGATGATTCAAAAGAGCGGTCTTTTTTTTACGTAGGCGACGTTAAGCAGTCGATATATTCATGGCGTGGGGGGGATTTTAGGCTGTTCGGAGAAATCTTCGCAAATTATTCCGGAATGGGATTGATGGAGGAGGGCGAGGAGCTTGTAAAGTCTTGGCGCTCGGGGCTTGACATTATTGTTCTTGTAAATGCGCTTTTTTCTGACAGCGCTTCACTCGAAAGCGTTTTCAAGAAAAATGCGGCCGGGGTGTTTTCCAGATTGTTCACTGCCCATGAAACTGCAGTACCAGACAGGCCGTCGTACGTACGCCTCTCCATCACCGAACGTGCGCAGGGGCGTAAATCCGAGGAGCTTGCCGCCGAAAAACTTGCCGTGTATGAGAGAGTTTACGGGATTGTAAAAGAGGTCAATCCGCCGCTCAGGGGAAAATCGTGCGCTGTTTTGCTCCGCAAAAACGACGAAGTTGAGGCGCTCGTCGAGTACATGCGCAGGCGCGCCGCCGAGGACGGCTTAAATATTCCGGCGGCTGGGGAACTTGACGCGCGCATATCTTCCGAAAATATGATAGTGCCGCCGTTTATCCAGATTGTCCAGCGTCTTGCACACCCGTCTGACAGCGCAGCAACAGCGATGCTTGAAATGACTCCGGTTTGGAAATTCTGCCGCGGTTTCGACTCTGAATTTTTAAGTGAAGCCCGCGCGGATATTGAATGCGGAGGATATTCGGCTCTCTTTAAAAAATTTGAAAATTTTATAAAAACCCCGGAAGAATCTGGGGTCGCGGAGCTCGACGAATTTTCTCTGGAAATGCTTGAGCGCCTCTGCGAGGCTTGCGGCGAATTTGATAAAAATCTTTCTGGTGGCGATGACGCATTTGTGGAATTTATCCGCTCGAAGACTTTCAGGTCCGGGACGGCGGAAAATACCGTGCAGGTAATGACAATTCACAAGTCGAAGGGGCTTGGCTTTGACATGGTAATTTTGCCTGACGCATATAAGAATGAAAAATCCTCATCGCCATGGCTTGGCGAAATCTGCGATGGGCGATTTGGGGACGCGGAGCAGTACCTTGGAATGTTAATAACCCCTCCGGCGGCTGTATGCGCGTTGGATCCCCTGCTAAATTCCAATTACGAGCGCGTGAGGGACGCCCGGGCTTTTGAGGATATTTGCGCGCTTTACGTGGCTTTCACTCGCGCTAAAAATGCTGTTTACGTCGTAATGCCGGAGCGGTCAAACAAATCGGCTTCTCCGTTAAAGGAATGGATAGAGGGCGCATTTGAGTCGATAAACTGCCGTAAAATTTCAGATAGCGAATTTGAGCGCGGCGATCCTCTTTGGTTTGAAAAGGGCGGGGGAGAAATCCCGCAAATGCCGTACATAGTTCCCGTCGAAAATCCGAAAATTTTATCTGTTGGAGCGCGCCCCGATTTACCGTCGGCGCCTCTGGTCGAAGCCGATGAAAAGTCGCTCCAAAGGGGAGCTTTGGTCCACGAGCTATTGAGGCTTCGCGCCGATTTTGGTGAAGGCTTTGCTGGGACTCTTGAGTTTAAAAGCGCCGTTTCGAGATATCCCGACGCAGATATCGCGGAGGCGGTTGAAACAGTCGAAAGGCTCGCCGAATCGGAGGGCGGAAGAAAAGTTTTTGAAAAGCATGGGGAGTCGGAATGTTTTTCGGAGTACCAATTTTTATTTACTGGAGACTCCGCAGCGGTCAGCGGAATATTCGACAGGCTTGAAGTTTTTAAAGATATTGACGGATCAGCGCGCGAAGTGCGCGTTATAGATTACAAAAGCACTTCTGTCGACGCGCAAAAAAAATACGCGCGCCAGCTTTCCATGTACGCGCGCGCGGCAAAGTCGCTCTTTAACGCGCGGATTGTGCGCGCGTTTGTGCTTGGGTACGACGACTGCAATCTTGTTGAATTGGAACTTTGAAGATTTTGCCGATCAGTCCCTCTTTATCTCGAGAGACTCAGCCCATTTCCTGTATTTTTTGAGATCAAACGGCGGCTTGCCGTACAGATAGTGGTTTAGCTGCTCCTTACCATCAATTTCGTATTTTATAAGCAGCATGCCGCGTTCCGACGGCAGCCCGGATACATTCCCAACGAGCGTTTTGCCGTTTGGAGGTATTTTAAAGTTTGCCTCGAACAAGACTTTTCCACCTTCAATGTCCGATATCTCAACTTTACCTTCAGCTGACTTGAATGTATCGTTTACGGCAATCACTTCAAGCGCGTCGTTTACGGCGACAATGGCGTTTTCCTGGACGCGCTTTATGTAGTAGTAGGCGAGCTTTTTTGAAAAGAAATAGTCGGTTATCGCGTCCGAGAGAATCGGCCAGCCGTCGCGGAGGTTCCACCAGAGTATACCGCATCTATACGGTTTGCCTGTCCGCCAGAATTCAATAAAATATTTCTTCGCTTCCGCCTGCACTATTTGCGACGCAGATATGAAATCGTCCAAATCTCTCGGGACTTCCCCAAAGACTTTTGCAATTTGGTTTGTCATCAGATAGTTTCTTTTTTCGCTGCCAATATTGCTTTCAAATGGGGTGATGGCTTTGGCCTGCCACTGTTTGTTCCATTTCAAATTCTTTGCGTCAGTCCACGGATAGAGGTGTTCTTTATCGAACATCTTTTCGAGCGATTCCCTGTTGGGACAGCCGTGGTATCCGATTTCGCTTACGAAGTGGGCGTTGCTTGAAGTGTAAAAGGGCGCCTTGTAGTATCCGCGCGGACCCCATAGGTGAACTTCCGAAGGGTCGGCCTTGTTTTCAAACACGTCGTTGCTATAATACGGAGAACTCGGAAGGTACGGGCGCGTGGGGTCGAGCTCGTACAAAACTCCCGGCAAAACCTTCCGGCTTATGCGTTCCTTTGAAGGGTCGATGTTGAGCCTGTTGGAATTAAACAGCCAATAGAAAGACGAGTCGTTTTCATTGTTGCCGGCCCACAGCGCGAGCGACGGGTGCGAACGGAGCCTTTCGACTACGCTTCTTGCTTCAATTTCCATCGCTTTTGCAAAATCGTCGTCTTGCGGGGGAGTTGTGCACGCGAGGCTGAAATCCTGCCATATCAATATGCCGTTTTTGTCGCAAAAATCGTAGAATGCGTCGGACTCGTAAACATTTCCGCCCCAGCAGCGCAGCATGTTGCAGTTTAAATCCGCCGCCATTTCGAGAGTCTTTTGGAGATGTTGGGGATCGCGGCTATGCAGTGCGTCGAGCGGAACCCAGTTCGTGCCTTTTATATATATTTTGCGCCCGTTTACGTAAAATGCGAATTCGCCCTTGTCGCCGTTTTTAAAGACGTCCGACCTTTTAAGGCTAACTGTGCGCAGCCCCACGTTTATTCGCTTTGAATCGAGCAGCTTTCCGTCGGGCGAGAGCAGGGAGGCTTCAAAAACGTAGAGGGGGCTTTCGCCGTATCCGCGCGGCCACCAAAGTTTGGCGTTTTTTATTTTAATGTCCCGCGGCGAAAGGGTGAACATGTCAGCAGGCATTTTCCTCGACCAGACTGTTTCTCCGCCGATAGACAGTTTTGCAAGCACCGAAAGCTTTCCGAGCAGCTCGCGCGGCAATGCTGTTCTTATCCTTGCGCTGCATACGGCCTCATTATTTTTTGGGTCTGTGTAGACCGTCATAAAGAAAATGTCCTCAATGCGGGCGGGTTTTTGAATTTCAATTTTTGCGTCGCGCCAAATACCCGCGCTCAACATGCGCGGCATTATGTCCCAGCCGTACATGTGGGGCGCCTTTCTTATCCCTTCGGAATCGTATGCCGAAGATATTGCCCCGATCTTTCTTCCGTTCGATTCCATTATCGCCGAGCGGATTAAAATATCCAGATTGTTTTTACCGCCCTTCGACAGAAAATCTGTGATGTCGAATGTATGCGGTATAAGCATATTAGAGGTCTCTCCGACTTTTTTGCCGTTTATAAATATGTCGGCAAACGTATCAACGCCGTCAAGCCGCAGTATTGCGCGCTCTCCGCTGCCGAGATTCGGCGACGTAAATTCGCGCGAGAAAAGCCACTGGTAGCCTTCGTATTCGCGCAGCTTGTAGGAATTGTCGCCCAATTCCGGATTGGGAACCAGCCCTGCCTTAAAAAGATCCAATTCGACATTTCCTGGAACTTGGGCTTTGATTGTCTTTGCCCCCTGAGCCGTTTTTGCCCCGCCAAGCGTCCTCAGCGCGCCGGTGTCTGGCTGCGGCCAGAATTTAAGGGACCATTGACCGTTTAAGTCCGTTCCGCCCGCGCTTGACGCTTTTTGTGAGGGTTGCACAGCCCTTTCTCGGCTGCCAAAAAACAGAAATATTGCGGCGATTGCGGCAAGCACTGCCACCGTCTGCGGAAATTTTTTTATAAGATTTTTCATAAATATTTTTCTTAATAATAAAGCCTAATTTGTTTCTTGCGAGTTTTTTTCTCCCGAAACGCAAAACGAACACCACACCAGATATAGGCAGACGCAAACCATGACGGCCAACGCCGCCGACACTCCGCCATACACTCCCTGCGCGAAAGTCATTACGGGAGGAATTGCGGCGCCTCCCGCTATACCCGTAGTCATCAATCCGGATATCTCGTTCTCTGAATCCGGCATTTCATTGAGCGCGCGGGAAAATACAACGGAATATATCGACGATATCGAATACCCGACAAGCCCTATCCCCGCGAACGCCGCCATTTCAGATTCCGAAAAAATCGTGAATACAAGCGCAAAGATTGCGAGTATTATATGTATTTTAAAATACGCAAAGGAATCGATTCTCGAGAGTATGGCGGCTCCCGCGAAAGTTCCCGCTGTCCTGCAAGCAAAATATACGCTCGGCGCAAGCCCAACTCTCCTTACGGAACTTTCGAGCGACGGATCCAGGCCGAGTTTTTCCATTAGAACCATTGGGGAGGCCATGTTCATTCCCATGTCGAGCCCCACAACGGCGACAATCGCAAAAAACAATGCGACAATTATCCTGTTGGAAAACAAGCCCGCAACTTTTCTAATGGAAGCCGATCCGCGCTCTGGCGGTTCAGGTATGTCTGTAAAATACAGCCATATTCCAAAAACTATTGTTACCGCGCCGAAAATCGGGAAAATCCACCTCCACGAGCCGAGAATCCCCGCCGCAAAAAGCGCGATAAAGGGGCCTGCAAACGACGAAAGAGCCTTTATGGACTGTCCCGCGGACGCCGCGCTCGCGAGCCTTTCCGGAGCGACGCAGGCGGACAAAAGCGGCATCATTGAAACTTGCAAAATAACGTTTCCAATTCCAAGCAGCGCGAAACCGGCGACGCAAAACCATATGGAGTCAAAGCAAAATGCGAGAGCCGCGGAAAGTGCTGTAATCGCGGCGCTAAGAAGCGCCGTGTTGCGCCTTCCGATTTTGCCCATGAGCATTGCCGCAGGTATCGAAAATACGAGAAACCATACCAAGACGGCCGACGGCAGAAATCCAAAAAATTCGTCCGGCAATGAGCCTGAAAATTCCGCCTTTACATAGCTTGTGGCAATTCCTGCAAAATCGACGAACCCCATAACGTAGAATCCGAGAAATAGCGGCAGGAGAAGCTTTGCTGTTTTTGAACGCTCCATATTTTTTTTACCTCCTTGTTCCCGCTTGGGCTTTTTCCAATTCGTATTGCGCAACTGAAAGCGACGCGTAGTCGCCGACATTTTCGCCGAGTCCCGCCGGGAGAATTTTGCAGGCTTTTAGCGAAACTCCGAGAGCCTCGCGGCGGAGGACTTCTTCAGCGCGCGGCCATAACAATTCGCGCGACCTTGAAAATACGCCGCCTATTATAATCGCCTGCGGATTTATTATGTCGACTATCGCCGAGAGCCCGAGCCCGAGCATTCTACCGCTTTCTTCATAAGCTTCGATGGCGAGCTTGTCACCGGCTTCCGCCGCTTGGGCAAGGCTTTTTGCTGTCACTGAATCGAGCTTTGCCAAATCAGCGCATACAGCGGGGCGCTCGCCTATTTGCAGCTTTTCCGCAATTTTTTCCCGCGCGATTTTTGCGATGCCGGCACCGCTGCAAAAGCCTTCAAAAGACCCGCGCTTGCCGTACCCGACAGGGCCGTATTCGGCAAGCCTAATGTGCCCTATTTCGCCGGCGTTGCCGTTGGCGCCGGAGTAGAGCTCCCCGTTTAAAATGAGCCCCGCGCCAAGCCCCGTTCCGAATGTCATAAAAACCATGTCGCGCAGTCCGCGCCCGGCGCCGAATTTCCATTCGGCGAGTGCGCAGGCATTGGCGTCGTTTTGCAGCCCGCAAGGGGTTTTGAAAATTTTTACAATTTCTGAAACAATGCCGATATTGTCCCAGCCTGGCAGGTTGGGCGGACTTAAAATTACGCCGCGATCGCTGTCGAGAGGCCCGCCGCAAGCGATGCCTATTGCGGATATTTCCCCCGCATCCAACTTATTTTCGCGCGCCAATTCCCATATCAAAGATATAATTTTTTGAATTGCCGCATTGGGGTCGCGATCCGGAGTTGCAAAAATTTTTTTTGCTAAAATGCGCAAAGTTTTGCTTTCCGTTTCCCCGATAGAAACGGCGCATTTTGTCCCGCCTATGTCTATTCCTATTAATATGCTCATACAATATCCTCAATTGCCTCTATTATTGTGTGCAAAATTACTCCATGGATTTCCTGTATTCTAGCCCCGTCGTCGGAGGGAACCACGAGGCTTAGGTCGGATATTTTCGAGCATTCGCCGCCGCCGCGTCCCGACAGAACTACTGATGTTATGCCGAGCTCTTTCGCCTTTTTTAGGGCCGCAATCTGGTTCGCCGAATTTCCGCTTGTCGTAAAAATCAAGACGGCGTCGGATTTCCTCCCGAGAGCTTCAAGCTGCCGTGAAAACACGCTTTCATATCCGAAGTCGTTTGCAATGCACGTAAGCGCGGCGGCGTCCGAATTTATGCATATCCCCCTAAGCGGGCGGCGGACTGCCTTGTATTTCCCGGTAAGCTCCTCGGCAAAGTGCATTGCGTCGGCGGCGCTGCCGCCGTTTCCGCAGGTGAATATGGTTCCGCCGCCTCTTATGCAGTTTGCGAGCGCAGCGCATATTTTATCGGCGCTATCGGCAAGTTCGCGCGTTTTTTCCGCCGCCTCAATTAACAGGTTTAAATTTGTTTTCAAATCACGCATACAAAAATTTATTAAAAAAATTCTATCCAAATCTACATAATACGGCAAAGAAATTATTTGACATGTAGTTGAATAAAAAGACATATTCTAAAAAGCTAAACAGAGTTTCTCGAACATGCAGTTGCCATGAGGAAAAAAAACGCAAAATACGCATGGGACAAAAAATCCGATTCCGAGCTCCAGCTTTGGCCCGAAACCAGCACGGAACGCTATATAACGCGCCCGTTCGTAAATGCCCGCGTTCTCGGCGGAAAAAACGGGAAGCAGCCTCTTTTTTCATGGCCGGAATTTTCAGGGATAGATCCGCTCGCAAGGTACGCAATTCTTTCTGCTGCCCGCACAAAACATCTCTCGGACTATTACCAATCTAGGGCGGGGGCTGATTTCCATCTTGTACTATACACGGTAGGCGGCGGAGCGGAGTTGTCGTGCGAGTCTGGAAAATCTCCGCTTTCAGTAAACACTTTCGCATTTGTGCCGGCGGGCTGCCCGTATGAGCTGAGGTCGCTCCGCGCGGGCTGGGAGGTTGTATGGTTTCATATGCGCCCGCGCGGAAGGCGGGGAAGGTTTGACAAAATAAGGGTGGATCCGTCGGAAAATTGCGATAAGATATCAAGCCTATTCAAAATATACGAGAGCGAGATTTACTCTAAAAAACCTTCGGTTCAAATTCTCGAACCTTTGGCTGAAGCGTTTTTCCTCATAATCTCCCGCGATATATCCCCAGTTTTAAGAAAAAGCGGCGAAGACCTCCTCAACGCTAAAATTGAAAATGTAAAAAACACTTTAAATAAAAATTGGACGATAGCTTCGGCATCAAAGTTTTTTGGCCTCCCACCGCGGAAGCTCGACGAGCTTTTTAAAAGAAAATACTCCGACACATTTTCAAAAACATTGCTTTTTTGGCGCATGCAGGAGGCCCGCAGGCTGCTCGCCACCCAAACTACTCCTCTCGAAAAAGTCGCGGCTAGGACGGGTTATGCAGACGCATTTTGCTTCTCAAAAGCTTTTAAGCGCTATTTCGGCAAATCCCCAAAGGCAAAATAATTTTTGCGCCTGCGTAAATCTGCGCTTGGATTGCCTTATAACGCTTTTGAATCATTTTGACATTGGGCTAATTTTACATGCTCAGGAGTCAAGAAATTGTTGATTGCCCTAAAACTTTGTTATACCTTACATGCGATTTAATCCCGATATTGGTCGGTTAGGATTTTATATAGTAAAGAAGGTACAGTTTATGAAAAAAGTAAAAGTAATAGTTGTCGGCTGCGGAAACATGGGATCTTCGCACGCCCGCGCGTACGATAAATTGGACGAATTCGAGATTGTTGGAATCGTCGACGCAAATCCGAAGGCTGTGGAAACTTTCAACGCTTCCGTAGGCAAGCAATATCCCTATTTTTCGGATTTCGACGAAGCTCTCGCCAAGGCGTCCCCCGACGCCGTCGCAATCTGCACTTATCCCGCTTCCCACGAGCCTCTTGCAGTAAAGGCCATGGAAGCAGGCTGCCACGTTTTCGTTGAAAAACCCATTTCATCTACTGTTGAAGGGGCGATGAGGGTCGTGGAATGCGCAAAAAAATTGAATAAAAAGGTGGTTGTCGGATACATTTTGCGCCACCATCCGTCGTGGATAAAATTTATTGAGCTTGCGCATACGCTCGGGACGCCGCTTGTAATGCGAATGAACCTAAACCAGCAGTCGCACGGAAAAACTTGGCAGGGACACAAAAATCTTTTGAAGTCGCTGACGCCCATTGTCGATTGCGGAGTCCATTATGTGGACGTAATGTGCCAGATGACGCGCTCGAAGCCCGTGCGCGTAAGCGGCATAATGGCAAATCTAAGCCCAGAGCTCAGCCCCGACCAGCGCAATTACGGACAGTTGCAAGTGACTTTCGAGGACGGTTCGGTCGGCTGGTATGAGGCCGGCTGGGGCCCGATGATGTCTACCAACGCCTTCTTTGTAAAGGACGTTATAGGTCCCAAAGGCTGCGTTTCGATATGCGCGAAAAACGCTGGTTCGGAAAATAAGTCGGACGACATAGATTCCCACACAAAAACCGAACAGTTGCGCTACCATTCGTCCGAGATGCTCCCCGACGGAAGCTGGGCCCACGAGGACCAATGGATAGACACGAAAGACGAGCCTAAGCACGACGATCTCTGCGCCCGCGAACAGCTCTATTTCTACAAGGCAATAGTTGACGGCACTGATCTCAGCGACCACCTCTCTGACGCCGTAAACAGCCTCAAAATAGTGCTTGCGGCGGACGAGTCGGCCCGCACGGGAAAGACGATAGAGCTTTAATTGTTTCTTGAAGCTTTACAGCTAACAGCGCGCTTCTTTATCGCAAAGGGGGCGTGCAATAAATAAGGCGGCGAAAAGCCGCCTTTTTTATGCTTCGTTTTCCGTTTTGGGGAAAAGCTTATAGAGGGCAGGGGATTCTTTTTTCTCCCCGTTTATTGCAAGGTATTCTCCAGAATAAGTAGCTATGGTATCGCGGGAGGGAAGCTTGGCGAGTTCGGAGCTTTCTTAGTGTAAGTTGTTTCCATTAAGACAGCTATATGCATGGTTAAAAATCCAGGCATAGCGCCGGTTTTATAATTTCGATGTTCCCATGCCACAGTAATGCAGAGTGCTGAAAATAAAGAAAAAAATTTTAGTTTATAGTAGTTGCTTTGACGATTTTTTCCTGTTTTATCGGCATATCCAAAAGTACCCGCGATTTCTCTTCAAATTACTTGGCTGCTTTTATCTTGCTTTTTATGACGGAGAGCTGCCTATCTATATTGTCGAGCAGCTGGGTGAGGGTGGAATCGCGCGATGTTTTAAGAGTCTGGCGCGTGATTTTCATTATTTCGTCGGTCTCGTCAATTTTGCCTTTTTTTAGAAGAGCATTTATAATTGGTATTGTGATGCCGGTTGCGGACATTGCGGCGTCGCTTTTAAAAACCCCAAGCAGGCGCTTGTAGGAGGTGGCGAGCTTTTCGGCTTCGCCAGAGGCAATGTCGCCTTCAAGCTCTGCGCGGGCGAATGACATCGCAATGTCGGGGCGCGAGGATTTTGTCTTTAAAATTATGGAGGTTGAAAGCTTGCGGGCTTCATCTTCTTTTGAGGCCGCCTTTAATTTTGATATTAGTTCGCGGCGGAATTCGGCATCTATATCGGGATACTTGAAAAATGCCTTTACTGCCTCGTCGAGCGCGGATAGGACTTTTTTTTCATCGCCGCTTTTTTGCAGGGCGTCTATTAATATCCTCCATGTTTTGGCGTTTCTCTTGTCGAGCGACAAAGCTTTGCGCGCCGACTTTTCCGCAGATGAGTAGTCGCCCGATTTGAAGAATTTTTCGGCGAATATGGTGTGGAGCTCATTTTCGCGGTATTTTGCCCCATTCCTGAAACCCTCTCGGAGGCTTTCAAGATCGTGGTCAGAGGCTGTTTCCCATGTCTGGGGGTCTATGGTGGTTCCGGTGACGTACCGCGCGCCCTCGTATCTGCCTATGCCGAACTCCCAGCTTCCGGGCTTTTTCATTGCGGCAGTCCACGCGTGAAATCCGTCGGCTCCGGCACCCGCAAATATGAATGCGGGAACCCCGCGCGCCTTGGCGGCCTCGGCGGCAAAATACGCCTGGTCTGTGCATATTCCGCCCGTTTCGCGTATCGTCTTTAAGCGGTAATCGGATCCGTTCCAGTCGTATTGCTTGGCGGTTATTCTCGAATAGTTGTAGGCTACAGAGGAGTAAAGCTTGCCTATGTTTGAGGCGTTTATTGATATGCTCTTTTGGGCCCACTGCCTGTCTTCGCTCGTGGCGAGGCTTGCAACGAGATATTTTAGCTCGTCCAGAGACATTCTCTCAAATTGAAACAGCAGCCTGCCGCGGTCCCTCGCTGCTTTCCATTCGGCAAATGCCTCGGCTGGCGCGGGAAATTTGCGAGGGAGGTATTTCTCGGAAACCTGGGCGTGGGGCCATATCTTTGGAGGGGGAGTGTCGAACACCAAGGCTATGGCGAGCGCGAGCCGCGGATATTTTTTAAAGTTCTCGGGGTCGGACTTATAGATGTCGATAATTGCGCCTGCAACTTTCGGGGCGTCGTCCTTTGGGGAAATTGCGGAGAAAAAATCCGAGAGCAGCTCAGGTGACGCGAGCATATATTCAGCAAGCTCCCTTGGCATATCCGGCGCGTTTGCGCCAAAAAATCCAAAAAACTTGGCGGCAAAGTACGAGGCCGCGGCGTCGGCAAATTTGTTCTCGGCATACAATGTGTCGGCTCGGCTTTCAAAATCGGCGGCGCACTTCTTGAAATCCGGATTGGCAGACATAAACTCCGCCGCAGACTTTGCGTCGAACGGAGCGTCGGCATTTTCGGCGGCGTACACGGGTAAAATTGCAAATCCCATTTGCAGTGCCGCAACGCAGAAACCGCAGAACATTAAAACTTTTCTTATGCGCTCCATTTATCAAACTTATGAGCATTTATTACTGTATCCAAGCTTTTTTTAGGAAATTTCCGCTTTTCTTCAATTAATTTTAGGACGATTTTAAAAATGCTCGACACTCTTATGCTTTTCATAAAAATATCATTGTATCGAAAATAAATATATTTAGGCTCATATAAGTGAAAAACAAAGTAATATTCCTCTGCACAGGCAATATATGCCGTTCCCCAATGGGAGAGGCTCTCCTAAAACACGCCATCGCCGCGCGCCCGAAAACCTCCCCAATACACAGCCTCGAAATAGTCTCCGCCGGCACTTCCGCCGTTGACGGCATGCCGCCGAGCGCAAATTCGGTGTCTGCTCTCGTGAGAGTCGGCATCGACATCAGCTCGTACAGGGCGACATCGCTTACCCAGAGTATGCTTGACGAATGCTACGCGCTTTTCGCTATGAGCCGCTCGCACCTCGAAGAGGTCAAAAATTTCTATAAAAATCCTCCGGAGCGGATGTTTACTGTCTGCCAAATGATTCCGGATTGCCAACACCCGGATATCCCGGATCCGTACGGCGGCACGCTGTCGGAATACATCGATGTCCGCGACGAAATTGCAAGGGCCATTCCGCACATAGTAAAATATCTTGAACATGAGCTCAAAAAAAATTCTTAGCATAGCTTCCGACCACGGCGGCTTCGCTCTAAAAAGCGCAATATTAAAAGACCTGTCAGGCGAATATTGCGAATTTATCGATAGAGGCCCCGAAACTCCCGAAAGCGTCGACTATCCGGATTTCGCCAAACTCGTGTGCGACGACGTAAATTCCGGGCGCGCTTCACTCGGCGTATTAATCTGCACTTCGGGCATAGGAATGTCGATTGCCGCAAATAAAATACGCGGAATACGCGCGGCGCTCTGCCTCTCGGAAGATGCCGCAAAATTTTCGCGCCTGCACAACAACGCCAACGTCGTTTGCTTAGGCGCAAAATATCTGACGCCCACTCTAGCGGAATCGATAGTGAAAATATTTTCGTCCACTGAATTTGAGGGTGGGCGCCACGAACGCAGAGTTTGCAAGATGATGGATTTTGAAAACTTGTAGAATTTAAACCGGCAAAGGAGTTTTTATTTCCGTCTTTGTGTTGACAAAAAGCGCGAGTAAGTGCGAAATAGGGAAAATTTTTTATTATGAATAAGGCGATTCAGGCAGGCTCATTAAAAGAAATTGACAGGGCGGTGTTCGATGCGATCAGCAACGAAACCAACCGTCAGCAAACGCATATCGAGCTCATAGCGTCGGAAAACTTCGTAATTCCGGCGGTCATGGAGGCAATGGGCTCGACTCTTACAAACAAATATGCGGAAGGCTACCCGGGCAAGAGGTACTACGGCGGCTGCGAGTTCGTGGATGTCGTGGAACAGCTCGCAATCGACAGGGCAAAGAAGCTTTTCGGAGTTAAATTTGCGAATGTCCAGCCACACTCCGGCTCGCAGGCAAATACTGCGGTCTATGCGGCCGTTCTTAAGCCGGGCGACAAAATTTTAACCATGAGCCTCGAACACGGCGGCCACCTCACCCACGGCCACCCCAAAAACCTTTCGGGAATGCTCTTTAACGTGGTAAATTACGGCGTCAATATCGACACTGGCTTTATCGACTACGACAAGCTTGAAGAAATTGCGCTCGCCGAAAAGCCAAAGCTCATTACAGTCGGGGCGTCGGCGTATCCCCGCAAAATCGACTTTGAAAGAATGGGCAAGATTGCCAAGGAGTGCGGCGCGCTTCTTATGGCGGACATAGCCCACATCGCGGGCTTGGTCGCCGCAGGGCTGCATCCGTCGCCAGTCCCGTATTGCGACTTTGTCACAACCACAACCCATAAGACTTTGAGGGGCCCGCGCGGAGGGCTCATTATGACAAACGACGAGGCTCTCGCCAAAGCCATCGACTCGGCCATATTCCCCGGCATTCAGGGCGGCCCGCTTATGCATGTGATAGCAGGCAAGGCAGTGTGTTTCGGAGAAGCCCTAAAAGATTCTTTTAAGGAATACCAGGCGCAGATTGTAAAAAATGCAGCCGCCCTCGCGGAAGCGCTCAAAAAACGCGGGTACGGGCTTGTTTCAGGAGGCACCGACAACCACTTGATTCTAATCGACCTCCGCAAGAGCCACCCCGATCTCACCGGAAAGGACGCCCAAAACGCCCTCGACAAGGCCAATATCACGACAAATAAAAATACGGTTCCGGGAGAGACGCGTTCGCCCTTCAAGGCAAGCGGCATAAGGCTTGGTACTCCCGCTGTCACGAGCCGCGGAATGGTGGAGGCGGATATGGAGAAAATCGCGGAGGCGATAGACATGGTTCTAAGCAACCCCTCCGACGAATCGCAGATTGCAAAGGCCAAGGAAATAGCCTTGGAGCTTTGCAAAACGCATCCTCTCCCGTATTAATCCGTCCGCCGAATCCGCCGCGCGAGACGGATTCGCAGGGATTTTTTTGCAATCGGCGGACGGTTTTTATCGTCCGCTTTTTTTTATAAAAAACGAATATTGCCGAACCGCCGATGCGTTGGCGGTCTGTAAAAACCCGCATAGATAAAATTTATGGAAGATAAAATTCAACACCTTAGAAATCTCGTTTCGGAGGTTTCAGATAAAATAATGGAGAGTTCGTCCGCGAATATTTTGTCGTGGATAGACCATGGCTTTCTTCCCGAATGGGCTATAGACGCGCTTACGGAACTTATCGAAGCCGGGCGCTACGATGAAATTAACGACAGATTTTTTAGATTCCTCGCATTCGGAACAGGCGGCATGCGCGGGCGCACTATCGGAAAAGTCCCGGCGATGGCCGAGCTTGGGAGGCAGTCTGAGCAGGGAACTCCCGAGCACGCGGCTGTCGGCACAAACAATATGAACGACTTTAACGTCGTGCGCGCCACGATGGGCCTCTTTAACTATTGCAAATCGTACCTCGCGTCCTCCGGTGGCGGAACCCCGCGGCTTGTGGTGGCTTACGATGTGCGCCACTTCTCCAAGAGATTCGGCGAGCTTGCTGCGTCGGTATGGGCGCGCCTCGGTGGGGAAGCGTTTATATTCGATTCTCCGCGCTCAACACCCCAACTATCCTTCTCTGTACGCAGGCTCAAAACTACGGCGGGGATCGTCATTACGGCCTCCCACAATCCGCCTTACGACAACGGCTACAAAGTCTACTTCTCGGACGGCGCACAGGCAATAAGCCCACACGCCGAGGGCATTGTCTCCGAAGTTGAAAAAGTCGAATGGAAAGAAGTGGGCAAATTTCTCGAACCGGACATGTCCGGCGTAAAAAACGTCCCTGCGGAAGCCGAGGCTGACTACATAAAGTCTATCGAAAATTGCGTTGTGGACTCTGAAACGCTTTCGAAGCACAAGCCGAAAGTAGTTTACACTTCCGTCCACGGAACGGGAGTGACTATGTGCCCGGCGGTAATGCGCCACTTCGGTCTCGATCCGTATTTTGTCGAGCCCCAAATGAAGATGGACTCCCGCTTCCCGACTGTCAGGCAGCCGAACCCCGAGTATGCCGACACTCTCGCAATGGGAATCCAAAAAATGCGCGAAACAGGCGCAGAATGCCTAATGGCGACGGATCCCGACGCCGACCGAATGGGGGTGGCAATACGCACGCGCTCCGGAGAAATCCGTCTATTAACCGGAAATATGATTGGCTCGCTGCTAGCAGAATACCGCATATCGCGAATGATCGAAAAGGGGCTGATTACAAATCCCGCGAAGTGCGCGATAATAAAAACTTTTGTGACGACGCCCCTCCAAGATAAAATTGCGCAGTCGTACGGCGTAAAGTGCATAAATACGCTTACCGGCTTCAAATGGATAGGAGGGAGGCTCGAGTACTACCGCAAAGAGCTCGAAAAAGCCATAGGCGGCTCGGCGGATTCAATGTCTTACGCGGAAAGGGCAAAGCTCGCACAACAGTATTCGACATTCTTCGTATTCGGAGGAGAGGAGAGTTACGGCTATCTCGGCACCGACCTCGTCCGCGACAAAGACGCGAACGCGGCAGTCATTATGTTCTGCGAAATGCTCGGATATCTAAAATCAAAGGGCATGACGGTCGACGAATATCTCGATAAGATTTACCTGAAATGCGGATATTATCTCGAAAGCCTCCGCAGCGTTTACCGCGAAGGGGCTTCGGGAGCAAAGCAAATACAGGACTTTTTGGCAAAGCTTGGCGAGTCTCCGCTCGAATCGGTGGGCGGAGTAAAAGTGGCGAAATCCATAAACTTCGCAACAGACGCAATATTCGACGCGGACGGTATTCGCATTCCACCGGAAAAATTCTATTTTTACACTCTGGAAAACGGATACAGTTTCGCGGTTCGCGGAAGCGGCACCGAGCCTAAAATCAAATTCTATGCGTTTGCCCACGAAAAAGCGGAAAATCCCGAAGAGCTTGTCGAAGCCAAAAAGAGGGCGAAAATCGAGCTCGACAGAATTCTTGACGACCTCGAAGCCCACTTCTAACAAAGCCGCGAATGAAGGCTCGGGCGCCGCGCTGTTGCAGTTGAGAAAAAACTGAGTGCGGCTGCGGAGCCTGCATATGGGCGGTTTGCGTCCGCCCTGTTGCCTGGCGTTGAGGGCGTACTTGGGGTTAGGCTTGGAACACTTAGGCGCCTCGCGCGCGAAAGCGCGTCGCGGGGGCGCCCAGAGTTTTCCCGCCCGGACGAAATTGGCGCTTCTTTCGAAGAAATAATGGTGGAGGGGCTTTCAATCGGATACTCGCGCTTGCATGAAGCCGATATGTTTAGGCTAATTGCCGAGTTTGTCGAAAAAATCGATAATTGGTCAGTCTGCGACAGTTTCTGCTCTACTCTTAAATTTATGCGCGCCAACCCTGCGGCGTGGAATTTCCTCAAGCCGTACTTCCTGTCAAAATGCGAGTTTCCCGCGCGTTTTGCGAGGGTATGCTTTCTTTTCCACTTCATGGAATCCGATTACGTAGACGAGGGTTTAAAACTTTGTTCTGCGCTAAACACGCGCGCAAAATATGCGGTTGCGGCGACTGCATGGGCCGTCGCGGAATGCTCGGCGAAATTTCCGGAAAAGGCGCTGGATTTCCTCAAAAGCTCGGATCCGCAAATAAAGTCGGCGGCCGTGCGAAAAATATGCGAATCCCTAAAAATTCCCACGGAATATAAATCGGCGGTGAAATCTTTGTAGTGGGCATGCGCACATTTTTGCAGCGCTGCAAATGTTTTTTTTCGCTTAATTTTATTTAGCGTTTTTTTGGGGAAAAAATTAAAAACAGCAAAGTGCGGCGTCGCGGCCCCACGGCGACAATCCAAGCTGCCATGGAAAGGGAAACAGCCTATTGCACGGAGGGCTCTGGCAGGCGCTTTACTATGATTTTATCTATGCGCGCGCCGTCCATATCCACTACTTCAAGCTCAAATCCGTTCCATTCCGCCTTTTCGCCCGCTTTTGGAATACGCTTTAACAGGGCGAGAACCAGACCGCCGACTGTGTTGCAAGTCTGGGTTTGGTCTTCCAATCCAAAAAATATCAAAAAGTCGTGGAAGGGGCATTGGCCGTCAACCAGAAAGCTTCCGTCGGAGCGCTGAACAATGTCCATTTCCTCGTTGGCTTCGGGCATATCGCCGAGTACGGCATCTATTATGTCGTTTAGCGTCACTATTCCAAGAGTCACGCCAAATTCGTTGGATATTATGGCGTTTTTTAGGCGCAACTCGCGCATTTGTTCAAGCGCGTTGTAAACCTTTGTGTCCTCCTTAAAATAGTGGACTGGCTTGATGGCGGATTTTATGGAGAAACTCTTATCGTCGAGCCTGCCGAACAGATCCTCTATGGATACTGTTCCGAGAATTTCGTCGAGTGAACCGTTAATTACGGGGTATACCGTGTGAGGAGACTTGCGTATGAGTTCGCCTATTTCACGATTTGAAAGGGATATGTCTATTTTTACTATGTCGTTTCTCGGGGTCATTATCGATTCGACAAACCTGTCGCCGAGCGAAAATACCCTCTCTACAAGGTTTCTTTCGACGGGCTGGACTTCTCCTCCCGCTTCGGCCTCTTCTACGAGAGATTTTATCTCGCGCTCTGTCACGGTATTTTTTATTTGGCTGATTCCCAGTAAGTTTAAGACGGCCGAGCTCGATTTGCTCAAAATCCACACAAAAGGCGCCGTCGCCTTTGATAGCGCCGTCATTGGGGCTGCGATTATCTTGGCGACTCTCTCGGGCGCGGCGAGGCCGATTCTCTTGGGCACAAGTTCCCCGAATATCAACGTAAGGTATGTTGCCGCCAGCACTATCACGCCCTGCGCGCTCAAAACTGCCCATTTTTGCGGAATTCCCATTTCAGCCAACCGTTCGCCAAATTTGCCGGCGAGGGCGTCGCCGGAATATATGCCGGTGAGGATTCCAATTAGCGTAATTCCAATTTGTACTGTTGAAAAAAATCTATCGGGATTTTCCGCCAAAGCCAGAGCCTCTTTTGCCGATTTGCTTCCGTTTTTAGCGTCCAGAGCGAGATTTGACTTCCTCAGCGATACAAGCGCAATCTCCGACATTGCCAGGATACCGTTTGAAATAATTAGTGCAGCGATTATGACAAATTCCATATTTTGCCAACTTATAATAATTCCGCGTATTTTCCAGTCAACAACTAAAAAGGCGCGGTGAAATCTTGACCTTTTATGCGCAAATTACGATATTGTGCAGTATGGACGGTAATAGAGACATATCCGAAGATTTGCCTCTCGGAGGGTTCGCGGCGGCGATAGGAGGGTATGCGCGCAAGCCTCTGGATTTGAATGAATTGCTGGTGCGCAATCCGCCGGCGACATTTTTTGCGAGAATGGCCGGAGACGATATGCTGGGAATGAATATCGGAGACGGAGACATATTTGTAGTTGACCGCTCGGCGAATCCTAAAGACGGCGACATTGTTATTTTCTATCTTGAAAGCGAATTTTTGGCAAGGCGCATAAGCGGTATCAAAGAAGGGAAAATCATTCTCGAATCCGACGACGGGAGGGGAGGGAAAAAGACGGTTTCTCCGCGCGGAAATATAGATATCTTCGGCGTGGTGACAGCCAGCATAAGGAGGTTTAGGTGATATGGTGGGGCTTGTCGACGGAAACAACTTTTTTGTTTCATGCGAAAGAGTTTTTGACCGGTCTCTCGTTGGCAAGCCTGTTGCAGTGTTGTCCAACAACGACGGCTGTGTGGTTTCACGCTCAAACGAATTTAAGGCTCTCGGGATAGCGATGGGCACTCCGTACTTTCAGTTGCGCCCGCGCGTGCGGCAGCTTGGAATCATTCTGAAGTCTAGCAACTTTGAGCTATATGCGGACATGTCAAAACGGCTAATGTGCGTGCTTGGCGAGGTGTTTGGCGATATAGAGCAATATTCTATAGACGAGGCTTTTGTCTTTCCGCCCAAAAGGTCCGACATATACGAATACGCATTGGCTGCCCGCGCGCGAATACTGAAAAATATTGGAATACCGTGCGGAATAGGCTTTGCGCCGACTAAAACCCTCGCAAAAATTGCAAACCACATAGGGAAAAAAAGCGACGGCGGAGTTTTTGTAATGCCGGAGAAAAACGGAGAAATCCTAAAAAAAATTCCAGTCGGCGAGGTTTGGGGTGTAGGGCGCCGCCTCGGGCCAAAGCTTGAGCGCGACAGGATATTGACCGCTTTCGACTTGGCGGAGTATCCCGAGGACAGGCTCCGCAAGAAATACGGCGTGATTCTCGCTCGTACTGCCTTGGAGTTGAGGGGAATTGATTGTTCCTCGCATTTGCGGGAATCTGTGGATTTTTCGCAAAGCATAGCGTATTCAAGATGTTTTGGCGAACCGGTCAGGGATTTTGATTCTCTATCGGAATCTGTGGCGTACTACTTGGGAAGGGCGGCGGAAAAGCTTCGGACAGAGGGGCAGCGCGCGGGGGGAGCTGGAGTATATTTTGTATATTATCCGGAATATTCTCCTCGGAAACTTGAAGGCGGAGTAACCTCTGCGAATGTTGTATTTCCAAGGGCGACAGACGATACGTCTGAAATGCTAAAATCTGTTTTTGCAAAACTCCCGGATATTTTCTTGGAGGGCAGGCGATATAAGAAAAGCGGAATTACCTTATGGGGACTTGAAAATGGAGCTGTTCAGGGCGAGCTCTTTGAACCTTCTCCGCAAAAAAGCAAACTATATTCGTCAATCGACGAAATTAATAAAAAATTTGGCAAAGGGACGCTTTTCCCGCTTGCGGAAGGCATTGATAAGAAGTGGAAGATGCGGCGCGACATGCTAAGCAGGGCTTATACAACTTCTTGGAAAGATATAATTTCCGTACGATAAATTTTATCCTCAAAATACAAAACATTATATCGTATTTTAAAACAGTAGTATTGTTAAATACTTATATGAAAAAAATGCATAAAAATGCTTGAAATATATTTTTTATATGCTACAAGGACTGCATAATTTTATAGGAAAAAAATGGCAGATATAAAAAATGTATTATATGATGAAATCCGCAGGCTCGCCCGCAAAGAGGTAAAGTTGGCGGTAGCCCCCCTGCAAGCGAAAATAGTTGAACTGCGCAAAACCATCTCGGCTTTGTCGAAGAAAGTCAAATGCGCTCCTTCTGCGCCATCCGCAGATACCTCAAAGGATTCCGATGAAAATACCGACGGGAAAAAATCGAAATCTTTCAGGTTTAAGGCGGCTGCTATTAAAAAATTGAGGGCTAAATTCGACATGTCCCAAGCGGAATTTGCCAAGCTTGTAGGGGTAAGCACTCTGACTGTAAGCTGCTGGGAGCTCGGTAAAACTTCGCCGCGCGCTGGGGCTAAAGAAAGGCTTGCTCAGTTGCGCTCAATGGGCAAACGCGAAATAGCTAAAATGAACAAGCCAAGCTCCAAAGTTCCAGAAGAGCCTGCTGCTCCCGAAGAAAAGTAATGTAATTTATGGCGCTGCGCTCTATGCGCGGCGCTTTTTTTTGGTCTTATTTTTGCCGGATTTTGAGGATTGGCAAAATTTTTAGAAAATTCTATTGCCGTATGCTGGCTAATGCGATTTTGCGCGCCCTGCTAACAGCCGACTATTTTCAGTTATGTAATTTAAGGTCATATATAAAAATTGTGGAAAATACAGCTTATCTGGTAGTTGCCTGTGGCGTGGATTATTGCCTTATTAAAAAGTTAATTTGAGGAAAAGGAGGACATTGGAATAATAGAGGGAAGTGAATGGAATTTTGCACTCTTAGACATAAATATGCGTTTTTATAATGCGTATTCTTTTCTTTCGGGATAATATTTTGGGTGACAGTTCTATTCAGTATCGCCTGCCAACGACGGGCAAAAAAAATCCGCCGTTCTATATTTGCGGCGGATATAAAGAAAAAATTATCTCATTCGTGGCCTTGGCGCCGGCCGCGGTGGCGGTGCGGGGTGCGATACTTGGGGGCGCGGCATTACAATCACCGTAGGTGACCGGGGCGAGTATGGGTGCATTCTGTGCCTTCCGGTCGGAATTACTCTCACCCCATTGTTGTTTATTATTAAAATAGGTCTGCTTGACCCTACGCAGGGGCGCAGCGGCCTAAAATGCGGTTTCATTATCGCCCCGGTGACTATCGTCTGGGAGACGACCGGCTCTTCCTCGTATTGCGAATTTCCGGGTACAAGCATTACGCTGTCTTTCCATACAGTCTTTTGGTTTTGCACTATTTCCAACTGCATTGAGTAAGCTAAAGCTTTCTCGTTCCCAATCATTACTGACGAATTGTCTATCGAACCCTTTAATATAAGCCCGTTAAAATTTGCGGGGAAAGGTTCGTCCGAGCTTTGCCGGTCGCATTCAATATTGTCTTTCTCCAATAATTCACAAAGCCTATCTTCTATAAATTTGTGTTCTTTGCCATTTGTAAGGTTATTTTTTATTCCGTCGAAATATATTTTTTTGTTCCCGCCGTCTGAGGATATCAGTGCATCGGCTTTTACAAGAGATTCACCGAGGGCGTCTATGCCAGCTATCCATTCTTCTCTCGATACGGATTTATTTGGAGTTGCCGCATCTTTCATTGCTTCTATCAAGTCTGAATTTATGGAAGCGTTTACGTGCGGGCTTAAAATTATTGCGCTTAATAGGCAACAGGCGGTTATTATACTTTTTCTCATATTTTTCCCTCCAATTTATTATAAAACAAATTTGCCGTATTTGTTTCAATATTTTTTTACAACTTTGCGTTGCAAGATGCTGGTACAACTCTTATTCGCATGTCTTCACCACAAGGAACATTTTTGAAATTGATACGGCAATTTTAGCGTGCGACAATTTTGTAATGACTTGCGTGTTTTCCATATGTCTTTTTACAGAGTAAAATTTCTTTTTAAAGTGGGGTACTCGGATTTTGTCCTGTTATTTCTACTTAAAGTTTGTATTTGCAATATTTGTCGGACGTAAATTTTGAAATTTTGTACTTTATCTGTAATTCCGCTAAAAAAACATTTTCGTGAAGTATATTTATTACCCTTTGCTGCGACAATTTTGTAGTATTTATGGAGTTTACTACAAAATTGAAGTAATTTATTCCGCCTAATTTGTTGGAATTATTTTTTGTAATTAATTAACTGTAAATATAATAGATAAAAAATTACAAAACTGGCATGCGTTCTGCTTTACATTTTTTACCAACCAAAACTCACAATGAAACTAATCATAGCATATATAAAGCCTGAACAATTAGGTGACGTGAAGAAGGAACTCTTCAAGAACCAAATTTACAGGATTTCGGCTACAAATTCCCTCGGATGCGGAAGGCAAAGAGGTTATAGCGAAAACTATCGCGGAAACGAGATAGAGGTAAACCTCCTAAAAAAAGTCCGCCTTGAAATAGCAGTCAACGACGAATTTGTCGACCTGACTATCGACTCTATTATAAAAGGCGCGCATACGGACCACATCGGCGACGGCAAGATTTTCGTTTTAAACCTCGAACAGTGCATACGCGTTCGCACGCGGGAAACTGGCCCCGACGCAATCGGTTAATATGTGATTTTTTCTAATCGGAGTTTACTACTATGAATAAGATATTTCTCTCAACATTAGCCGCGACTACGGCAGCTTTGCCCCTTGCGGCCGAAGAAGCTGCAAAGGCAGCCGAACCGGCAGCAGCCGCCGCAGCCGCAGCAGCCACTAAGGCGGCGTCGGTAAGCGCGGAAATGTTTACTATAAACAACCTCTGGATACTGCTCGGCGCGGTTCTGGTTTTCGCAATGCACCCGGGCTTCGCGCTCGTCGAAACCGGTCTTTCCAGAGCTAAAAACAGCGTAAACATTCTGGCAAAGAATGTCATTACCGTGGCAATCGGCTTGATTACCTACCTAATCATAGGTTTCAATCTGATGTATCCCGGAGATAGCTGGATTCTCGGACACTTCCTCGGATTCGGCGGATTCGGTCTATCCTGCCCGGAAGGCGACGCCGGCGCAATCGCATACAACGGCGGGCTTTACTCCTACTGGACAGACTTCATCTTCCAAGGAATGTTCGCCGCTACCGCTGTGACTATCGTATCCGGCGCAGTTGCAGAGCGCATTAAGTTTAGAGCCTACATAATCTTCGCAATCCTATATGCGGCTTTCGGGTACACCCTCATCGGTTCCTGGGGCTGGGGCGGCGGCTGGCTTAAAGAGCTCGGCTTCTACGACCTCGCAGGTTCGACATTCGTTCATTCGGTCGGCGGTTGGGCTGCTCTCGTGGGCGCGATACTCGTAGGCCCGAGAATCGGCAAGTACATCAACGGCAAGGCTCACGCTATACCCGGCAGCAACCTCGGTTTCGCAACCCTCGGCGTATTGCTACTGTGGTTCGGATGGTTCGGATTCAACGGCGCTTCTGTATTCTCGGCTGACCCGATTATGGTTGCGTATGTATTCACTACTACTGCCCTCTCGGCTGCATTCGGACTTATGGCGGCTATGTTCACCTCTTGGATTACCCAAAGAAAGCCTGATTTGTCCATGATCCTCAACGGTTGCCTCGCGGGTCTTGTAGGCATAACGGCTGGTGCAGATTGCGTGTCAATCACTTCGGCATGCGTAATCGGAACTATATCCGGCATTGCGGTTGTATTCGCGGTATACTTCTTTGACAAGATATGTGTTGACGACCCGGTCGGCGCTCTTTCGGTTCACCTTGTGTGCGGCGTATGGGGTACTCTCGCGGTAGGCATATTCTCGCCTGACCATGCGTTTATGCCGCAACTTATCGGGGTAGTCGCAGTGGCTGTGGCAAGTATCGTTATCAGCTCCATAATATTCCTCGCCATGAAGTATACTATGGGCATAAGGGTCTCCCGCAGCGACGAGCTCAGAGGCTTGGATATCTCCGAACACGGCATGGAGGCTTACAACGGATTCCAAATCTTCTCCAACGAATAGTTCAGTCAATTCCGCAAGTCCGAATATCTCGGGCTTGCGGTTCTTCTTGACAAGAATTGGAAAATAGCAATTTTAATCAAATTTCTAACCAAAACAAAACGAAAATGCAAAACAAACTAATCATATCAATCGTAGCATTATTCGCTTCTGCTGCCGCGACTTTTGCAGCTGAAGCTGCAGCGGCTGCTCCGGCTGCCCAGAGCGCTTCCTGCCCGGCTGGCGCGCAATGCGCGCAGAAAGAGGTGAATACGCTTATCGAAAATGAATTGTTTTCAAAACCGTTTGAAAACTTTTCTGCTTCCGCAACGATGGCTTATGAATCGGAATACATCTTCCGCGGCAAAGCTCAGGCTGGCCACGGCGTAAATCCGATGGTAGACCTCGGATACGACTTGGGAAGCGGATTTGCCGCCTACGCGCAGTATTGGGGATTTTATGGCGTAGATAATAGCTTCGGCGAAAACGATTTTTATGCCGGAATTACTTACACCATTGAAAATATCACTTTTGATGTCGGATATCTTGGATACACCTACACCAGCAGCGACTCCAAAAATGAAAGCGAAATAATGGTGCAAGTCTCCTATGACACAACCGATTTGCTCGGTGACTTCAATGTTTCGCCGTACGCCGCTTTCTACTATAACTACACTTATAGCGGAACGACTGTTGAAGGCGGTCTCTCGTACGAAGCTCCTGTCACAAAATGGCTCATCGACGAAAACTGGGGATTTGTCAATCTCGCGGCTTATGTTGGCTACGCCGACTATTGCGGCGGACTCACATACGGCGGATACGTTTACACCGGTATTTCTGCCGACGCGGTTATACAAGTGACCGACAACATGGCAATTTCTGCCGGTATCCGTTGGGCGTGCAACAACGACGGCGACGCCAATATGGACGGCAAAGAACAGAACCTCTGGTTCGGCACTGCTGTTGTATTTGGCTTCTAATTGCAGCTTAAGCTCGGGCGCAGGCTCCGCTGGCTGCATAAAAGCCGCTCGCAGGGCAATGCGCAAAGTAGAAAATAAAAGCGAAACCTCAAAGCGGTTTCGCTTTTTTCGTACCCAAATTCCTTTAGCCTAAACTGCGGATTGATTGCCATAAAAAAAACTTATCCTCCGCGCCATTTTTTTTAATAAAAGTTTCCACTATAAAGCGCCAAATACTCAGAAGCACTTTTCCCATGTATTAAAAATCCCTAAAACCTAAATAGATTCGGTTAGCGGAGCAGGGGGGCGTTTCGACTGTTGAAGGCAGATGCTCGCATATTTATATAAAACATCCATGTGGCGGAAAACTGCCTCAAGCAATAATTGTACAAATATACTCCAAAAGCCAAAAAGCGCAACTCGTCTTTGGCGAATGCAGCAGCGCGCGGCAGTGGCTCCCGCACGCGCAGCTTGCAAAAAAGGCATTATTCTCCGCCTTTACAGGAATCAGAGGGTTTTTACGTATTCCTCGAGGTCGCGGAGATCGTCGTCTGATAGGTGGGACGTATGTCCGTGTTTGTCGTCCTTGTTGTAGAGCTTAAACATCTCAAATATTGTTTTCGCCCGGCCGTCGTATAGATATGGGGCCGTTCGCCATACTTCGCAAAGCGTCGGAGTGTCGAATGCAAAACCTTTGTATTCTTCAAGCCCTGAACCGACATCGTGGCGTTTCATGTCAGTGTAGTATTTGCCCGTGTGGCATACGGAGCATTTTGCCTCCTCAAATACAACTTGCCCGCGCAGAGCGGCGTCAGAAAGCTCTCCGTTTTTTATGTGCGGGCTTTCAACGGCTCGCAACGAGCTCAAATATTTGTCGATTGCCTTCGCGTCTGACTCGGGGCGGCGCGTAAACTGTATGTATTGTATGCCCTTGCGAACCGCGATATTCGCATTTTTGCGAACGGCCGTTATCATTGAGGGCGGCGTAAAATGCGCGTACAGCATTGATTTTGACTGCTTGGGGTTGCCGATGCCGTCGTTTAGCAAGTCCCAGTTCAACGCGTCGGAGCGCACTTCCGTGTGGCAAGTAGCGCAGGACAGCCATTGTTGGAAGCATAGGCGGCCGTCATGGTAGAAAAGGTCTCCTTTCCTCATCTCGTTCAAGTTCTCGTTGCCGCCTATCGATATCTTTTTTGCGGATAAATCGCCAAAGTTTATCTCTGCAAGTGTATCGGAATAATATAGGCCTACAATCGCGCGTTTGTCGTCCGCGTCGATATGGCGCGGGCCGCTGCCGGGCATCGCTATCCTTTTGCGTATATTGGATAAAAACGCGAGATCGTTGCATATGTCATCAAAGACTTTTCGCGAATCAGGATTTGCGGCGTATTTTTCTGCCAGCCGCTTTTCGAGCGCGGGCAAATCTATGAGGCTTACCTCGTGGGTTCCGGCGTGGGTGACGAGCAATTTTGAGCCGTCGGGTGTAAATGCAAGCCCGTAGGGGTTCGCCGCGCCCAATTCGATGTCATCTAACAGGAATGTGGCGTAGAGCTTGTTATTTTGGGTATCTATCAGGCTTACGGCATTGGTATTTATCCAGCCTCTTTCGACTTGCGTCGTGGGAACGTTAAAGCGCGCAACCACATGGGTTAAGTACGCAAACTTTCCGCTCGGAGACACTTTTATATCCTGCGCGTTTATCGAGCCGTTTGGAAGGTCTATTTTTGCTAGCGTTTTGAGAGTTTTTGCGTCGAAAACTGATACCGCCGCTCCGATATTCTCCTCGTATAGGCCGCCTTTAGGCTCGGGAAGCTGGTTTGCTGCAAAAACTTTTGAGCCGTCCTTTGAGAGCGCCAGGGCGAACGGATCGCGCACGGCTTTTCCCCGGGCTTTTTCTTTCAGCGTTTTAGAATCGAACGCACGGACGACGTTTTCAAACTGGTTCGCAAAATACAGAGTTTTACCGTCGGCGGAAATTATAACCGCGCGCGGCATATGCCCGGCGGGCGCGCGTTCAGCTATTTTAGAGTCTTCGAGAGAAATCTTTAAAATTTCGCCTTTGGGAGCTGCTATTGTCACATACGCAAATTTCCCGTCCGGCGAAACGGCTATACCCGACGGATGCCCTCCAAGCTCTATCCGCGACTCGACCGCCTTCGTTTCCGGGTTTATTTTGAGGAGTTCGTCGCCGGTGCGGCATGCAACCAATAACCCCGCTTTTTTGTCGAGCTTTACGAAATCGGGGCTCAGATATTTTTCCCCATAATCGGGTATATCGCCGTAAACAGAGGGATTCGGATTATCTTGCGCGGAAGCCGTTAGAATTACAACTGCAAACGCCAACAATGGAATTAGTTTTTTCATAAATCTTGCATGCATTTATATGGTTTGGGAGCGGTGACTTTATCCCAGTATTTTTTGTCACATTCAAAGGCATTGAAATTTTCAAAATTGTCGTCCTCGATTATTCCATACCTTTTCATTGCCTTCAGGTACGCTCCTTTGGGCTTGTAATTCGGGGAGTCGTAGCGCGGATTTTGCGTTTCAACATAGTTTTTTGCCTTATTTATGGCTTTTAATATTGTTTGGTAGCGGGAGTCGTCGCGCGAAGTGAATATAACGGGGTGCTGCCCGTCGCCCGCGCGCCCGCCCGCTTTTGCCGAGAGTGGCGCTTTCAATACAGCCGAGTTTTCGGGGTACGTCAAATTAAACACAGCTCCCGCCGACAGCCTCCGTCTCGGATCATTTTTACCCTTCACATAGAATGTGAAATGCCAGTTGAGCAGCTCGCGGGAATCCTTGCTTATCATGTCGGGTAGGCGTTTTTGCCCGCTATGGCACGACGCGCAATTCTTCTTGAACACGTCGTTCATCTCGGCAATTTCCTTCCAGCCGGCGTCGCGGCTGACAAATCTGTTTAGATAGTAGCTGCCAAGCATGCCGGATTCGGCGGCTGCTATGCTTCCGGCGTGCAGGGCGCCGGTGTCGAGCCATACTTTTACAAGATTTAGCTCTTCGTCTGTTGCGCGCTTGGCATGGTGCTTGCCCTCAAACTTTTTTAGGAGCTTGCTCGACCCCGAGCCAAATTCATAAGGCGGCATATTTCCGTTTCGGTTGAAGCCGTCAACTATTTGATCCGCCATGTAGAGCTCGTAGTAGCTGCGGGCGAACATCGGCCCCATTCCAGGAGTCAGGTCTATTTTACCTGAATATTTTTGCGGATTGTGGCATTCTGTGCAATACTTGTCCAAAAGCGGCTGTATGTCGCGCACAAAATCGGGGACTTCTCCGCACTTTACCCCGGCTATGGGTGCAAGTTTGTCTGCGGGGCGGCGCAGCGCTTTTAGCTTGTGCATTATCGGCGGAGGGGCCATGTCCCTCTGCTCGTGGCAGCCTATGCATGATGTGGTTGTTCCGGGCGCGAAGTTTACAAAGCTCTGCATCTTTTTTATAGCCTTTCCTTCTGCATCCAAAGCAGTGAAGGAAAGAGCCCTATTCGCGGGCACCTTGAAGTGCGCAGAGCCGTCCTCCTCTACATTCACAGTGCCGAGCGGGCGCTCCAAACTGAAAGTTCCAAGCATAGTTATCGGCTCCATTCCTCCGGTTAGGTGGCAGGCAAGGGGGAGTATCTCGCTAATGAGCAGCTTCTTTATGTCTGAGCTTTTTATATTGCCCATATTTCTGCCTATCGTGGCATCCACGACCGACACTGTCGCGTCTTCCTCGTCGTAATCTGCGGTATCTGCCGCAATCTCGCCTTTTGGGGATTTTTTTATGGGAACGGGATTTTTTATTTCCAAGCGGCGCTTTTTCAGCTCGGCGGAAAAATCCGCGGGAATTTTTATGTCCTGAAAAATGTGCCCCTTGTCGTCCATTATCAGAATGGAGTCCGTGTCGGACACGAGCGCATAATTTTCGTTAATCGGGAATGGGTAGGAAAATTCGCCAAACGACTCGCCCGACGCGAGCGAAAAGGCGGAAGTGTCGGACGGGTTGCGCGGGTTGCGCAAAAAGGCAACGCGCCCCAAATGGTCGCGGCTGCCGTGCCAGTCGGAAAACGTCAGGACGTACGAATTCTTTGCCCCGGGAATTTCCTTGGCGTCTATGTACAGATGGTTCGGTATGTCATTGCCGAAGTATATCATGTCGTTTGCACCGTTGGCGTCCTTCTTCCAAAGAGCGTGAAAATTCATCTGGTTCTTGTGGACGTACTCCCACTTCATATATATTATCTTCCCGTCGGAAGTCGGCCACGGGGAGTTGTCTTGGTCGACGTTCGCGGAAATCGCCCTGACTACATTTTCTGCGGCGTAGTATCTGTGTAAAATTGCGACTTCGACCGCCCAGCAGGGAACCATTCGACAGCAGCGGCTCGAAACAAAAATTATGTCGCCATCGGGCAAATAGGCGGGTTCTATGTCGTCGTATCCCTCTTCCCAAAAGGGCATCTGGCGGATTTTTTTATCGTCGAGGTTTATCTCAAATATTTTATAGTGACTGCCGTCTTTGCGGTGTGAGTACATTATCTTTTTAGCGTCGTAGCTTACTACCGGGTCGCGCACGCCTCCCACGGGATCGTCGACGAGAATGTCCAATTTCCCGGTCTTTACGTCGAGCAGTGCAAGCTTTCCGCCGTTTATCGAATATGCGCACGCGTTCAGCCTTGCATCTATTTTTTTATTTGAGCTGTCGGCTCCTGAAAACCTGCCGAAATTCCCGTACCAGTGAATGTCTCCTGAGCTGCCCCTTGCGGTGAAGGCTATCTTCTCGCAGCCAAGAGCCGAAAGGGCTTTTTTGCCTTCGCGCTCCAGCGGATTTTCGACTTTCGGCAGCCCGGGCTCGTCCGACAATATTATGTAGTCAAACGCAATCCATTGGGGGATACCGCCGATTTTTTTGTCGGCTATGGCGCGCAGGGAAATCTCGTTTCTTCCTTCTTTAAGCGCTTCGGCGGGAATTTTTACAGATATGCCGGCGGGTATTCCCCAAGTCTTGGAATTAAACAAAATATTTTCAAAGCAGGGATATTTATTCTGCGGAGTGCGCTTGTAGGGCACCGACACGCCTTCCGATACTTCTTTGCCGTTGGAGGATACCTGTAATTTTATGTCGGCGGATATTGGCGCCTTGTCAACAAAGCCTATTTTTAGATAGAGGTCGCGCGGGGCGGCGTCGAGGTTAAAAAATATCGAGGCTGGGCCGCATTCCTTTTTTTTGTTGTATGCTTTGTACCTGTTTTGTTGCGGATAGTAAAATTTTGATTCTGGCTGGCGTTTAAAAGTCGGGTCGGCCCATTCGCAGTCCTTTGCGGGGAATACAAAGGGGAAGTCGGAAGCTTTGTCTTTCTGGGCGTCGTACTTGACGGGAGCGGCAAAAAATTTTTTGGACGCCTCATACGGGTCGGTTTTTGTCTCGTCAAAATAGTATCTCGCGCCGTTAAAGTCCACGCCGAAATCGTTAAATTCGGCCGCAGAGGCGTCTGGCTTGCCTATCTCCACTATATTTTTACCAAAGACGCCGTGCGCTCCAATGTGCAGAGCTGCGCATAAGCATAAAAAATATTTTAATTGCCCCATCTTACTAAAAATCCGCTTCCCAAAAGCTACGGCTATTTTAACCGTAAGCTCTTTAATAATCGTATATACGCCGTCTTGCGCCTACCACAAAAGGCATACCAAATGAATATCTTATAGTTCATAAAAATCGTCAAATAAATTTTTACATATAAAAACGCACAAAATGTTCAAACCGCAAAATTGTGTTGTAAAAACCTCTACAAAGTGCAAACTGTAAAACTTCGTGCCAAATAATAGGGGCGGAAAACTTAAAAATTATGATTACGGAATTTAAAAGTCATTTAATCGCGGATGTGGGAATCAGCATGGGCGACGAAGGCAAGGGCCGCCTCGTCTATGAAATTATAGACGAACTAAAAGCGGAAACCGGACGCCCGGATATCGCCGCAATCGTCCTCAAAGTTAACGGCGGGGCGAACTCCGGACACACAGCCGGTGGCCTTAAACTAAACCTGCTGCCGGCGGGAGTCATTGAAAAAGACGTAAAAATTTTGGCAATCGGCAGCGGTGTCGTCGCCGACCCGAGAAAATTCCTATGGGAGGGCAAACCCCTCGAAGCCCGCGGCTACAATATATTTGACCGCCTGCTAATTGACGAGCGCACCATGGTGAGCGATATCGGCCACCGCCTCCTCGATCTCGCATGGGAAAACTACCGCGTAAACAAGCTCAACGAAGAGCCAAGAGGCTCGACGGGCAGGGGCATAACCCCGTCTTATGCGGACGAAGTCGGACAATTCCAAATACAGTATGCCGACTTCCTCGGCCCGCGCGACAAATTTGAAAAAAAGCTTTCGGCAAGGCTCCGCCGCGCGTGCGACACAATAAAATACGTCTGCGGCGTATCGGAGGAAGATTGGAATTCGTTCTTCGACGTCCTTACCCGCGCCGAACTCCGCGCGAATGCTGACTCTATAAAAGACGGAATCTTCCCTGAGTCGGAATTTGATTTCCACCCATTTAAGGCCGACGCCCCGTTCGAGTTGAATATAGAAAAAATAGTGGACTGCTATTGGAAGGCCGGAACAGCGCTTGCAAAATACGTAGGCGATGTTCGCAAAGCCTGCCTAAAAGCGCTCGCGGAGGACAAATATATTGTCGGAGAATTCGGGCAGTCCTATTGGCTCGACAAACGCCACGGATTTGCTCCAAACGTCACGGCTTCTCACACGGGAGTCCCTGAATTTTTCCAGAGCGCGGGAATACCGCTTATGCCTGTGCATACGATAGGCTGCTGCAAGGCGTACGACACGAAAGTCGGCACGCACGTCTTCCTTACTCAAATGGACGACGCTCACCCGCTCGCGGTAAAGCTCAAAAAGCTCGAATTTGGCGTGAGCACCGGCCGCCAGCGCATGGTCGGCTGGTTTGACGCCGTAGAGAAGGGCGACGCTCTAAGATACGGCGGATACGACGACATCGCCATAAATAAGCTCGACGCGCTTTCATATTCGGGCGATTGGGCTGAAGGCGGAGAATTGCTCGTATGCACCTCCTATCGCGGCCCGGACGGCAAAATCTACATGGGCGTTCCAAGGGACGACTCCGTGCGCAAAACTTTGAAGCCCGTATACGCGCAGCTCCCCGGGTGGAGCGAAGACATCTCGGGTGTCCGCAGTTTCGACGCGCTCCCGGCAAACGCCAAGCGCTACATCGCCTTTTGCCTAAAAAGCATAATTGACGTTGCCTCATCGGATACCCCCTTAAAAACTCTTCCAAATTTGCGATATATAGGAGTCGGTCCTTTGCCGGCGCAAATTATAAAGGACATACCCTCAACCCGGGAACTTCTGAAACTCATCTAACAAAAAGATTGCTCCGAATCGGAGCGTAAAATGGCAAACGAATATAAATGCGATATTTGCGGGAAGCCCGCGACAGTGCATATCACAAAGATAATCGAGTCCAAAAAGGTCAAGATTCACCTTTGCTCGGAATGTGCAGAAAAAATGTCTATGGACGCGCTCGAGATTCCCGAGCAAATAATGCCGAAAATTAAGGAGCTTGAAGAACAGCTTATAAAAGACGTCTCAAAAGCCTCGAAATCCGGCGTATGCCCGACTTGCGGAACGTCTTTTGTCGATGTCGAAAAGGGAGCGCGCTTCGGTTGCCCCGATTGCTACGAAACTTTTTCAGACAAATTACCGGAATTTCTCGCTCAGATGCAGTTTGGCAGCGTCCACGTCGGAAAGTCTCCCAAAAAGCATGCTGACTCGCAGACGCTGAACCCGCTCGAACTATTGGGCAAAGCCATAGAGCAGGTCGGAAAAATATTCGGAATTGAGAATAAAGCGGCAGAAGAAGTCCAATCCGAGGAATCCTCCCAGCCTGAGAGCGCGCCGCCGGCCGCGCAGGAAATCGAGCAAACAAAACAGGAAGCCGATGCGGAAAGCATCGACGTTTTGCGCGCAAAGCTTGACGAAGCCGTCCGCGAGGAAAGATACGAAGACGCTGCAAAACTCCGCGACCGCATAAATTCACTCTCAAAATGAACGGGCCCGACAAACCGCAAAAGCGCCGCGCAAATTCCGCTATTTTTAAAAGCACGCGCATAAGGCTTGCGAGAAACCTCGCAGGGCGCAAGTTTGTAAACACCCTCGATCCGAACGGGCTGTCCGAAGTGCTCAACTTTTGCGGGCAGACGCTATCGGGCGTCCGCAAGCTAAGCGGCGGCACTTTCCTTAAAATGGACGACCTTCCACAGCACGATAAAGACATGCTTGTGGAGGAAAGGCTTGCGAGCCGCGAGCTAGCCGAGAGTTCATACGGCAGGGGAGTATTTGTCTCTGCAGACAAATCTTGCGCGGTAATGGTAAATGAAGAAGACCATCTGAGAATCCAGACATTTTCAAAGGGGCTGAATCTTGCGGCAGCTCTGCGCTCGGCAAACGCAATAGACGACGGGTTTGAAAAAAATGCAAAATACGCTTTCAGCCCGACATTCGGGTACTTGACTGCATGCCCGACAAATACCGGAACTGGTTTGAGGGCGTCGGTCATGATGCACTTGCCGGCTCTCGCGCTCTCGGACTTGATGGACAAAGTCGTTAGGGGGCTTAGCCAGCTTGGAATATGCGTCCGCGGAGCGTCCGGCGAGGGCAGCGATTCTTTCGGGTCGTTCTTTCAAATATCCAACCAGCAAACGCTTGGGCTTTCCGAGGCGGACATAATAAAAAAGATGGCGAAATTCGTTAAGAAGGTCGCCGAGTTTGAAATAAATGCGCGCGAAAAGCTGTCTTACGAAAATCCCCTGCTGCTTGAAGACAAATTTTCAAGGGCAAAGGCGCTGCTTGCGTCGTGCAGGTTAATCGACACATCTGAGGCGCTCTCGACACTTTCGTACATCAGATTTATGGCGGATATGAGCGGCGACCCGCGTGCCGGAGAATTTATCGAAGAAATAGATTCCGTGGCAATGTCGGTAAAACCTGCCCATTTGACCGCAAATTCCGGCCTTCGAGATGCGGATTCCCAAAAGCGCGACGCTCTTAGGGCTTCGATTCTAAACGAATTCGCAAAAAAGATTCCAAATATTTGAGCTTTTATTCTAATCCTCAAATTTCTTGGATCCGCTTTAAATTATGCCAAAAAATCCGATATGTAATGACGTATCCATACGGATTACCGTATCAAATTTAAGAAAAGACAAATGCAACAATTCACACCAAGGGCACAACAGGTGCTTGCGTTGGCTCGCAAAGAGGCGCAAAACTTCAAGCACAACTACATCGGCACCGAACACATACTCCTGGGCATAATTAAGCTCGGGCAGGGGGTTGCCGTAAACGTATTGCGCAAAATGGGCGTCAACCTCGAAAATGTCAGCGCAGAAATAGAGCGCATTGTAGGCAAGGGCGCATCGCCCGAGTCGGCCTCTGACATTCAGCAGACACAGCGCGTAAAAAAAGTTCTCGCATTCGCTTCGTACGAAGCCAGCCAACTGCACCATAACTACATCGGCACCGAGCACATTCTTTTGGGCTTGCTCCGCGAAGGCGAAGGAGTAGCCGCAACAGTTTTAAGGGAGCTTGGCATTGACATAAATAGCTGCCGCAACCAGATTTTGGCGGAGCTAGACCCGAATTTTGTGGGCGATTTTCCCGATTCAAATTCCGAGCAGGAACAACAGTCCCCTCAGGAAAAAATGGAAACAGGCCGCCAGACGAGCGCCCTGAAAGCTTTTGGACGCGACCTTACTGAACTGGCGCGCGCGGACAAGCTCGACCCTGTCGTTGGAAGATCGAACGAGATAATGAGAGTCGTCCAAATCCTTTGCCGCAGAACCAAGAACAATCCGGTGCTTGTCGGCGAGGCGGGCGTTGGCAAGACCGCCATTGTGGAGGGGCTTGCGCGCGAGATTGCATCGGGAGAGGTCCCAGAATTGCTCGCAAACAAGCGCGTAATTTCGCTCGACATAGCTCTCATGGTCGCCGGCACAAAGTACCGCGGACAGTTTGAGGAGCGCATAAAGGCCGTAATGGACGAGATTGAAAAGTCGGGAGACGTAATTTTGTTCATAGACGAACTCCATACGATAGTCGGAGCCGGGGCAGCAGAAGGCGCTATGGACGCTTCCAACATATTTAAGCCCGCCCTCTCCAGAGGCTCGTTGCAGTGCATCGGCGCAACAACTGTGGCAGAATACCGCAAATTCATCGAAAAGGATAGCGCCCTCGACAGGCGCTTCCAAAGCGTTAAGGTCGACGAGCCAAGCACCGAGGACGCTATAAAAATTCTGCGCGGACTGCGCCCAAATTACGAAAAGCACCACCACTGCCGCTATTCGGACGCTGCGTTGGAGTCCGCCGTAAAGCTTTCAGAACGCTACATTACAAGCAGATTCCTGCCAGACAAGGCAATAGATGTCATTGACGAAGCAGGCAGCAGGGCGCGAATCAGGCTTATGGAGCGTCCCGCCGAAGTAAACGAGCTCACTGAAAAGATAAACTCTGTTCGGCAGCAAAAGGAGGACGCCATACGCGACCAACGTTTTGAGGCGGCTGCCGCCTTGCGCGATACGGAAAAATCCCTCGTTTCGCAGAAGGAGGATATCGTAAAGGCATGGAAAAAGTCGCTCGAAGACAAGGTTGTGGAAGTCGGAGAAGACGACATTATGGCAGTCGTGTCTTCGTGGACGGGCATACCGCTCGCGAGAATGGAAGAGGGCGAAAATAAAAAGCTCCTTGAATTGGAACAATACTTGCGCAAGCACGTTGTCGGACAGCAGGAGGCAACTTCTGTAATAGCAAGGGCTCTGCGCCGCTCGCGCGCCGCACTAAAAGACCCGAAGCGCCCGATAGGCTCATTCCTGTTCCTCGGACCGACGGGGGTAGGCAAGACTTATCTTGCCAAGATGCTCGCCGAACAGATGTTCGGAAAGCAGGAGGCTCTGATTCAAATAGACATGTCGGAGTATATGGAAAAATACTCGGTGTCCAGACTGATAGGCTCGCCGCCCGGATACGTCGGGCACGAGGACGGCGGCCAACTCACAGAGCAAGTTCGCAGGCGCCCTTACAGCGTCATTCTATTCGACGAAATCGAAAAGGCGCATCCGGACGTCGCACAGCTCCTCTTGCAGGTGCTCGAAGACGGCAGGCTCACCGACAGTCTCGGGCGTACCGTTGACTTCCGCAACACGATTATAATCCTGACGAGCAATGTTGGGGCGCATATTCTCCAAAAAAATCCTTCAATGGGATTCTCAGCGGCGGCCGATTCGGAGGGAGACTACGAATTGCTAAAGTCGCGCGTGATGGAGGAAATGAAAAAATCTTTCCGCCCGGAATTCCTCAACAGAATTAACGACATCGTTCTATTTAGAAGCCTCACTAAGGACAACATGAGGGATATCGTACGCCTCGAACTGGATAAAGTCCGCGCAAGGCTCGCTGAACGCGGCTTGTCCATGGCTGTAAGCCAGGCGGCGGAAGATTTCCTAATTTCCAAAGGCTGGGACGAAAAATACGGCGCGCGTCCGCTCAAGCGGGCGATAGAGCGCGAACTCGAAGACAATGTCGCTGAGGAAATCCTGAAAGGAACAATAGTTGACGACGGAGGCGAGATTAAAGTCGATGTGCGCAAGGACGGCGGGGGGCTCGAATTCACCCAGAAAAAGGGCGGAGCGTCAACCCAGCGCGGTGCGAGGCACAAGGCTTAACGGGCTGTGTTTTGCCGTAGCCGGACGCAATAATTTTCCTTAAAAATCTCCGAATAAAAAATCGGGATTTGCTTCTGTATGATGCAAGGCTTGGTGCCTGTGTCGCGAAAGTATAGTACATTCCCATATAACAGGCTGCCAGCGGCGGTGAAATAGTAGCTCCAAAGTTCTGGCTTGGCAGAAAAATCTTTATGGCGCGCAACGGGAAGTTGCGCGCCTTTTTTGTGCATAAAATTTTTAGAATGCAGTGTTTTTTTCCCCTCCAAAAGATTTTTATTGGATTCCACGGAAAAATAAATTTTTCACTTTAATAGTTTCAACTTAAACCTATAAATACATAAAAAAACAGGCAACAGGCTTCTATTTTGAAACAATGAAAGTGAGAGTTCAAATCAGTTCGATATTATATAGAGGCAGGGAAACTACAGAATTTTACGTGTTCGGCCGCAGAGTTTCATTGAGGAACGAAGATTTTAAGTTCGGTAAGAAAAATACTATTATTATAGAAAAATCGCTGGCGGAAAAAAATCATATGCGCTGGAAACTATTATTACATTTTCCGCCGTATATACAACCCGTCTATAACCAGACCTGCATAGATGAGCTTAAATTTAGAACAACGCAAGGCAGTTGAAAAATTATCAAGGCTCAAAGCTGGCGCCCTTTTTATGGGAATGGGAAGCGGTAAGACAAAAGTCGCCTGTGACCTAATAAGGCGCAAACTTGACTGTATCGACGCAGTAATATGGATAGCCCCCGCAGCCCTTGTGAATTCGCAAAAATATATAGGCGAAGTTAAAAGGTGGAGTCGCGGTTTTTTTAAAAAAATGTCGTTTTTCTCGATAGAGGGAATTTCTATGAGCGACTCAAAATATATGCAAATGCGCAATCTTGCCGCGAGCGTTAAAAATTTTTGCGTGGTTGACGAGAGCATTTTTATAAAAAATATTCATGCGCTGCGCACAAGAAGGCTCGTATGCGATTACAGCCTCTTTGATTTCCGACTCATTTTAAACGGTACTCCCGTGACAAAGAGCCTTCTGGATTTGTACTCGCAGATAACGTTTTTGTCGCCCAATATACTGAAAATGACAGAACGGCAGTTTGCGGACAACTTTTTAGTGTATTTTTTTGACGGCGTTGACCAGTTCCCATGGCGAAGATGGTCCAAGCCTGCCAATGTCGAGGCGCTAATAGAAATAATTCGGCCGTACATTTTTAATTCAAAGTTTGATTCCAGCTGCAAGATAAATATAATAAATAAAACTTTTCGCCTGAATATTGAAGAAAGCCGAAATTATTCGAGGTTTAAAGACGCCTTTTTAAGGGGGAAATTATACGTCTGTTTTTTTACAGTGGCCCAAAAATTCCAAATGGCGTACACAACAACTTGCTCCCAAAAGTACCATGCAGCCGTAGAACTTGTTAAAGAGATAGTTGAACGCGGAGAGAAAGTGATAATTTTTGTAAAATATATTTCCGAGGCGCTTTCCCTAAGGGAATCGACCGGAGGCCTTCTCTACACGGGAAAGTGCAAAGACGATCTTGCGCGCTTTGAAAGAGACGAAAATGTCCTAATATGCACTTACGGAGTTGGAAGCGTAGGTTTAAACTTGCAGTGTGCCAACAACTTGATATTTTATTCGCAAACGTTTGATTTTAAGGAAAAGGAGCAGGCTAAATACCGCGTGTATAGAATTGGGCAGCAGAGAAGTGTTAATATATACAACTTGTGGGTGGATACAAAACTTGAAGAAATTATAAGGAAAAACTTGTCAAAAAAGGGTAATTTACTTAGAGATGTCGAGCACGTAATAAGCGCAAAGGAGGCGCGAAAACTTTGAAAAAATACCAAGACAAAAACGTTTACGAAGCGGCGAAAGAACGTATAAAATTCGTATTTGAAAACTTTGAGAAAGTTTATGTGTCTTTTTCAGGTGGGAAAGATAGTTCCGTAGTGCTAAATTTGGCTTTGGATTATATGCGCGAACATCGCGAAAAGCGGAAACTCGGCATACTATTTCTCGATTTGGAAGGGCAGTATAGCGCCACCATAAATTTTATAAGGGAAATTCTCTCGGAGAACGCGGAATATCTCGATGTATATTGGGTTTGCCTGCCGCTAAATTTAAGGAACTCAGTAAGCGTTTTCCAGCCGTTCTGGACTTGCTGGGACATCGACAATAGAGATAAATGGGTGCGCGAATATCCGGATTTTCCAGGCGTGATTACGGAAAAAAATAATCCTTTCCCGTTTTTTAGAAAACAGATGGAGTTTGAAGAATTTGTGCCAGAATTTGGGAAGTGGTACTCAAACGGCAAAAAAACGGCGTGCCTTGTTGGAATACGCTCGGACGAAAGTTTAAATCGGTATAGAACTATAAAAAACCGCATTAAAGGCAAAATGTGCGGTAAAAACTGGACTACTAAAATCAGCGGAGAATTTTACAACGTATACCCTATATATGACTGGAATGTTAGAGACGTATGGATTGGGAATGCGAAGCTCGGGTGGAAATACAATTCGCTCTACGACCAGTTTTATAAAGCAGGCGTGCCTCTGGCTTCCCAACGGATATGCCAGCCGTACGGCGACGACCAGAGAATAGGGCTAAATCTGTATAGAGTAATTGAGCCTGCGACTTGGGCGAAGGTCGTCAACCGCGTAAGCGGTGCCAATTTTGGCAATATATATTGTGGCAATAGGATACTTGGATACAGAAAAGTAAAGTTGCCAAAGGGGCACACGTGGAAAAGCTATTGCAAAATGCTTCTTGCGACCCTTCCGAAAGAAATGGCAAACCATTATAGAAAAAAGTTTAAAAAGTTTATGCTATGGTGGTATCGAAAAGGGTCTCCGGTTGACGAAGAGAGCTTGAGTGAACTCCCTCCTGAAGCCGTCGCGACCGACAAAAAATCCCCTTATCTGGAAACGATAGTCAGGTACAAGCGCATTCCCGACTGCCTCGACAATGGGCTTGAACAAAAAAAACTTGCCCCGACATGGAGGCGAATGTGCGCTTGCATTTTGAAAAATGACTACATATGCGTGGGATTGAGCTTTTCGCAGACAAAACACCAGCAGGAGCGAATGAAACAATTGATAGAAAAATATAGGAATTTATGAAGAAATCTTATGAGAGCCCAGTTTATAAAGTAAAAGCTGTTCCATTGGAGAAGGTTCAGGCAAATTCGTACAATCCAAATAAAGTTGCGCCGCCTGAAATGAAGCTGCTGTATCTTTCCATAAAGGAGGACGGCTACACGCAGCCGGTTGTCTGCTACTATATAGAGGACAAAGATGTCTATGAAATAGTGGACGGATTCCACCGTTATCTCATAATGAAAAATTATAAGGATATCTATGATAGGGAGAACGGCATGCTGCCCGTTTCGGTAATCAACAGGCCGCTTGGAGAGCGCATAGCATCGACAATAAGGCACAACCGTGCGAGGGGCTCTCACGATGTGGATTTGATGAGCAACATCGTGGCCGAACTCTCTGAGCTTGGGAAATCCGACGCATGGATTTCAAAGCACTTGGGAATGAGCGCCGACGAGATTTTAAGGTTAAAGCAAATAACAGGGCTTGCGACGCTTTTTAAGGACGAAGAATTTTCTATGTCATGGGAGTGAGCGCGAAGGAGGGGTAATAGAATTATTACAGTTAAAGCGATATTACAATAAAGCTTCCTCTTGTGCCAAATGCTTTAAAAAGCATGCTGCTAAGTATGTTGAAAAAAAAGCCTTCGTTTGGCAATTACAGATTGAAATGTTGTAAGATTTTATTAAGGGTGGGGAACTTTTTAATCTGAAAATTTTCTTATTCCTAGTGGTGTTAAATTCTGTTTTTAAAGTAATACTCAAATAAAAAATAGAAAAATTTTTTGAATACAGATTGTTTTTTTGTATATATTGTACAATAACTACGTTGATAATGTT
>ENA-UOJE01000140-UOJE01000140.1-human-gut-metagenome-genome-assembly--contig:-C23-NODE-140-length-86763-cov-20.174540_pt1 | contig 86763 bp, 103 predicted proteins | sample MGYA00242341_ERZ723888 | MGnify/ENA metagenome assembly ERZ723888 | reverse complement strand
TGTGGCGTCTGTTAAACCGGTATAAAATCCCGGTATTTTTATTTGTCAACAAAAAATTGTAATTTACCGACATAATTTTGCAAGTTAGGGTTCGGTACTGTTAATTTTCTTTTTGATATGGTAAAATGGTTGATGAACGGAGGGAATGCGATGTTTAATGTTACAATCCGTCAGGTTGGGATTGAGGAACGGGAAGAAATTATAATTTGCTGTCATGAAATCAGCGACGAGGTTATGTCGCTTGCAAACAGCATTAAGGGACAGAAAAGTTTTCTTCTTGCATCAAAAGACGGCGAGATGTTCAAGCTTGACACGAAGGAAATTTTCTACATAGAATCGGTTGACAACAAAACCTTTATATACTGCAAAAACAATATTTATGAAACCAAACAAAAGCTGTATGAGCTTGAAGAAATTTTAAAAGGGACAAAATTTTTCAGATGTTCAAAGTCGATGATACTGAATATCGGTAAAATCCGTTCCGTGTCACCGTCTGTCAACAGCCGTTTTGAGGCAAAGCTTGTAAACGGTGAAACGGCAATTATTTCAAGGCAGTATGTGCCGACCTTGAAGAAAAAGCTTGGAATGTGAGGTATTGTTATGAATGATTCTTTAAAGGAAATTATAAAGGAAGTCATAAAGGACTTTTTCATAATCACGGTTGCAATGCTTTTTGTTGTAAGCCTTGCAAATTCAATTGCGTTAATCGAATACTATCCCCCCTATTTTCCGTGGGTTGTAATGGGAACAGGTGCGGTAACTTCAATTCCGACTCTGCTTTTTTACTTTAAAGAAGAACCCACCAAACTGCAGGCGCGCATACGAATTGTCATTCATTTCTGCCTTATTCAGGCAATTGTTATGACCGAGGGATTTTTGCTTGGTTGGTACAAGAATTTTCCTATGGCGCTTTTGGTTTTTGCAATGATTACCGCCGTGTATCTGCTGACATTTCTTTTCAGCTACATTACACGGACAAGCACGGCAAAATCAATTAATGAATCGCTCAAAAAATTTAACGCAGATGAGGATTATCAGGACGAATAACTGCATTTTGACATACAAAATCGCAACTTACTCCCCTCTTTTTGCAACACAGCTAAAATTGCTTTTCTTTTGAATTGCAAGGTGCTACTATGTTGACAGAAGGAGGGGATTTTTAATGAGTAACATAATCGAAGTTAAAAATCTTGTAAAGAATTATAAAGATGTTCACGCAGTAAATGATATATCATTCACGGTTGAAGAAGGTTCGTTTTTCGCATTTCTCGGAATTAACGGTGCAGGCAAATCAACCACAATCAACATTCTTTGTACGGTGCTTGAAAAAACATCGGGCAATGTTAAAATCGGCGGATATGACCTTGACAAAGAAAAGAACAAAATCAAGGAGCTTATCGGAATTGTTTTTCAGGGTTCTGTACTTGACAAACAGCTTACCGTTAAAGAAAATCTTGAATCGAGAGCGTCATATTACGGACTCAACAAAAAAGAAATCGCCAAAAGAATTGAAAGCCTTACACAAACCTTTGACCTTTCGGAAATTCTCAAAAGAAAATACGGCACATTGAGCGGTGGCCAGCGCAGACGGGTTGACATTGCAAGGGCGCTTATTAACCGACCTAAGCTCCTGTTTCTTGACGAACCGACAACGGGACTTGACCCGAAAACAAGGCTGCAGGTGTGGGAAATCATCCACAATCTTCGCAAAGAAACAGGACTTACGGTATTCCTCACAACCCACTATATGGAAGAAACAGTTGACTGCGACAATGTGGTGATTATTGATTCGGGCAAAATTGTTGCCAACGATTCTCCGCATAATCTCAAAAAAGATTATTCGTCAAACAGCCTTGTTTGGTACACGGAAGAAAATTCTGAAAACGATAATCTTCTCAAGGCCGATAATCTCGAATTTGAAAGAGTCGGAGATGCGTATAAAATCAAAATCAAAAACAGCAGACAGGCTCTTGAAATCACGAACAAACATACTGAAATTGTCGATTTTGAGATTATCAAAGGCAATATGGACGATGTGTTTCTGACCGTAACGGGTAAAAGGCTGGGTGACTGATATGAAATTTCAAAGAACACTTTACTCATACAAGGGTATGACAAAACGAAATATAAAGGTATATTTAAAGGACAAAACCGCAATTATCTTCTCAATGATGACGCAGATTATCATACTCGGATTATATCTTTTGTTTCTCAAACAGAATTATGTAGATTCAATGACTTCAATGCTTGACGGCTTCAACATCAAAACAGATGACAATCTGATTAACGCACTTGTAAATTCATGGCTTGTATCGGGCGTTATCGGAACATCTGTTGTTACGGTTGCAATGAACTCGCTTTCGGTAATGATTTCCGACAAGCAGAACAAGATTGACTACGACTACAACGCTTCTTCCGTAAAGGGCAGTACGGTTGTTCTCTCCTACTTTTCGGGTGCGGTTGTAAACACAATTGTAATCAGCGCAATTTTGCTGACGGCAGGCATCGCATTTTCGTGCATATCGGGTTCAAGCTTTCCCGAATTTACAGAGCTTTTAAAATTATACGGACTTGTGATTTTAGGCTCTGTTTCGGCTGTACTTATTCTTATGTTTGTTGCGTCATTCTTCAAAAAGAATTCAACCTATGCCGCATTCAACACACTTATTTCGGTTGCAATCGGTTTTGTAATCGGCGCATACATTCCCGTCAGCCAGTTTTCGGACGGAGTTCAGACATTTGTAAATCTTATCCCAGGCTCACACATTGCGGCTATGATAAGAAATGTGCTTGTCAGCCCATGCATTAACGATATTTCGACCTCACTCGCAGGAGCAGACCACGGAATGTTTGCCACAGAGGCAGAAAAAGCGTTTGCAACCAACCTCAACCTTTTCGGAAACGAAGTGGATTTTACATTTATGATGATGTACTCAATCGGTGCAATCTTACTTTTCCTTGTTCTCAACCTTATATCATACAAATTCAGTTCAAAACGCAAGGACTGATTTATGGCAGATAAAAAGCCGACACTCCGAAAAGTGTCGGCTTTTTTATATATAGTTACTTCCAAACTTCTTCTGCAATTTCTTTTACAAGAGCAAGCTTTGCCCACTGCTCTTCCTCGGTAAGCTTATTACCGATTTCACATGATGCAAAACCGCACTGCGGACTGAGATACAATCTGTCAAGCGGAATATACTTTGCCGCCTCATGAATACGATTGATTACAGTCTGCTTATCCTCAAGAACAGGTGACTTTGTTGTGATAAGACCGAGAACAACCTTTTTGTCACCGCTCACATATTTTAACGGTTCAAAACCGCCTGAACGCTCATCATCAAACTCAAGATAATAAGCGTTGACATTTTCTTCACCGAAAAGTTTCTCTGCAACAGGATCATATGCACCGCTGCTGAAGTATGCAGAATGATAGTTACCTCTGCAAACATGAGTATTGATTACGAGGTCATCGGGCTTACCCTCAATTGCAAGGTTGTTTACCTTGAGAAGTTTCTCACTGATACTCTTAAAATCTGCATCCTCGCCATATCGGTTTACGCTACCCTCCGCAACAAGAACGCCCCATGTGCAGTCGTCAAACTGGATATTTCTGCAACCTGCATCGTAAAGATCTTTGATTACCTTTTTGTATCCGTTCGCAATATCGTTGATAAGTTCTTCATCTGTCGAATAGAACTTCCTTGTCGTTTCAATATTTGCAGGAATGATGAACTGCTGGAAAAACTGTGCGGGAGCAGGAATTGTCTGCTTGGCTACTGTGTTTTCATCCTCAAGAGCCTTTACAAATTTGTAATGTTCAACAAACGGATGACTGTCAACCGAGATTTCGCCGGAAAGCCATGTATCGTCAATCAAAGCCTGTTCGCCGTGGAATGTAACACCGTTTTCGGTTTTTTTGTGTTCAACTCCGTTAAATCCCCACATGAAGTCAAGATGCCATGTTGCTCTGCGGAATTCACCGTCGGTAATCGCTTTTATACCGGCTTTTTTCTGTTTTGCAACAAGGTCAAGAATAGCCTTGTCCTCAACTGCGGTAAGCTCTTCTTTTGTGATTTTACCGTTTTCAAAATCAAGTCTTGCTTTTTTAAGATAATCGGGTCTTAAAAAGCTGCCTACTGTTTCAAATCTAAATGGTGTGTGCTGTTTACTCATCTTAAATACCTCCGTGGAAATTTGATGAGTTAATTATATTATGAATTCACAGACTTGTAAAATACTTGTTATCAGCCGTTTGCTATTAGTTTTTCTTATATCAAATATGTTTCTTTAAAGCCTCAATATATGCCTCGGCAAGGTTACTGTGCAGAATCTTTTTATTTTCGATATAACCGATTTTCATATTGCCCTCTTCATCAAGGGGGATTGCGGTTATATTATCACCGTTAAGCTCATTGTCGATTACACCGCTGCAAACTGTGTAGCCGTTGAGTCCGATTAAAAGGTTGAACAGGGTTGCCCTGTCGGTCACTCTGATATTTTTTGTACGCCCGACCGTGCTGAAAATTTCTTCCGAATAATAGAAAGAATTATGCTCCCCCTGTTCAAACGAGAGATACGGATAATCGGCAAGCTCCTCCATTGTAACGGATTTTTTGTCTGCAAGCGGATGGTCGGTTGATACAAACACATGAGGCTTTGCCGTAAAAAGCTCGGTGAATGTCAGCGACTTTGATTTTATAATTTTCATCAGCGCATCTTTGTTAAAGCTGTTGAGATAAAGAATTCCGATTTCGCTTTTCATCTTTGCAACATCGTCAATAATTTCGTAGGTTTCGGTTTCACGAAGTGAAAAATCGTACTCCTCGCCTGCAAACCGTCGGATAAGATCAACAAATGCATTGACTGCAAAAGAGTAGTGCTGGGTTGAAACGCAGAACTGCTGCTTTATCTTTGTTCCCGACTTATACACTCCCTCAAGCAGGCTTGCCTGTTCAAGAACCTGACGTGCATAGCCGAGAAATCTTTCACCCTCGTTTGAAGTTACAACGCCTTTGTTTGTGCGTGTAAAAATCTTTATGCCCATTTCCGTTTCCAACTCACGGATTGATGTTGTAAGTCCCGGTTGGGAAATAAAAAGTTCTTTTGACGCTTCACTCATTGAGCCTGTGCGGGCAACGGTGACAACATATTTCAACTGTTGCAAAGTCAACCTTGTTCAATCCTTTCAAAAACAAATTCCCTCATTCAACATAGAAAACACGGTTTTCTCTTCTCGGTGAAGTTTTGGGATATTCACCGTTCACATAACCGATAACGCAGTGACCGATACCCTCATAGTCACCCTCAATGCCGAGTGATTTGAGAATTTCTTTGCCCTCTTTGCTTTCAAATTCTTCCTTTGCACGGTGAATCCAACAGCTTCCGAGTCCCTCATCATGGGCGGCAAGCATAAGATTTTCCATTACAAGAGTACCGTCATACAAATATGTAGGAGCTGCTTTATCGGCAAGCACAATCAGAACAACGGGAGCGTTATAGAACGGATCAACATCTTTTCCCATAATTTCAGCATTCATTCTTGAAAGCCTGTCACGCATTTCTTTGTTTGTAACGGCAACGATAATAACCGGCTGTCTGTTCATTCCTGACGGTGCATACAGACCTGCGGAAATGATTTCGTCAATAACTTCCTTTGGCGGCATATCAGACTTAAAGCTGCGAACGCTTCTTCTTGATTTCAGTTTTTCGATAAATTCACTCATTATGTAAACCTCTCATTCCTCATAAAATTTTGCAAAATCCTCAACGGATTTTCTCTTTGGTCTTACGATTTCGGAATCAGTGTAACCAACTGCGATAACGCTGACAACAGCCTCTGTTTCGGGAATGTCAAATTCTTTTCTGAGCTTTTCACCGTCACGGATACCCATAACAAGGGTTGAAATGCCGAGTTCGGTTGCCTTTAGCAAAAGTGCCATATTGTTAAGGCCGAGATCGTAATATCCCCAGCCGTTGCCGATTTCAGTCACGGCAGTACCGTCTTTGTCAAAACCCGAACGGTTGAGAACAACTGTTGTCACGATATATGCAGACGCATTTTCTGAATTTTTTCTGTTAAATTCGGGGAGTGCCTCTCTTACGGCATTCTTACTTTTCTCGCCTGTTGCAACATAAAAGCGTGGCGTCTGCGAGTTCTTCCACGAAGGAGCAAGATTTGCCGCCAACAGCATTTCATCAAGCAAGCTTTTGTCAACTTTTTTATCTATATAATGTCTTGTGCTTTTTCTGTTATTTAAAGCCTCAGATAATTCCATAATCAAACCTCCAATATTTTTATACCTATATTGTACCAATGGAGTGGGAATTAATCAAGGGTTAAAGCAGAATATAGAACAAAATCGGTATTGTAAAAACTGCCGTAAGCTGTGACACAAGCGCCATACTTGCACCGTCATCGGGACTTTTTCCGTAGGCTGACGGAATGATTACCGTGTTAAGTCCAAGCGGCATTGCATTTGCGCAAAGTGTTGCAACAACTGCCTCCTGAGGTGCGTTAAAAAGCTTTAACACAAGCACCGAAACCGTTGGCAGAAACACAAGGCGTATTCCTGCAACAACATAGGTCTGCCATTTGCCGAAAAGATTTGCAAAGCTGTAGCCGCCTATTACAAAGCCTGTCAGAATCATTGCAATCGGAGACATACAGGCGGCGGTTGAATTGATTATTGTTGTGACAAGTCTGAATTTCGGAATCGGCAATAAACCGAGAATTGCTCCGATAAAAATTGAAACAAAAATCGGATTAACAAAATTTTTCATTGAAAATTTGCCGTGTCCGTTCGGCACAAGCCACGCAATTCCTATTGAATAAGTAAACAGATTAAGCGGTAAAGTGAACATAAGATAGTCGAAAAGCTCCATGCTTTCTGCGCCGTATATTCCCGACACCATTGCAGTCCCGACAAATCCGAAATTTGAAACGGAAATTGAATAGCGGTACACCTTTTTCAGATATTCCGTTTTTCCGAGAAACCTTGACGCAACAAATCCCGTTGCAATGCAAAACAGCAGAACCCCCGTGCTGTATGCAATGAACACCCATTTTTCGCTTATGTTTTTTACTGTACAATTGGTGCGGAATGTATTAATTACAACGGCGGGCATAAGAATTCTGTTCTCAAGCTTTGAAAAAATTTCGGCTGAATTTTCCGGTAAAAATCCGCCCTGTCGGATTGTAAAACCGATAAATATAAACGAAAACAAAACCGCAATCTGAAAAATTACCGATGAAAAAATCTCCACAAATTCATCCCCTTTTAAAGCCAAAACACCCCCAGTCCGAGGGGCTGAGGGTGTAAGCTTCAAATCAAATTACTTGCAGCTGCACTTTGCTTCAAAGCTCTGGCAGTCCGTACACTGACAAACAGTCGGATTTGCCTCGTGAGTTCCGACCTTGATTGCTTCAAGAGAACAGTAGTCCTTTGTGCTGTTGTGATGCTTACAGTTTGTTACCGAGCACATAATGCTTTGGTTACAATATGCATTGTTTTCCATAGTATTCATTCTCCTCATTCATTTTTGCGGATTAGCCGCTTTTTATATTGTTTCTGCATTTTACGGATTTATACCGCACACTTTGAAACATCTGCAATAAAATGTATTGAGGTGAATTACATGAATGTTGTATCGGCTGTTTTTCTTGTTGTTTTTGCCGTAATCGGAATTTGTTCATTTGTCCGTGAATTAACATTTTTTCTCTTTCGTAACAGAAAAAATAATACCGTTATGTTTGTTGCTCCCGTCAGCGGAAAATGTGAAAATGCCGAATATATTTTGCGAAGTGCTGCCGCAAAGGTAAAATGGATAAGCAGAGGAAGAAATGACTGTGTAATTTGCCTTGACTGCGGTATGGACGATGAAACAAAAAGGATTTGCCAAAAAATATGTCGTGATTACGGCTTTGCAAAGCTTTTGACAAAACAGGAATTTTTAAAAATGATAAAGTAAAAATCCAAACGAAATTTAAACAAAAATACTGCCACGGAATATGCCGAGGTTTTATAAGGCAGTATGATAAAACTTAATAAACCCAAGACATTGCCATGGCAGTATGAGGCTTTGACTGTAAAAGGTCAAAGCCTTTTTCTTATCAAAAGTCTGTGGGTGCATTTTTGCATAAACAGAAAAAGTCACGACTGCATATGCAATCGTGACCGAGTTGGTGGAGATGATTCGGACACGGAGAAAGTCACGGTTTAAAAATACTTGTGTCTGCCGAGTGAATTAAAAGGCTTTTAAGGAGTGTGATAAATACCTATACAAACACTATAAATTTGAATATCCTTAACTCACCAATTTTCGGCAACAGAAAAGGATATTGCAAGGCAGTTAAAACTGCCCCCACACCTCACGCTCAGTGCGTGGTGTGGTGTTTTGGCTTGCAATATACTTTTTGTTGCCGAATTTTTTGTCTATATATATTTTTACACTTTTGCGTGGAAAAGTACGGAAGATTTTTCCATTTTGCTGTCATATAATGTAAAAAGAGGGTGAAACAAGGCAGGTGATTGATATAGATAAAAATCAACAAAAATGCACAACATTAAACGGAGTTTATGAAACAATGAGCGAAATCATAGGCTTTGACAATGTGGTAAAACTGTATGAAAACTTTAAGGGGAGTCAGATAAACTTTCCTACCCGACTTTTTTCTAAGGAATTTGTCCTTGAAGAAGCACTCAAGGCATATGACGGAACATCGGAATCAATCAATCTGATTGCGACAAAATACTCGTATTCGGAACGAACAATCAGAAAACTATTAAAAAATCATTTAAACTCAATTTAAAAATCTAAAAAGGAGATATTAAACTATGGGATTTATGGACAAATTAAAACAAACTGCTACAAGTGCAAAAGATTCTATGAAGAAGTCTTTTGACGAAACATCTGCCGCTATGAAAGCTCACAATGAAGAAAGCAAGGAATTGAAAAAAGCACTTGACGGCGCAATTGCAAGATATGAAGTTACATATGTGGGCGGTCTTCCTGAGATACCAAAAAGGAAGTCAGGAGCAATTGGACTAAACATTATGCCTGATAAATTTTCTTTCAGACCGACCATAACAACCAAAGAATGGTTTTCCGATTATGATATTCCGTATAATAAAATATCCGAACTCCGCATCGAGAAAAGAACAATATCAACAACAGAAGTTCTTCTTGGCGGTGGTGACAGTGCAAATCAGGAACAGGAGAATGTTATCTGCATTTTATACACAAGTCAGGACAATAAAAAATTGACTCTAAGAGTAGAAATGCTTACAGGTACAACAATTTTTAATCAGGCTGCAAAGTGCCGTGAATTTATGGATTTGCTTAGACAGTATGATATTTTTGACAAATTTGACAGCAAAGATAATAAAACAGATACTTCATCGGATGGAAATGATGTGTTTGCACAATTAGAAAAACTGCAAAAGCTCAAAGAAGCAGGCATTTTGACTGATGAGGAATTTAATTTAAAGAAACAAGAATTATTAAATAAAATGTAATGAAAAGAGGAAATTCATATGGCTGTCGTGATAGTAATTTTAATCATACTGTTAATATTATACTTCTATTCAAAATCACATAGTTTTTCTATGTGGGAAAACATAAAACAAAGTACAAATTTCTTTCTGCTTAAACTAATAGTGTTTTTCTTCATTATAGGCAGTCTTACAAAAATAGTATCAGTAACAACAGAAGTTGGCTTTTTATCGTTTATATCAACAGGCTCGTATGTTTTAGCAGGTATATTTTTTGTTATTATGCTTTTCAGAATTTTCTTTGTACACGATTCAGGAGGCGATGATTTTGGAGAGTAAAGTAGGACGCAACGCAAGACAATGTGTCACTTGCCAATATTGGACAGGTCAAAGTGCAAGAGCTGACAGTCCGAATTTTATAGTATGCGATTTAAAAGAGCGTGCAATATGTAACAAAACAGGTGTTAAAAAAGCAACATGGCAGTCTTGCAGTAATCACGAAAAAAGACATAATCTTTAATAAATAAAAATGCACTCATCAAAAAGCGGTGGGTGCATTTTTGCATAAATAAATGACAGAAAGGAGCAGAACAATGGAAGCATTATGGTTTGTGCTTGGATTTGCTGTGACAACAACAGTTGTACTTGCAACGGAAAAACTTATCATCAAAAACTAAAATCGGAGGTAAAAATGTTTGGACTTATAATGACATTGACTGCAAAAGTAGCAGTAGAAATGTTTGCAAAAGGTGCAGGAACGGCTATTACACTTCTCTGCACAGGAACAAAGCTGAGGAAAAGAAAATGATTGAAATATTAACACCTGATGATGTATCAAAAATCAAGGACTGTTACATTGCAGAATATATTAAAAATCTTCTCACAAATCTTCTGACACAAACCTCTGACTGTTCGCTTGAAACGGTCGGAGGTATTTTTTATGTTGAGAATAAAAAAGACTTTGATAATTACAAAAAGTTTGGTTTGTCCTCAAAAATAACAGAAAGCAGATTTGAATGGATTGACTTGATAGGCAATGATTTTCTTGACGGATGTATTGTTCTTGACAATGACAGGGCAATAAACATTGTCGGCAAAGCTGACTATTTCAGAAAAGGAGTATTGAACAATGAGTATGGCGAACACAATTGAAACAAACAGTACAGTAAAAACAACAGCGGTCTTTTCCAAAAACAGAAAAGACCGCTATTTATTGAAAGCAGAATGGGACAGCAACAAAAAGTCGCTTGCAATAATAATGACCTATCCCTCATCTGCCGATGAATTGATTTTTGACCAAACAACAATGCTTGTCAGGAACGGAGCGGTAAAAAATGATTTCGGCTCTGTTTCAATAATCAATCTCTTCTCATCAATCGACAACCCTTTGCCTAAAACAGACAAAACAAACACTTCTTTTGTAATGAAAGAATGTGACAATGCAGATGTAATAATAGTTGCATATGGCAGAAGCACAAGCTTTGAGGAAGAAAAGAAGGCTTTTCTCAATGCTTTAACAGAACACTATAAAGACAAACTGCACACAATCATTGACTCAAAAGGCTTGATGTTCTCGCACCCTCTCTCACCCTTTGCACACCAGTGGAACATTCAGAAATTGGATTTGAAAAGATGATTGCATTGCCTTGAGATTTTCTCTTTGTGTGCGAGTGTGCATTGATTGAAAAAACGGGATTTCGGGGAAGAAGATTTTTCAAAAGGACTCTCAAAGTGAAAAATCTCCCGAAATTCCATCCACATTTTCGGTCTGCCCCGAAAATGCCTTTTTTCTCTTTTAGAATTTTGTCTGACAAAATCTCCGTCAATTTGCACAAACCATGGTTTTTATTTTTTTGTCGAAAACGACCTCTGTCAGAATTTTTTTGAAACCCTTATGTAAGGCTTTCAAGGGACGAAGTCCTCTACACAAAAATTTGGTAATCAAGTGACAATAATATACAATTTGTTCATATCCACAGTTATTTTTTAAAGCATTGACAACAAAAAAATTCGAGCCTATAATAGCAATACTTTTAATTTAAGGAGGTATTATTATGCAAAATAATATAAATTCAAATGATTGCATAAAAGAAAAAATTTCTCTGAGTAAAAAATTTCAAAAAGTAGATATTTCAGAAGAGGAATATCAAACAATCAGCCATACCCTAAAGACACATTACATTGTCGATAAGGAAAATAACTTCATCGGTGTTGTTAAGAAGAATAAATATTCTTACGAAATCCGATACATAATGACCTATTGCAAGGTATTAAGAAAAATCATTGATGTGACTACAAAGCAAATCAAGATTGAGTATGAATACAACAATGGTATTGAAATTGATACCGTACAGCTTGACGGTGAATCTCTGTCAAAATTCTGTTTAAAAACACTTCTGTCATACGGTGTCAGATTTAATGAAACCGATATTGATGAAGTGAATAAATATCTTATGGGAACCGATATGAAAGCAGAAATCGTATATGGCTATTCAAAGCTTGGTTGGGACAAAATAGACAACAGTCTTGTATTCAGATACAACAATCTGATTGCCAAAGAACCGACAAAGAAAAAATACATATACAACGGCAATCTTTGTTTGAATCACAAAGGTTCTTTAGATGAATGGTGCAATATGATACAGAATGAAGTCTGCGGAAATATTCCTATGTCATATCTTCTTATGGCTTCTTTCGCTTCCCCACTTCTTTCAATCTTAAATTTTTCACACGATTTCGGCTCAATACTTTTCTGTCTTTGTAATAATTCAAGCAAAGGCAAAAGTACAACAGCAATGTTGTGTGCAAGTGTGTATTCATCTCCTGTATTGAATAAAGGTGTTGCAATCACATTTAACGGTACAGAAAATGCACTCCAAGAGTTTTTAAGCCAAATAAACGGTCTTAGTGTTGTGTTTGATGAACTCGGTTCTTCAACAATCACTAACCTTGAAAGACTTATGTACAACTTTTGTTTAGGCAGAAGTAAACTAAGACTGAATGGTGATGCTTCACTTCAGAAAGTCAAAGAATTTTCTTCAGTGATTTTCACCACATCAGAAATAAGCTTTGTAAGTGAGAAATCTATGGACGGCATAAAAACCCGTGTATTTCAGATTGAAGATACGCTTACAAAAAGTGCAGAGAATTCTGACAACATCAAAAGTATTGCAATGGCAAACTATGGTGTTGCAGGAAATAAGTATCTGCAAATGCTTGTTGACAAAGGTCAGGAAGAAATTGAATCAGATTATCAGAAATACAAAAATATTCTTCTTGAAAAGAATAAAGATATTGATGATAAGTGGAAGTCAGAACACTCAAATATAATGAGTGAAAGCTCCTTGGCTTGTTTTGAGCAGAGAAAAAGATTGACAGACAGAATATTATCAAAACTTGCAATTGTTGTTCAAGCAACAGCATATGCAAAGGAATTGTTCAATTTCAATATTGAAATATCTGATATGATAGATTATTCCCTCAATCTTACAAGCAAGATAGAGTCCACTCAGACACCCGAGGATGAACTGATGACAATAGTTCACGAAGATTTTGTCAAGAATATAAAAAAGTACAAGATGAATTATCCCTTTGCTTTAAAAGTATTTGACAAGAGAAAAGCAGAAGCGATTGACTATGACTCGCTCAATAGCGGTTATGTCGGACTGGTAAGACTTAGTGCAAGCGATAATCACTATGAAATATGCGTAGCTAAAAACTACTTTGAGCAAATGATGAAGAATAACGGAATAGTTGATTTCCGCAAAAGACTTAAAAATCTGAGAACAACAGGTGTACTCATTGCAGAAAAAGACAGACTTGTTGCGAGAGAGAAAATCATAGAAATCATTGACCTGAAAGTATATATTTTCAGATTTCAGTTTAATGACAAGATGATGTCACTTCACAATGCTTATGAAGAAATGTACTTTGACAAAATAGAAAACTCCGATAATAAAGACTTTCTGTCAGATGATGAAGTACAAAATATAGAAGAATGTCTTGGAGGTGAATGATTATGCCAACTTTTGATTTTATACCAAAGAAAAAATATGAATATATTAATGACGGTACCTACACAGGTATTCTTGACGATATATATTTCAGTCCCGATTGCCGTAACTGCTGGTTCACAATAAAGGTAGATTCAATAGAAAACGGCTATTTTAACTGTATGTTCTCTAATATGGATATAGTTTTAAATAACTTCTGTTGTGAGTATGTAGATGATAATAACTGTTTTTGCAGTGATAATGTACTCGGCAAAAAAATTGAATTTTCTGTAAGTCAAAGAAAATACGGCAACAAATCTTTTTCAAAAATAACAGCAATAAAAGTTATTTCTGATAAAGAATAATATTTCCTGAAATTAAATAAAGACTCCCTACTTGCAGTATTATCTGCAAAAAATAATCATCAGATTTTATTAGATAAATGGTTATTAGTGGTTTGGCATAAGAGTTGTGTAATTTGGGATACACAAGCCAAGCATATAGAGTTTTACTCTATTTTAATCTCTTGATATATATAATATTAGGAGGTTTTAATATGAAAGAATCATTAGTGTGTTGCAGTATACCTCGCAATCTTCTGCTTAAACAGGATTACGACAAGGGTATAGATAAAGCTGAACATACAGACAACCGAATTTCTTCGGATTTCTATAATGTAATAATAGATATCCTCATCGAAATGCTTAATATAGATTAAAATATAAACTTTGAAAATCATCTGTGCAGTTGCTTTTCAGTGACTGCACTTTATTAAATTATAAATACATATTATTAAAATGAAGAATTATTCTTATAGGAGTGGTATATATGGAAGAAACAATAAAAGCAGTCGGATATGCACGATTTTCTTCTTCAATGCAACGAGAAGAATCTATAACAGCTCAAAAAAGATATATGATGATGTATGCCAAAAGAAACAATATGGAAGTCATTGATTGGTATTGTGATGAAGCAAAATCAGCAAAAACAGTCAACAGACCTGCATTTCAGAAAATGATAAATGACGCAAAGAACAATCCTGAATTTAAGGCGGTATTGGTACATAAAACAGACAGATTTTCAAGAAATCTGAGTGATAGTATTCAATACAAAAAACTTCTTGAAGAATACGGTGTGCAAGTCATATTTGTTAATGAGCGTTTTGAAAATAATCCTGAAAGTCATTTGTTGTATCACATAATGGGTTCGGTCAATCAGTTCTACAATGAAAATCTTGCGAGAGAAGTAATGAAAGGACTAAAAGAAAATGCCTATCAATGCAAATTTACTGGTGGCAGACCGCCATTAGGATATGATGTTGACAAAGACCTTAAACTTGTCATAAATGAAAAAGAAGCCGAAGCAGTTCGATTGATATTTGAAATGTCTGCAGAAGGATACGGCTATGGAGAAACAATAGACAAGCTTAATATTCTCGGATATAAAACTAAAAAAGGATTGCCTTTTGTCAAAAACAGTCTGTATGAAATACTGAGAAATGAAAAATACAAAGGTACATACATCTTCAACCGCAGTTGTTCAGCAAACAGTCTGAATAAAAGGAACAATCACAGAAGAAAGCCTGAAGAAGAAATAATAAGGATTGAAAACGGCTGTCCTGCAATTGTTTCATCAGGATTGTGGCACAGAGCAAATGCAGTCAAAAAGGCAACTCGAAGCAGTTATACAAATGCCAAAAATACATATCTGCTAACAGGTCTTATACATTGCGGAGAATGTGGAGGTAAATTTCACGGAAATGTTCGCTACAACAAAAACAACACAAATCTGGTATATAGATGTAGTTCCAAGAAGAATAAAAGAAAATGTGAATCAAAAGAAATAAGGTGCGAATATCTTGACAGCTTTGTTATTGATAAGTTTGTGGAATTCTTCTTTAATGATGATAATATAAAAGTAATAACAAAGCAACTCAATGAGCAATACAACAAATCCTGTATATCGGATTTGGAATACAACGAAGCAAAATCAACCTTAAAAATTCTTGAAAAGAGCAGAAACAATCTTGTTGAAGCAATAGCCAAAACAGGCATAAATGACATAATGTCAGACAAAATCAAAGAGTATGAAGAACAAATCAAAAAGACTGCCGAGTTCATTCAAAAGTATGAAAAGCAAAAAATTGACAGAGTAATAACAGAAGATGAAGTCAGAGAACAAATCAATCATCTCAAAGATTACTTTTACAACCCTAAGAATTTAATAAGAACAAAGTATGTTCTTTCTCAATATATAGACAGAATTGACATCTCAAATGAAAATGTTCAGGTGCAATTCAAAGTATCAATGTCCCCATCAGATAATACTGATGGGGATTGTTTTTGTGTTCATACTGAGATGATAAAGAGGAAATATCTTTTTGATTATGTCTGCGAAAAGGTTGATTTTGAGCAATGGAACATAGAAAAACTGAACAAATCAGAATCGGAACATAGAAAAGGAGCATAGAAAAAGTGACTTATTTGGTGGACACTGACCGTATGCATACTCACACCGCTAAAAAATCCGATTGGAATGGGAGTTTTTGGGTATATGGTGGGTTATTCTGTGTACGGTTATATGATTTATATTGAAGCATTTTTTACTAGATAAATGATTATCGTTTTGTCTAAAACACCGCATAGATATGGGAATTATCATAAACAGAAAAAGTCACGACTGCATATGCAATCGTGACCGAGTTGGTGGAGATGAGGGGAATCGAACCCCTGTCCGAAAAAATCTTGCCAAGGGTTTCTCCGAGCGCAGTTGGTGTTTTAAATCTCCCTCGGTGCATCGCCCATCAACAGGCTATGCACTTTGGCAGCTCCTAAGCTGTGACAGGGTTCGGAGCGCTCCACTGTTCACATTTACCTCTAATCGACGCCCCTTACACAGCCGAGGTACTCTGTGCAGGAACGAGCAGCACTCAGGCTGCTAAAGCAACTGTTTTGTTGTCAGTTAATTTTAAAAGTTGCGGATTTTATGGCGGTTCCGCACCGCCGCTCGCTTACCAAGGTTTGAAATCCCCGTCGAAACCTTTACATCCCCATATATGACCGCATCCGCCCTCGCAAATGCGGTTTTTGTTTATTAAATCTGTTTTGACTTCAAGGCTCTTTCGATATCACGCTTTGCGGAGCGTTCTGCCATATCGGCACGCTTATCGTATAGCTTTTTACCTTTGCAGAGTCCAACCTGAAGTTTTACCTTGCTGTCCTTGAAATACAGACTAATCGGGATAAGTGAATATCCCGTCTGCTTAACCGTGCCGTAGAGCTTTAAAATCTCTTTTTTGTGCATAAGAAGCTTTCTCACACGCATCGGATCACGGTTAAAGATGTTTCCCTGTTCGTAAGGAGAAATGTGCATTCCGTTGACAAAAATTTCGCCGTCAACAATTGAACACCAGCTGTCCTTGAGATTTACTCTGCCGGCACGCAAGGATTTTACTTCCGTACCGCAAAGCTCAATTCCGGCTTCATATGTTTCCTCGACAAAATAATCGTGTCTTGCCTTTTTGTTCTGAGCAATCGTTTTCATATTTGCCACCGCACATCCTCCTTTCTACTGTGGAATACAAGATTATACTACTGTTTTGACAATTTGTCAATAGTTTAAATCAAGAAATTAAATTTCATTTCTGCCCTCAAGAGCCTTTGCAAGGGTGTATTCATCAGCATATTCAAGATCGCCGCCAACGGGGATACCATAGGCAAGTCTTGTCACCTTTACACCAAGCGGTTTTAAGAGCTTTGAAATATACAGAGCCGTTGCATCGCCCTCAACGGTCGGGTTGGTTGCCATAATGACCTCCTCAACCGATTCCTCGTTAAGCCTTGCAAGCAGTTCTTTTATTGTAAGGTTATCGGGACCGATATCGTTAAGCGGTGAGATTGAACCATGGAGAACATGATAAACGCCCTTAAATTCGTGGGTATTTTCAATAGCCGTAGCATCTCTCGGAGTTTCAACAACGCAGATAACGGAATGATCCCTTGCGGGATTTGCACACACGGGACAAAGGTCTTTGTCTGTAAGATTACAGCATTTACTGCAATAGTGAATCTTTGTATGGGCATCCATCACCGCACCCGCAAGCTGTTCCGCTTCTGTTTTTGACAGATTGAGAACATAATATGCAAGTCTTTGAGCGGTTTTGTTACCGATTCCCGGCATTCTTTCAAACTGCTCCACCAAATTTTCAAGCGGAGCAACATTATATCCCGACATAATCAGAACATTCCCGGAATGTTAAGTCCGCCTGAGATTGTTTCCATTTTGTCCTCTTTTTCCTTAGCGGCTGCTCTGATTGCCTCATTTGCGGCTGCCATAACGAGGTCTGAGAGCATTTCTACATCCTCGGGATCAACAACTTCCGGTGAAATCTCAACCTTTGTGAGTTCCATTTTGCCTGTTACTGTAACCTTAACTGCACCGCCGCCGGCTGTTGCCTCATACTCTTTTGTTTCGAGTTCCTTTGATGCGGCCTCCATATCATCCTGAAGTTTCTGAGCCTGACGGGCAAGCTGCTGAATGTTGTTTGCTCCACCGCTGCCGTAACCCTTTGGTAATCTTGCTTTCATAATTTTATCTTCCTTTCGGTTATTCTTGTGTTATTATTACATCGCTTCCCTGCAAGCTTTCAATAAGCTTGTCAACGGGATCGGTTTTTTCTTCTTGTTTTGCACTCGGTCTTTTATACGGACCGAGATTATAGTGCTGGCCTGTTGTTTCTAAAATAAGCTGACGGATTTCCTGTCGTCTTTCGTTATTTTTGAGGAGTTCAAAAGCCATTTCATTATCTGTGTCAATCAGCAAATATTTTCCGCTTGTGTAAGCGGCAGAATTTGCAAATGCCGCCGCAATTGCCCTTGAAACAGGTTTCATATTGTTGACTACCTCTGCCCAATCGGGAAAGGGCTGTGCGTTATTATAGATTGCATCAAGGTCAACGCTCTGTCTTTGAGCTGTTTTCTTAGGCTTTTGCTGTGCAGAAACGGGTTGTTCCTGTATTGGCTGAACGGGCTGTTTCGGTGTCGGCATCTCAACAGGAGGCGTCGGAATTACCGGCTCGTCCTTTATTTTTTCCAAAACAGGTTTTGTTTCCTGCGACTTTTCGGGTTCTGCATTTTGAACCTCCGGTTTTGGAGTTTCACTCTGAACAGACTGCGGTACAGTTTGCACCTGTTCGGGAACATAGTTCACCTTTATTCCCTTTTTAACTGCCTTTTCAAGGGCGGTTACCCTTGCGGTCAAAGCCTCAATTGTACCGTCAAGCTCAGCCGATGACAGCTTTACAACCGCCATTTCAAGCTCTGTTCTGTCACCTGTTCCCCTGCCCATATTCTGATATGCCTTTGAAAGCACATCCATATAATAAACAATGTCGGCAAGTGAGAGGTAATCCGACTGCGTTTGAGCCTGTTCAAACTCATCGTCAGCCATAATCACGATATCCCTCGGATTTTTTACCGACTTTATGAGCATAAGCGTTCTGAAATGCGAAAGCAATTCATCGCAAAGCCTTGCCATATCCTTGGACTCACCGTAAAGCCTGTCAACAATTTCAAGTGCCTTTGCTGTGTTCTTATTGATTACACAGTTAGAGAGTTCAAAAAGATATGTCTTTCTCGCAAGTCCTGCGGCACTGCGAACAACATCTTCATCAATTTCCGAGCTGATTGCAATGCATCTGTCAAGAAGCGAAAGAGCATCTCGCAACGCACCGTCAGCAACAGATGCGGCAAGCATTGCGGCACTGTCGCTCAGTGTCACGCCCTCCTGATTTGCAACATAGAGCAGTCTGTCTGCTATTGCACGGGGTGGGATTCTGTGAAAATCGAAACGCTGGCAGCGTGACAGAATTGTCTGCGGAAGCTTGTGAACTTCGGTAGTTGCCAGAATGAATATGACATGTTCGGGAGGTTCTTCAAGCGTTTTGAGCAAGGCATTGAACGCCTCGGTTGTGAGCATATGAACCTCGTCAATGATGTAAACCCTGTATTTGCACTTTGCGGGCTTGAACTGAACCTCGTCAATAATCTGACGGATATCGTCAATTTTTCTGTTGGATGCGGCATCCATTTCGACAATGTCGAGGATACTGCCGTCATCAATTCCCTTGCAGATTTCACATTCACCGCAGGGATTTCCATTTACGGGATGAAGGCAATTGACTGCCTTCGCAAGAATTTTTGCACAGGTAGTTTTGCCCGTACCTCTTGAACCCGTAAAAAGATATGCATGGTTAAGACGGTTGGTGCTGATTTCGTTTAAAAGAGTTGTGGTTATGTGTTCCTGTCCCGAAACATCGGCAAAGGTTTTCGGTCGCCACTTTCTATAGAGTACCTGATACAAAAATTCACCCCGCAATCAACAAAAAATGCAAGCCGTCAGCCGAAATAACGGCAATCGTACAAATGAGTGAACGACAGACTTACTGCATCGCATCGGCAATACTGCTTAATGCTGCTCGGTTCCCCGCCTGACATGATTCACAGACCCCAATCGTACAGGGCCTGTCGCTCACTTAATTGCACGCTTTTTGACTTCTTGCAATTCTGAACTAAATTATTCATTTCTTTGTTCGTAAAAAGAAATATATTGTACAAAAGAACACCATTGCAAGACAAGCTGATTGTTCAGTCTGCTTTACAACGAGCTTATTATACCATAACCGATTAATAAAATCAATAGGTTTTGGTTATTTTTATTGTTTGCAGTCGCAGAAAGATATCGTCTGTTTTGCAGCGGCGAACGAAGTTCGCCACTACAAATGAATACACATTTTTGATTAAATCATAAGTTATGTGAATAAACAAAATGTTACATCAATGCGGGCGTCCAATGAACGCCCCTACAGCATAGACTGCATAAACACTTGCAATTTTGCACTCGGGCATAATATGCTGTTTATTATGCAATCTATCTTCACGAATTGGGAACGGCGGCTCGCCGTCAATTTTTAATTTGCTAAGATTTCCCTTGCAACGAATACACCGCCGGCGCTGGCATGAGAAAGTGAATGTGTAACGCCGCTGCCGTCACCGATGATATAAAGTCCCTTGTGGGGCGACTCGAGGTGCTCGTCAACATCAACTTCCATATTATAGAACTTGACCTCAACACCGTAGAGAAGTGTGTCATCGTTGGCTGTGCCGGGGGCAATTTTGTCAAGAGCATAAATCATTTCAATGATACCGTCAAGGATTCTCTTTGGAAGCACAAGACTCAAATCGCCCGGTGTTGCGTCAAGAGTCGGAACAACAAGTCCTTCTTTGATTCTGCTCGGATTGCTTCGGCGACCTCGAATCAAATCACCGAAACGCTGAACAATTACACCTCCGCCCAGCATATTGCTAAGACGGGCAATGCTTTCACCATAACCGTTGCTGTCCTTGAAAGGCTCTGAAAAATGCTTGCTGACGAGGAGTGCAAAGTTTGTGTTCTCTGTCTGCTTTGCCTTGTCTTCATAGCTGTGACCGTTTACTGTGATAATGCCGTTTGTGTTTTCGTTTACAACGCAACCCTTCGGATTCATGCAGAATGTACGCACATTGTCCTCGAACTGTTCTGTGCGGTAAACGATCTTGCTTTCGTAGAGTTCGTCTGTGAGGTGTGAAAAGATTGCGGCAGGGAGCTCCACACGAACACCGATGTCAACACGGTTCGATTTTGTGGGAATATTAAGGTTATGACAAACATGTTCCATCCACTTGCTGCCGCTTCTGCCGACTGAAACAATGCACTTTTTGCACTCATAATTTTCATCGGCTGTGTCAACAAGATAACCTTCCTTATCATTGCCGTTCTTGAGTTCAACATTTTCAACAGGTGTATCAAAGTAGAAATCGACCTTGTTTTCAAGGTAATCATAAAGATTTTTAAGCACAATGTAGTTGATGTCCGTACCGAGATGACGGACTGATGCGTCAAGAAGATTAAGCTTATTCTGTAAACAAAGTTTCTTAAAGCTTGTGCCTGCTGTGGAATAAAGCTTTGTACCCTCTCCGCCGAACTTCATATTGATTTTGTCAACATATTCCATAAGCTCAATGGCTTTTTTCTTGCCGATATGTTCGTAGAGCGTGCCTCCGAAATCGTTTGTTATGTTGTACTTGCCGTCCGAAAACGCACCCGCACCGCCGAAACCGCTCATAATGGAACAGGTTTTGCATGAAATGCAATTTTTAACTTTGTCACCGTCAATCGGACATTTTCTCTTTTCAAGAAGATGACCTTTTTCAAATACGGCAACCTTTATTTCAGAGTTGTTTGTTACAAGCTCATATGCAGAAAAAATTCCGCCCGGACCTGCTCCTACAATAATAACATCGTACTTTTTCATTATCATTTTCTCCTTTATTTGTTGTGGGTAACATTTAAGGGCAATAAAAAAACCGCCAAAACATAATACTACGCCCCTTAACGGGGATTATAGTAAACTGTTTAAGGCAGTTTGTAGAAACACCCGTCCGTATTACGGGCTTATACAATCCAACTTCTGCACACGGCAGAAAATTGTTCTGATTAAAGTCATCAAAACCTTGGCTATTGTAGCAAATAATATCACAATTGTCAACAGAAAAATCGCAAAAATTTAAAATCTGTTATTTTTCCTTTATCGCATAAAAACCACACAATAATTATGCTTGCCGACAAATGCATAAATATTATTCAATCTTTTCGGCAACCTCACCAAGACGCTTGTAGATGCTGTTTTCGGGAACATAACCTCTTACAAATGAAAGCGGATAGATGTTGGTGTTTCTGCCGATTACCGAACCGGGGTTAAGAACGCTGTTGCAACCTACCTCTACATGGTCACCGAGCATTGCGCCGAACTTTTTAACATTTGTGTCAACCTTATCGCCGTCGCAAAGAACAGTTACAAGGCTCTTGTCACTCTTGAGGTTTGATGTGATTACACCTGCGCCTGTGTGTGACTTGTAGCCAAGAATACTGTCACCGATGTAGTTATAGTGCGGAGTCTGAACACCGTCAAAAAGAATTGAATTTTTAAGCTCTGTTGAGTTGCCTACAACTGCGCCCCTGCCGACAATTGCATTGCCTCTGATAAAAGCACACTGTCTGATTTCGGCATCTTCGCAGATAATGAGCGGTCCGCCGAGATATGCGGAGTCAAAAACCTTTGCACTTTTTGCAACCCACACATTTTCTCCCCTCTGCTCGTAGATTTCGGGATCAAGAGTTTTTCCGAGTTCAATGATAAATTCGCTGATTTTCGGAAGAGCCTCCCACGGATATTCAACGGTTTCAAGCAAGGGCTTTGCAATAGTCCTGCTGTAATCAAACAGATTTTTTGCCAATAATTTTTCGTTTTCCATTTTTAACATTTACTCCCAATACATATTATTCTTTTAAAGAATTTTACAGTTTTATACCTCAACAAAGAACAGCCAGTAACCGCTTGCGTCCTTTCCCGCAACAAACTCAACTCCTCCGCTTATGTACTTTGAAAATACATAGCTTTTGCCGTTCTGAGGATTTGTCACGGTGGCACAACTGCCCTCATGAATCCAACGCTCGTTGAAAACATTAATTCCCTTGATGAGAAAAGTCTCTTTTGAGGTTTTGCCGACAAATCTGTAATTTTTCATAAAATCAGCCTTCTTTAACCTTTTGCGGTGACAGCCTGTTGTCAAGACCTGTCTTTTTAAACACAAGCACAACAACAACGGCACAAATCACGCCGAGTAACATTCCGCAGAGAACATCTGACGGATAATGAACATAGTTATAAAGTCTTGAGAATACAATCAAAAGCGCAAGTACAAGTGCAGGAATTCCGAATCGTTTGTCCTTGATGAGCATAACGGTTGCCGCCGCAAGTGACGAACAGCTGTGTCCCGAAGGAAAGCTGCTGCCTGACGGAATGGCTATGTTAAGCCCAAAGTCGGGATTCAGCTCAGACGGTCTTGCTGAATAATCGATATTCACCATAAACGGCCGTGGTCGGTTTATAAGATTTTTTATTCCGATTTCACCGACAAGAAAGCCGATTGCCATTGCAACAAGCATCATAACTCCCATTGAGCGAGTTTTTTTAAAAATTATAAACACAATACCGACTGCAATCCAGAAAAGTCCCATTTCACCCATATAGCTGAAAAAAGCCATAATCGGATCAAGAAAAGAGCATTTAAATGTGTTCTGAATAAATTCAAGAACCGAGGTGTCAAATGATTGAATCATATCAAAGAATGACATATCATTTTCCTTTCATAATATCATTATAACAACCAAAAAACAGAATGTCAAATTAAATAAATTTTAAGTTATTCGCATTCATATTTTGCAAGTTTAGCATAAAGTGCTTCGTCAACAACAGCCTCAACCGAAAGTCCTTCGGCAACATATTCTTCATAAATGAGAGTGCCTTTGTTGCGGATTTCGTTTGCAAGACCTGCCTGTGCAAACGGCAGAAGAATTTTTACTCTTTTCATTCTGACGGGAAGATTGTTCTCAATTGCATTAAGAAGTTCGTCTATACCCGTGCCGTTCTTTGCGCTTATGCGAACACAGGCTTTAAAGTCCTGTGCAAGCATAGTTTCGTCAAGCAAATCGCACTTGTTGAGAACGGTTATAATCGGTGTATCACCGCAACCGAGGGATTCAAGCAAGTCGGTTGTAACCTGCATATGTGTTCTTGCCTCGTCACTTGATGCATCGCATACATTTAGAATAATATCCGACTGTGCCGCCTCTTCAAGGGTTGAGCGGAATGCTTCAACAAGGTGGTGCGGAAGTCTGCGAACAAGACCTACCGTGTCAATCATCATAACGGTTACACCGCTCGGAAGCTTCAACGCTCTTGAGGTGGGATCAAGCGTTGCAAAAAGCTTGTCCTGTGCAAGCACACCTGCGTCCGTAAGGCAGTTCATAAGAGTTGACTTGCCTGCGTTTGTGTAGCCGACAATCGCACAGGTTATTACACCGTCCTTTTTTCTGCGTGAACGCAACATCTGACGATGCTTTTCAAGGTCAGAAAGCTCTTCTTTCAGGCTTTCAATTCTTCTGCGGATATGTCGTCTGTCGGTTTCAAGCTTTGTTTCACCCGGACCTCTTGTGCCGATACCGCCGCCGAGTCTTGACATTGCGATACCTTTGCCCGTAAGTCTTGGAAGCATATATTTAAGCTGTGCAAGCTCAACCTGAAGCTTACCCTCTTTTGACCTTGCTCTCTGGGCAAAAATATCGAGAATAAGCGTTGTTCGGTCAATTACTCTGACATCTGTTTCAGCCTCGATATTTTTAATCTGTGTCGGAGAAAGCTCGCTGTCGAACACAAGCAAATCTATCTCCTGCGATTCGCAGATTTCGGCAATCTCGGCAAGCTTGCCTGTGCCGACAAAAGTACCCTTTTCAATTTTTTGCAGATTCTGCGTTACCGACAAAACAGGATCTGCTCCCGCACTTTTTACAAGTTCAAAAAGTTCGTCAAGTGACGCCTGTGCGTCATATTCACCCGTGTCAACACTTACGAGCAATGCACGGGTAATTTTTTCTTCGTTACTTTTAAGCTCCATAAAATCCTCACTTGAAGTTATTTATTCATATTTTTGTCAAAACAGGTTTTCATATCCTCATCCGTTATTTTTCGGATAGGCTTGCACGGATTTCCCACAGCTACGCAGTCTGACGGAATATCCTTTACAACAACGCTTCCGCCGCCGATTACAACATTACTTCCGATTGTGACGCCCGGCATAACCTGAACTCCTCCACCAATCCACACATTGTCGCCGACGGTAATCGGATAGGCATATTCAAAGCCTGCGTTTCTTCTCGGATAATCAACAGGATGACCTGCCGTGTAAAATCCGCAGTTTGGGGCAACAAAAACATTGTCGCCGAATTTCACCTTTGCACAGTCGAGAATCACCATATTGTGGTTTGAATAGAAATTCTCACCGAGTTCGATATTGTAGCCGTAGTCGCACCAGAACGGAGCGGTAATGTAGAAATTTTCCTTTGTACTGCCGACAATTTTCTTTATAAGAATTTTCTGAGTCTCTTCATCTTCAAACGGAAGATTGTTGTACTCTCTGCAAAGATTTTTAACCGAACAGCGTTCATTGCGAAGCTGTTTGTTGCCCATTGGATTATACATCTGCGAATTAAGCATTTTTTCTTTTTCAGTCATAATTTTCTCCGTTAATAAATCACATAACAAAATTTACATAACAACGCTTATTATATTATAATCTCACCTTCAATACAAGTAAATCCAAAAATTAATTTACTTTTCAACTGACAACAAAATTCAATTTTAAAATTCATAGGGAGGATAATGGGACAGCGGTCTTTTGTATAATATAGTTACATTGAAAATATCAATGGAATTTGCAGAAAAAACGATTAAATTATGAGATTCCGTTTTGATTTGAGGAGGAATTATTATGGAAGAAAAAAGAAAAACCGTCACATCAACCGAAGTAAAACGCAGATACAATCAAAAAGTTTACAGTCAAATTTCATTTTCCGCCCCAAAGGAACTTGTTGAGGAATTCAGAGGGATATGCAGAAATATTGGAATTTCACAGGCAAGTGTTTTCAAAAAGTTTATCGCCGATTTTGTTGAAAAGTACAGATAAAATCAAAACCACTCGTTGAACGGATGGTTACACTCTGCAGAAAAGCCCGAAATTCAAGCTGACCGAATTTCAGGCTTTTATTTTTGAATTTTAAATTTTTTCAACCTGCTGTTTCAATTTGCAAAAAATTTTAAGAATATATATTCAAAGAAATAAAATTGTGGTATAATGATGAAGAATATATGCAAGGTATGTAGAGGCAACACAGGTTGTCTTTAATTAAGGAAGTGGCAAAATGAAAAAACTATTTACTATTATTGTGTGCAAGGTTCTGAAATTTGTCGGAGGATTGCTCGGCAAGGGCAGCAGTCTGCCGGGACAGATTGCGCTTAAGCTCTGCCCCGATATTCTCGGACGAATTGAGCTGCCGAAATATATTGTTGCCGTAACAGGCAGTAACGGCAAGACATCTACCGTTGAGATGATTGCACATATTCTTTGTGAAAGCGGCAAAAAAGTTGCCTGGAACAAAGAGGGTTCTAACCAGATTGAGGGTGTTACAACTCTTATTCTCGGCAGTTGTACTCTTTCGGGCAAGGTTAAATCGGATATTCTTCTCATTGAAAGTGACGAACGCTTTGCAAAATATACCTTCAAATACATCACACCGACTCATTATGTTATCACAAACCTTTACCGTGACCAGCTCACACGAAACGGTCATCCGGAATGGGTTTACAATGCCGTAAAGGATAGTATTCATCCCGAAACTCAGCTTATTCTTAACGCCGACGATCCGCTTGTTTCGTGCTTTGGCTACGGCAGGGATAATGTTGTATGGTTCGGTGCAGGCAATCTTCCGACCGATACAAAGGAGTTTGTCGGTGTTTATAATGACGGTGCATATTGCCCTCACTGCAAATCTCCTATGACATATTCAAGCTATCACTACGACCACATCGGCAACTATGAATGCCCTAACTGCGGTCTTAAAAGACAGGATACAAGCTACACAGTTACATCTGCCGATCTTGAAAAAGGCGAAATTACAATCAACAATAAGTACAAGATTGAACTTACGCTCAAATCGCTTTATAATGTTTACAATTTGCTTGCGGCATTTACCGTTGCATCAATCACAGGTGTTGACGGCAACACAATTGCAAAGAGCCTGAGCAATTATGTTCTTAAAAACTTCCGTGTTGTAACATTCACGCTCGGAAACAGAAAGGGTACGCTTGTTACATCAAAACATGAAAACAGCATTTCGTACAATCAGTCACTCAAGCTTGCCGCATCCGACAAGGATAAGTGCGATGTTTTGATTATTGTTGACGCAGTCAGCAGAAAGTATTTTACAAGCGATGTTTCATGGCTTTGGGACATCAACTTTGACCTTCTCAAAAGCGACAATGTAAAGAACATTGTGCTTGCAGGAACATATTGCAACGACCTTGCAACAAGATTTTCTTTCTCAAAAGTTGACAGAAACAAAATCAAGGTTATCAAGGACATTGAAGAAGCCGTTGATTATCTTGACAATGACCGCAAAGAAAAGATTTATGTAATTACCTGTTTCTCAGACAAGGGTAAATTTCTTGAAAAGGTAAAGGTGGACTGATTATGAAAATTCTTCATTTGTATCACGATATAATGAACCTGTACGGAGAATATGCCAATGTTTCTGCGCTTGAAAGAATGCTTGAAAAGAGCGGTGTAAAATTTACAACCGACAGGCTTACCCTGTTTGACAATGCCGACCTGGGCGATTACGATTTTATCTACATCGGTTCGGGTACAGAAAAAAATCAGAAGCTTGTTTTGCAGGATTTTAAAAAGTACAAGGATTTTCTTGTTGAATACATCAACAGCGGCAAGGTAATTCTTATGACGGGCAACTCGTTTGAAATGCTCGGAAAAACAATTACAGACTCTGACGGCAAGGTTTTTGACGGACTCGGAATTTATGATTTTACAGTTACCGAGCAGAACAAACGCAGAATTACAGGCGATATTGTTTATACATCTGACATTCTCACAAAACCGATTGTCGGCTTTGTAAACAAGTGCAGTGAAATTAAAGGTATTGAAAATCATCTTTTCACTGTTAAACACGGACTCGGTGACTACGAAAACGCAAAAACGGAGGGTTTGAAGGACAAGAACCTTTTTGCTACTCATGTTACAGGTCCTATTATGATTAAAAATCCGCATTTTCTTGAATATATTGCTTTGCAGATTTCAAAAAATACGGATGGCTTCAAGCCGTGTACGGATTACCTTGACTACGAAAGAGCGGGCTACGAAATTACTCTCGGCGAACTCACAAAAAGATTTGAGGAGTAAGTTTTGATGAACAACGACAATCTTCTTCAGCTTGAGGGAGCAATTGAAAGCGTGGTTTTCCGAAACGATGAAAACGGCTACACGGTAATTGAGCTTGCTGACGGTGACGATTATTTGACCGCTGTCGGAATTATGCCACAGGTGTCGTCGGGTGATGTTGTAAAGCTTACCGGCAAATATACAAATCATCCGAGCTACGGCAGACAGTTTGCCGTGCAGATTTGCGAAATCAGCAGACCTACCGAGGCGGCTGATATTCTGCGTTATCTGTCATCCGGAGCTATCAAGGGAATCGGCACTCAGACCGCACAAAGGCTTGTAAAGGAATTTGGCGAGGCAACGCTTGATGTGCTTGAAAATCAGCCTGAAAGAATTGCAATGCTGAAAGGAATTTCTTCGCAAAAAGCCGAGGATTTTTCAAAGCAGTTAAAGCAGAACACAGGCGTGCGAACACTCATGCTTTTTCTCGGCGAGTACGGAATTTCAAACACCGCATCGGTCAAAATTTTCAACGCTTACGGTCCGAGCTGTGTCGATTTAATCAAGAAAAATCCGTACATTCTCTGTCAGGGTGATTTTGGGGTATCGTTTGAGAGCGCGGATTTTATCGCTAAAAAAGAAAAATTAGAACCCGATTCAAATGTCCGTATGCGTGCAGGAATCGCATACATTCTTCATCACAACGAGCGAAACGGTCACACCTGTCTGCCAAAGGAAAAGCTGCTGAAGGTTTCAACCGATTTTCTCGGAATTGACGGTGAAAAGGTTTCGGAGTGCATGGAAGAAATGCTGTTTGACCGTTCGCTTATCGAAGATAAGATTGACGGCAAAAAATTTGTGTTCCCTCCAAATGTTCACCTCTGCGAAATGTACATAGCGTCAAGAATAAAAATGTTGCTTAAATTTCCGTCAGAGAAAATTAAAAACATTGACAAGGCGATTGAAAAATGTGAAAAAGAGGACGGAATCGAATATGCCGATTTGCAAAAGAAAGCAATCACTATGGCACTTACCGAGGGTATGCTCGTTCTGACGGGCGGTCCCGGTACAGGAAAAACGACAACCCTCAATGCTATAATAAAAATAATGAAAGCAAACGGCAAAACTGTTTTGCTTTCTGCCCCCACAGGCAGAGCGGCTCAACGAATGAGCGAGCTCACGGGCGATGAGGCAAAAACTCTGCACAGACTGCTTGAGGTCAGCTGGGATAAACATGACAACCCCGTTTTCAACAAGAACGAACGCAATCAGCTTAAATGCGACGCATTGATTGTTGACGAGGTTTCAATGGTAGACACATTCATTATGGAAAGCGTTATGAGAGCGCTTTCCACAGGCTGCAGACTTATTCTTGTAGGCGACTCCGACCAGCTCCCCTCCGTAGGTCCGGGTAATGTGCTCGGCGATCTTATCGAAAGCGGACTTATTCCCGTTGTACGGTTGAATGAAATTTTCCGTCAGGCACAACAGAGTCTTATTGTCACAAACGCACATAAGATTGTGAACGGTGAAATACCCATTCTTAATTCCGCCGACAAGGACTTTTTCTTTCTTCAAAGGAACAATAAATCAGAAGCTTCAGCGGTAATAGCTGACCTTTGTGCAAATCGTCTGCCAAAGGCATACGGATATTCTCCGTTTGAAAACATTCAGGTGCTTGCTCCATCCAAAAAGGGTGAACTCGGAACTGCCGAGCTTAACCACAAATTGCATGCGGCGCTAAATCCGAAGGATGACGATAAGGCGGAAATCACAATCGGTTCAAAAACCTTTCGTACAGGCGACAAGGTTATGCAGATAAAAAACAACTATGATATTCGCTGGTTTCGTGAAAACGGCGAAACGGGCGAAGGAATTTTCAACGGTGACATAGGAATCATCACAAAAATTGACAGAAAGACAAAATCGCTTGTCATTAAATTTTTTGACAAGATTGCAAGATACACCTTTGAATTTGCGGGCGACCTTGATTTTGCCTACGCAATCACGGTTCATAAAAGTCAGGGCAATGAATTTGACGCAGTTATTATACCGATGTTTTCGGGACCTCCTCAGCTTTACTACAGAAATCTGCTCTACACCGCTGTTACCAGGGCGAAGAAAACGCTTGTGCTTGTCGGCAATCCGTCAACCGTTGAATATATGGTAAACAATAACCGCCGTACAAAACGGTACAGCGGTCTTAAAGAATTTTTACTGAGAGATGACACACTTTATTAAGAAAGTTTTCGGTACAATAAAAGGATTTTTCTTTACGGTTCGTTGTCCGTACTGCGGAAGGGTTATTGAACCGAACAAAAGCTGTTGTGACAAATGCAGAAAAGAATTCCCCGAAATACCACTTGTACGATATGCAACGGGAGGGTACATCTGCACCTCTCCTTTCCCCTATGACGGAATTTTTCGCAGGGCAGTTCTTAACTTTAAATTTCACAACTGCGGTGCATATGCCGAATTGCTTTCACACGAAATGGTTCGTTCAATAAAAGATGTTTACCGTGACAGGGAATTTGACCTTGTCACCTGTGTGCCGATGCACAAGGATACTCTCAGAGAGCGTGGATACAATCAGGCTGAGTTGCTTGCAAAGGAATGTGCAAGGCTTCTCGGCATTGAGTATGCCAACCTGCTTGCCAAAACAAAGAAAAATAAAACCCAGCACAGCATAAATGCGGCTGAAAGGGCAAAAAATGTTATAGGCGTTTACTCGCCGATTGACAAGAATTTAATCAAAGGCAAGCGAATACTGATTATTGACGACATTATTACTACAGGCAGTACGCTTGGTGAATGTGCAAGAATACTTAACAAGTGCAAATGCGGCGAGATTTGTTGCTGTACGCTTTGCACATCTCTGCTGATATAGCATTGGAGTGATTAAAATGGATATAGCTGTTGATCTCGGTTCTGACAGAACAAGAGTTTTTATTGAAAATAAAGGAATAGTGCTTGATGAGGCGAGCGTTGTTGCGTTTGATGTTGACACCTACGACATTGTCGGCGTCGGCAACGAGGCTTATAAGATGATTGGCAAAACGCCTGCAGGCATACGAGCAATGCACCCGATTGATGACGGTGTTATTTCACGCTCCGAACTTGTTGAGGATATGGTTTCAATTCTTATAAAAGAGGTCAGTCCGTCAAAGGTGACTATGCCGAGAGTTGTTGCTTCAATCCCGAGTGAGGTTACCGAGGTTGAAAAAAGAGCTGTTGTAAACGCAGTAAGCTCAATCGGTGTTCGCAAGGTGTATCTTATTGAAGCACCAAAAGCGGCGGCAATGGGCTGTTCGCTCGACATAACAAGTCCTCACGGCATTCTGATTGCAGATGTCGGCAGCGGTACGGCAGACATTGCCGTGCTTTCTCTCGGCGGAATTTCGGTTTCCAAGTGCATAAAGTCGGCAGGCTGTGCAATGGACGAAGAAATCGTTAAATACATCAGAAAAGAGCATAACCTGATTATCGGCACAAACATGGCAGAGGCCTGCAAAAAGGCTGTTGGCTGTGTAAAAATTCCGAAAGAGCCTAAGCTTTTCAGAGTTAAAGGCAGAGATGCCGTAAGCGGTCTGCCAAAATTTATTGATGTTGGCTATGCCGAAATCAAGCCTGTAATCGAGGATATTGCGCTTAACATTATCAGGGCAATTAAAGATGTGCTTGAACAGACTCCGCCCGAGCTTGTCGGTGACATCTACACTGACGGTATAATTTTGACAGGCGGTCTTGCCAAGCTGACGGGATTTGCAAGGCTTCTCAGCGAATCCACAAAGCTGAAAGTAAGAGTTCACAAAGCCGCCGCTGACTGCGTTATCAACGGTTGCGGCAAGGCAATCGAATATATTGACCATCCCGAAAAAATACAGCCGGGTGCAGTCAATCCGCTTATAGAGGCATTTTAATTATAATTTTAAACATTTTATCCGCAGATTTTACCGTCTGCGGATTTTTTTGTAACATGGTATTGTAAAATCCGAAAATATGATTTAACAGTTGTCTTTATCCCGTTTCAGTACCGTACTTTTTTCTTCTTTTTTACATAAAAATCTCCCCTTAAAGCATTCCCTGAAAACCATGTTTTTCAAGAGTCTGCTTTAAGGGGATTATATCAGTTAACAATTGTTCTCCGCTTTTGTTTTATAGTTCATTATTCTTTCAAGAAATAACTGTACTTTTTCTTTGGCTATCTCTCCGCTGTTTTCAATTTCGGTATCGCCAATGTAAAACTTGTGTTCAGCGGATTTCTTCAAAATATCAAGCAATTTTTTCTGTTCATCCGCTTTGTTAATGAAAACGGACACGGCACAATCACAGGCTATGGAAAATTCTGCCGGTGTTTTTGAAGCAAGTGCGTCGTAAAACCTTTCTTTTACGCTTTCAAATTTATTTTCCGTGTCAGTCGGCAAAAGCTTTGTAATCATCTTCCAGGTATTCCACGCAAGAAAGCCGTTGCAGTTGTCAAGACCTTTGGCAACAAATTCAAAGAACGGATATACAAGCTTCGGATTTACTTCGCAAATATACTCAAGAACCTGTTCCGCCCAGTGAGCATTTGCGTAATCATCGTCAAGAAAAATCTCAATAAACAAAGGAACAGTCAGAATTTCTTTGCTTGCAAGCTGTGCGTAATATTCTTTTTCAAGCCTTTGTTCAAATTCCTGAAAAATCTGCTCTGTTTTCATAAATTCCCGTCCATAAATTCACTTAAATTTCGGTTTAATACTTCTAATATAATACTGTATATTACATTCTTTTTCAAGTAAAATCATATTAAAAGTAACATTCCCCCCGAATTTTATCGGAGGGAATGCTTTACTGTTAGCAGAATATTAAGAAAAGGTTGTTCTGTAGTTCTGTTATTCTGAATAGCTTACCCAGACACCGCCGGACTTTGAACCCGGATTTGCACGGAAACAGTTCTTACCGTCAGCAACTGTCAAGTCGCTTGTCTGTGTTTTCCATGTTGATTCTGTGTCCTTAAAGAGGAAACAGTTTGAACCGGGGCTGAGCGGTGTGTCAAAATCGTAGTACCAGATATCTGTACCTGCAATCTTATTCATGTGAGCTGCTGCGTTGCCGAGTCCGCTCTCTGCCCAACCGTAGATATAAACATCAGTATAGTGTGCCTTTGAGTTATCAAAGTAAACTCTTGAAAGTGTGAATGCAGGCTTCTGCTCCGGAACATACGGAGCTGTTGAAACAGCTTCGTCATTGCTGAGTGCGATGCAGTTGTTTGTCTTTGAAACTGTTGCATCCCAGCAATTGTAAACATTACCGTCATCACCGCCTACAGGCTTTTCGTCAACCTCTGAAAGAGAACGATAAACGCTGACATTTGAAACTGTTGCAGGAACTTCAACTGTGTAAACATTCGGGTAAGCGTCTGTATCCTGCTCAAACTGATAGCTTGCACCTGTGTCAAGGTCATAAGCAAAGAGTGAAACACCGTCAGATGTCATCCAGCCAAGCTTAGTCTTGAAGTAAAGAGTGTATGTGTCAGCAGGCTTTGTTGTAGGCTGTGCAGTCGGCTTTACGGTTGTAGGCTCGGCGGTAGTCGGCTCAGGTGTTGTAGGCTGTTCTGCCTGATAAACATCACCCGTGCGGCCCCAGTCTTTGAGCTGAACAATGTACTTCTGAATCAATGTTGCGTCAACAACAGAGATTGTATTATCCCCATTAACATCAGCAAGAATCTGCTTGTCAGCCGAAAGTGTTTCAAGCTGAACGACATGTTTCTGAACGAGTGTAGCGTCAACGACTGTAATGTCACCGTCACCGTTTACTTCACCGTAAACAGCATTGCCCGAAGGCTCTGTTGCGGGCTGTGCGGTTGTAGGCTGAGTTGACGGAACAGGCTTTGTTGTAGGTTCTGCTGCAGAACCCTTTGTAACATCAGTAGCCTCAATCTCAACCTTTGTAGGTGTAAGAGTTGTATCCTCCCATGTACCTGCCTTTGTAAGCGAGAATGCCTTTGATGAACCGTTGAGGCTGATAGGTGTACCTGTTCTGCCCGGATACTGCTCGCCGCCTTTTTCAGAGATGATTACTCTTGTGTTGGCTGAAGTTGAAAGGTCAAAATCCGACGCAGCCTGATTTTCATCATCCTCATCAGCTGAAATACTTGATGACTTCGGAACTTCGTAGTAATAGTAACCTGTTGCAGGATCAAGAGTCATTGCTTCGCCGGGCCAGTTTGCATTCTTGTAAACAGTACCCTTGTTTGTGGTTTCATCAAAGATGTAAACCTGGTAAGGTGCTGACCAGCCCTTCTTGTTAGCAGGGTTGAAGAATACATACACTCCCGATTCCTGAGCGGTACTCTTTGCGTACTTATAAACCATTGAAGAAGTCTTTACACCGTCGGTTGCCGTAACTGTGAGATTGATTGTTTCGCCCGGCTTATAATCTGAACCGATGCGGATTGATGTTGTACCCGTAAACTTAACAGGAGTTGAATCATCAAGACAGTAAGTACCCGATGTTGCGTTTTCAAGACTGAGTGTAAGGGTCATTGTGTCGCCCCTGAACGAACCGCTTTCAACAGAGTTTATTGCCCTCGGGGTTGTTGTACCGTTGTAAACAACAGCAACACCCGTGTTGCCGATTGAACCTGTGAGAACGCCGTTTGCAACCGTAAACTCAGCACCTGAAACCGTATCCGTATATTTGCCGTCTGCAAGACCTGTGCCGGAAATACTTACGCTTGCGTTTGTACCTTTACAATTTGAAAGAACGATACCGCTTGTGCCTCTTGCAACATAAGCAATGTCGCCTGAAGAACCGAGCTTTTCCGACTGACCTACAAAAAGGTTGTGGAACTTGTTAATTTCGGAAACAGCTGTGCTCTTGTAAGTTGAATCCGTTGAAATGTTACCCATGAGAGCTGTTCCCGGACGGGCAAAGAAAAGTGCTGTTGAATCTTTTCTTGATGCAACGATTGCCCATGCCTTTACAACATTTTCATCCGAAACGTCGGCAGTGTTTGAGAATCCCGATGAACCCGAGCTGCCCTCGTATGTATCGTGGCTTTCTGCCCAGAGAACTGCATTTGACGCTGCAACACCTGATTTGTATTTCGCATTGGTAGCTGTGCTTGCCTTACCCCTTGTGACATTGTAAAGCACTGCGTCGCCCGTTCTGTTGTCAGTAACATTGATATACTTGGTGTATGAGGAGTAGCTTCTGTCTGCACCGCAGTTGTTAAGAATTTCACCGTAGATGTAGAGGTCATCGCCTGTTTTCTGTGTGTAGTAAGAAGAAGCCGAGGTTGTTACATTCTTCCAGTAGTCTGACGCATACTCGCCGTCATCCTCTGTTTCAATATGCTTTGCGGCATCAAAACGGAAACCGTCAACACCGCAGTCGATGCATTCCTTGAGGAGGTTGATAATGTATCCCTGAACAGCAGTATCGTTTGTTACAAGGTCAGGACACTTTGAAACATGACCCTGAACAACTGCCTGAACCGAACTGTCGTTTGCATCGCCTTTGTACGTACGGGTGTAGGTTTTTCTTTTCTTATAGAACTCAGGCTCGTACTTTTTAACCTGATTGCTCACAGTCTCCGGCCTAGCTTCATCGGCATTTGCAATATGGTTTGAAACGATATCGCAGATGATTTTGATGCCGTATTTGTCAGCCTCATCACAAAGTGATTTAAGATCATCCTTTGTGCCGAGCCATGACTCCTCTGCAATATGGAAGCTGATCGGCTGATAAAGCTTCCACCACTGACCTGTTACATCGCCTGAGGTTGAGTAGTCCTTTGGCTGCTGAACGGGAGAAGTCTGAACTGTTGTGTATCCTGCCGCTGCAATTGCGGGAAGGTTTTCTTTGATTGTATTGTAAGACCAGTTGAATGCGTGGAGCATAACACCGTCGCCGACCTTATCACGAAGGGTACTGTCGGCAGATGCAGTCTGTGCGGAATCAACCTCGGCAGCATTTACGGAGGTAATTGCCGCAAAAGAAGATGTCAGAAGCGCAGACGCAACAACAAGACTTGCAATCTTTTTTGCTTTCTTCATAGGGAAAACATCCTTTCATAAAATTCTCGATTTCATTATAACAAATTTCACCAAAAAAGTACATACTTTATGTTACAAATTCGAGGGCTGTTTTTTGTGCAGATTACACGGTTGTAAAATTTTTTCAACAATAATTTTGCACCAAAAAGCATTATATTTAACATTTTTTGACTATGTATGAGTTTTACTTCTTTAAAAGAATATTAGTGATGCAAATTTGATTTTCTTTTTACACGATATTGATTGACATTTTTGTGCATTTAGAATATAATCAAAGAGCAGTTGTCCCCTGATGCTTATGTGACGGGTGACATTTCGGAAAATTTAAATTGTATTGCGTGCAATCGCTTTTAAGCGGTTAATAAGGATTTTGTGTAAAGAAAAAGGACGGGGCGACACAGCCGTCTTATTTTTCTGTTCAAAAATTCTGAGCATCATGGTTATGTCTTTGCAGAAACGGCAGAGCGGACTGTGTTCGCCTGCATTTTTCAGGCTGACACAATCCGCTTTATTTTTTACGGATTTTACTGTTATCACAACGGAACAGGGGTGCATAAATGGAACAGACATCAAAGAAAACAATAGTTTCACTCAAGGATATTTTCATCAAATTTGACGGTGAGGTAATTCTTAACCACATCAACCTTGATATAAATGAAAAGGAATTTGTAACTATTCTCGGTCCGTCAGGCTGCGGTAAAACCACAACCCTGCGCATCATCGGCGGTTTTGTTGAACCCGACAGCGGCGATGTCATTTTCGGCGGCAAAAGAATTAACGGAACTCCTCCGAATAAGAGAAATGTAAACACGGTATTCCAGAAATATTCTTTGTTTCCCCACCTCAATGTTTTTGATAATGTGGCTTTCGGACTCAAGCTTAAAAAGATGCCGAAAGATGAAATAAAAAAGCGTGTAACCGATATGCTTGCAACCGTTGACCTCAAGGGCTATGAAAAGCGTTCTGTTGCAAAGCTTTCTGGTGGTCAGCAGCAGCGTGTTGCAATAGCAAGAGCGCTTGTGTGCGATCCCGAAATCATTCTGCTTGACGAGCCTCTCGGTGCTCTTGACCTTAAACTGCGTAAGAGTATGCAGCTTGAGCTTAAGGAGATTCAGCAGAAAACTCAGAAAACATTTATATATGTTACTCACGATCAGGAAGAGGCTCTGACCATGAGCGACCGTGTTGTTGTTATGAACAACGGTGTAATCGAGCAGATTGGTTCTCCCGAGGATATATACAACGAGCCTGTGAACGCATTTGTTGCAGACTTTATCGGTGAGGCAAATATTCTCAACGGAATTATGCTTGATGACTGCAGAATTCAAATTCTCGGCAAAGAGCTTGAATGTGTTGACAAGGGATTCGGCAGGAATACTCCTGTTGATGTTGTCATCCGTCCCGAGGATATTGAAGTTACCTCTCCCGAGGACGGTCAGCTTGTCGGAACTGTTGAAAACACAACCTTCAAGGGTGTTCACTATGAGATGAGCGTAAGATGCGGAAAGTGTGAAATTCTTATCCACTCCACCGAATCGGCTGAAATCGGAAGCAAAATCGGTATGAGGGTTATCCCGTTCAACATTCAGATTATGAACAAGCTTCTTCCGTTTTACGATAATGTTATTGAGACAACCGTTACATACGCAAATCAGAATGACAATTCCTTTGAATTTGAGCTTGAGGGCGAAACCGTTACCGTTCCAGATAAATACTATGAAGAAGGTACAAAGCTAAAAATCACTCTGCCGCCCGACGCTCTTTCGCTTGCGGGCGACGGCGTGGGCGATTTAAAGGATTTGTACATTGAATCCGTAGTTTACAAGGGTGAACACAACGAAATCATTCTTGAATCGGACGAAAGAAAGTGGCTTATGCTTAGCGATACGGACGAGCAGGTCGCAACCTATGTTCCGCTTTCATTCAACTTTTCAAAGGCTCGGTTTGAGGTAATCTCAGAGTTTTCGGAAAAGGAGGGCTGATAAATGAAATCACGCAAGCCCTCTATTCCCTACATAATCTGGATGGTTGTTTTCACAATGATTCCGATTATTATGATTGGCTTTACCGCCTTTACCGACAAGAACGGTAATTTTTCGCTTCAGGCATTTACAAATGCGTTTTACTACACAAACATTTTTGTAAAATCACTTTGGATTGCGCTTATTTCAACGGCAATCTGTCTTGTACTTGCATATCCGCTCGCATACCTTCTCACGAGAATGAAAGAATCAACCCAGAACACGCTCATTATGTTGCTTATGATTCCTATGTGGATGAACTTTCTGCTAAGAATCTACGCATGGGTAACGCTTTTGCAGGACAACGGTCCGATTGATATGATGCTTTCGCTTTTGGGTATTCATTCAACCTACATCGGCAACACGGGTGCGGTAATTCTCGGAATGGTGTATGAATATCTTCCGTTTATGGTTCTGCCGATTTACACCGTTATGAGCAAAATCGACAACGGTCTTATTGAGGCGGCGCAGGATCTCGGTTCAAACAACTTTACCGTATTCAGAAAGGTTGTCGCACCGCTCAGCGTTCCCGGAATTATTTCGGGTGTGACAATGGTATTTGTTCCGAGTGCAAGCACATTCCTGGTTGCACAGTATCTCGGCGGTCCGGATGACATTATGATTGGTGATGTCATTGAAAAAATATTCTGGACAGACCAAAACACGGGTTCGGCAATTTCATTGATATTAATGATTTTTATTTTCGTGTTCCTGATAATCATGAACTTGTTTGGTGATGAGGAGGCGATTGCATAATGAAAAAGAAAACAGGTATTCTTTCAAAAATTTACATTGCAATCCTGCTTATTTTCCTTTATTCGCCCATTGCCGTACTTATCTTCTACTCCTTCAACAACGGCAAAACTACCGTCTGGAAAGGATTTACATTCAAATGGTATGTACAGCTTTTTCGTGACGACAATATTATGAACGCATTGTGGAACACTGTTATTATTGCCGTTCTTGCATCTGTTTTTGCAACAATCCTCGGAACTGCCGCCGCAATCGGCATCAGCAATTTCAAGGGCAAAAAAAGAATGCTTATTCAGAATGCGTCAAACATTCCGATCATCAGCCCTGACATAGTAATGGGTGTTTCTCTCATGCTTTTGTTTACGACTCTCGGAGTTATCTTTAACTTTGAAATGGGATTTTTCACCGTTTTGATTTCGCACATATGCTTTTGTGTTCCGTTTGTTGTGCTTAATGTTATGCCGAGAATCAAACGAATGGATCAGAGCATTTACGATGCCGCCCTTGACCTTGGCTGTAACCAATGGCAGGCATTTTACAAGGTAATTATTCACGAGCTTATGCCGGGTATTTTCTCGGGGCTGCTCATGAGTTTTACATATTCTCTTGACGATTTCATCATAACATATTTCACAAGAGGTGCAAAATTCCAGAACCTCTCTATTGAAATTTACTCGATGACTCACAGGAGAATTTCACCGAAAATCAACGCTCTTTCCGCACTGCTTTTCCTTGCTGTACTCATTGTTATGGTTATTATTAATCTGCGTGACAGACACGAAGAAAAGGTGCAGAAAAAGAGAACTTGATTTTAAAAATTTTATTAAAGGGAGATTGAGAAATGAAAAGAATCATCAGCATTGTCCTTGCATCTGCAATGACGGCAACATGTGCGGCTTGCCTTTCAGGCTGCGGCGGAGGTGCTTCGGCTGACTCAGCTGACGCAGGAGAAGTTAATGTTTACAACTGGGGCGAGTACATTTCAAACGGCGAAGATGACTCACTCGACATTATCGAGGAGTTTGAAAAACGCACCAACATCAAGGTAAACTACACAACCTATGAAACCAACGAAGAGCTTTACAATATGCTGAAAAACAGTAATGTAAGCTATGATGTTGTCATTCCGTCCGAATATATGATCAGCAGAATGATTGATGAGGATATGCTGTTGGAGCTTAACTTTGACAATATTCCTAACTACGACAATCTTATGGATCGTTTCAAAAAGCTTGCCTGCGATCCAGAAGGTAAATATACCGTATGTTACAGCTGGGGCGTAACAGGTATGGTTTATGACAAAACAAAGGTTAAAACAAAGCCCGATTCATGGGACGCACTTTGGAACAAAGACCTTTCAGGTCAAATTCTTATGTTTAACAACAGCCGTGACGCAATGGCAATTGCAATGCAGCTTGAGGGCATTAATCCTGCTAACTGCACCAAGGCAGATGTTGACAAAGCCGCCGCTAAACTTAAAGAGCAGAAGCCTCTTCTTAAAAAATATGTAATGGATCAGGTATTTACTGAAATGGAAAACAGCCAGTCGGCAATTGCTCCGTACTACGCAGGCGACATTATGACAATGATTGATAACAACGAAGATCTTGACTACGCAATGCCAAAGGACGGCTCAAACCTTTTCTATGACGCAATGTGTATTCCAAAATGCAGTAAAAACAAGGAAAATGCGGAGAAGTTCATCAACTTTATGCAGGATCCTGAAATTGCCGCCGCAAACTTTGAATATCTCAACTATGCAACACCCAATCAGGTTGCTTATGACGATTACATTGATGAAGATGCAAAGAAAAACGAATTCATCTTCCCGAGTGACGAGTATCTTGACAAATGCTATGTATTTTCAAATGTTTCCGATGAGGTTTATTCCTATATGCAGGAACAGTTTGTAAAAATCCAGGCAGACTGATAAGCAATAAAATTAATCCCGAGCAAAGCTTTTAAAGGCTCTGTTCGGGATTTTAATTTTGGTAAATTTTTAAAATCAATCATCCCCCATTTATACAGCCTTTAAATTTTATGTTATCTGAAAAGTATTATTCCTTATTTTAAAAGGTTTCCGTGACAGGTTGTCATATTCGCTCTGCGAACACTCAAAATACACAGAATTAACGGGACTTCGCTCAATCTTACAAATAGATTTCAATTGCCTTGTTTTGATTGACAAATTAGGAAAAAGTAATATAATATATACTGTTAAAGAGTGCATAATACATTTTTCGATTTTATTCACTTGCAGGCGGGCGCCTGTGCATCACAAAAGAGATAGGATGGTATAATAATTGTTTACAATTTTAAAAGAACATCGTGGCTTCGGAAAGCAGATTTTGCTCCTTGCCAAAAACGAACTTATTAAAACTTACAAAGGCGCCGTAATCGGTCCTCTTTGGGCTGTTGTTAAGCCTGCGTTTACAATTTTTGTTTACTGGTTCGCTTTTTCCTGCGGTATCAAACAGCTTAAAACACTTCACCTTGACATCGGCGGAGCACAGCCTTTTTCCATTGACTTCTTTACTTTTATGTTCATCGGTATCATTCCGTGGTTCTTTATTCAGGACAGCATAACGCAGGGTGCAAAGGAACTGAGAATCAACCGTCAATTTATTACAAAGGTTAAGTTCCCCGTTTCAACAATCCTTACTTATACAGAGGTTTCAAGGCTTTTTGTTCACCTGATTCTTATGGCATTTATGTACGCATATGTACTTTTCACAATCGGACCGAGCTGGTACAATCTGCAATTTTTCCTGTACTGTCCGTTGATGTTTATCTTCTTCCTTGCACTCACATGGTCAACAGCCCCGATGTCTGCGTTCAGTAAGGACTTTGAAAGCCTGATTGTTTCCGTTATGTCAGGTATTTTCTGGTTATCGGGTATTATGTACAACTCCTACGGCTTTGATTCGCCGTTTCTCAACAAGCTCATGCTTATCAATCCGATTAACTTTTTCGTAAACGGCTACCGCAACTGTTTCCTCTACAACAGACCGTTCTATGCAAACAAAACGGAATGTCTTGTGTTTGCAATTGAATTTGTTGTAATTTTCGTCCTTGGTATTTTCAACTACAACAGACTCAGGAAAAAGCTTCCTGATGTACTTTAAGGAGGTAATATTATGGCTGAAACAAAAGTATCCGATCCGATTATTACCTTTAAAAATGTCAGCAAAACCTACACTCTCTACAAAGATGACAAGGCAAGATTCAAGGCTCTTTTCTTTAAGCCGAGAAATGCAAAAACAAACAAGGCGCTTAACAATGTTTCAATGGTAATCAATCGTGGCGAATCGGTTGGTATTGTCGGCGACAACGGTGCAGGCAAGTCAACTCTGCTCAAGATGATTACGGGCGTTGCATTTCCCGATGAAGGCGAAATCACCGTCGACGGCAAGGTTGCCGCATTGCTTGAGCTCACTGCAGGCTTTTCCATGGAAATGACAGGCAGGGAAAACATTTATCTGAAGGGTTATGTTCTCGGTCTTGAGGACAGCTACATTAAGCAGATTGAGGAGAAAATCATCGACTTTGCAGAGCTTGGAGATTACATTGACCAGCCTGTAAGAACATACTCAAGCGGTATGAAAATGCGTCTTGGTTTTGCTATCAATGTCAACATTGAACCCGATGTTCTTGTTGTTGATGAGGCGCTCTCGGTCGGTGACGCAACCTTCAAAAAGAAGTGTAAAAATAAAATTAAAGAGATTATCGAAAGCGGTGTAACCGTACTTTATGTAAGTCACAATGCCGCTTCGGTTAAAGAAATCTGCGCGCGTTCAATCTTCCTGAAAAAAGGAACTGTTATGTTTGACGGCCCGACAGATGAAACCCTCAGAGTTTATGAGGAATCAAAAAAGAAAAAATAATTCCGTTTCGGAATAAAGCAAAAGCTCCACAATTGCGGAGCTTTTCTGATTTATCTGAGAGGTAAACCCATATGGACTGTACCGTAAAAGGCAATCTGCCCTCCGAAATTTTTGAGGACATTAAAAAAATTGCAGACAACAGGATAAATTTTCAACAGTTAAAAAACAAGACTGTTTTTGTGTCGGACTGTCACGGACTTATTGCATATTACATTATATGCACATTGCTTGAGGGCAATGATTTTTTTGAAAACAACACAAGGGTAATCACCCTTGCAAAAAGCCGTGAAGATGCCGAAAAGCAGTTCGGCAACCTTACTCTCCGCAAAGATTTTGTTGTTGAAATCGGAGAGTCAAAGAACTTTCCGGAGATTGAAAGAGCCGACTTTGTAATATACTGCAACTGCCCATGTGAGGTTGCAGAGGAAGATTGCAGTAATCCCAAAATTGCGGATACAATCACTTCGGGCTTTGCAAATGTGCTTGAATATGCAAAAGAGTCAAATGCCGAATCGGTTCTGCTCGTATCTTCATATATGGTTTACGGGGAGGTTTTCAGCGGTAAAAATAACATTTGCGAAAACGACCTCGGCTATCTTGATCCGACCGATGCCGACAGTGCATACGCACAAAGTATGCGTTCAGCCGAAACACTTGCTGTTTGCTATGCTGAAAAGTTCGGTATGAATGTAAAAATCGCCCGTCCCTGCCCCACACTCGGAGGTGTCAGAATGAGCGATGAAAGAAAATGGGCAAAGCTGATTGTCGGTGCAGCAAAAAATCAGAGCATTATGCTTACAGATAACGGTGGCGAAAAGTTCAGCTTTTGCTATGTGACGGACACGGTTTCTGCATTGATTGATATTTTGCTTAACGGAAAAAGCGGTGAGGCATACAACATTTCAAATGATAACGCAAATGTGACAATGCGGGAATTTGCACAGCTTGTAAAATCGGCAAATCCCGAAAAGAATCTCTCCGTAGTGTTCGTTCACAGAAAAGATGAAGAAGAACCCGAATTTTCTCCGTCATCCCCCACACCGTATGTTTTGTGCAATGATAAAATAAAATCACTCGGCTTTAGTCCGAGAACCACGCTTAAAGACGGAATAAAACGCAGTATAAGAGCAACAGAACTGCGTGCAGAATTACGAAGGATAAAGTAATGCGTATTAAAGATTTTTTAAACGAATTTGAGGCCGACAGGGCGGCATTGCCCGGAGTTGAAAAAGAAACTCTTGCAAAGCTCAGGAACAAAACAATTGTCATCTCGGGCGGTGAACTTGCAAGGTGTCTTTGCTATGCCTTTCTCTACAATAACGAGGCTAAAAGGCTCGGAATAAAAGTTATCCTTCTCGGCAAATCACGCAACGCAATGGCATCATACCACAGCGAACTCTTGTTAAGAGATGATTTTGATTTTGTCGATTATAATTCCGCATCAGAAATTTCAAGTGCCGACTATGTAATTACAACAGGAATCTGCGGTGAACATACAGGCAACAACCCACAGATTATGATTGACGGCATTGCAGAGATAAATGCCTGTGCCAAAATTGCTAAAGCCACAGGCGCAAGAGTTGTCGTTGTGAACGACAGCAGAATTTACGGCAAAGCCAAACCGCACAGAGTTTATTCTGAAAACGAGTACGCAGAACTTGACGCAACCTCTCCCTCATCGCTTGCAGGTCAGCTTATGAGAACGAGAGAAACCACCTTGCACTCGGTTTTGAAGAACAGCGAATCAACCGTTACAACGCTCAGAACGGGCATAATTTTGGGAGCGTCAAGCAACTTTACAAGCGTGCTTGATCCTGTTTTTGACGATATAGCCAACCGCCGTGACACAGTTGTTCCGGCAACAAGGGATCGCTGCACCTTTGTTTATATCAACGATGTTTTAAAGGCGATTGTTTTCGCAATGACAAATCTTGAAGAAAACGCAGTTTATAATATCGGCGGCAAAAACTGCAACGCATCGCTGATTATGATTGCGGCTGTTCTCAACGATATTTACGGCAGTCGCTGTACAATTGAGTCGGGCGATTTTACGGAGCTTGACGGCTGTGCAATTAATTCAAACAAAATTTCCGTAAACGAATGCACTCCCGACATAGACCTTGAAACCATGCTGAAAATCTGCATAATGGACAAGATGAAGTCCGAAAAAGTTCTGCGTATCCCCCACTCACATGAGCGCAGACTTGATTCAATTCACGAAATTCAGCTTGCATTTCTGCTTGAAACCGACAGAATTTGTCGAAAGCATAACATAAAATATTTTCTCGGCGGCGGAACACTTCTCGGTGCAATCCGTCACAAAGGATTCATTCCGTGGGATGATGATGCCGATATTATGATGTTGCGTGAAGATTTTGACCGCTTTTGTGAGATTGCGCCAAAGGAACTTCCGAGCAATATGACTTTTCAATCGTACCATACGGACAAGGCTTGTTTCTATGAATTTGCCAAGGTCAGACTTGACGACACTTTCTTTGCAACCGACTTTGCAAAAGACCATCACGCAATGCACAACGGAATTGCGTTTGATATTTTCTGTCATGATAACACAGCCAATTCAGCAATCGGACGAAAAATTCATATGGCTGTGACTCTGTTCACAAGAGCGCTGGTGTTTAACAAATGGAATAATCGTAAGGCTGAAAACGGCAGTAGAATCCAGAGCATTGTAACAAATTTCTGCAAGAAAATATTTCCGCTCAGATTCAGTATGTGGCTTGAAGTCCGTACTTTAAAATTCTTTAAAAACAAAAAGAACGCAAAATATCTCTATGACGGAATGGGCAGAAATATTTATAACGGTGCTTTTCCAAAGGAATATCTTGACGATGTTACTTATGCCGACTTTGAGGGTTACAAGTTCCCCGTGCCAAAGGAATATGACAAGTACCTTACTTTCCTCTACGGCGACTATATGGAGCTTGCACCGCTGTCAACAAGAATGGGTTGCCACGAAATTGCCCTCTGCGACATCGGAAAATATGACGGTTTCAAAATCCGCAAACCCGATTCTGAAAAATAATCAGCGTAAAACAGACCGATAAAGTAAATGTCACTTGACACTTACCTGTCGGTCTGCTATAATAATGTAGCACATTTTGAGTGCTGTTGCGGAATCAGCTGAAGAGTAAGATTTATCTGAAAGTAAGCTCCGCCTCGGTTTCCCCACCGTGTAAAAATCAAGGGAATTTAAATTGATTATGCAAAAGTTGACACAATCATTTTCAACTTTCCATTTTCAATTTTCAATTTAATAAGCAGGTATGGCGGAATTGGCAGACGCGCATGGTTCAGGTCCATGTGAAAGCAATTTCATGCAGGTTCAAGTCCTGTTACCTGCACCAACAGCCGTTTCTTATGTAGGGACGGCTGTTTTGTACCACATTTTCGGTCTGTTTTATGGTGATTTTCAAAATATTTAAATTAATTTTGAATAAAAAGCGAAAATCATGTTGACAAATCTGAAAATATGGTATATAATAATCAAGCTGTTGTTATTAAGCAACATTTCGAGGTGTAGCTCAGTTTGGTAGAGTGCTTGGTTTGGGACCAAGATGCCGCAGGTTCAAGTCCTGTCACCTCGACCATAGAAAAAACCGCATTAGAAAGCCATTTTTAAGCTTTTTAGTGCGGTTATTTTTTTGCCTTTCATCTGCTAAAATATGTTAAAATACAAGAAAAACGGTTAAAAATGTTAGGCAAATGCAAGGCAGAAAAAGTTGTGATATTCACCTCACCTTTAATTTGTAAACTGTATCTGTGAACTTGAAAGGATTGCAACAGAAAATAATAACAAATAACAAATCCCCCTCATCCACTTTTTACGGCGGATGAGGGGGAGCGAATCAAAGAAACATAGCAAGTGACAGTAAAACAATCACCACTTGTCAATTTCAATTATTCTGTTTTAATGCTACCCCAACTATTGACATAGAGCCAAAAAAGGTGTCCAGAAGTAATTTAATTCTGGACACCTTAAAATCAGACTTAATTGACTGAATTCTTAGAAATTAAAGTGTATAAATCTTCAATTTTTTTATCAAGTTCATTTTTGAACTTTTCATACTCGCTATTTGACATTTCCTCTTCATTTTCTATTAAAGAATCTTCAATCTCCATACACATTTCACGCAAACTTGAATAAAACTCAGCATTTTGATATTTAAAAAACAAAGCTTTCTTACGCAAATCAACCATAGTCTTTTGCAAATGATCTGTTCCTTCAAGGTGATCTACAATATGTACTAAATATTCCCTATCTTTTGGAATTCTATACAATAGTATTTTGTCAAATAATTTTTCGTAGTATTTATTATTAAGATTAGTTGTATTTATTTTCTTTGAACTTATAATCTGAAAAACGACTGAAAGAAAAGATGTTATAATTGCTATCACAGACAAAATATCCGATATTTTCATTATATGTTATCCTCACAATTACAGTAATTTGTCCCAAATATCTCTAGTTAATTCCTCTGAAGATGTAATCAAAGTAACGTTTTTTTCAATTCTTGCATAACCGACTTCGTTTACAATCTCAGAAAAAAATCCTTGCACAAAGGAAGAAGCAATTTTTTTAATATTATTTGGAAAAACAATTTGGCACGGTTTATTGAGGTTGATTTGATTTTTAACTTGCTCTTCAAATATTGTCACACCATACGGAAAACCCGCTAACCGTGTTATAGTATTATCAAAAACTAAATTTACAGAATTACTCATTATTATCCTCACTTTTCATGACAAAATTAAGATTATAAGCTGTTCCTGAAAAAAACATTTCTGATTTATGAATAACTTTCTTTTCAGGAATATCGTTAAAGAAATCATTACTTTTATTAAAGCCAATCCAATCTTCGTTATAAGATAAATATTCTTTAATAAAATAGATAATATTTGATCCTGAAAGTACGTAACAGTTATCACTATCACTTTTTTCCTGAAGTGAATTGATTAAACATGTTAATCCAGTACCTCCACAGGTCATTTTATTTATACTACTGCTCCCAGATATCTTATTTTGAAACACAGCAATATTAAAGAAATCATCCTCTGAATAATCCGAGCCAAAAAAATTTTTATGGTAGACATAAGCATCGCGTAATCTCTTATACCTATCTTGTACATCTTTATTATTTCTTATTTTATTTTTTAAATCGCTATTAAGCAAATTATCTGATAGGTTTAATATAACAATATTTATACCATGATACATACTTGACTTATCCAATTTGCTATTGCTGTCCAATTTATAATACCCAGTCGCAATATCTATATCAATATAACAATCAGACTTTGTATGTTCTATTGCATTACCAATAAGCTCACTAATTGTTTGAGAAAGTTCTGTCTTGCTACTATCATCATTAACGCCAACATTTCGTAAAAAGTTATCTATATCACCATATAAATAAGATAAATAAGCTGGATCACTTGCATGCTCTTGAGTTATCAGCTTGCAAAAATGATTTCCATATATCTCAAACTTAAATTTCTTTTCAAACTTTGCACAATCACCAACACTTAGCAAGTTCAACGGAGCACATTTTATGCCTCTCGTTTGTATATTATCAAAACAACGCATATGAACATAAACTATATATCCTTTTTCAATGAGATAATAGCAAATACATTCAAATAATATATAAGAAAGTTTATCCGTTAGTGCTATTTTTTTACAAAACTCAAATACAATAGGAAAACCTTTTAAAATAGGATTAAGAGAATTAACAAAATCAATAACTTGGTTTATTACACCAGCACCAAAAGAAGAATAATAAATTTTACATATCACTTTCTTGTTTTCAAGACCAATCCTGTTACGCTTTTTTGGCTTTCTTGAATTATACTTAAAAATATATTCAAAATTATTCAAAATATTCTCCAGAATTTATTATCGGATTTAAGATAAAACAAAAATGCCCCAGAGAACAAAGCATCTCTGGGGCATTTAATATGTGCCTTCTTGGACACTATCGACCTTATTATCTCAAATTATACCCAAAATTACACATTTGTCAAGAAATAAAATAACTTACACACAAAGTTTAGCAAATGTATTAGCACCTGCAATACCATCAGAAGTAAGGCCGTGTTTTGACTGGTACGATTTTACTGCTGACTTTGTTGAATTACCAAACACTCCATCAAAGCCACCGGTTGAATAGCCGTTACAAATCAACAAGCCCTGAAGCACCTTTGTAATATTGCCAGCCATACCCAGCGAAAGGGTTGCATGACTTGCCACAGCTGATTTAGTATTAGCTCCAAAAATGCCATCTACTGCAAGTCTTAAGCCAAACTGCTTATTAAGCTCACTCTGAAGCTTTTTGATTAAACACTTCTTAGTGTTTGAACCATACACTCCGTCCTGGGTAGCACCTACCCACTTCTGAACAGTTTTTATCGCACTTTTTCCTGATGTTGCACTTGCATTTGTACCTGTGCTCGGCTTTGATGTTGTCGGCTTCGATGTCTGCGTAGGCTTTGTTGTTTTTGTATTCTTTGCGGGCGCTACATATGTATAACCGTAATATTTACACAAGCCCTTGCATATTGCTTCGCCTATTTCATTAATATTCTTGCAAATCCAGTTTGAGCCTGTCACGGTGTCGTGAAATTCACACTCAACATACACGGTCAATGCCTTCGGCACATTGATTTCGTAAAGGTCGGTTTTGTAGCTGACCGAATCATCCTTGCCGGGCGATATTGCTCCGAGGGCAGACTTTACCGCCTCGGCAGCCTTTCTGCCGTTTGAGTTCAGGCAGAAAACTCTTGTACCGCCTGTGTATTTGCCGTTAAAAGCGTTGGTGTGAATCGGCATATGAATGTCTGCACCGAACTTGTCCGATTCGGGACAGCGTGTCTGCATAAGCGTTCCCGACTTTGCGACCATAACCTCAAAACCGCAACGCTTGAGAGCTTTGGCTGTTGCGGCGGCAATTTTGTCGCACTGAGCCATTTCATTTGTACCGCCCGTTGCATAGGTGTTCCTATTTTGATTTGACGGACTGAGATAGATTCTTTTTGCTGACATAATATTATTCCTCGCTTTCGTCTGTTTTGTTATATTTATAAGCTGACAAGCCGAGCAGAGCGCCTAAGAAGGTGTCAACGGCTGTGATAGTGCCTACAATCTGTTCGCCGTATGGCAAGCCCCAAATGCCTGCTACCGCAAAGTAAAGTGTACCGATTGCAGGCAGTACGATAAGGGCAATGTATTTAAGTACATCATAGATTTTGTTTGTCATTTTCATTATTATCATCCTTTCAATTTAAATCTTCCGCCGAATGTGCCGACTGGTTGAGGTACTTATCAATCTTATTGATAGCCTCGGTAACTCTGCCATTACAGCCCTGCTGTTTCAGACCATCAAGACACGCACGGAGTGCATACATTGTCAAGGTCTGCTCGCCTTTGATTTTTTTGATTTCAGCGTTCTGCTTTTTGTTGTTTTCGATAAATTTAAAAACACCAAATACAACACCGCCAATTAAAGCTAACGCAGATATGATTTCGGCAAGCTGTACAATATCAATCTTCATTGTTTACACCTCGCTTTCTGTCGGCTCGTCAACGGTTGGGTCTGTTCCCCATACCGTCATAACTGCATTGTAATATTCGTCAGACAGCACCGTTTTGAGCTGTTCTCTGCCGGATTCGTCGTTCATATATGTGTTGCGGATGTTGCCGCCGACCTGCATTTCTTCACCGTTAAAGGTCAAAAACTGCTGTCTGAGTACCGACACGCTGTCCTTTGTGAGCATATCGAGTGTGATTTTTTCTTTAAGTTCCATTTTTCATACCTCCGTTATTTTTATATTTTGTAAATCAAAGAAAAGTTTACCTGTTCATCAGCAACGAAATTATAAGCCTGTTTATTGAGCGGAGTAAACTGCAACCAAGCCGATTTGGTTACACTTCCTCTGAACATACCGCCGTTTTTGCTTATGCCGATATCGTGAACAATCACATCCGATTTGTTTGAAAACGGCATATTGAGCAAAGATATTGCAGATGTTCCGCCTAAAGATGTTGCGTTCATAATGACGGTGACATTTACAATAACGATATCGCCAATTTTTTCATAAAGGCAAGTTGCAGATTTTATTTTATCAATCTGAGTAGAGTATGGAGTAAGAGTAGCTGTACCGAGTTCGATATTTGACGAATCGTATTTTGAGCCGATGCTCATATCCATACGGGTTAATCTTTCGTTAAGGGTTTTGTTGTCAGCTTTTGCGTTAAGCAGAATGTCAACCTCATCCGACGAGTAGCTGTCGGCGCTATCCCAGTAGTTGTCGGTAAGATACTTGATACTCGGATAATTTTGAGTATAGTCGGTAATCTGAGAGGAATCACTTACCTTGTTTGAGTTGTCTTCTTTTTTTGCCAACAAATTTAGCATTTCGGTTTTTGTATAAGCGTTTACAATGCCATAGCCAGCAAGAGTGCTGGTTTTATCGGCTTTTTTTGCAAGATTTGTGTCAACCGTATCAAGCCTTGCTCCGAGTGAATTATGATTACCTCTTGCCGTGGTTATTTCGGTTTCAAGTGCAATTGCTCCGTCTGTTGCCCATTCGATTCCATCATCCATATGATTGAGGTTGTCGGCAGTCAGTGGAGTTGCTGTTGAGGGAGTGTTTTCCCAGTTCATTCGTGTGTATTTGTTCAATTTCTATTCTCCTTTCGCTGTAATTTTGTCTGTGAGTGCCTGTATGCCTGTAAGCTCTCTCGATAACACATATGATGTCACGGTTGCGGTTTGCGGAGTGCCGTCAGCGTTATATGCATAGTTGCCGTCAGCGTCGGTTACATAATATTTAATCTGTATCATATCGCCAGGTTCAACCCACAATCTACCGTCAAGGGTTGCCTCGATAGGCTTATAAATTTTATGGTGTATTCGCTTGCCTGTATCGCCTGAAAACAAATTTTCAAACTTATGTATCCACGCACCGCCTGCGTTATCGTTTTCCTGCCATACAAGAATGTTATCTGTCATATCATAGGTTTTACCGCCTAAAAACTTGTAGCTGCGCACTTTTGCGGTTCGTGTAGAACCTCCGATTGCAAAGTCAACAGTCCCGTATGTACCGCTTGATTTTTCGTCAGCGTTGAATGCCTCGTAAAAGTCATATTTTTCTGCTTTTGTTGTATCGGTTTCAAGGTTGACAAAAACAATGTTACCGCCTTTTCGGTTATCGGGTTTAACAAAAGCAAACACACCGAGCATTTCCGCTGTATAATTAAGCAATTGACCGTAATTAACCTTTTCGGAATCATCAAGCCATACTTTGTTAAAAATTTTCATATTCTTAACAGTCAGATTCTCAGCCTTGTTGATAACCTCGTTAAGTAAACTGTCAGATAAAAAACGGGCGTCAGGATTACCGCATAGGTTAGTAATTTTTTCAGAAACCATTGCCAACAGTGCATAGACCGAAGTGCTGTTAGAATTGTTATTCCAGAGCTTTTGCAGAGCGTTTGTACAGTCGGTTTCATAAAGCTGTGAAATCACATCATAGGCGGTTATGCTGATTTTGTTCTGATCCGTTTTATTGACCTCGGCTTTGTCAATCATACCGTTAAAAATGCACCACGACTTTGTTGTCACGGCTTCGCCCGGATAGAGCGTGTCGCTCGGATATAATGAACTGCTCGGCAGTATCGGAGAGCCTGACGGAAAAGTTTGTGTCAGCTTAACTAAAATCCAACAACCGACAAGTTTTGAAACATCAAAGGTTCTGCCAACGGTGTTCAGCAGTCCAATCTTGAACTCAGAGGCAATGCAACCGCCAAACTTCAACTTATTTTCGTCACAAATCGACTGTTTAAGGCTCATACTTTCGCTTTCAATGTTGGTTTCGGTGATGACATCAAACTTGCTGTCAGATGAAAAGATTTCGAGCTTGTTTGAAATCAGCTCGTTAATAATTTTCTGCTTATGCGTACTTGAAACGGATAGCAATCTGTCACCCCCCTTAATACTCAATAAAAGTGAAAGTCACGGCATTGTATATGATGTTGTTTTTGGTGATTTTCTTGACCTGATAGGTGATGTCGGGCATATAGGCGGTCATTGTGCGATATGCAAGAAGTTCATCGTCCCAATACTCGACACGGATTTTACGCTGTTGAGAGTTGTCCCACGAACTATTCAAAGCACTTCTAATCGACTGCATTTGTGCAAGGGTGAGTTCGTCAACGGTTGTAAACTCAATTTTCGACTTGTAATTCGGCGAAGTTGTGCGGTGCAGAAGATTGTTGCTGTCACGGTATGCCTTAATTTCGGTTCTTTGGAGCGGAGTGCCGTTGTAGTTATCCTTTGCAATAAGCTCGTGCGGAAACAGCTTACCGCTCTTAGGGAACCTTATTAAGTAACCTTTAAAATTTGCCATGTCATCATCTCCTAACCTAACGCACCGACGCCCTGACGCTTTTTGACTGCGTTGTTGCGTTTTACAATGTTGTTAAAAATCACTTCGCCGTCAAGATTTACGGTAAGGTTAATGTCACCGCTGTCACCTGTTGAGCCTATCTCTGCCATAGCCTCAATAAGTGCCTGTTTGATAGTTGAAATCGGCGAAACAACCTCAGCCTCACGCTTGTTATCACCGAGTACGGCAAGAAATTCACCGTAATTTGCCGGAACAACCGTGCCTGTGGCAAGTTTAGGAGCTTCCCAATTCCAATCTTTATCAAGGTAAGGAATCATTGGAGCATTCATATCAGTTTCCCAGCCCCAATCTTGACCGAAACACCAACCTAAGTTTTTCAAAAATGAGCCTGCGATATTAGATGCTGCTGCATAAAATGCATATAAAAAACTCCAAACGGTATTCAATGCCCAAATTATTGCGTTGATTCCTACTCTTGCAATTTCTTTGAGAGTATCCATTGCACCGCTAAAACTCATAGTTACGCCACTCCAAGCTTTTTTCCAATCCAATGTAAATACACCTTCGATAAAAACGATAAGTCCTTTCAGCAATCTTTTTACATCATCAATAAACCCTTTAATGTCGGTTCCTAAGTGTTCATCAAGCCAATCTGCAAATCCAAGACCTTCGAGAACACCTGTGATAATGCCATATTTCATAGTTACAAAACCACCGATTGTTTCAAACACTCCGCCGATGATACCGCCCCAATCAATGTTTGAAAGGAAAGTTCCTACATCATTGCCTATTTGTTCCCAATCAATGTTTTCTAAGGCAACAGAAATAGTGTGCATTAGTCCAATTACACCATTTGAAAGGGCTTTTGCGGCTTTTGTCCAATCTATCTGTTCAAAGAAGCCATTCACCATATCTGAAATTGAATTACCAAGTTCTTCCCAACCGCCTTCCTCGTTCATTTGAGTAACAAATCCAAAGCCGAGTAAGATAACGCTATTAAGTGCCGCTCCAAAAGTTGCACCGACTAAAGACCAGTCGATACTTTCTATAAAGCCAATAAGTGCGTTAGCTAATTGGTTTCCGAATGTTTCCCAATCAAATGTGGTCAGAAAAGTAAATGCAAATTCAAATGCAGTTTCTAAACCATTTCCGATTGTAGAACCCACAAGCTTAAAGTTAATACTTGAAATAGCACCGTTTAAAAATTCAGCGATATTCTTTGCCCAGTCTTTAAAGGTCTTTTTAATAGATTTCCAATCGATACTTTCCAAAGCCTTGTTTAGCTTGTTACCAATCAATTCTCCAATATCCTTGAAGTTTTGTTTCTTGAACAATTTTCTAAGCCTATCGGCAAATTTCTTGACCGTATTAGAAATTGCAACGGTCTTGAACATATCTTTAGGTAACAGCTCGTTTTTACTACTCTTCTGACTTGAACTGTCCTGTTGCATAACATTCAATCGGTCATAACCCGCAAGATTTTTTTCGTTTGCTTTGGTATTATCTTTTGTAGCTTTGGTGGTGTCCTTAATACTTTCCGCATAATCCTGCTGAACCGTAATCGCCTTGGTATATGTGCTGTTTCCTGCAAGTGCAGAGAAAAGCTGTGCGATTTTGTCGGCAACATTCGACAGCAGATTGATGAATGCAGTCAAAATAGGTGCAACCACATTCAGAATAGGAGCAAAAGCCGTTGCAAAGGCATTTTTCAGTCTTGTAAGAGCCGACATAAGCATTGACAGGTTTTTGTTTGTCTGCGGTGAAACCTGTGCAAGGTTTTGCATACCCTCTTTTACAGAATCAAAGATTTTCGACAGACCCTGATACACAATCATACCTTTCAGAGCCTGTTTAACCATATTGAACGATTTTGCAAGTCCGCCCATTTGCGAAGAACTCTTTTTTGCGTGACTTCCAATCTTCTTTATGATGTTTACTGTGGCATTCTTAAAGGCACTTGCCATAGCTTTTCCCGTTTTTGAAACAATGTTTTTCAACCGTTCCAAAGCTGAAACTGACCTTTTAGCGGCATTTGCATTTGAATTTTCCTTTGCCTCGGTTTCTTTGAGTCTTGCCTTATAGACTTCAAGCTGACCTGATAAAGTCTGCAACTTCTGTTGTTTTCTCTGATACTCGGCTGTATCTTTGCCCGACACTTCTGATTCGCTTTCACGAACATTTTTCAATTCCTGTTCATAGGACTGCAATTTTGCTTCTGTTTCGGTAATTTGCTGTTGGATTTTCTGCCAATTTGTGTCCTGTTCAAGCAGATTGTCAAGATAATCAGTACCAAGTCCCATACTTTCAAGGTCTGCCTGTTTGGTGTCACCGATTAAATCGGCTTGACCGTACAGAGAACTAAGTTCGGCTTTAGCCTTAGCAATATCCTTTTCGAGATTTGTAACTGTACTGCTTTTAACGGGAGTGTTCGCAAGTTCTTCAAGTTCCTGCTGTAAGGACGAAATTTCACTCTCGGTTTTCTCAATCTTATTTTTAAGGTCAAGCATTTTTGAGGAGATTTCTTTTGTTCCCGAACTGAACCCGTCAGTATCAATTTTTGTATCAAATCTCAAAATACCGTCAACCGCCATATTTTCACATCCTTTCAATATAAAATAAAGGGCGTAGCAAATAGCGACACCCTTGGATATAAAAACAGCACATACCCGAAGATATGCGCTGTAATTAACAGATATTTAATTGTGGTTAATTTGCATTTGAAGCAAGTTTCTTTTGTGTAACACCTGCAATTGCAAGCTGTTCATATGGTTTAGGAGCTGACAAACTGTCGGGAATTGGAATTCCATATGTATCACAAGTCAGTTTATCCATTTGAGCAATTTCAAGAGGTGTGCAACCTTTGTCTTTCATAATTGTACGCTGAATACGAAGATAATTTGCAACACCGTTGAGGTACTTTACCGTATCGGGAGAAATAAACGCATTGACTGCCTCTTTAACTCTGAAATAGGTTTCTTCAAGATTTTCAAACTGTTCCCACGCTTTGTCTGTATCAAGAATTTTGCAATGGTGGTTTGCTCCTCTTTCAGTCCACAAATATAAATGACTTGCTCTCTTTGACCACTCGTCTTTTAGACTACTGGTTACAAAGTTTTTAAATTCCTTTCCTTCCAAATAGAAATAATGCTTTCCCTCAACAAATTTGCTTTTGTTACGAGAAAAGTTTTTACTGATATAACTCGTACTCGTTCCATATGCTTCTGCAAGCATTGCTGTTGTAATAACTTTCTGTCCTTTGTATTCCATAGCTTTCATATCATTTAGTCCTTTCATCTTTTCATACTTTCCTGTGCAAGTTTCATTGCGTAGGTAAATCCGAGTAAGAAACCAAGTTCTTCGTGAACAACAACTCCCTCAACAAAAGTGTCGGCGGCTTTTAATTCGTTTCCTCTTTTTATAAGTTCAACAGCCTTGTCGATTGCTTCACTTGAAACTTTATTGACTTCAACCGTCAATGGATTTTTAGAATACTCATCACTTATAACATAGTTTCCGAAAATGTTATCTATGTTAGGATAGTACTTTGTGAATATTTTCTGCATAATAAAAACTCCTATCAATTGTTTTGTTTGACAGAAGTAACCCTAAATGATATAATAATAGGTGATAGAGATACTTCTGTCGGTGATGAGTAATCCGTGTGTGAAATTGTGGGATTACTCATTTTCTTTTGTCAGTAATTCGGACACATCCTTGTCAAACGCTCTTGCAATCTTCTCAGCAGTCGCATAACTACAAGTTTTTCCGTTTCTAACTGCCGATAGTGTTGCTTTCGACACGCCAGTAACAACACTCAACTTTTCGTTTGTTAATCTCTTTTTTGTCATTTCGACACGCATCAAAAGGTTATTAACACGAACATTTTTCATCATCTTTCCTCCTTTCGTTCTCGATAGGAACATAATAGCATAATCTATTGGTATTGTCAAGAACATTTTACAAAAAGTCTTGATTTTTTGTTCTTCTCACGATACAATTGATGTAAAGGAGGTAGATAAGTATGACAGTTGGTGAAAGAATAAGAACCCTACGAAAGGAAAGAAATATTACACAAGAACAATTGGCTCAAAAAATAGGAGTTAAGCGTGCTGTAATTTCAAAATACGAAAATGACTGTGTTAGTATAAATATAACTAATCTTGAAAAAATATCCTCTGTTTTAGGTGTCACACCTTCTTTTTTAATTGGTTATGATGAAAAAATGCTAAAACCTGAGATTTTCAATAATGATGAACTGTTTGAAATAAAAAACTCAGTTTGGGATTTATATAAACAAAATGAAAAATACAAAGATTCACCCGAATATAAAATCAATTACTTCTTTTCTCAGTTAAACGAACTTGGTAAGGATAAAGCAGTTGAAAGAATAGAGGAGTTAACTAAGATTAAAGATTATACAAAGTAAAAAAACACAAAACTTTAGCCACCCCGTTTGGAGTGGCTGTTTTGTTTTAATTTAATTTACTTGAATCAGCATTATACACTATTTCTTTCACATCGACATCTGACCTGTCAACTTTACAGAGCTTTTTCCAATCAGATTCAGAACCACCGTAGTATATCTTTTCCATATCGTGAAAATAACCCCAAAATGTATTATCAACACTTTTTAATGACTTTGGAATATACAGATACTTAATTCCGCAAGAGTTAAATGTGTTGTTGTCAAGATGAGTTGTTCCCTCGGGAAGTATAACACTATCAACAGACCTTGCAAAAAATGTTCCGTCTGAAAAAGATACTACCTTTCTGTCTTTTCCGTCAGCTTTATAAGTGCTGTTGACCTTTATTTTATCATCGTGTCCTTCATATTCCTTGATATACACTTCGTTTCCGTCAAAGTAGTAATCGAAATCTTCAAGGTCTGTGTATTCAGTTGCCCAAACAGACTTGCTGTCAGCATTTTTATCTTTTGAACTTGAATAACCGTTACCTGTAATCAGATTCGATACCACGCCAAGAGCCATAACAACGAGAACCCAAAACCACCATTTTTTGTACAAAGGCTTTTTAGGCTTTTGTATGTACGGTGTTACAGGTTTTACATTATTTGAAGCATAATTTACGGTTTCGGTTTTTGGCTGTTCGGTTCTGTTTACATAAATCGTTTGATTTATAACTGTTTTCTCATCTCTCTTGATATAACTGCCGCAAAAGTTGCACAATTCTGTATCATTTGGATTATCAGCACCACAATACGGGCATTTCATAGATTACACTCTCCTAAATGTTAAAACAATATAGTTTTTACTTAATCATACACTAACATTTAGGAAATGTCAACAATATGTGATAAGATACTACACTACACAAGCGAATTTATGAAGTCAAGTTCTTCTTTATCTTCGGCTGTGAGTTTGGGCTTTAGGTCGATAAGTTCTTTATGTTCGCTGTAAAAATCCCGTTCGGTTTTGTCGAGCTTCTTATGCTTTGCCTTTTTGGTGCGTATTGAAATCACCTGTGTAAACAAGCCGTCACCCACTTCATTGAACAAGCCGAGAAAAGTCCACCAGTGCATATAATCGACTGTGCGTGTTTCCATTCCTGCAACCTTATTGAGAGCAGGGAAGATTATATGTCCGTCTTGCTCCCAATCAAGCACACGGACTGGGAGCTGTTTGCCCTGCGGAATGTCTCCGCCGTCAAGAAACCAAGTGGCCTTGTCAAGTGCCTTTTGGTAATTTTCGGGGATTTCTTTGTAAAGGCACTCGACACACACTCGGCATTTTTCAAAATCGTTCAGATCATCGTCATTGTATGCCTGAAAAATCAGCAGAGCAACACGGAAGTCGGAATTGATTTCGTAGTTTCTGCCGTCAACCTCAAGGCTTTTCGGCAGTAATTCAATCACTTTTTCACCTGTGAAGTGTATTTTCCGACTTTCTTATTGGAAATTTTCTGTGCCGATTCAAAATCAGCCTGCATAACAGGAATAAGCACTTCAAGGAAGTTTTCGAAAATCGGCTTACCGCCCGCAAGTGAAAGACAGTTAATTTCACCAAAGGCAACCGTGCAGACATCCGAACCGAAAATGTAGTTAATCTGTTCTCTGATGTCCTTGTCGCACTCGGTGATAAGCTGAATTGCGTCTGTGTTTTCAGCTTTTTCAGCGTTTTCATACTTCTTCTGAATCTGCTCAATATTCTTGACTGCCTCGTTGAGCCTTGCAAGAATGCCCACATCCGCGGTGTTGATACGGATTACTGCGTTTTCGTCATCGCCAATCTGATACTCCTTGTAACCTCTGTCAAAAACAAGTTTCTGCATAAATCAATCCCTCCCCAAAGATTAAACCGTTGCGGTAAAGGTCGGCACTTTCTTCTCAATTGTAGCCGTACCCTGCTGTCTGTCGCCGTTAAATGCGATGTTGAACGGAATGTTCACACCGCCCTGAGCACCGCCGTATGACTGTGGCTTTACGATACAGGTTTCAGTCCAAGCGTCATACGGACCTGTCTTATTATCAACAAGGACTTCAAGAATTGCAGTCTTGCAGTCGTCGCCTGTAAGGCGGTTCATTGCAATATCCTTAATCTTTTCATAGATTGCATCGCCTGTATTTGCGTAATAAGTGTCTGCGTCAATTGACGGTTCATAGCCGTTATCGTTTACAACGGTTTCATCAAGAATGTTCTTGACTGTTTCTGTGTCGGGGTTGAGTTCAACGGACATATCCTCGATGTCACGACCAATCAAAAACCACTTAGGGGTTTCGCCACCAAAACTTGCGTCAATAAAGTGCATTAGGTAGCTTCTTTTAAGTTTACCGATATCGGGTGTTGTTGCCATAATTAAAATTCCTCACTTTCGATTTTGTAATCTGCGGTAATCTGTAACTGATACATTACATTACCGATTAAATTGCTGTCGGGTATGTCATAAAGCATACCGTTTGAACAGGTTATTTTTGTGAGCGTACCTGCAAGCTCATTGTCGCCAACCGTTACGGTCAGCGTTTGCCCATTCGCCTGTTTTTCAAGCCACAGCTGTAACTCGTTAATAAGTCCGCTGTTGGCAAGTCGGTCATAGTCATTAACCGACTGATAAACAGCGTACAAGATGAATGTGTGCTGTCGCTCCTGATTGCCGAGAACATCGGATTTAATCAGTGTGTCGCCTGTCGGAGATAATCCGTAGCTGTCGGTGTCAGGGGTTGTGTAGTCAATGTGCAGAACATCGTTCAGCTTTGGAAAGCTCATCACTATGCTCCGCATAAGTTCAATTATGTTCATTCTGCCGTGCCTCCTGCCACTTTTGCAGCACCCTGCAAAATCTCTTTTTTACGGTCGGCTTTCATTCGTTCAAACCACATCTTGCCGGCAAGAGGGTGCTTTGCCCGAGAATAAACAAGCATTTTACCTGTGGGGTGTTTCTTCTGTCCTTTAGGGCTGAAATAGCCCCCAATAACACCGTTTTCCTTAATCGGGATATTAGGACCGTAAACCTTGCCGTAGTAGAGATACCTCGCATACGGTGTGTTCTGATGAATTTCGCCCGAGCCTATAACCGTTGAGAGGGTTGCCGACTTTTCAAGCACACCGTTTCTGAACGGTGTATAGGGTTTCATCAATCGTAAAACCGTGCTGTCAACATACTTTTGCACCTTTAACACATCGGCATTTTTGCGGACTGCAAACTTTTTATCCCAGAGGAAACCTGCCGTACCGTTTTTCGATTTGATGACAAAATCGGGCGGTTGAACAATCTTCATGCAATCACCTCGCCGAAATTTTGATATGCTGTAAATCGGTTACGCCATAAAGCTTTTCATCAATCGACATAACCGCATAGCACCTGTGTTTTTGCTTTAGCGTTTTAAGGCTCTGTGACACGCTCTGAGGGCTTGAATTATCAAAGGTGAAATTACTCTCGTCCTTAATAATAATGTCCTGTGCACTGTTCTGAGGGGTGCAGAGCTGACCTGCAAAAAGGTTTTCGCTCGGCTTTAAAAAGCCTGGCAAAAGCCCTGCGGATTCAATCGGGATATACACCGTCACGCTGTCAGCGTTCTGCATTCCGCTTTTAAGCACATTGCGAGCCTTGTTCTCCTGCCAATGACATTCGGGAATGAAATATCGGTCATAGCCTGAGCCGTTGAATCTGTAGATTGTGCAGGAGCTTTCAGGGGTAATAATCATCTGCGACCACCTCTGTACAGCAAATCGGTATCGGCAAGATACTTGTAAATTCTGTGTCTGACAGCCTTTTTATGGGCGGTTTTACGCTCTTCTTCGGACACATAGCTTACGGATTCATCACCGACGCTTGCAGATGAAATTCCTGAATTTGCGGACTGCTTTTCATCGTTATATACAAGCTCTGCAAGCTCACAACAGCAGAGTTTTACGCTTTCGGGAATATTGTTCCCGTCAACATTTTCGCCTGTGTATGCCTTAATGAGCAGGGTTGCAGAGCGTGCATAATAATCAAAGGCGGAAACAATGACCGCCTTTCTGCCACGGAGATATTCAGAGATGTAATAGCCTTCATCGGCATAAGCGGTCATAGTAACACTCCTTTAAGCCTCTACGGCTGAATGGCAGTAGATACCTGCCTTTTTATTCTCGTAAACATCGGCAATACCGACCATACGATAACCAAACTTCCAACCGTCAGAACTCTGATTAACTGACGGCTCAATAACCTTTGTGTCAAGGTGCTTTGTGAACTGAATCGGAGCAGAGCCGTGAATAATCATAAAGTTGATATTCTTGCCCGAAGTCGCCTTTTTGTAACCGCCCTTTTCCTTGCTTGAGGATGTGCCGTCAAGCTGTTCAATTGCTGTATAGAATCTTGACTGAGGAACAAGTGTGATATCTGCAAAACGGTTGAGAACCTCCCTTGACTTTGTTGTATCGAGATCCTGCACAAGACCGTAAAGCGTTGATGTGATGAAAAGGTGTCTGTTCTCGAAAGGAACTTCGTCCTCGTCCATTTTTGTTGAGGCTGTGCGGAGAGCCTCAACAACCTCTTCGCCTGTTGTGAGAGTTGCACTCACGGAAGAAATACCGCTTGTACTTGCATACTTTGCAAAGCGGAAAGCGTCAAGCTCGGGAACAACCTTTGTGCGGATAAACTCGCCCGAAAGTCTGCCGAATGCAATGCCTGCCGTTTCTGCGTTGTCCATTGTGTCAACCGTGAACATTCTGCCACGGTCAAAGTTACATTTCACGGTTTCGTTTGTAAGCTCAACATCGCCGTCAACATAACCGCTGTTGCGTGAGTAGTCTGCAAGACCGTCCATTGTGAGCATCGGAATGATAAGCTCGTTTGCGTTAGCGCCCTGTGTTGCAAGGTCTGACGCACCGTCAATTTTGCTTGTGAGTGCCGACTGCTTATAGACCTCATCAAGCAACGCTGTGTACTGTTTAAAAAGTGCAATTGTGTTTGCCATAATAAAATCACCTCATAGATTTAATAAAATTATTTCTTTTCGGCAGAAAGTCCCATAGCCGCACGCATTGACGCAAGCGGATTTGAGCCTGTACCGCCGTTACCTGTATCGGTTGCACCGACAGGATTCTGAAAAGGCTCATCAGAACCGAACATATAGCCGTTTTCGGACTTAACCTGTTCGAGAGCCTTTTTGATGTCATCTGCCTGATTTTTAGATGTTTTCAGGTTTTCAAGGTCAAGCAGAGCCTTGACAGCCTTTGCATTTTTCGCACCGCTCTTTGAAACAGCGGTGTCAAGAACAGAGTTAAACTCCATGTCGGCGATTTTTATCTGATACTCGTTTTCCTTTGTTTCAAGTTCGCCGTTGAGCTTTTTGATTTCGCCCTTGAGCTCATCCACATTGACACCCTCAAACTTTTTGAGTGCAGTCTGCGCAGTTTCAAGCTGTGACTTGTAGTTGTCCCTTGATGTGCGGAGCTTTTCAACCTCTGATACGGTTTTGTAATTATCCGCAAAGGCTTTTTCAAAGTCTACCTTTTTATCTTCGGGAACTGTAAAGCCGATTTCGGAGAGAAGTGTGTGTATATTCTTCATAGTAAATCCTTTCTGCATAGCTTGTATTCCGCTTTGCCTGCGGTAGAAATTCAGCCGTTATAACCTACGGCAGGGTAAAATAAAAGCACCTATGCAATCAAATGCAAGGGCGCTTAATCTGCTTTTTCTGTTTTAACTGCTTTGGTTCTCGGCTTTTTGGGAGCGTCAGACTTGACCTCTTCTGCAAAACCGCCGTCAATGAGTTCCTTTGCTCTCTGCTCGGAACATTCAAAAACTTTATTCACAGGTCGGGTTACATAGCCGTTCTGCCTGTCATTAAATGCTGTTGTTACTCTGATTTTCATTCTGTCACCACCTTTCTAAACCGGTCGAAATCGACGGGTTTAAATACAAAAAAAGCACCCTATAATCAACATTGCTGTCGGTTATAAAATGCTCAATTCGTAATTTTATGCTGTTTTTGTGAATTGCATACAACAAAACCGCCCTTTTTACGGAGCGGTTAGTCTTGATGAAACGGATTATTTTTGGACTTTTCTCTGCCTATTTCTGTAAATCTTTCTAAGGCTTTTTCCTTTTCGTCTTCAGTAGCTTTTACACCGTTTTTTTCGTGTATAATATCGTATAATTTTCTTTCCTCATCAGTAAAATGTAACATCATAACTTATTCACCCACCAAATTTATTAGGTCAGAAGCAAGTTCTTTTTCAGGAACAGTAAAAACTTCTGCAACTATTTCTGTGTACTTATGCCTATCATAGCCCGACTGCGCATATTCAGAAATTAGTGTATCTAAATTCTTGCTAATTCCTTTATTTTGGATATAAGACAAAATCTTTTCATCAATAATACCCTTTGCTTTATTATACTCTATATTTTTGACTTTTGCAAGATTTTTAATACAGTCGTAATAGTATTTGTGGCCTAATTCGTGAAGTAGTGGAGCAAATTCAGTTTTGTTTGCAAACATATCTTTTTGTTTGTTCACATAAGATATGATTTTACTTGCGGTATCATACTTGCTATTGACGTATAAAATGCCTGTAGATTTGTCATAACCGCCTATTGCGTCAATTCCGAAATTATTCTTTTCAAAATCAATTACGGCTACTTTCGGTAATTCCATTTCAACAGGTAAATTATTACTAATTGAATCAAGTAATTTTTCGGTAAGTCTTACCGCCTTGTTTCTTCGTGTATTCTCAATGTCAGTAACAATATCAAATTTACTGTTTTCAACTTTCTTGATTTTAATAGAATTGTTATTAAAATCAATTGAGCTTGGCGGAGAAAATTTAGGTCTAAAACTCTTTGACATATAGTCAACGGATTTTTCGACTGTATCACCCGAAATCTTGTTGATATCCCCTGCTTTTTTCGGGAGTTTTGAGCCTAAGGCATTTTTGCCGTTTACGGTTACTCTTTCCCATTGTTCGGGAAGTCCCATAGCTTTTGAAAACTTTACATATTCGTCCTGCCTTTGAAAATATCTGACCTTTGCGCCTGTGATTGTGTCGTCATCGGCACCGCCCTGTGTGAGCAGTTCAATCTTCTGACGGTCGGCACGCATTGCGGTTTCAAGCTGTCTTTGCCTCTGCTGTGCCTCATATGCCGTGTACTCTTTGCCGTTATACTCTTTCGGAGTGTTCTCCTCCTCGTTCATACGGTCAAGTTCTTCATCACTGTATGTCGGCTTGTCAACACCCTTGATAAACGGCGAATAGCTGTGGTAGCAGTTCGCACCGCAAAGACCAGTTACTGTACCAAGACCACAGACTGTTTCAAGCTCCTTTTTGCTGTACACTCTGCCCTGCCACACCTGATGTGCCGGTCTTGCACCACGGTGATAGCTGACCTCGAAATATTCCGTGCTGAGCTGTTCGGCGTTGTCCTCGTTGACCTTTGCGACAACCTGATTAAAGCCTGTCATCAACGCCCTGCGTGCCGCCACATCAACACGATTGCTCCAACCGCTTGCATAATCGACGGTACGCAATCCGCTGTCGGTCATAGCTTTAACCGCTCTTTTAAGGACTGTGTTATAATCAACCGCACCGCTTGCAATCTGCATAAGTCCGTTGTCAAGAGTGCGTTGGTAAAAGTCCGCAAGCGGAGTAAATGACAGCGTATTGTCGGCATTTCTCACGGCGAATCCGAGTGAGCCTGTAATGTTCCTGTACTCCGATTTTGTCTGATTTTTGACCGCCTTTACAAGTTGTTGCAGCTGTTTATTTTCCGCATAAGAAATATACTCTTTGCCCTTGCTTGTATAAAGCTCCTCATCTCTTGCATATCCCGATTTCACGACTTCGTCATAGATTCTGTCGATTTCATCGTCAGACACATCGAGCGTGCTTTGAATAAGGCTGTCTATTTCATCCTTGCTCACGCCTAATTCATACAAGCGGTTTATCTGCCAATCGGCGGCAGAGGTTATCTCCTCACCGTTAGCTTTCAAACGCTCCGTAAGGTCGGACATAATATTTAACTGTAAACTGCGGTACAGTTGTTCCATAGCCGAGGGCAAAGCCTCAATTTCAGTCGGAGTGAACATTATTCGATAACCTCAGAGGACTGCGGAAGATTCTTTTTTGCTGTCTTTTCATCCTCTCCATACCACTTCATACGGTACTCATCAGGTCGCATAATACCAAGGTTTAAGTCCTGAATATCCTGCTTGCGTTCGGTTTCTTCATCGGTCAGAATACTGTCCTTGAAATCGCATACAAACGAATAACCGCTTGTTGTCAGCGAATTGTAAAAGGCAAGAGCATACACCAAATCATCAAGGCAATAGCGGAGTTGCTTCTGAATTGCCGACACGGTGTTGTACTTTCTGTCCTTTGCCGACTTAATCTCCGTAGCAGTCTTTGCAACTGTTTCGGGGTTTGAAAGGTCACCGTATGCAAGACCGACCGCAAATTCAATCATACGCAGATATGTATTCAAGCCGTCCGTAATGTCGGACTGTCGGAACGCAGGTGAAAAATCCTTGAACAGTTCTTCGTCGCCCAAATCCACATCAACGGCACGGTACAAACGCCTGTTAAGTCTGTCGGCTTTGCCGTCCTTAAACACGGCAGAATCAACATGAATCGCACGCTCTCCGCTTTCAAATTCCCAGTCAAGCCGTCCGAACTGCATATCGGCTTTCTGAATGATTTCAAGTCCGCTGTCAAAAATCGACATACCGCATGATGAGCCGTCAACCGTGTTTTTAATCGGCACTCTGAAATAACCGAACGCAGGTCTTTTCATATCGGGGTATGTGACCGCAGGCGGTAAGTCTGCCCACTCGTCAATGGCAGCAAGAGGAATTTCAGTACCGAGAACCTCGGATGATGACGAACGGTAAGCCGTGTTAGTAACAGTCAAGCCCTTGTCCTTATCAAGGCTGTGATATTCAAGCCTTGTGTAGTAGTTGTCACCGATTTTCTTAAATTCGGGGAAGATGACCTTTACAAGCCTGTGCTTTGCGTCAAACTCAATCGGCACAAAAGCGTTTGCCGAGATATATTGTACCCTGTCACCGCCCAAAGGCTTGATGACCATTGCGCCTGTTGCAAGACCTGACTGTAACTCCGAATTAAGCTCCTCGGTTGCAGTTTCAAACAATTTTGACAGCGTTTCATTTGAGATGTTCACCGTCATTTCGTTAAGCGTAATGTTAGCAAACTCCCTTGTGATTGACTGCTCAAGCCTCAAACTGATGACATTTTCATCAAGCCACGGAGCTTTGCCGACATAGCAGTTTTGCCATACGCCGATAGCCTTTTGCATTTCTGCTGTAATCGCAAGCCGTAAATTAAGCGCCTGCCGAATATTTTCAAGCGGAAACATTCGCCTCCACACTCCTTTCAAAAAATCTATAAGTCCCATTATTCACCTCTGCGTTTCCATACTCTGTTCATTGCATATCTGACAGCGTCAATATGGTGGTTGTCCTTATCGGGATAACCGCTGATAACATTGCCGTCCTTGTCACGCTCGTATTCATAGTCGAGAAACTCCTGTGCAGTATGCGGACAGCGTGTGTTATCAATCACAATCTCACGCAAAGACTGCAACCACTTCATCGAGTAAACAACCGAACCGGGTCCTTTTTCTGCCGAACGAGCCATTAAACCGTCAGCCCTGTAATCGCCGACTGACTTCTGTTCTGCACTGTCGCAAGTGATTAAATCATTGCTTGTAACTCCGTGCTTAGTTCTGAGCAATTCGGCTGTTTCTTTGTTACTTGTCTTGTTGCAATGTTCCTCGTCAAAAATAATGAGCTTGTGTTGACTTGGAATGTAAGTCATACAATCATAGGCAAACGGATCAGGATACCAGCCCCAGTCAACTCCTCTGTAAAATCTGTCAAAGGTCTGAATTTCGTCATCTGTGACCTCACGAATAACAACATTATCAAATACATTGCCGCCTGTGCCGTTAGCAATGCCAATATACTCGTTTTCATAGGCGGTAGGGTTTGTTTCTTTCAGGAACTCTGCGTCATCTATAAACGGCTTTCCGAGCCATTTTGACGGTACTGTAAGGTATGTACTCTCAATAACTAGCCGGTCTTGACGGGGAATTTTAACATACTTGTTCGCCCAGTTCTGTGCAGATTTCGGAGGGTTGAACGATTTAAATTTAAAAGCCGTGTCACCGCCACGAATCACCGACTGTTCAATCTTTCTGACAGCCTCCTCGCCGGTGAACTGGTCAAGTTCTTCAAACCACACAACGCCGATATAGCCGAACGGTACTTTGATTGATTTAATCTTGCCCGGATCATCTGCTCCACGGAAGTATATTTTCTGTCCTGTGCTTACCCTCGTGATTTCGAGAGGTGACACGGTGCAGTTAAACTCGCTTTCAAGACCGAGAGCAGAGATTGACCACAAAATCTGCTGATACACCGAACTGCGCAGAGTGTCGGCTACCTGACGAAAAATACAGGCGTGCATATTCTCGTTCTTCATAAGCAAATCAATAACATTCAGACTGACGAAAGACGATTTTGTTGAACCTCTTCCGCCGGGGAAAACATATTCCGAATGTTCTTTACCCTCAATATCAAAAAGCACCGACGAAAACGACGGTGCAACCATATTAGCCGGTATTCCTTTGTACTCCGAACCTTCACTCTTTGGCGGTTCAGCCTTTTTGCGTTCAATGTCGAGATAGGCATTGTCGAGCTTGATTTTATGATTTTCAAAAACATTGTCACGGATAATATTTCTTAATTCTTTAATAGAATTAACATCACCTGTTTTAGCCTTTTTGAGAAGTGCCGCATTTACAACGAGCAAATTATTGACCAAATCTTCGTCAATCTCATCAACATTAATTCCCATATCAATAAGCATTTCCCAGTCGGCAGGAGTGTTGGCAGGCAACGAAAGTAACATATCCATAACCTGTTTCATACTCTTTTTACGGCGGCGTGACTTGCCCGAAGCCTTACCGCCCTTTGCTCCGTTTTTCACGGCTTCATCACGGCTTTGGTCAGATGTAAACGGTATTAAATTTTTCTCATTGGGCAATCACCTCACCTCTTTTATCTGATTTTCCCTCACAACACAAAACCGCCCTCAAATGAGAGCGGTCTGTGCAATTTTTTTATCTTAGGAGAGTTTCGCATATGTCCTGTTTGTCAAACTTTCATAATACCATTATACGCAGGGTAAGGGTGACATTCAATGACATTTCAAAATAATTTTACGAGAAATCGAACTTTTTTCGGAACGCCTGTAACGCTTCGCCGTGCAATCTCAGGGTATGCCTTACGCTCATTTCCATACTCTCGGCAATATCCTCCCACCTCTGACAATTTATGTAATACTCGGTCAAAATTGCAATGTAACGGTAATCGTCAAGTGCGTTGATTTTACTGCGGATTTCAGTTTTCAACCGCACAAGATTGTCAATTTCCCGATTGATTTCAGCCTGAAGGTCTGCAATCCTATCCACAATCCGCATAGGGTCATTCACTCCTGATGTCTTAACAGGCTCGTTTTGCCTAACCGATACCTGCGCAATATTCAGCCTGAGTTCCGAAAGCTCGTGTTCTTTCGTCCTGATCAGCTTATCCGAAACCCTGACCGAATATAAATAATCTTTAACCGTCAATCTATATCACGCTCCTTATTCACCTTCAACCAAAATAGTATTCCAACGCTTTCTGCCATAATATCTCCATTGGATATGACCGTCTGCAATTCGTACTTCGACATTTTCGAGATTGTCAAAGTTCATTATTCTTTCTCTAACGGCAATTTTGTTCCTCTCCGAAATATTATTAAAATGTGCCCAACGATTTATTTTATTGTTTATTTGTTCAATAGTCCATTCAAGGTCAGTCAAGTTTGCTACTCTTTTCCATTCTGCCTGATGAACATCAATAAGTTTTTGAGCCCTTTCATATGTTTTGAACACTTCGCCGACTGGTAAACTGATATGGTACGGATGGTGAGGTTCGTTGAAGTAAGAACGAACAAGCCTATATCCGCTATTACCACGATAAAACTCAACCTCTATGTGGCTGTAGTCACGATCTTGGACTTTTACATATATACCTTCTTTTATTGCAGTTGCAATATCTTCTGCTTTGTAAGGATTCAAGTGTTTTGCAATTTCGGGCAACGGCTCAACGGTAAGTTGAAAAAAATCATAGTTTTCTTTTTTGAAAAAATCTTTAGGTATCTTTTTCCAATGTGTAGGCGTCTCGAATTTTTCATAAGGAACACCATTAATAAACCGTGTGTCCATGAAATCGTATAACTGAATACAAATTTCGTGTGTATAGTGTTCTTCAATCGTGCCAAAACCAATCGTCCATTTAGGTTCTTTTTTCTTGACGAAAAAGACAACTGCACCAATCGGAATTTCTTTTCTGTTTATATTTAGTTTATGATTCTCAGAGTAAATGTTTGCCTCTTCTAGAAGGACTTCAGTTATTCCTGATATCATTTTTATCTACCTCACTTTCAAGCCAATGTTTTGTGCAGTCAATACAGCTGTCATTGAATCGCTTTTCCATAGGACAGCCGACATACGGAGTTATGTCAGCAGGTTCTTTAGTTATATGGGCTTTCATTCTTGCTCCCCCTTTCTTGCTCATTCCATAATTTCAAAATCTCGTGATATTCTTCATTGTTTAAGTTAAGTCCTGTTTTTACATATACGCAATCAACGCAATAACTTGAGTATTGCAATCCGCATTTTTTACAAGGCATTGTTGCTCACTCCTTATCCATTTTTGCACCACAATAAGGGCAGTATGGATACAGCTCATCCTTAGAATCTAAGAATAAATAATTATTACATTCTGAGCAATGATATTCAGTGTACCCTAAAGCATTTCCAGTTGATATCCACTTTCCGTGTTTAACTCCTTGCATATTATGTATAGTCGCTTCATCGGGTTTACTTCCGTCAATCTCAATAATGCGTTTAACATTTTCGGCATTTCGCTTTGAATTGAAAAACAAAGTAAAATTGCTACCATTATAATTGGGTATATCCAGCGCACAGTAACCGCAAATATCACGGATTTTTAATTCTTTTTCAATCATCACTCTTCACCGTCCTCATTCTTCGACTTTTTAGGCACCAATTCACCAATGAGGTTTAAGCCTTTGTAACATTCATCACATAAATGTATTTTAACTTTTCTCTTGCTTTCGATAGGAATTGCAATTCCGCTAAGGCAATCAATGTCAACTCCTAAATAGAATTCTTTCATCTTAACTGTGTACGGATCTGAGATAACTTTATTACAGCTATCACACTGATAGACCCTCATTTAGTTTCACCTCCTTGTAAAACTCATATCTGTTATCTTTGTTTTCAGCTTTTATTGCAATCGCTAAGTCTCTTGTGCTTATTTCGTCTAAACTGTCAATACTTTCTGTTGCTCTGTCAATCAATAAGATTCTTTCACCGTTTACAACTTCATCAAGCACATCGGAGCTACAAACTGCTTCATATTTCCTCATTTACTTTCACCGTCCTTGACACGCTGATTCCATTTTTCAGCGTAATATCCAACATATCCCGTTCCTTCATTGGCATCTCCTGCAGGGATAGTAAACGGCATACAGATTTCATCAAGTACGCAATCTTGTTCCGTATCTGCGTGTAAGTAATATTGGTGGACAACCGTTTGCCCATATTTATTTACAAAAGAATCTCTATGAAATTTCATCTCCCCACCGCAGAATGGGCAAGGTTTAAGTTCTAATTCAGGCATTTTCTTCACCGCCCTCAATAGGCTGATTCCAACATTTAATACAGTTATCGTCACAATCATCTATGTCCGTCAGTCCTAACGTATGTGGACATACATCTTTAGGTGATCCGTCATCGTCAAGCGGAGCGTTCGGATAATTCTTCAAGAACTCGCTTAAATAAGTCCTCTGCGGATGTTCGTCACTCCACCGCTGAACAGCTTCGATTGCCTTTTCGGGATAGAGCATTTCAAAAGCTGTACATGATTGCCCTTTATTGTTATTTATGCTACATAAAGGACAGTTAGAGCAGCCAAGTTTACATAGCCCATTCTTTGCTCTTTCCGTCATTCTTCGTTTTTCGGCGAAATAATTCTCTGTTTTTGAGCAGTCAATCATTTTCTTCATCTCCTTCAAAATTAACAATTTTTCCATTGTCGGTGTAATCTCGTTTGTCAAATTCAAGTTTCAGCTTGTCGATGACAACTCTGTCGATATGCTCCCAAAACACTTCGTCAGTGTCGGAGTGTTCAATTATTTCGGTCATAGACTTTAGTGCCTTTGCACATCTGTCACGACCAAATCCGAAATCCTTATGCAAAGCATACAGCATTGTTTTAAATACTCTGCGTGTGATGTCCTTGTTTTCTTTTTCTCGGATCTGCTCGTATGCGTTTTTGGCAATCCGTTCAGCTTCCTGTTTGAGCTGTTTCGGGATTTTAGGCGGTATTCTCGCTTTCATCGTTTGCTCTCCTTTCGTCAATCTTATCAAGTGCAGTTACAATCAACGAGCTTTGGGCTTTGGTGTCCATAAGCTCTGCCTGATAGTAAAACCGACCCGTTATATTCCGTCTGATGATACAGCCTTTCAAAATGTATTCTGCTCCATTGTACAGCACGGTTCTTTCAAGGTTGCGTTTAACTTCCGAGATATTCACAGCATTTCCACCTTGATGTAAATACCCGAAACCTCTGCCCAAAACTTTTCACATATCTCACTTGCGACAAGTGCGTCATCAGACCAAAAGCCGATAGCGGTCATACAATCTTTTAGCATTTTTTGCAGATTGTCTGTATCGGGCTTTGTTATACGATATTCGCCGTCCTGATGTTTACCACGAGGGAAGCACCACTTTGTTATCAACCTGACACCCGACTTGTACGGGTCTGACGGTTTAAACTTTGCTAAATGTGACATGAGCTTTTCTCTTGCCTGTTTCACCTCGGGCGGATTGTAAAAAACAGGTTTGCCGTTTTTTACCATAACCTTATGTTCCTGTGCAGTTACGGTCGGCGGTATCATCGCCATAAAAAATTCCATTTTTAATATTTCACTCCTTTAAAGCATTAAAGCTACTTTTGATTTTTGAATTTTGCTTTTAGTCACAGGTCAGGGGAAGGAGTTGTTGTGCGTAAGCTTCGCACAACTACTTCACCCCTGTGACCTTAGGGAACGGAAACCGTTTATATATACGTAGTATATATACTTTTTCTTTCCCTCGGAAAATCTCGAGAAAAAAGTCATTTTCCGTCATTTTTAGAAAAGGAAAATCTCGGGAAATTTTCCCTATTTTCCCTCACGGAAAGGGAAATTCTCGATAAAATTTTCCTTCCAAATTTGACAAAAAAGGAAAATTTATTCGACTTTTTCCTTTTCCCTCAATCCTGTTTTACCGCCGTCAATCCAAAATCCGCCGTGTTCTTTTAGTCGATTTCGGACTGTTTTTTCGGTAACTCCAAGATATGTAGCAATGTCATTTATATCTGCCTGACCGTTATTTTCTTCTGCAGTAAACGCTGTCATAATAGATTCTGAGCGTTCTTTTTTGCGTTCCGATTCACTTTTTTTCTTGCTGAAATTCTTTTTGTAGGGTGAGCCTTTGATGTTAAAATCGCCCTCAAAATTACAGTCCTTCAACACACCTGTTGCGTCCGATTTGTGAATCGGATAATCAAACCAAAGGTTAAGTGCATCAAATGCCGGAAACTCTCGCAGAGTACCCTCTATTCTCCACGCTGACATCTCTTTTACGGTTTTTTCGGCACGGGCAACATCTGACATCATCAGCTTAAAAGACTGTTCAGGAAGCGTTTTGCGTGCGATGTCAATCATATTATTTGACATTACCAAATCGTCCTGCGAACACACTTCACTGATTTTGTTGAAACGACCTATCCAGTCTTTGCAGATTTTACAGGTTCTTTCATCCTTTTGCTGTTTCATCAAATCTTCGCTGATTTCAAGCCTTGTAAGGTCAAGGAGTGCATCGGGGTCACGAGCGAAAACACCCGAGCCCGAAACTCTGTCCATTGACTTTTTACCGCCCTGAGCACCTTTTGAATGGTGGTGACAGTAGATTACCGCACATCCGATTTCTGTACATACCTTGTCAAACTGGTTGCAGAAATGTGCCATTTGGTCCGCACTGTTCTCATCGCCTGTAATAACCTTGTATATCGGGTCAATTACTACGGCTATAAAGTTGCCTTTCAGTGCTCTGCGAATGAGCATAGGTGCTAACTTATCCATAGGCACGGACTTGCCACGCAAATTCCAAATATCAATTCTGTTTAAGTTTTTGGGTTCAAGTCCAAGTGCTTCGTATACGTCCTTGAATCTGTGAAAACAGGACGCACGGTCAAGCTCAAGATTCACATACAAGACATTGCCCTGCGCACACTTAAAGCCGAACCATTCTGTACCCTCGGCAATTGCAATGCACAATTCAATCAGTCCGAACGATTTGCCGGCTTTAGAGGGACCACCGAGAAGCATTTTATGTCCCTGTCGCAATACTCCCTCAATCAGAGGCGGAGCAAGTTCAGGAGGATTTTCAAAAAAATCTGCAAGGTTGTCAAGGTCGGGCAAGTCATCGTTGATACTTTCCACCCAGTCTTTCCACTCGGCAAAATCGGATTTACCGATATTGGTGTCAATGATAAACTGCTTTTTGCCGTTGCGGATAACACCGGGCATACGGCTCAGCCTTGACGGATTGCGGTTCTGCTTGTCGATTTCAAAGCCGTTTTTATGGCATACATTGTAGAGATAATCAACTCTTTTGCGGTATTCGTCATAGTTTGCGGCATCAATCTTAACAATAGCGTGGACTGATTTTCCGCCCGAATAAACAAGCACCGCAACAGGCAGCTCAAGCTCTCTGATGATTGCATTTTGTTCTTCAAGAGCCATACAGTCAGATTCCACGAGAGCATAACGATAATCGGTTACATTCTCGTTTTTAACGCCTTTGCCGTCCAATGGATTGAACCTTATCCACGCCCCTGCCTCGGGTTTGTAATCACCGAATACATTTGATATATCACCGTCACAATTGTTGAGGGCGGCAATAAGCTCACCTGCCGTACGGTCACAACTGCCTTGTGTTGGCGAATATTTAACCTTGCCGTTGTCATTTTTTTTATAAGTTTCAGTAACATAACCTACATTTTCCGAGCTATCAAAGAGAGTTTCAATGTAGGTCACAATCTCATTTACCGGGTTCCAGTTTGTAGGCTCGTGAAACTTTACACCCTCACAGGTATTTACACCAATATCGCCCTTATCGCCCTGTTCAAAAGCAATTTCATCATTCCAGCCGAGTTCTTTCGATTCACGGAAAGTCATACCTCTGTCTTTTGCCATTTGGACTATCGTGCCTGCTGTGACAGGTGAGGCAGAGCCGTTAAAGCTCTGCCATTTCTTTTCACACTCACCGTTGTGATAGCGGTTGTCTGCTCTGCTCCAATCGTCCCAGTCCTTTACGCTGTACCCCTCTTGTTTGAGTGCCATTCCGACATTTACCCAGTCTTGGTAGTCGAGCTCTGACGGACTGATGTATTCAAGTGCATTAAGTAAGTCCAACCGTATTCACCTCGCTTTGCGGTACATATGTTTTCGGGTTAATGTTTTTCGGAGTTCTCCAACCGTTTGCGGCAATCCTTGAAATCAAGGCTGACGCTTCGTCAAACTGCCATTTGCCCACGTGCTGAAAACCTCTGCTTTCAAGCATACGGATTTGTTTAGGTGTGGTTAAGCCCTCAATTCTTCGCTTTTCGAGCCTGTCAAGAATAAGTTTTGCTTTGCCGGCACTCTGAATTTCATCAGGGAATATTCCGAGCTTTTCAAGCTTTGCTTTCTGTTTGTCTGTAGGCGGAGAACACTCCCAGCCGAATGCCGGAACATATCCTGCAAGGTCCTGCGCCTGAATTGACATTTCGTACTGCAACGGATCTACAAGTTTGCGTTTGCGTGTTCGCATTTCCGCAAGCTGATTTGCAAGCGCCTCTTCACGCTGAGCAACAACATCTTCACTTGCTTTTTCCTCCGCTTCTTCAATGTCAATCGGACAGCCTGCCTGTTCCGATAAGTTTTCGGTCATCTTTTGTGCGACCTCTTCGTTATCGCAAATGAGATGTGCAGGTCTGCAAAGTTCGTGCCTTTCTGTGTGCCACAAAAAGTCGAGTAGCAAAAGCTCAGTCTTGTTTGGAGCAAGTCTTGTACCTCTGCCGACCATTTGGCAGTAAAGCCCCCGAACCTTTGTAGGTCTTAAAACAACAACGCAGTCAACACTTGGGCAGTCCCAACCCTCGGTTAAAAGCATTGAGTTACACAAGACATTGTATTTATCGTTTTCAAAGTCCTGCAATATCTCTGCTCTGTCCTCGCTGTTACCGTTTACCTCTGCCGCTTTAAAGCCTTTTTCGTTCAAAATATCTCTAAATTTCTGCGATGTTTTTACAAGAGGTAAAAACACAACAGTTTTACGGTTCTTACAGTATTTTTTCATTTCCTCGGCAATCTGATAAAGATACGGATCAAGTGCCGTGTCAATGTCGCTTGCTTTAAAATCTCCTGCCTGTGTGGCAACTCCCGAAAGGTCAAGTGTAAGCGGTATTGTCACAGCTTTAATCGGTGACAGATATCCCTCTTTGATAGCCTTAGGGAGTGTGTACTCATACGCAAGCGAATCAAATACTGTTCCTAAATTTTTCATATCTCCTCGGTCGGGTGTTGCGGTAACACCCAACACTTTCGCATTGTCAAAATGCTCAAGCACACGCTGATAGCTGTCGCTGATTGAGTGATGTGCTTCATCAATAATGATTGTGTCGAAATAATCGCTGTCAAAGTTTGACAGTCTTTTCTCACGCATAAGCGTCTGTACAGAGCCTACAACAACCCTGTTCCACGAACCTATGCAACTTTGCTCGGCTTTTTCGACTGACGAATTAAGCCCTGTTGCTTTTTGAATTTTGTCCGCCGCTTGGTCGAGCAATTCTCCACGGTGGGCAAGTATCAGCACCCTGTCACCTCGACGGACACATTCTTCGGTGATTTTTGCAAAAACTATCGTCTTGCCACAGCCTGTAGGCAAGACAAGTAATGTTTTTAAATTGCCGCTTTCCCACTCGGAGAAAACGGCATTCTTTGCTTCATTCTGATACGGTCGTAACTGCATTAAAAGCTACCCGGTGTCCAGTTATTCGGCATCGCAGTATTTGGCGTTGCAGGCTGTGTGTTATACTGTGGCGGATATGTAGGCTGTACATACTGCTGAGGTGCAGACTGTGCTACGGCAGGCGATATCGTTGTCACCTGCTCATCGTATGCATAAAAATACTTGATGTCATTTGTTACGCCCTCTGTGCCGTCATTCTTGACATATTTGCGGATGATAACCTGACATTTACCTTTTTTACCGATAATGCCTGTCCAGTCCATACGGAGCGGTTCGCCGTGCTTTTTCATTGACACGGACAAAAAGAGCTGTGACAGCTTCCATTCAAGTGATGAGTGCAGTACGAAATTAACTGTAATTTCTCTCTTGTCATCTGCTCCCCACACATCAAAAGTCACTTTTGCCATATTGCATGGTGGCAGTTTGCCTTTACCCTGTGAGCGAGCACGCTCAACCTTTGCTACTGTAAAATCATAATCACCCTCGGGGAGCGGTTCATAATTTCCGCCCTCTTCGGTTATTTCGTCGTTCCAACCAAATTCTCTATCCATTTATACATATTCCTTTCTTATTAAAATGGTAAGTCACGGTTGCTCTGTATCACTTCAAACACCTTATTCCACGCTCCCACAAGGCAACCGTTAATAAATCGTGGGTCATAGTTTGCAATCGGTGTATCATAAGGGTAGTGCCCCTGTGTAAACACCGCCTGTCTGATTTCGCTTTCATCAACACCGTTAGCTCTCATAAGGTCGGCAAGAGCTTTTGGTATGCCCTCAGGAATATTGACAGACTTGTCATTCTGTGGCATAGGTGCAGGTGGTACAGGCTCGGGAGCTTTTTCAATCTGCGTAGGTTGTGGTACAGGCTGTGTCGCAGGCTCTGCCTTAGGTGGCTGAGGTATCGGATTTTGCGGAACAGGAGCGTTATTTACAGGTGCAACATCATTAAAAATATGAGCAATGCCTGCGTAGCTAAAATCCATTTCTTCGGGCAGTCCGTGACGGTTCTTTGCGTCCCAACAAGGGTGATGAAGCGTGTACATCACTCTCCCTCCGCCCTGTGCCTTGTACTTTCTGCCGTCTTTGTCGGTTGCTACCGCTACTGTTTTATAATTTGCGAAAAGCACCATATCCGCCCATTCTTTTACAAGCGGAGAAATCTGTGAAGCAGTCTTTTTGCCGAGTTTAAGCTCCCAACGGTCATATTCACCGATTTCATCAGGCTGTGAAAACTTGCGGAGCTGTGCGTGTGCGGTAAGCACAACATTGATACCTCTGTCGATTAAATCTTCAAGGCTGTTCAAAAATCTGCCGAACTCCTCTTTTTCGTAAACATATCCGTTTCCGTAACCGAAATCCTCAATGCCTTTTTTGCCGTACTTTGAGCAAATATCATCAATACAAAGCTGTTCCGCCCAGTCGATTGTGTCAATGACAACCGTCTTGCATACAGTCGGATTGCTTTTGATATATTCAAGCTGACTTTTGAGCATAGTCCACGATGTCGGCTTATCCATTCTCGCAACATCAAGGTTTTTTGTGCTGCCCTCCGTGTCGATAAACAGAGGATTCGGAAACTGCGAAGCAAATGTTGATTTGCCGATACCCTCGGGACCGTAAATTACAACCTTTTGAGCCGACTTAATTTTACCTCTTGTGATGTTCATTTATCTCACCCCCTGTACATCTGAAAAATTGATTTTATTGCCGTCAACATCAATGACAACATAGTCGATTGCGTAGTTGAGCAGTTCGTTTGTCAAATCCTGTATTGACTTGCCTGTCATACCTGCAATCAAAACAATTCTTGAATAGTTTTCAGGCATAATCTTGACCTTGGTATAACCGCAGGCAAGCTCTCTGTGCGGATTGCATTTGATTACACATTCATTTGTATTTGTTTTTGCTGTTGTTTTAGCTGTAGTTCTTGTAGCCATAATTAAAACTCTCCTTCTGTCCAAGTCGGTGTTGTAACAGGTGCGGTTGTTTCGGACTTAATATAACCGTCCTCGATGATTATTGAACATTCATCGCCGTTTGAAACTCTTGTTGCAATAGCCTGCAATCCCTCTGATTCAAGCCATTTTGCAAAGTCTTTGAGTGTGTCGGTATCCATTTGTTCGAGCTTGTCAAGCAGGACAAATCCGCATTCAGGATTGAGCTTGCGAACAATTGCCGTAGCAACACGAAGCTGTTCAGAACCGCTCATATTGTCCCACTTAAAACCGTTATATGTAAGCTCGCCCTTTTCAACCGATAAGCCGTCAAGAGGCAAATTTGCGTTATTGAGCAAGTCATATTTTGTTTTGCGGATTTCTTCAAGCTGTGCCGTCATATCGGCGTACTTGCCGTAATATTCCTTTGCGTCCTCATCAGCTTTCGCTTTATCGAGGTTGGCTCTGACTTTGCGGTTAATTTCATCAATCTCGGTAATGTTTCTTTCAAGCTCTGCCGTGCTTTCATCGTGCAGTTCGGCAACGGTCTTTCTGCTCTGTTCAAGCTGTGCAAGCACTTTTGTAAGTTCGGAATTGTATTTTCTCAAATCCTCGTTAAGCCTGTTGATTTCGCTCTGCAAATTGTTGGCACGGCTTTCAAGGTTATCTTTTTCTGCTCTCAGGCGGTTATTTTCACCGTTGCGTGCAAGAATTTCCTGCTGTTTATTGATAAGTTCAGAGGCTGATACAGGTTCATTCGGCACGCCTTCGTATTCGGGCATTTCGGCGGCAAACTTTTTCTTTTGGTCTGCAATCTGACCGATAGCACGGCGCTTGTTATATACATCTGTTTCCTGCGTTTCAAGTTCATAAACTCTGTTGCCTACACCGATAATTTGCAGGAGCGTGTCAGCCTTTTCCTTGCCGGTTGCATTCATAAATTTCGGTAGGTCAAGAGCAAAGTTACTGACAAATGCGTCAAGCAAAGCCTGTCCGCCTTTGTTGCCTGCGGTGTCAATTACTTTAAGACTGCTGTTCTTACCGCTACGCTCCACAACTATACCGTTTGAGAGCTTGATTTTTAGATGTGGCGGAATCGTTGAACCCTCACGGTACGGAGCAGACGGAGCGAAACGATTACCGCCGAGAGCCCACGCAATTGCGTCAAGAACAGATGTCTTGCCCTGTCCGTTTTTACCGCCCAACACGGTAAGTCCGTTTTCAGTCGGTTCATAAGCAATCGCCTTTACTCTTTTTACATTTTCGATTTCAAAAGCTGATATTTTTACTGACATATTAAAGTCCTCCTTGACAATTCGCTTAAAATTGTCTATCATTTAATTAAGGTATTTTTCTTTGTCCGTTGAGGCTTTGCAGAGCTTCAGCGGGCTTTTCTTTTTTCCCTTACTTTAAGAATAGTGTTAAGGGTTTTACGGCAGTCGCTCACACTGTACGCATTTGGGCTGCCGGCTTTATACAGCTTGTTACGCATATCTTCAAGAGCTTCTACAATTATTTCAATCTCTTCGGGATTGAACCCTGTGTTCTCATAATCGTAAAGTTTGCGGATGCAGCCGTAAAACTCATTCGGTACATCGTCACAGTCGTGCATTTCGCCGTAGATATCCTTGACTTTGATTTCGCTGTCTTGATTTAAAGTTAATCTTTTCATCGCTTACACCTCTTTGCTGATAAAATCTGTAGCACGATATAGCGTTACGCAATCCCCCTCAAGGTCGTCATCGTAATACTGTGCTGTCTCATCGCCCATCGCTTTAATTATCACGGCGTAGTAATCTTCTTCCCATTCTTTCGCCGCTTCAATTATTTCATCGAGCGTAAACTTGCCTTTAGCTTTTTTGAGTTTCAGACACCAGCGTCCCTCAACATCATATCCGCTTTCGACTGTTGTCCCCTTTTTCATTTACTGACCCCCACACATTCAAAACCGAAGGATTCGGATTCTGATGATTCATAGGCTTTGAGCTTATTGCGAAGTGTACGGTTTTCGTTGCGATAACCGCTTGACGCTGTTTTTTCGAGGGCAAGGTCCGTTCTTGCGTTCCTTAGCTCAATGCTGAGATGTCTGTTCTCTGCTCTGAGGTTTTCGATATTTTTGAGCAGTTTTCTGCGTGTCGGGTAGTTTCTTAAATGCCACATTGTTAATGCTCCTTTATGTATTGTCTGATTTCTTCCTTATCAAATCGCCAAAGCTTTCCGATTTTGTGGGCAGGAAGAACGCCCCTTTGTGCAAGCCGTGTTGTATAATCAACATTAAGTGCAAGCAACCGTGCCACATACGGCACATCAATTATCACCGGCACTTCATCCCAATTGATGATAGGTCTTTCTCTCGGCATATGTACACCTCCTTAATTTTCGTTGGTAATTTTGTCTGAAACGATTTCGACTGATTCAACATCAGCTACGCTGAGTGCCAGCTTGAGCAGTACAACCTCGCTGACCGTTCGTGTTATCTGATAGCTTGTAACATACGGAATTTCTGTTCCGTCAATTTCAAGAAGGAACTTGTCCTTTGTGTCAATAAGTTTAAGTTTTGCCATTTTCTCACCTGCTTTCTGTTTTACCTATCTTGATTTCTACACCCAAAGCCGTTAAGAGCCTGTCGGCATTTTCAAGAGAAATACTCTTTTTGCCTTTTTCCCAATACTGAATAGCTCTTTTAGTAAAGCCTGATTCCTTAGCAAGCTCGCTTTGCGAAAAACCTTTCTGTTTTCTGCTTTTGAGCAATATTTCAGCAAATTCATTGATGTGCATTGATTTCACCAACTTTCTATGATATACTATATGTAGTGATGAACTACAATTCATTACACTATATAATGAAAGTGAGGTGTGCATTGTGCTGAGTTTTAAAAAATGGTTAAGCAAACAAGTTGTTATCGGTAGTGATGTTACATACAACACAGCTAATGACATAATCGCCGACAATAATTTTCCTGAGAGCGTTTGCAAATTTGTAATGCTTGATTATCTTGAAAAAAATGCCGATGATAATACAATTGTTGCTTTTGATGATTTTTACAGAGACTATATTAAATACATCACTCAGAACACCTACCCTGTGGATTAACAAACAACACAACTGTTCCCACAGGATATCTTTTATCCACATTCTTTGCTTTGTGTAATACACCATACGATTCGGTGGTTGTATAACTATCTACATCTTCCCTATTGCTCAGCTCTTCTACCAACTGAGCGGTAGGGATTTTTTTTAATTCATTCATCTTCTTCACCTCTTTTTAGCTAAGTCCGTTTAATGGGACTGTGATTGTGTGGTATTACCTACTGTTCTTTTTAAGAATTTCGTTAAGCCGCCGAACCGAATAAATCTTCGATAGATAAATCAGTTTGTAAAACCGACTTTAAGCGGAGAGCTTCATCAAGCGTAAATGGATATTCCCCACGCATTTTGGCACAAAACTGTCCGTATGAAATTCCCATTTTCTCGGCAACTTCTTTCTTTTTCATTTTCTTTTCAAAAATGATTACTTCGATTTTGTCAAACACGATTTTTCACCTCCTAAAATGCGATATTTCGTGTTTCTGTATTAAATATAACACGATATTTCGCACTTGTCAACGGATTTTTAAAAATATTTTTACGAAATTTCGCATTTTAGTATTGATTTTTCGTAAACAGCGTGTTACAATCAGTAATAGTAAAGGGTGATTAACTTGACAAGAGAAGATTACATAAAACAGTTAATAAGTGACAAAGGATTTAGTGTAAAAACCTTTGCCAAAAAAATTGAAATACCATACAGCACACTTAGATCTATGCTTAAAGGCTCTATTGGCGGAGCTGCTGTTGATAGTGTGATTAAAATTTGTGCAGGTTTGGGAATTAGCATAAATGATTTGCAAAATTGCAATGCGGTTAAACTACCTTTTGAAACATCAGACAAAGAAAAGAAACTTATAATCGCATACAGAAATAGCCCTGAAATGCAACCTGCAGTTGATAGATTGCTCGGTGTGGAAGATGAAGTATTGATACCAACGGTTAAAGCCGCACGAAGTGACGGCAATAATCAACCAATTGAAATAGTTAATCTTCCTAATCTCAGTAAGTTTGAGCCTGACGATACAGATTTATAAGTACATAATAAAAAACACCCCATAGGTTACAATACCTACGGGGTGGTAAAACTTGAATTATGGACAATATAAAAATGCACGCAATGCCTCTTGGCAATGCTTAATCGACTACAAAATCAACAGCCTGCCTGTTAAGGTCAGTCAGATAGCAAAGCAAGCAGACATTGTTTTACTGAAAAATTCGGCAGTCAATCTGCTAAGTGAAAATGAGAGCGGAATAACTTTGATGCAAGATGATAAGCTGTACATCGTCTATGCTGATGAGCAATCTCCTCAGCGATGCAGATTCACAATTGCACACGAGCTTGGACACATTTTTTTAGGGCATTTATTTAAAGCTGACGGCAACGGCTTTTTAATAACTGATGATGCCGAACATTCGGCAAATGTGTTCGCTCGGGACTTGTTAGCTCCGGCTTGTGTGTTGCACGAAATGCAAGCAATCAATGCCGCTGCAATTGCAAATTTATGCGACATCAGCCTTGAGGCGGCAACCTACAGGGCAGAAAGAATGGCAGAGCTTGAACGCAGAAATGCCTTTTATTTGCACCCTCTTGAACGGCAAGTAAAGGAGCAATTTGCAGATTTTATCAACAAAAAGAAAAACCCCCCACAGCGGCAACTGTGAGCGGTCAAAATAAGGATTAGAGAAGTAGGAACTCCTCGAATATTATTATATAATATTTGACATTATGTGTCAATGAGGAGGTTATTATGGGATTATTATCAAAATTATTTAAAAAGCCAAAATCAGAGGTAAAAACTCCTGCGATGCAACCGGAATCGGGCAAGTCGCACACGAAAGTTTTTAAAGTTGCAGGTGTTACCTTTCAGGGCAGGCAGAAGTTACTTAAACAACTCAAAACCGACAAAAAAGCAGGCAAAGTGCTTAATGTGCAGTTACAGGAATACGATTATAAAGGCGAGCCTGCAATCAAGGTGCTTGTCAACGGTTTAGATGTCGGCAATCTCCATATAGAAGATGTAGCTTTTGTTAAAAAAAATCAAGAGCGAATTCTTGGCATTAACGATTTTACAATTGGTGAACATTACGATGAGAACGATAAAGTAAGTTATAATGCAAAGGTTAAAATGCTCATAGCAAATAAAAATTAAATAAAAAAAATCCGCCCTGCTCGACTGGTACTCGAACAGAGCGGAATCATCTACACAGGGTGCAGATGATACGATTTAAACGCAAAATAATTGTATCACAATCCCCTGAATTTTTCAAGTTTTGAATATCAGGGGATTTTTGCACCCTTTTTTCAAACAAAAGGAGTGTATAAAATGAAAAAACGCAAAGACGGACGCTATCAGAAGAACATCTATATCGGACGAGATGAAAACGGTAAACGAAAGTACAAATCCGTATGTGGCACATCACGAAAAGAGGTTGAAACGCTTGCCGCCGAATTAAAACAAAAACTCGGCAAAGGCATAGATATCTCATCTGATGATACATACGGATGTTGGAAAAAACGCTGGCTAACGGTTCAGAGGTCACTGCAAACACCACAGCAATACAAAACGCTTGAACGGTATCTCAAACATTTTACAGAGCTTGAACCTTACAAAATCAGCAAGCTGACAATTGCTGACTTTCAGGAAATCGTGTTCGACTTAGCCGCTAAGAACCCAACAACAGGCAAACCCACAGCAAAAAAATCGCTGAAAGAGTTCATCGCAACCGCAAGCCGAGTGTTTGAGTATGCTATTGAAAACCGAGCTATCGACTTCAACCCACTGAAATATGTCAAAATATCAAAGAATGCGGCAAAGAAAAAAGAACGCAGAGCCTTGTCACCTGAAGAGCAAAAGCTAATAATCAACACTCCGCACAGAGGAAGATTGCCGGCAATGATTATGTTGCTTGCAGGACTGCGAAGAGGTGAATGCCTCGGCTTGCAATGGGCGGATATTGACTTGAAACGCAACAAAATAAATGTTCATCAGACTTTGGTTCTTGACGGAAACAATTCTTACATAAAAGCAGGAGCGAAAACAGAAGCAGGTGTCCGCAAGGTTGATATTCCGACCGTTCTGTCAGACTATCTGAAAAGCCTTGCACCCCATTCTCCATTTGATTATGTAGTCACAACCACCAAGGGCAAACTTATGACAAATTCAGCGTGGCGGAGATTGTGGGAGAGTTACATCAATTGCCTAAACCTCGAAGCATTCAATTCACAGCAAGGCAAAATTGTCGGCATTGCTCCACGCAGTAAATACTGCCCCGACGGTATTCCGCAGGTCATAGAACCGTTTACAGCTCATTGTCTTAGACACACCCATGCAACAAATCTTTTCTATTCGGGCTATGATATTCTCTACATTCAACACCAGTTAGGGCATACCAAACCCGAAACCACCTTGAACATTTACACGCATTTAATGCAAGATGATACTGAAGCACCTGCGAAAAAACTTGATGATTTTCTCAATCGTAAAATAAGCTAAAAAATAAATGCAAGGCAAATGTTAGGCAACTGAACTTGAAAAGTCCGATAAACACTAAGTTTTTCACACATTTATTAAGTGGTTTGGGACCAAGATGCCGCAGGTTCAAGTCCTGTCACCTCGACCAAAAAAGGTGGTTTTTTAACCACCTTTTATTTTTTATCAAAATTACTTAAAATGCCTTAAAAGTGGCTTAAACACTGGGTTTTTGAGATTTCAAAAATTCAGTTGAGTAATTTTGAATTAAGTTAAAACAAGATAAAATGCAGTTAAACTTACTGTCAAACTTACTGTCATTTTAGTTTGCCTGCCGATTTTCAAGGAAACAAGATAATATATTTTTGAATTTTATTACACCGTAGCACAAAGATTTTTCTATTATTAAAACAACAAAGAGGTTAAGCAATTTTTTCTAACGCTTAACCTCTTTTTTTATTTCAAAATTTAACAATTTTAATTATCTGTACTCGTAGTGACCGCCAACTACAACCTTTTCATCCCAAGGTTTTACCCATTCCTTGTCTTCTACTGTTTTTGTACCTGTCTGTACATATTCTTCTTCATAATGGTATGAACCACTACCACCATTATCTAATTCCCAAAGAAGATGCTGTTTTTCTTCTTTAGCATCTTTCATTTTCATACCGCAGTCATTGCATACATTGTAACCTACCCAACCATATACTGGCTCCTCGTGAGTACCTACTACTTTCCAATAACCTTCGTGGTGTACTGTTTTGTAGTCATCTACCCATACCTTCTTTTTTGGCTTCTGAGCTGAAATATATTTTACAGTTTTGCCCTTTGAATCGTATCCGCTTGTGAACTTAGTTGCAGATGAGTTGATACATCTTACGGTGTAGGTGTATGTCTTGCCTGATGAAACCTTACTGTCTGTGTATGAGGTTGAAGTTGTGTCGGCAAGCCTTGTCCAGCCCTTACTGCCTTTGTAGTAAACTCTGTACTTTTCAGCACCGTTTGATTTGTTCCAACTGATTTTTACACCGCCGTTTACGCTCTCAGCTTTGGTAATCTTCGGAGCTGAAATATATTTTACAGTTTTGCCCTTTGAATCGTATCCGCTTGTGAACTT
>ENA-UOJE01000139-UOJE01000139.1-human-gut-metagenome-genome-assembly--contig:-C23-NODE-139-length-87061-cov-73.217123_pt1 | contig 87061 bp, 74 predicted proteins | sample MGYA00242341_ERZ723888 | MGnify/ENA metagenome assembly ERZ723888 | reverse complement strand
GAAAGATGACGTATATGGGCTGACGCCTGCCCGGTGCCGGAAGGTTAAGAGGAGAGCTTAGCGCAAGCGAAGGTTTGAATTGAAGCCCCGGTAAACGGCGGCCGTAACTATAACGGTCCTAAGGTAGCGAAATTCCTTGTCAGGTAAGTTCTGACCCGCACGAATGGCGTAATGATTTGGGCACTGTCTCAACAGCCCGCCCGGCGAAATTGTAGTACTGGTGAAGATGCCAGTTACCCGCAACTAGACGGAAAGACCCCATGGAGCTTTACTGCAGTTTAATACTGGGAATCGGTAATTCATGTACAGGATAGGTGGGAGACTGAGAAGCACGGCCGTCAGGTCGTGTGGAGTCACCGGTGGGATACCACTCTTGGATTGCTGGTTTCCTAACCTGCGGCCCTGAATCGGGTCGGGGGACACTGTTAGACGGGCAGTTTGACTGGGGCGGTCGCCTCCAAAAGAGTAACGGAGGCGCTCAAAGGTTCGTTCAGCACGGACGGAAATCGTGCATTGAGTGTAAACGCATAAACGAGCCTAACTGCGAGACCGACGGGTCGAGCAGTAACGAAAGTTGGAGTTAGTGATCCGGTGGTATGTGAGTGGAAATGCCATCGCTCAACGGATAAAAGCTACCCTGGGGATAACAGGCTGATCTCCCCCAAGCGTCCACAGCGACGGGGAGGTTTGGCACCTCGATGTCGGCTCGTCGCATCCTGGGGCTGTATTCGGTCCCAAGGGTTTGGCTGTTCGCCAATTAAAGCGGCACGCGAGCTGGGTTCAGAACGTCGTGAGACAGTTCGGTCCCTATCTGTTGCGGGCGTAAGAGATTTGAAGGGAGCTGTCCTTAGTACGAGAGGACCGGGATGGACGTACCTCTGGTGCACCAGTTGTCCTGCCAAGGGCATAGCTGGGTAGCTATGTACGGACGAGATAAACGCTGAAAGCATCTAAGCGTGAAACTCTCCCTAAGATGAGATCTCTCATCCATTATGGAGTAAGGGCCCAGAAAGACGATCTGGTTGATAGGCCGGAGGTGGAAGCACGGTAACGTGTGCAGCTGACCGGTACTAATAGCCCGAGGGCTTGACCTACAATTTGCAGGCAATCTAAGCCTTCCTGATTCCTTCCTTCGTTGTTCGGTTTTGAAGGTGTAAGCCTTCAATTGAATAGTTGGTGCTGATTAGGGCGAGGGTCCACCCGTTCCCATCCCGAACACGGAAGTTAAGCTCGCTTCTGCTGACAATACTTGGCTGGAGACGGCCTGGGAAGATAGGTAGCGCCAACACGAAACCCCGCGACGAAAGTCGCGGGGTTTTGTTATGCCGGAAAAGTGAGTTCGGGATGCCTGCGGCACCATCCCGTGACAGGTCAGTTAAGTTCGCTTCTGCTGACAATACTTGGCTGGAGACGGCCTGGGAAGATAGGTAGCGCCAACACGAAACCCCGCGACGAAAGTCGCGGGGTTTTGTTGTGTCCGGAAGAGTGCAGTTCAGGATGCCTGTGGCACCATCCCGTGACAGGTCAATGGGTGGGACGATGCCTGTTGCCTACGAAAGGGCAGGTGGGCGCACTGCATAACGTGAGGGATGCTTTGCTCCGCTGCACGGTAGGAAACGCCTGCGGGGATAAACGGCGGTCTGAGGGCGAGCCGCCCTACGGGGCAGGTGCGTTGAACCGCCCGTAGGGGACGGCGTCCTGCCGTGGAGCGCAGCGGAACAAATGCCCTTGGGGTACGACGTCCCGTCAGCGCGGCAGCGCCGCGCTGTAAGGCCCCCGCTGGGAGGGGGCTGTCGGCGCAGGCGACAGGGGGAGAGGAACTGCCGTGCGATATCGCTCCCTCCGTCAGAGCTACGCGCTGCCACCTCCCTCGCAGAGGGAGGCAAGGGGAAACGGATTCCCACGCCAGTGCGCGCACTGGCTCGGAATGACAGGGGAACGGGGTGGACAGGGTCGTTCGCCCCTACAGAGCGGAACAAGAGCCGCACGGAAACGGGACGTCGAGGACGCCGTCCCCTACGGGCGGCCTTGAGGGTGCATGTACATAAGGGAATGCGGATTCCCACGCCGGTGACGCGGTCACTGGCTCTCATTGACATACTTTTCGGGAAAACAGAGCCCCGCGGCGTACGCCGCGGGGCTGTTTGTCTATGCCTATACTCAGTTTTCTTGCACGGGCTCTTCCGGCTTCTGCTCCACCGTCACGCGGATCTCGCCGGTGCGGTGGTTGTCCACCCGCGTCACCTGCACCCGCAGTCCCTGGCAGGTGAAGTGGTCGCCTACCTCCGGTACACGGTCGCATTGCTCCATGACCCAGCCGCTGACGGAGGTCATGTCCGTCTCGCCGGTCAGGTGGAAGAATTCGGCAAAGTCATCGAAGTCCATAGAGGCGTCTACCAGATAGGTGTCCTCGCCGATCTTGCGGATGAAGACCTCCTCCTCGTCATGCTCGTCCCAGATCTCGCCCACCAGCTCCTCCAGAATGTCCTCCATGGTGACGATGCCGCAGGTGCCGCCGTATTCGTCCACCACCACGGCCACCTGCGTTTTGGCCGATTGCAGCTTTTTCAGCAGCAGGCTGATGGGCTCGTTTTCCAGCACGAACAGGGCGGGGGAGAGAATCTCCTCCAGCGGCTTGTCTGTTACGCCGCAGCCCACATAGAAGTCCTTCTGGTGAATGGTGCCGATGATGTGGTCGATGTCCTCCCGGTAGATCAGCAGCCGGGAGTACTTGGTCTGGGTGAACAGGTCGGCCACCTCCTCCTTGGAGGCGGTGACGGGCAGCGCCGCCAGATCCACACGGTGGATGAGGATGTCCTGTGCCTCCTGCTCGGAAAAGCCGATGGCGTTCTTCAGCAGGTCGCCCTCGTCCTTGTCGATGCTGCCGTCCTGCTGTACCTCGTTCACCAGCATCAGCAGCTCCTCCGGGGACATTTTGCTGTCCGCGTCCAGATGGAACACCTTTGCCAGCAGCTTCTTCCACAGGGAGAACAGGGCGTTCAGCGGCATCAGCAGCCAGATCAGGCACCGCAGGAACGGCGCCGCGGTCATGGCCCATTCCTCTGCGCAGTCCTTGGCGATGCTCTTGGGCGATATCTCGCCGAAGATCAGCACCACCACCGTCACCACCACGGTGGACAGCGTGGCGCCCATGTCGCCGAAGCTCCTGACGAACAGCACCGTGCCCAGAGAGGCCATGGCGATGTTCACAATATTGTTGCCGATGAGAATGGTGGACAGCAGCTTGTCGTAGCGCTCCAGCAGCTTGCAGGCCAGCGCCGCGCGGCTGTTGCCCTTCTCCGCCCGCGTTTTCAGCCGCGTGATGTTGGCGGAGGAAAATGCCGTCTCCGTAGCGGAGAAATAGGCGGACAGCAGCAGGCAGACCGCCATGATAATGATATATGTAGTCGTTGACACGATCAGATACTCCTTATTCTGTCATCTTTTGGTGTATTTCCCGGTGCGAACGGGACGCCTAAAGGCGCAAAAAAGCACGTCTGCCCCGGCGCGTGCCGTGCAGATATGCTGGCATCAGATGGCAGGTAAGGTCAGTACAGGGATGATCGCCGCCGTCGGTATCCATAAGGTCGTATGCCCTCCTTCAAAGTAAATCTTACTCATTATACATAAGAAGGCGGTATCTGTCAAGTGCGGCGGAAAAGTGAGGAAAAGGTGGCGGGAAAGTGGATGTAAGGTTGCAATGTGTGGCAAAATGGTGCTGTTGACAAACGCCTATTTTGAAAAAAGGCTTTGATTTTCCTGCCCGGTCTTTGTCGATTTTATGGCAGAAACGGCTTTTTCCTGAACTTTTTTCAAGACGTTTTTTTAGAAAACCACTTTGTCAGCAGCCCCAAAATGTGGTATATTTGCAACGTAATAGTATTAATGTATTTGATCGTTGAATTTGATTTGAACTCGGACTTGGTGTCTGTTCCGAAAAGAGTGGCTGAAAACATCGATGTGGTTCGTCATAGTTTCCTGCGTTGGGTTTATTCTCCACAAAACAAAAAGAAGTTCGTTAAAAAGGTGGAGGGCTCTGACGGGCAAAGTTTTGAGTGCATTTGCTATAATAGCAAAGAATTTATTGATTGGTTGAACAAAAAGGTCCTGCAAGCCGGAGAAAATAAGGCGACTCTTGTGGAAAAAAACATCGACAGACAATCCTGCCGCAACTATCCATCCATTTTCTTCTGAATCCAAATCGCAGTCACAGACTAGCATTTTCTGTTCTGACTAACGAAAGCGAGGAGAGAAAGGTTGTGGTTCGGCCAATTTGACCGTATCATAACCTTTCGCCTACACCACCGGCACGTTGGGCGCGGCACTGGATACCATCTCCTATGGCTACGGCGACAGTTCGTGGAAGGATATGCTGACCAGCTATGATGGACAGCTGCTGGCATCGGACGAGATCGGCAATCTTGCCGATGACGGCACTAGGTTCCATGTACTCTGCGGCGAAGAGTTTTTTCAAGAGGTTATTTGGATGATTAAAGAATCTTTTTTGCTGTTTATTTCAGCCATAGTCTGGAACAGTTTGCTGCTTCGTTGTGGTATTGAAGACGCGTTCTTGTTCAAAAAAACCCATCGAGAAGAGAAAAGTTATTATGCGCTTCTTAGTCGTAGCCCGCGTTTCCGTATATTACTTCCTTATCATGAGATGATACCTTGCTATGCACCGCGGCATATGCGGTTTTTCCAAATTGCGCGGAAGGTCAATTTAACAGTTTTAGCCGTTGCGGGAATCATTTGTATTCTGAGTTGGAACAATCGCGCCTTAGAAGTCTTTGGATATGTTTTTATGGGATGCTACTTTTTCATCTATATTATTCCGTTTTCTATTTACACCATATATATGAAGAACCCACCTGGAAAGCCGAAGGGATTTGATTTTAGCAAGTCGCATAATCCCTGAGTGATTTTACCACTCATAGTACCATCGCTTGGCAAGGGCAAACACGCCTGACAGCGTGTCTTTCCGGCGCTTTTTGCCCTTTTCGCCTTGCTGGGCGTCAGCCCAGCGGCATCTCAAAAAGCAAAAATCACTCGAAAATCCATCGCTGGCAGGTGCGGAGCAGTTTTGCCGGAGCAGAAATGTGTCCAGACAAGAAAAGACCCGCAGAGAATACTTGCCGTATTGTCAAGGGGCTTGACGCAGTATGGGCGCATTTCTGCCCGTCAAAACCGTGTCTGCCCTTGTCAAGCGATGGTAGCGTAAGCACAAACCGGCTGCCGCTGCATCCCGGATTTTTGTGCATAAGCGAAAAGTGCGGCTGTCCCCTTGACGGGAACGAAAAAAAGGCATACAATCAGTGCATATCTTAGCAGGAGGTGTGCTGCCATGACCCGTCGCGCTGCGTGTTCCGACCGTGCCGTGGTGAAGTGCGCCCATTCTGCCTCCACCAGCGCTATTTTTGACTTTGCGTGCAGCGTGCTGTTTGGCATGCTGCACTTTTTCGGCTTTTTTGCCTTTACCGGTAAGGAGATGCCTCTGGAAGTCTGTCATTGACGCGCGGTGAAAACCGATATATTTGCGTGTACAACGGCCTTCCATGCAGGAAGGCCGATTTTTTATGTTTGGAAAGGTTTTACGACGATGAGCGAGCTGGACAAGATCAGGGAAAATATCAACAGCATTGACGAGCAGATGGCGCAGCTGTTTCAGGAGCGTATGGAGATGAGCAGGCAGGTGGCGGCCTTCAAGAAGGACAGAGGGCTGTCCATCCGGGACGCCGAGCGGGAGCGGGAGCTGATCGACCGCGACCGCCGGTTCATCAAGGATCCGGCGGTGGACGGGTACTATGTGCAGTTCCTGCGGAGCGTTCTCGACCTGTCCTGCGCCTACCAGAGCCGGCTGCTCAACGGCATGAAGGTGGCGTACAGCGGGGTGGAGGGCGCCTACGGCTACATCGCGGCGCGGCGCATGTTCCCGGAGGCGCAGCTGATCGCCTACCCTGATTTCGCCGCCGCCCACAAAGCCGTGGAGCAGGGCGAGGCGGACAGCGCCGTGCTGCCGCTGGAAAACAGCTATGCCGGCGAGGTGGGCGCGGTGATGGATCTGCTGTTCTCCGGCGAGCTGTACATCAACCAGGTGATGGATCTGGAGATCGACCACAGCCTGCTGGGTGTGGAGGGCGCCGCCGTTGACACGGTGAAGACCGTGGTCAGCCACCCCCAGGCGCTGCACCAGTGCGACGACTACATCAAGCGCCACGGCTACGCCACGGAGACGTACTCCAACACGGCATTGGCGGCGGCGCATGTGCGCGACGTCAACGACCCCGCGCTGGCCGCCATCGCGTCGGAGGCGGCGGCGGAGGTATTCGGCCTGCGGGTGCTGGAGCGGGGCATCAACACGGTGCGGACGAATACCACCCGCTTTGCCGCCCTGTCCCGCACACGCAGCCAGCCGGAGACGACGAAAAAGCGGGAGGACGAGAACTTCGTGCTGGTGTTCACCGTGCAGAACGACGCCGGTTCGCTGGCGCAGACGCTGAACATCATCGGCGCCCACGGCTACAACATGCGCACCCTGCGCAGCCGCCCCATGAAGGGGCTTTCGTGGAAGTATTACTTCTACGTAGAGGCCGAGGGCTGCGTCAACAACACCAACGGCCGGGAGATGCTGCAGGAGCTGTCCGCCACCTGCGCCAAGCTCCGGCTGGTTGGCTCCTACTACGCCAATACCATCTGAGGGAGAGCAGACCATGGTCATTTCCGTTTCACTGGGAGCGCAGAGCTACCCCATCCTGCTGGAGCCTGGCGCGCTGACCCGCGCCGGGGAGCACCTGTCCCTTGACCGCCGCGTGCTGGTGGTGACGGACAGCGGCGTGCCGCAGGAATACGCACAGGCCATAGCGAGCCGGTGCCGCCAGTCCCGCATCTGCACCCTGCCAGCAGGGGAGGGCAGCAAGAGCATGGACAGCTATCACCTGCTTCTGCGGGAGATGCTGCGCCTACACATGGATCGCGGCGACTGCGTGGCCGCCGTGGGCGGCGGCATGGTGGGCGATCTGGCGGGCTTTGCCGCCGCCACCTACATGCGCGGCGTTGATTTTTACAACATCCCCACCACGCTGCTGGCGCAGGTGGATTCCTCCGTGGGCGGCAAGACCGCCATCGACCTGGACGGCGTGAAGAACGCGGTGGGCGCGTTCCACCAGCCCCGCGCCGTGCTCATCGACACGGACGTCCTCCGGACGCTTTCCCCGCGGCAGACAGCCGAGGGACTGGCCGAGAGCGTGAAAATGGCCATGACCTGCGACGCATCGCTCCTGAGCCTGATCGAGACGGCTTCCGACCTGACCGCCGCCCTGCCGGAGATCATCGCCCGCTCTCTGCGCATCAAGGCGCAGGTGGTGGAGCAGGATCCCACCGAGCGGGGGCTGCGCCGGGTGCTGAACTTCGGACACACCCTCGGCCACGCCATCGAGAGCTGCGCCGGGGGAGAGCTGCTCCACGGCGAGTGCGTGGCGCTGGGCATGGTGCCCATGTGCGCGCCGCCGCTGCGCCCCCGGCTGACCGCCATATTGCAGAGGTGCGGCCTGCCCACGGAGTGCGGCTGCACCGCCGGACAGCTGCTGCCCTATCTGCTGCACGACAAAAAAGCGGCCTCCGGCTCCGTTACCGCCGTGCTGGTGGACGAGCCGGGCACCTTCCGCATGGAAACAATGATGCCGGAGGAGATACTCCGCCGCTGGGAGGAGAGGAACGCATGAAAAACACCTTTGGACAAGCGGTCACGCTGACGCTGTTCGGCGAGAGCCACGGCGCTGCCGTGGGCGCGGTGCTGGACGGTCTGGCACCCGGTCTGCCGGTGGACGGGGATTTCCTCCGCCGCCAGCTGTCCCGCCGCCGTCCCACCACGGCACTGGATACCGCCCGGCAGGAGCCGGACAACTATCAGATACTCAGCGGCGTCTTTCAGGGGCGCACCACCGGCACGCCGCTGACCATCGTCATCCCCAACGAGAACACCCGCAGCGGGGATTATGCCTACGGTCTTGCCCGCCCCTCCCACGCGGACTACGCCGCCTATTGCAAATACCACGGCTATGAGGACTGGCGGGGCGGCGGACACTTCTCCGGCCGCGTCACCGCGCCGCTGGTGGCGGCGGGCGCCATCCTGCTGTCCGCCCTTGCCGGTGTGGGCGTCACCGTGGGCACACACATCCTCCGCTGCGGCGGCGCGTGGGATCGCCCCTTTGCCGACCGTGCGGCGGCGGACGTGGCCGCCCTGCAGGGGGCGGATTTCCCCGCCCTGACGGACGAGGCCGCCCAAGCCATCAGCGCCGCCATTCTGGCAGCCAGAGAGCGTCAGGACAGCGTGGGCGGCATCACCCAGACCGCTGTGTGCGGCCTGCCCGCCGGTGTGGGCGAGCCGTGGTTCGACAGCGTGGAGAGCCTGCTGAGCCACGCGGTGTTCTCCATCGGCGGCGTGAAGGGCATCGAATTCGGCGGCGGCTTCTCCGCCGTGTGCGGATACGGCTCCGCTTTCAACGACAGCCTCCGCATGGAGAACGGGCGGGTGGTGACGGAGACCAACCGCAACGGCGGCATCAACGGCGGCATCACCAACGGCATGGACGTGGTGTTCCAGTGCGCCGTGAAGCCCACGCCTTCCATCGGCCAGCCCCAGCAGACCGTGGACTTCCTCCGGGGCGAGGACGCGGAGCTGACCGTCCGCGGCCGCCACGACCCGGCCATTATCCGCCGCATCTGCCCGGTGCTGGACAGCGTCACGGCGCTGGTGCTGTGCGACCTGCTGACCCAGCGCTTCGGCACGGACTATCTGGCGAGGGGGGCGGGGCTGTGATCTGCGGACTGATCGGCTACCCTCTGGGGCACAGCTACTCGCCCCAGATACACCGCGCACTGGCGGACTACGACTACCGCCTTTGGCCGCTGAAGCCGGAGGAGCTGGAAGCGTTTCTTGCCCGGCGAGATTTCGTGGGCATCAACGTGACGATCCCTTATAAGGAGAGGGTCATTCCCTATCTGGATCAGCTGTCCGATACGGCGCGTGCCATCGGCGCGGTGAACACCGTGGTGAACCGGGACGGCAAGCTGTACGGCGACAACACGGATCTTGCCGGTATGCTGGCGCTGATACGCCGCATGGGTCTGGTGCTGTCCGGCAAAAAGGTGCTGATCCTCGGCACCGGCGGCACATCCAAAACGGCGCGGGCGGCGGCATCGCAGCTGGGCGCGGCGGAGGTGTACCGCGTCTCCCGCAGCGGCAGAGACGGCGCTGTTACCTACCGTCAGGCGGCGGAGCTCCACAGGGACGCCGCCTGCATCATCAACACGACGCCCTGCGGCATGTACCCCGATCTGGGCGGCTGCCCGGTGGAGCTGGACGGCTTTCCCTGTCTGGAGGGCGTGGTGGACGTGATCTATAACCCTCTGCGCAGCGAGCTGGTGCTCAGCGCCCGGCAGCGGGGTATCCCTGCGGAGGGCGGGCTGTATATGCTGGCGGCGCAGGCCGCCTATGCCAGCGCCCTGTTCCGGGGCTGTGAAGCCACGGCGGGGGACATTGAGCTGGCCTATCGCACGGTGCTGCGCCAGATGGAGAACATTGTGCTCATCGGCATGCCCTCCTCCGGCAAGACCACCGTGGGGCGGCTGCTGGCACAGCGCACCGGAAAGGAATTCGTGGACACGGACGCGCTGGTGGAGCAGGCCGTGGGCATGACCGTCCCGGACTATTTCGCCGCAAAGGGCGAGAGCGCCTTCCGGGAGCGGGAGAAGGAGGCGGTGGCATCAGCGGCGGCAAGCGGCGGCAAGGTCATCGCCACCGGCGGCGGCGCCATCCTGCGGCCGGAGAACCTGCGGGCGCTGCGGCGCACCGGACGGCTGGTGTTTCTGGATCGCTCGCCGGATAAACTGACCGCCACGGCGGACAGGCCGCTTTCCGCCGACCCGGAAGCGCTGCGCCGCCGGTACGAGGAGCGCTACGACATCTACTGCGCTGCCGCTGACCTGCGGGTGAACGGCGACGGCTCACCGGAGGACACGGCGGAGCGGATCGAAAAGGAGTGGACGATATGAAGCTGCTGGTCATCAACGGCCCCAATCTCAATATGCTGGGCATCCGGGAGCCGGCCATTTACGGCAGCGGCACCTATGCCCAGCTGCTGGACATGATCCGCGCCCACGCAGAAAGGCGCGGCGCGGAGGTGTCCTTCTTCCAGTCCAATCACGAGGGCGCGCTGGTGGACGCCATCCAGCAGGCGTATTTCGACGGCGTGGAGGGCATTATCCTCAACCCGGCGGCCTATACCCACACCAGCGTGGCGCTGCTGGACGCGCTGAAGGCCGTGGCCATCCCCACGGTGGAGGTACACATCTCCGACATCGCCGCACGGGAGGACTTCCGGCAGATCAGCTACGTCCGTCCGGCGTGTATCGCCACTGTGACGGGCCGGGGCTTTGCGGGCTATCTGGACGCCGTGGACATCCTGCTGAAGGGAGCGGCGGAGTCATGACCGTGACCATCTATCCCGGACGGGCGGCGGGCACGGCGGCAGCGCCGCCGTCCAAGAGCTGCGCCCACCGGATGCTCCTGTGCGGCGCACTGGCAGAGGGCGAGAGCGTCATCGAGGGCATCGCCCTCAGTCAGGACATGCTGGCCACCGTGGACTGCATCCGCACCATGGGCGGCGCGTGCCGTCTGGAGGGCGATACGGCCTGCATCACCGGCACCGGCGGTCATATCCGCCCCGGCGGGACATATCCCTGCCGCGAAAGCGGCAGCACCCTGCGGTTCTGCATCCCTCCGGCACTGCTGTCCGGCGGCAGCGCCGTGTTTACCGGCACGCCCAGGCTCATGGAGCGGGGCGTGGGCATCTATGAGACGATTCTGGCGCAGAAGGGCGTATCGGTGTCCCGGACGCGGGACGCCGTCACGTTTTCCGGGCGGCTGACGCCGGGGGACTACACCCTCCGGGGCGATGTGAGCAGCCAGTTCGTCACCGGACTGCTGCTGGCGCTGCCTCTGCTGCCGGGCGGCAGCACCCTGCGCGTCCTGCCGCCGGTGGAGAGCCGCCCCTATATCGACATCACGCTGGACATCATGGCCGCCTTCGGCGTCCGGGTGGAGGAGCGGGAGCCGAACCTGTTCGCCATCCCCGGCGGGCAGCGGTACGAGAGCCGCCGCACGGCGGCGGAGGGCGACTGGTCCAACGCGGCATTCCTGCTGGCGCTGGGAGACGGCGTCACCGTCACCGGCCTGCGCCCGGACAGCTTGCAGGGCGACCGGGTGTGCCGCGACATGCTGCACCGGCTGGAAAGTCCCGGCGCGGTGTTGGACATCTCCGCCTGCCCCGATCTGGGATCCGTACTGTTCGCGGCGGCGGCGCGAGGCTGCGGCGGCGTGTTCACAGGAACCCACCGCCTGCGCATCAAGGAGAGTGACCGCATAGCGGCCATGGCGCAGGAACTGTCGAAATTCGGCGCGCAGATCAGGGAGGAGGAAGATCGGGTGACGGTGCTGCACCGTCCACTTCACCCTCCGCGGGAGGTGCTGGACGGACACAACGACCACCGCATCGTCATGTCTCTGGCGGTGCTGTGCGCCTCGCTGGGCGGCACCATACGCGGCGCGGAGGCCGTGAACAAGAGCTGGCCGGACTTCTTCCCCGCACTGGAAGCGCTGGGGCTGCGCATGGACATCCAGCCCTGAAACCCTCGCACTGAAAGGAACATTCATCCATGAACATGGAATTCAAACGTAAGCTGCCCACCCCGCAGACCGTCAAGGACATGTACCCCGTCACGGAGGCGCTGGCGCGGCAGAAGCGGGAAAACGACCGACAGATCAGCGCCGTCATCACCGGCGCCGACCCCCGCCTGCTGCTGCTCATCGGCCCTTGCTCCGCCGACCGGGAGGACGCCGTGCTGGAGTACGCGGCGCGGCTCCGGACACTGCAGGAGCGGGTGAAGGACACGATCCTCATCGTCTCCCGCATTTACAGCAACAAGCCCCGCACCACCGGCGACGGGTACAAGGGCATGCTGCACCAGCCCGATCCCAACGGTCAGCCGGACATGCTCAAGGGGCTGATCGCCATCCGCAAGATGCACATGAAGGTGCTGGAGCAGACGGGCTTTTCCAGCGCCGACGAGCTGCTGTATCCGGAGAATTACTACTATCTGTCCGATATCCTCTCCTACGCGGCCATCGGCGCCCGTTCGGTGGAGGATCAGCAGCACCGGCTGATCGCCAGCGGTCTGGACGTGCCCGTGGGCATGAAGAATCCCACCAGCGGCGACCTGTCGGTGATGATGAACTCCATCCTGGCCGCCCAGCACCCCCACACGTTCCTGTTCGCCCAGTGGGAGGTACACAGCAAGGGCAACCCGCTGGCGCACGCCATCCTCCGCGGCTCGGTGAACAAATACGGGCGCTCCCTGCCCAACTATCACTACGAGGATCTCAGCCAGCTCTATGAGCTGTACGCCAAAAGCGGACTGGCCAATCCCGCCGTTATCATCGACACCAACCACTCCAACTCCGGCAAGCAGTGGGATCAGCAGGCGCGCATCGCCAAGGAGGTGCTCCACAGCGCCCGCCACAACGGGGATATCGGCCGCATGGTCAAGGGACTGATGATCGAGTCGTACCTGCTGGACGGCTGCCAGAAGCCCGACGGCGGCGTGTACGGCCTGTCCATCACCGACCCCTGCATCGGCTGGGAGAAAACCGAGCAGCTGGTGCTGGAGCTGGCGGAGCTGCGGGGCTGACCCGGCGCAGCGCAGGCGAATGCGGGAAAAGCAAAACCGCTCCGGGCTATGCCCGGAGCGTTTTTGCTATGAGAATGCGGCCGATGGGTGGGATTGGATGGTGAGGTTGATTCTCGTTATTGCTATTTCCGCAAAGGATGGTATAATTGAACAAACGGTGGCGAAACGGCGAATATTGTGAGAATACTGTTGAAAAAAATGGTATAGGGAAACCGCGGCGGCATTTGAGGAGACGAAGAAGATGGAAGAGTTAAGCCAACAGACAGCAATGAACAGCGCGGAACGGGCGCTACTTGCTTTGCTGAAAAAATCGCTTTTCGGCGTAGGGCTTGAAAGGGAGCTGTCGGAAGAGGAGCAGCTGGAGGCGCTGGAGGAGAGCAGGAAGCAAGCGGTTTTTTGCCTGGCCGCGCAGAGCGCTTCTCTGACGGGTGATGGGGCTGATCGGGTAAGAGACCAGTCGCTTTCCGCTATTCGGCAGAATGTGGAGATATTGCTCCAGCATCAATATCTCCATGAGCTGATGACAAAGGCAGGCATTCCTTATGTGGTGCTGAAGGGTGCAGCGTCGGCATACTACTATCCGCAGCCCCAGCAGCGCATGATGGGGGATGTGGATTTTCTTGTGGCGCAGGAGGATGTGGAGCGGGCGTCAAGGCTTCTTATAGAGGAAGGCTTCACACCGTGGGACGAGGCACATATCTGCCATATTGTGTTCAGAAAAGAAAAGATGCATTTTGAGATGCATTTTGAACCTGCCGGGGTTCCGGATGGTGAGGAGGGGAGGTTTGTTCGCGGGCATTGCACGGATATGATTGCCACCGCTGCGACGGTGCAGAACGGATTTGTGACCTTTCGGAATCCGGAGCCATTTTACCATGGCCTGATAATGCTTCTACACATGCAGCATCATCTGCTGGCGGAGGGGATCGGCCTGCGGCATCTGTGCGACTGGGCGGTGTTTGTTGACCGCTTTTCAGACACAGAGTTCAGAGCAATGTTTGAGAACAAACTGAAAGAGATAGGACTTTGGGGTTTTGCGGTGGCAATTTCTTTGTCAGCGCACCTTGGCATTGGACTGCCTTACCGTGCGTTTATGGGAAGGGAATTTGAGCTGGCGCAAAGTCTCTTGCTGGATATTCTGGCAGGTGGAAATTTTGGCAAGAAAGACCGGGGGCGTGTACAGGAAGGGATGTTTATTTCCAATCGCGGCAAAGATGGCGTCAGGCACGGCCGGATCGTGCAGATGATCCTCACGGTAAACCAGATCGTGTATACCCGTTGGCCGATCTGCAAGAAGTGCAGGATACTCCTGCCGTTCGGGTGGCTTTACTGGGGAACGGTGCGGGCGTGCCGCGTGGCGCTTGGCAAGCGGAAGCCTATGCATCTGGCGAAGGCCTTCCGGGAGTCCCAGCCGCGCAAGGAGTTGTATAAGCGGCTCCGGTTGTTTGAGAAAGAGGAAACGTAAAAGCCACGGAGGGGAAATCGCTATGTACCATACCCACATAAGTGCCCGGCGGCGGCTGCTGGATCTGCAATTGAAAGAAGTGTGGCGCTATCGGGATCTGATCCTGCTGTTTACCAGGCGCACATTTTCCGTCAGCTATAAGCAGACGATACTGGGCCCGCTGTGGCTGTTTATCAACCCGCTGCTTACCGCGCTGATCTACGTGGTGCTGTTCGGGCGGATCGCAGAGCTATCCACCGATGGGGCGCCGCAGCTGCTTTTTTACCTTGCGGGGACGGCGCTGTGGAGCTTTTTCTCCGCCTGCGTTAGCAGGAGCGCGGCTACCTTTACGGCCAATGCGCCGCTTTTTGAGAAGGTATACTTTCCGCGTCTTGTGGTACCGATCTCCAACATGCTCTGCGCGGCGATCCAGTTCGGCATCCAGTTCCTGCTGGTATGCACGGCGGCGGCGTACTATACCATGCAGGGAGCCATCATCCCGCACTTCGCGCTGTGGCCGCTGCTGCCGCTGCTGCTGGCGGTGACGGGTGTTCTGGGTATGGGCGTGGGCGTGCTTATCTCGGCGCTTACAACGAAATACAGAGATCTCTCCGTGCTGGTGGGCTTTGGCTTGCAGCTGTGGATGTACGCGACGCCGGTGGTATATCCTGCCAGCGCCCTGCCGGACGGCCTGTCATCTATCCTGCGGTGGAACCCTGCGGCGGCACCCATGGAGCTGTTTCGGCATATCGTGCTGGGCACGGGGACGGCGAAATGGGGACAGATGCTGCTGTGTACCGTGTTTGCCGCGGTGCTGGCCATACTGTCAGCTGCGGTGTTCAACCGGGTGGAGCGCAGCTTCATCGATACGGTCTGAGGGAGGTACGTTATGGAACGGCAACTGGCGATTCGTATTTCTGGGGTGAAAAAGCGGTACCGTCTGGGCACCATCGGCGGCCACACATTACAGGGAGAGCTGCAAAGCCGCTGGGCAAGGCTGCGGGGCAGGGAGGATCCCAACACCCGTGTGGGCACGGATGACCGCTTTACGGGGCAGAGCTTCTGGGCGCTGGACGGCATCGACCTGTGTATCGCGCAGGGAGAGCGCGTGGGCATCATCGGCGCCAACGGCGCGGGAAAGTCCACACTGTTGAAGCTGCTCAGCCGCATCACCGCACCCACAGAGGGCGAGATCGATATATATGGCCGCATCAGCTCCATGCTGGAGGTGGGAACGGGCTTTCACAGGGAGTTGACCGGGCGGGAGAACATCTACATGAACGGCGCGATCCTCGGCATGAGCCGCAGGGAGATCGATGCCAAGATGGACGACATCATCGCCTTTTCCGAGATCGGAGAGTTCATAGACACTCCGGCGAAGCGTTACTCATCCGGTATGTACGTCAAGCTGGCCTTTGCGGTGGCCGCTCATTTGGACAGCGAGATACTGGTGATGGACGAGGTGCTGGCTGTAGGCGACATGGCGTTTCAACAGAAATGCCTCAGCAAGATGCGGCAGGCGGCCGACGAGGAGGACAGGACGGTTCTGTACGTCAGCCACAACATGAGCACCATACGCCAGCTGTGCTCCCGCTGCATCGTGCTGGATCACGGGCGGATCATCTTTGACGGGGAGCCGGATCGCGCCATCGGTGTGTATATGGATCGGTGCCTGGGCGACGATCGGGTGGAGATCGATCTGCGGGGGCAATCCACGCGGCGCGCCGAGCAGGGCGCCGGGCTGTGTCTGGAGCGCCTGCGCCTGACGGACAAGGCCGAGCCAGTCTACGAGACGGGAGAACCGCTGCGGCTGGAGGTGACATTCCGCGCGGCGGAGCCGCTGGAGCGAGTGCGCCTGCGTCTGACGCTCCGCACGGAGGACGACATGGGGCTGGGCACGGCGTGGTCGGCAGCCCGGCCTGTGCAGGCGGGCGAACAGACGGCGCGTTACACCCTCTCGACACAGGGATTGGTGAAGGGTCGGCTTTACGGCAGCATAGGCTTCTATCAGGACATGCCGGGAGGTGAAAGGCGCTGCCTGGATCACGTGACCCGTGCGTTCCGCGTGGAGTGGGGGGCGAACACCCTGTGGGACACCCGCGCGTATGGCTGTATGGCTCTGCCGGAGCTGGAATATGAGCAGATAAGAAACACCTGAGCGCAAGCGCAGGTGTTTCTTTATATATAATGGTGCGAAAAGCGGTATTTTGACAAATTTTTGTGCGCTCTACACTTGAAATATGGTGACAAATCATCTATAATATGTGATAACCGATGTAATTCTTGGCAGTGCGCGATGAAAACGAGCGAAAAATCGGCATAAACAACATTTGTGTTGTGAAAACCTGTAAAAACGGACTGCAAAATAAAGGGGGAGGAGGGAGATGCAGTTGTGAGCTACATCGGTGAAAAGACAATGGCACGGGAGATGTTATGATCCGCGGTGGGAGGCGACCCCGCACCGAATCAGGGGCACCGCAATAAAAGAAGAAAGGAAACAATGAGTATGAGACAAAGAATCGGTCGCAGACTGATCAGTATAATGCTGTCGGTTCTGATGCTGGTCTCTGCTGCCCACAGCGGTATTCGCAGAGGAATCGCAGAATCAGACCACCGCTGGCGTTACTGAGCAAGTCGGCGAAGAGACCGGCAATACTGTCAAAAATTCGACTGAGAATGAAGACAGTACTGGCGGGGAAGAAACTAAGGGCGAGAGCAGTACGCCTTATGTCGCTAAGGTAGGCGACAATGAGTATGCTACGCTTGAAGCGGCTATCGCTGCGGCGGAAGATAAAGGCACTATCATTCTGAATGCCGAGTCCTATGACGGCGCAGAATTGAGTAGTCTTTCCAACACAAACAAGGCGGTCACCATCAAGGCTGCTGAGGGTGTGACGCCGACTTTCGATATGCCGAAAGAGGATGGAAAGTATGTTGCTATTCACAATGCGACTGTTACGTTTGAGGGGATAACCTTCGAGTATGGTAATGCTAACTATGTCGGTTTGGCTCATGCTGCTGATTTGACGTACAACAGCTGCACCATCGAGGGTAAGGTTTTCCTGTATGCCAAGAGCGAAACGTTTAATGATTGCACCTTTAAGCAGACGACTAAAGACTACAACGTCTGGACGTATGGTGCAAAGAATGTTAAGTTCAATAGCTGCACCTTCAATTGCGTGGGTAAGTCTGTGTTGGTGTACAACGAAGGTACGAACACCAAGACTGACCTGACGGTGAAGGACACCAAGTTCATTGCCAGTGCTCCTGTCGAGGGCAAGGCAGCTATCGAGATCGACACCAGCCTCATGAAGGATGGCACTACGATCAAGGTAACTAATACTACGGCTGATGGTTTTGCTGGGGGTTCCAACAGCAAGAGTACCCTGTGGAACGACAAGAAGCAGACAGAGGAAACCAATAAGAACACCACTGTGACCGTGAATGGCGAAGAGGTGTTTGCTCCGAAGATCGCTGAGGTCGGCGGCGTGGTGTATCCCTCTCTGGAAGCTGCGTTTGCGAAACTGAACGCGGAGAACCACACTCTGAAGCTGCTGAACGAGAGTGCGTGGGCTGAGAGTACTCCCGTGTACTGGAAGGCTGGCGATAGCGAGTACACAGCTGCGGCTACGCTGGCTGCGGCGCTGACTGCGGCGTATATGGCCAACGGGGACAACATCACCATCGTGTGCCGTCCCGGTGCGGATGTGGGTGCCATGACCCACGGCCACGTGGCGGACAACATCACCATTTACGGCAACAAGGCATACCTCTCCGGCGGCGAGTGCGACCTGGAGGTCGATACCTACATGTTCAGCCGCGATACCGGCAAGCAGGTCGAGGCTGGTGGTGTGTATCTCGATAAGAATATCACCATCAACGCCTATGAGCTGGACAATCTGGGCGTATGGGGTGAGAGGCACACCACCTATGAGGTGAATGTGAACCTGACTGGCTGCGATGGCAAGGAGATCGCGGGCAAGGAAAACGTCCAGCGCGTGTACATCAACGGCACCACTGGAGTGAATAATATCACGCTGACCGGCTGTAATTTCCTGACGGCGGCTACCGCTGTTTACTCCGACGCGAACGGCGCGATCGTTGTCGATGGCTGCTCCTTCACGGGCACAGCGATTCCCGTGAACATCAACCACAAGGCCGGCGGCGATGTGACCGTGGAGGTCAAGAAGAGCACGTTCACCAAATGCGGTGATAAGGGCGAATGGAAGAACTTTGCGGCTCCTATTCGCTTCGTCAACAGCGGCAGCGGCACCATGAAGACCACCGTTGACAGCTGTACCTTTGAAGGCACGGTCGGCAAGAACGGCGATATCCTCATCGGCGATGGTCGTGCGGGTAAGGTGTCCAACGACCTGAGCCTGACGGTGAAGAATACCCATGGCTGGGTGCAGGCGCAGAAGCCCGGCCGTTATGACGGCAACAAGGTGGACACCAAGAAGCGTGTTGCGACCGAGGTCGACAAGGACGTGGGATTGACCACCTCCGTCAAGAGCGCGTTTATCAAGGATACGACCGGCACAAGGAACGATCCCTATACGCTGGAGCAGCTCAGTGAGATGACCCGTGCGGAGTACATCGCTGCGCAGAAGCGTCTGGGCGACATCATGTACGTTACCGTGGGTAACTATGAGTACGATACCAACGGTGTGCTGGGCAACGGCGTGCGAAATGACACACTGGGGCAGAAGCCCGATCACTCCAGGCTGAACTCTTATGCCGAGAACGGCTATCTGGGTGAGGGCAACGACGACGCCAACGGCAAGAACATTGTGTTCGTCAACGGCTCCATCACCAGTAATGTGTATGGCTACACCGACATCGACAGGATCGGCACGTCCCTGTTGCTGGCGGTACCCGCCTATACCAACGTCACCTTTGAGGGGATAACCTTCAACAACGTGATGAGCTTTGACTATCAGCTGTATACTTCTCCCTGGAGTCAGCTGGGCGAATTGAAGTTTAAGAATTGCGTTTTCGAAGGTATCATCGTGGGTGCTATCGCGGCGCAGGAGCTGACGTTTGACGGATGCCGCTTCGAGGATTATGAGAACTTGAAGTCTGAGAATAGCTCCAACCCCACTTGGATCCGCCCGGCCTACGGCAACTGGACTAAGGGCGACAACGAGGGACAGGGCACGGGCTTCCGCTCTCTGACTAAGATCACCTTCACTAACAACACGGTCACCAGCACCCGCCCCGTGAAGTTTGAGCGCATTGCCCAGTGGGAGATGGCTACCACCGTCACCGCCACCGGCAATACGTTCACCATCAATAAGGTGCAAGGCGATACCGACACCAAGAACGTGGGTATGTACTTCGGTGCCAACGCCAAGTTCGACCTGGTCGTGGGTAACAACACGGCGAAGGGCAAGACGGCTGGCCTGTACACCGCGGTGTATAGTGCGCCCAACGGCAAGAGCTACGCGGGTCTGCCCGCCGGTTCTACCGTGAAGGATGCCAGCGGCAACAACATCGAAAAAGGTGTCCCCGCGCTCGAGTGGAAGAGCACCAAGCCGCTGACGCTGAAGACCACTGAGGAAGTGGCGCAGCTGACCACTACCAAGGGTGTGGTGAAGTTCGCCACCCTGGAGGAGGCCATCAACGCCGCCACCAATGGTGACACCGTGACGCTGCTGAAGGATGTGACCGAGGATGTGACCATCAGCAAGGGCATTACCCTCGATCTGGGCGGCAAGACCCTGACCAACACCAATGCCGGCAAGGCAACCATTTCTGTGGCCGACGGTGTTACCGCTACCGTGAAGAACGGTTCCGTGGTTGGCGGCACCAGCTATTACAACATTGAGGTCACGAAGGGCAGCAAAGCCAACCTGACGCTGGAGAATGTCACCGCCACGGCGGGCAACACCGGTTCCGCCATGATCGACAACTTTGGCACCCTGACTATCAACAGCGGCAGCTACACCGGCGGTCTGGATACCATTAAGAACGAGCCGGGCGCGAAGCTGACCATCAGCGGCGGCGAGTTTACGCTGACGAAGGGTACCTCCAAGGGCTTCACCGGCGTTGTGTTCAACTACGGCGATCTGACGATCACCGGTGGTACGTTCACGCAGTCGGATAAGAGCGCTCCCTATGGACAGGCGCAGGTTATCCATACCGATAAGAGCGGCAGCAGCGCACCGTCCACGGTGATCACCGGCGGTACGTTCAAGAACCTCTGCACAAAGTCTACTGCCTGGGTGGTTCGCGCAACGAACGCTGCTGCTGGCGCGACCCAGGTTTCCGGCGGCACCTTCAACAAGAAGGTTTCCGATAGCTACCTTGCGAACGGCCATGGCATCTATAATACCGGCAACGGCAAGTATGAGGCCATGACGACCAGAGTCGCTAAGATCGACTATAAGTACTACGAGACACTGGAAGGGGCCGTCAATGCGGCTACCCCTGGCCAGACTGTCACGCTGGTGACGAATGTTACGATCGCGAATCAGTTGGTCATCAACAAGAAGCTGACCCTCAATCTGAATAAGAAGACCCTAACCAGCACTTATTCGATTCCTCAGACCCTCACTTCCGGGGCAGACCGTTACGCACTGGTAAACAACGCAGAGTTGACCATCAAGAACGGTATGTTCGAGGCGGGTCAGGCTCGCGCCATCGGTGCTTACGCAGCGTTGACGCTGAGCAGCGCCACTGTGACGCAGAAGCTGAGCGGCGGTCATGCGTGCGTGGCATTCTGCGCCGATAACACTGCCTATACTATCAGAAGCTCTACGATCAAAGGAGCTTACGCGGTGTGCAGCTTCGCCAACAACGCTACCATCAATATCAGCAAGAGCGAGCTTATTGGTACGGGCAACACCCTGTATCACAACGGCTCTAATTACGGCCTGAAGCTGACGGTTAAGGATACCACCATTACCAGCAGCAGCACAGATAGCTGCGGTGTGTACATTTCCGGTTCCACGGATGCCCAGAGCAATACGGCCAACCAGAACGGAGCAGGAGGCTATCAGGAGGCTACCTTCACCAACTGCACCATCAGCGGCGCCAACGGTGTCGAGGTCAAGTACACCGACCTGACGCTGGACAACTGCACGGTTGAAGCGACTGTAAAGACTCCCAGCTATACGCAGAACAACAACGGTCCTGCGGGCGTGGGCTTTGCTGTGGTGTCCACTGATAACGCCAAGAATGGTGATACTCCCAAGCCCGAGGGCAAGATTACGGTTACCGGCGAAAATGGTCATTACATTGGCCCTGTGGGTCTGGGATCTCTGGAGTCCGTAAAAACTGGTTATCCGAATTTTGCAGATAAGACCATCGATATCTCCGCTGGTACGTTCAGCTGTGCGGTACCTGAGGACTATTGCGCGGATGGCTTCATTCCCACCAAGAACGCAGATGATACCTACGGTGTGAAGGCTGGCAAGTATGTTGCCGAAGTCAAGGGCACCAAATATGAGACGCTGCAGGAGGCGGTTGACGCGGCGAGGAACACTACCGTTAAGATGCTTGCCGATACCAAAGAGAATGTTACCATCACTGCATACAACGTGACCCTTGATCTAAACGGCTTTACTCTGAACGGCGGCACTGAGAAGGGCAAGCCGGCACTGAAAATCGACAACACACGCGTTACTGTTAAGGACAGCAGCGAGAATATGTCCGGTATCATCATGCGTGAGGATACCGCAGAGAATTCCGGCGTTTCCTCCCACTACGTCATTGATATTCAGGGCAAGAACGGATTCCTGCTTTTCCAGAGTGGAAATGTCAAGAACAACAGCGGTAATGAGGCAGGCAAGGGTGCATCTCTGGTGCGCGTCGGTGACGACAAACACAGGGAAGCGAATCCCACCCTGACCATTGCGGGTGGTACGTTCACGCAGGAGAACTTCATCGCCATCAAGGTGGATTTCGGTACGCTCCACCTGAAAGGCGGCACCGTCAGCTCCAAGAATAGCTACGCGGTTGAAAACTGGCGCTCCGCGAACATCAAGGAAAATGCGGTGGTCAACGGCACCGTGTCCTCCTGGGTATACAGCACCGGCGCGGCGTTTAGCAAGCTGGAGATCAGCGGCGGTACTGTCAACGGCGATGTTGCATCTGTGAACTATGACAATGCGGCAGACAAGCAGGCTCGCATATCCATCACCGGCGGCGAAGTCACCGGTACGCTGGGTACCTACACCTATAACAATGGTTTGGTTCCCAACGAGGATACATCCATGGCCACCATCGAGGTCACTGGCGGTGTGTTCAACCGGGATCCCTCCAAGTATGTGACCGAGGATGCTAAGGCCAAGCAGAACAGCGATGGCAAGTACGGTGTGGAGCGTGTGCCTCTGGCTAAGATCGGTGATACTGAGTATCTCACTATGGACAAGGCGTTCCATGCGGTCAAGGATGGCGAAACCATCACCCTGCTGCGCAACTATACCACGAACGGGGCGCAGAACTCCGGCTCCAGGAGCTTTACCATCGATCTGAACGGCCATACTTGGACCTACACCGGCACCGATACGGATTGCGCCGCGTTTGAGATCAACTACTCCAATGTGACGCTGACCGTGAAAAACGGTACTGTGGTCAGCGGCTCGATGGTGGGCCTGATTCCCACCGTTAAGGGCGGCATCAAGTACGACAACGCTGGTCTGGTGTTCGAGAACGTCGAAATGACGGCCAACGGCCACAGCGGTATCGAGACCAACGGCAACAACACCAACGATACCGTCACGCTGAAGAATAGCACGCTGAACGTGCCCAACGGCTTCGGCATCTACTTCCCCAGCAGCGGCACGCTGACCATTGACAACAGCACCATCAACGCCAAGACCATGGGCGTGCAGGTCTGCGCAGGCAGCCTGATCGTCTCCGGTGAGAGTACCAAGATCACAGTCACCGGTGATGCGGTGCCTAAGACCGAGAATGACGGCGCCATTCAGGACGGCGCGGCGATCTCCATCGTGAACCGTATCGGCTACAAGGGGCTGGAGACTGTGAAGATCAATGAGGGTACTTTCGTGGCTAAGGCCGGCAATCAGGCAATCAAGGCTTACGACTGGGCGAACAAGGACGAGAGAGAGTTCACTCAGGGTGAAAAGGTTACGATTGCGGAGGAGAAGGTGCTCTCCAGCAGCGCCAATACGGGCGTTACGCCTATGGCGGGCACAGCGTGGGTTCTCGTGCCCGGTGAAAAGGTGCTGTATGCGATCCGTCAGATTAGCGATTGTGAGGCTGAGATCAACGGCACGTACTATCTGAAGCTGCAGGATGCCATTGATGCAGCCCAGAACGGTGCTACCGTTGTTCTGGTGAACGACGTTGATCTGACCAAGACCGTGGTGGTCAACAAGACCATCACGCTGGACATGAACGGCAAGAAACTGCACAACACCAACGGAATCTGGAACGACGCCAACAGGGATTGGTCTTTGATTTCCGTCCGCAGCGGCGACCTGACCATTACCGGCAACGGTACGCTGGATGCCCTGAAGGACGACTGCTATGCGGTCGATGTCAGAGACAACGGTAAGCTGACCATCGAGAATGGTAAGTTCGTGGGCAACATTTCCGCAGTTTACAACCGCGGCGGCGAAGTTACCATCAAGGACGGCGACTTCTCCATCAAGCAGCTGAACAGCAATAACGTACAGGATGGATACGGTCTGCTTATCAACTGCTATGATGAGAGCTACAAGAACGGCGAGGCTACGATTACCATCACTGGCGGTACGTTCCAGAACTTCGACCCGATGAACAATCAGGCCGAGGGTGTTGGCACCAGCTTCGTGGCGGCCGGTGTCGGCGTAGATCATGTGGACGGCAAGTTCACTGCTAAGTCCGGTATGATCGCGCAGGTCGTGGACGCAGACGGCAAGTCCGTGCAGGCGTTCGAGAAGCTGTCTGATGCTCTGACCGCTGCCAAGGCTGGCCAGACCGTCAAGCTGCTGAATGACGTTGCCAATGAGACGTTCGTGATGGTCAAGGCGGGCGTAACGCTCGATCTGGCGGGAAAGAACATTACTGGCGCAACGATGCTCTATGTTACCGGTACGATCGTGGATACGGCGGCTTCCGATACCAAGGGCGCTGTCAGCGCAGAAGCGTATATGATCGCTTCCAGTGTCGGAAGTGGCTACACTCCCGTCTACAACGGTACTGGCTATCAGTTCTACAAGCTGGGCATGAATATTATGAAGCAGAATGCCAGCGAAGATAGCACTACAGTAGTATTTGCTCCGAAAGCTAAGGGCGAGTGGACTGCCGAGAGGAATGCGTTCCGGAATCTCTTGGCTTCTGGCTACAATGTGAGCAAAGTACAGATCGTGCTTGAGGTTGAGTGGGGCGAAACCAATACTCACGATTCGCAGAGATTTGCCTTTAACGATCAGTATGTGTATAAGTATGCGACTGAGGACGGCTGGGCGTTCAGTGTTACTATGAATGGCTTGAACGCCTTGAGCGGCAAAGTGACAGCGACTGCGAAGATCATTACCTATGGCGCCGATGGCCGGGAAATGACCTGGCTGAGCAGCGATGCAGTACCACTGAAAGGAGAATGATGGATGAAGCACTACGAAAAACCCATGGCACAGCTCGTTGAGCTCTCTATTGAAGAAGATTTGCTTACCACCTTGGATGGAAACACAAGCCTTGTCCCTGACCCCTTTGATCAGTAAAATGGACAAGCGCAAACTGATTCCGGCAGGAGCCCCCTTTTGGGGGCTCCTGCTCTAAGCCAAACGAAAGGGACAGACCTTGATTTGTAACATTGCGAACTTAGGTGTGGAGGTGCCGGAGCTGGGCGACCTGCCACGCCGGTGTAAACCCTATATGGCGGACGTGCCCGTGGACATCGTTCTTGATGTCGCCAAAATACGGCCGGACACATGGGACACGCTCTCCGCCGAGGACAACTACTATCTGAATAGCGGTTTCCTATTCTATTTGCAGCTGCTCCGCCACAACGGGATGATGCTCCATGCCTCCGCCGTGGTGGTGGACGGGTACGCCTACCTGCTCTCCGGCCCTTGCGGTATCGGGAAATCCACCCACACCACCCTGTACAAAAACGCTTTTCCGGAGGCGGTGATCATCAACGACGACAAGCCCGCCCTGCGGTGCTTGGACGGCGTGTGGTACGCCTTTGGCACCCCGTGGTGCGGCAAGGACGGCATCAATGTGAACATGTCCGCGCCGCTGGCGGGCATCTGCTTTCTGCACCGGGGCGACACGCTGCTGCGGCGTCTTACGACGCTGGAGGCTGTGCCACAATTCCTGAAGCAGACGGCCGGGCGAGGCAGAGTTGAGAACGCGCAGCTCCTGATGAGGCATCTGGATCATCTGCTGCGGAACGTCCCGGTGTTTGAATTCTACAACCACGCCGCCCCCGGCGACGAACAGATCACCTACCGAGCCATGCGCGACGCCATGGGCAGAAAGGACAAAGCATTATGAGACGAGATCCACAGTTTATTCTAAGCGATGTGGCGGGCAGCCACATTCTCGTGCCTGTGGGCAAGCTGGCTGCCGACTTCAACGGCGTTGTGTCGCTGAACGACATGGGCGTGGCGCTATGGAACCTGCTGGAGAACGACACCACGCAGGAGGCGCTGCTGGCCGCTGTGCTGGCGGAATACGAGGTCACGGCGGAGCAGGCCGGGGCGGACATTGCGGACTTTTTGGAGCAGCTCCGCGCGGCGGGCTGCCTGGAGGAATGAGCATGAAAAGATGGAAGCTAATGGCGGCGGCGCTGGCGGCGGCGCTGCTTCTGACGCTTTGTGCCGCCTGCGGCAAAAAGACGGAGGAGCAGCCGGACGGGGACGGTAAGCCCGGCTCCACGCAGCAGGACGCGGCCAAGGACGACAGCACAAACGCCGAAAGTAAAACGGCAGACAGTGTGCTGGATGTCAGCGGCGGTGTGGTGGAAAATCCTTTTGCGGAGGACACCTCTGATAAAAGCCAGACGGAAGACGCCAAACAGGGTGAGCCGTCCCACTCCGGCGGCAATTCCGGCAATGCCAGCGCACCCGACGCGTCCCAAAATTTGAAGTGGGAGGAGTTTTACGCTCTTTCCGCAACGCAGAAGGACGCGTATGTGGAGAGCTTCGATGATTACGAAAAGTTTTTCGACTGGATGGTGAAGGCACAGGAGCAGTTCAAGACGGAGCATCCTACCATCGAGATCGGACCGGACGGCAGCATTGATCTGAGCAAGCTGGGATGACGGCGAGAGAAGTACGTTCCGTGACCATGCAGGAGCTGGTGCCCGCCATTATGCAGGCGATGCAGGATGGCGGAAGCGCGGAGCTGACCGTGACAGGGCGATCCATGACGCCGCTTTTGCGTGACCGGGTCAGCAGAGTGCGTCTGGCGGCTGTTTCCCAGCCCAAAAGAGGGGACATGGTGCTGTATCGACGGCAGAACGGCGCGTATGTGCTGCATCGTATCGCCGCCATCGGTGCAGACGGCACGTATATGATGTGCGGCGACGCGCAGACGGTGCTTGAGCCGGGTATCCGGCGCGAGCAATTGCTGGCGGTGGTAACAGACTTTGCCCGCGGTGAGAAGTGGTGCAGCTGTGATCGGCCGGGCTATCGTCTGTGGTGGAGAGCCCGCCTTGCGGATCGGCCTTTGCGCCATCTGTGGGTACGCGTATGCAGACGGCTCGGCGCAGGCACGAGGTGAATAAGAGCATGAAGGCGGCAGGGAGTTGTATAGCTCCCTGCCGCTGCGCATTCGGCAGGTTGGCTTACAATTCTTAAAATAAGGGGTTGAAATGTGATGACAATTCATGTATAATATGCGATGAAAGATGATGATTCTGCGGGAATCGACAAGGGGTAGCAAAAAAGCGGACGTCTCGACAAGAGCCGAACGTTGATAAGGTGCGTGCATGGGGGCATATGGTGCCGTGTTTGGGCTGCTGCGGCGGTCTTGTGGCCACGCAGCGGCGCGATGCTGTTCCCCGGTGCAGGAGATGCTTCCTGTACGGGGTTTTGCTTTTTGTACGGAAAAGCACGGCATGGGACATGTAAACGGTGCGGTGCGATGCAAAACGAGAAGGAGGACACCAGCTTAATGGATCAGGAAAAAGTAAACCGTACGGACGAAATGGAGATCGACCTACGGGAGTTGTTCTACCTTTTCAGGCAAAAGCTGCTTATTATCATCGCGGCGTTTGTGGTTGGAGGCATGCTGGCCGGTGCCGCTACCTACTTCCTTATCAAGCCGACCTATAAGGCATCGTCGCTGCTGTACGTGGTGTCTGCATCTAACGATTCGGTGGTGAACCTGTCGGATCTGCAGATCGGCACGAACCTGACGGCCGACTACGAGGAGCTGCTGCTGAGTCGGCCGGTAATGGAAAGTGTTTTGCGGAATCTGAAGCTAAGGGAAACCACCTCTGTGAAGGAATTGCGGGAAATGCTGAGTATTACTAACAAAAGCGGTACCCGTATTCTTGAAATATCCGCGACAACGGGCGATCCCAAGCTGTCGGCGGATATTGCCAACGAGGTGGCGGAGCTGGCAACCACATGGCTGCCGGCGGTGATGGAGTGCAACGAGCCGCATGTGGCGGAGGAGGCGGTAGCGCCCACCCACCGCGCAGGTCCCAGCTATGTGCGCAACACGGTCATCGGTGCACTGGTGCTGGCGCTGTTGGTTTACGGTGTGTATGTGGTGCGGTATCTCTACGATGACTCCATTCGCACGGAGGAGGACATGGAGAAGTACTTTGGTGTGACCCCGCTGGCGATCATTCCCGAGGAGAACGACAATTCCGACGGCGAGGGGAAACGGGCCTTTCCCAAAAAGGTATGGGCAGGTAAGGAGAAACAGAAATAATGAAATCCTTGATGATCAAAGATAAAAGCATACTGCCCTATGCCAGCAGAGAGGCGATGAACCGGCTGCGGATCAATTTTGATTTCTGCGGAGATCAGTACAAAAAGGTCATGGTCACCAGTAGCACACCGGACGAGGGCAAGAGCTTTGTCAGCTATCAGCTGTGGCGCGTGCTGGCGGAGTCCGGTAAGCATGTGGTGCTGGTGGATGCTGACCTGCGGCGCAGCGTTATGCGCGCCCGTCATCAGCTTAGCGTGGAGGGGGACAGCAAGAAGGCAAATGGTCTGACGCACTATCTGGCCGGCAATGCCTCACTGGATGACGTGCTGTATGAGACGGATCAGGAAAACGGATTTATGGTGCCCACGTTCCGCACGGTGGCCAATCCGACGCTGCTGCTGCAAAATTCCCGCTTCAACGAGATGATGGACAAGCTCGGTGAGAAATTCGACATCGTGCTGATCGATACGCCGCCGCTGAACAGCGTAGCGGACGGCTTGCAGATCGCGGCACACTGTGACGGCGCACTTCTGGTGGTACGCGGAGGCGTGACGCCCCGGCGTATTGTGGCCAGCAGTATAGCGCAGCTGAAGAGCGTCAGCTGCCCGCTGCTGGGTACGGTGCTCAATCGGGTGGAGATGAACAGGAGCCCATACTACTATAAATACAGCAAGTACGGCTATTACCACTATTACTATGCGCCTTCACACAAAAAGACATGAAATGCGGTAGAAAAGCGATCATGTGGATCGCACTGGCGCTGTGCCTGATCTGTGCGGTTCTTCTGGCTTTGGCACTGCACAGCCGGGCGGAGCACGCAAAGCCTGCGAGTAAGGATCCGGAAGGGGCTATCGCCGCGCAGGAGGACGAGGACAGGACGGTGGACGTACCGGTGGACTTTGCCGCATGGCAGGAGAGGAACCCGGACATCTACGCGTGGATCGAATATCCCGGTACCAATGTGGACTATCCCATTGTCCAGAGCGCGAAGGACGACGCCTATTACCTGCGGCGGGATATTGACGGGAAGGAAGCGGTGGCCGGCAGCCTGTACACCGAGCATACCTACAACAGCAAGACCTTTGACGATCCAGTGACGGTGATTTACGGGCACAACATGGCCAACCGCACCATGTTCGGCGGTTTACAGTCCCATATAGAGGCGGCGGATCTGGCCAGCACGGAGGAGTATTTCTACGTCTACCTGCCGGGACGTATCCTGACCTATCGCGTGGTGGGCGGCGCGCCCGGCGATGATGCCCATATCCTCTACTACAACGATTTCTCAGATCCGACCGGCTTCAGCAACTACTTCGGCAATCTGTACGCCCAGAGCGGCGGGCATGTGAACCTGCCGGGGCTGCTCCGGCCGAGCCCGGACGACAGGGTGGTCATTCTGGCTACCTGCATGAACGGCGAGAAGTATCTGCGCTACCTGATTATCGGGGTACTGACGGATGATACCGCCGATTGACATGTCATAACGGACATACCGTGACTCGAGGGCGGTATGGCCTTTATGGTAATATTTTGAAAGGAGGAACTTTTATGAAAAAGTTTCTGGCAATGGTCATGGCGCTGTGCATGGTCTGCATGACGGTCGTCGTGGCCAGTGCAGCGACCCCCCCCACCAGCAGCGTGGAAGGAATCAAGGGGGCGACGGTGAACAAAGATGGCCACCATGTGGCAGAGGCGAATCTGACGGATGAGCAGAAGAGCGCGCTGAAGACGAAGGCCGGCGCAGGCAGCTACGATCAGATCCTGTACGGCGATCTGAGGATGGAGAACGCGGTCGACGCCACGATCCACCTGACAACGACGCCCAGCCGTCTCCGCGACACGAAGGTGTTTTACCTGAAAGACGGTCAGTGGGAGGAAGCGCCCTGCAGCAGAAACGGCAACGATGTGACCGCAAACTTCCCGATGGGCTTTAAGGGCACGTTCAGCATTGTGCAGTATTGCAATGCGCCCAGCAGCGGTGCTTCCACCGGTGCTGAGGTTAAGGCTCCCCAGACCAACGATGTGTCTGTGGAGCTGATGCTGGCGGCGGGGATGCTCCTGTTCGGCACCATTGCGGTGGTTGCCAAGAAGCGTCACGCTGCGTAATCAGAGCAAACGCGCAGGGGAACCGGCGCTGCCGGTTCCCCTGTGTCCTCTGTATACAGAGGGGGGAGAAAAGAGGAAGGAGGGACGAGTATGGAGCGCAGCGGGGTGATCGATTTTCACAGCCACGTTCTGCCGGGCATCGACGATGGCAGCCGGGACGTGGAGATGAGTCTTGCCATGCTGCGTGAAATGCGTGCGCAGGGCGTGGACGTCTGTGTGGCCACGCCGCATTTTTATAGCTGGCACCGCGGGCTTGATTCGTTTATCGAGCGTCGGGCAACCGCGTATCAGCAGCTTTCCCGGCAGCTGGAGGAGGGCATGCCACAGATCCTTTTGGGAGCTGAGGTGGCATTTTTCCTCGAACTGCCGGAGCAGCACGATCTGGACGCCCTGTGCATACAGGGCACGAACGTCCTCCTGCTGGAGATGCCCTTTGCTCAGTGGACAGATGTGGAGCTGGACGCCCTGTCGAGACTGTGTATCGAGCGGGAATACCGGATCATATTGGCACATATGGAGCGGTTCCTGCCGCTGCAGAAGAACCGCGATGTGCTGGAGCGGATCATGCTGCTGCCGGTTCTGGTACAGCTGAACGCCGAGTGCCTGCGGCCTTTCTGGGGACGCAAAAGGTATCTGGATATGTTCCGAACAGGGCGGGCGCATCTGCTGGGCAGCGATTGTCACAATGTGAGTTCGCGGGCGCCTGATCTGGCGGAGGGACGCAGGATCATAGAGAAGCAGCTGGGGAAAGAGGCGCTGGTACATATAGACCAACTGGGCGCGCAGCTTTTGTCCGGTGCAGCCGTAGAGGAGACAGTGCAGTCATGATGCGGAAAAAGAACATCCTTGCTTTGGCTATTGCGCTGCTGGTCTGTGTGGGCGGCATCTATGGGGTGTCCGCGTTGCTCCGTGACGGGCTTGATAACCGTGATGACGGCACCTCCGGCAAATCTGTGGAGGATATGCTTTCCTCCGATATGGCACTCAAACCGATTTCCCTGAATGGAAAGACCTATATTCCCAAGAAAAATGTCAGCAGCTACCTGCTGATGGGTATTGACCACGAGGGAGAGGTCACAGAGCACAGCAGCTACTTCGGCGGGCAGGCGGACACGCTCCTGCTGGTGGTGGTGGACAGAGAGCAGAAAGAGTATTCGCTCCTTCAGATCAACCGCGACACCATGTGCATGGTGGATTTTGTCGGTTCGGACGGAACGCCCATCGGAGAGCGCAAGCAGATGCAGATCGCGCTTGCCCACGCGCTGGGCTCCGGTCTGGAGGACAGCTGCGAGAACACGGTTCGCGCGGTATCAACGCTTCTGTACGGCGTTCCCATCAGCGGCTACGCCGCTCTGAATATGGACGCCATGCCGATCCTCAACGATGCAGTGGGCGGCGTGACCGTCACCATCGAAGACGATTTTTCCGAAAGTGACAGCTCGCTGGTTCTGGGAGAGACGATCACGCTGGACGGGCAGCAGGCCTATAACTATCTGCGCGGGCGCATGTCGGTGGGCGATGGAGAGAATACCAGCCGCATGCGCCGTCAGCGGACGTATATGACGGCGTTTCTGAAAAAGGCGCAGCGCCAGTTGGCGGAGGACAAGGCTCTTGCCACGTCGCTCTACACGGAGCTGGAGCCGTATATGGTCACAGACCTTTCCGGCAAGGATGTATCCACCCTGCTGGAGACGTCCCAGTATTATTCCTATCAGGGGATCACCACGCCGGAGGGTACCATCGGAACGGACGGTACGTTTGTGACCTTCCTGCCGGACGAGGAGGCTCTCCGACAGCTGGTGCTGGATATGTTCTATACGGAAGGATGACATCTGCGCAGACGCAAGAAGTGGATTTTCATACGGCGGAGAATAGATAAAGAGAGGTTTTTCAGAAGTGGAATCTGCTACACTTGATTTTAAAACAATTGAGCAAAAGACTTGTGGAGTTGTTGAGAGGAAAGAACCCAAGAAAGCGGAAGCAAAAAAGGAAAAAGCTGCATATCGTTTTGTCAAACGAATCTTCGATATAACAGTATCCGTGATCGGGCTGGCTGTTTTGGGGGTTCCCATGCTGCTGGTTGCATTGATTATACGTCTCGATTCGCCTGGACCCGCTCTGTTTAAGCAGAAAAGGCTGGGAAAAGACGGCGTTCCCTTTGTCATATATAAATTCAGAACGATGAGGATTGACGCGCCAGACAATGTGGCAACAAATGATTTGCAGGATGCGTTCAGATATGTTACAAGATTTGGCAATTTTCTCAGAAGAACGAGCATTGACGAATTGCCACAGCTGATCAATGTTATTCGCGGAGAGATGTCTATTGTCGGATTTAGACCCGTATGTCTCTCGGAAAAAAAACTGAATGACTATAGGATGGAACGGGGAGTGTTTTCCGTGCGACCGGGGATGACGGGGTTGGCTCAGGTCTCAGGAAGAGATGGGATTGGCACAGAGAAGAAAGTGGACTTCGATGTGGAGTATGTTGAAAAGCAGTCAGTGCGGTTGGATTTGTGGTGTATCTATAAGACGATCGGAACCGTTGTTTCGCAGAAGGGAGTCAAATGAATAGGCGCAATCGAGCCCCACGCGTTTCAGTTGTCATGCCTGCGTACAACGCTGAGCGCTATATAGAGGAAGCAATCCAGTCCGTCCAGGTGCAGACTAAGCCAGACTGGGAATTGGTAGTTGTCGATGATTGTTCAACGGATACGACCCCTGAGCTGCTGCGGGAACTGTCACATCAGGATGACCGAATCGTGCCCGTATTCAATCGCATGAATCGGGGTGCAGCGGGCAGCTGAAATGTAGCGCTGGAGATCTGCGCGGGTGAATACATAGCCTTTTTGGATTCGGATGATCTATGGCGTCCTAGTAAGCTGGATGTACAGCTGCGCCTGGTGCAGGCTACCGGTGCCGACATTGTCTATTCATCTTATGCGATGTTCGATGAACGAGGTAAGCGGCACTATAATGACTTTATCGTAAAAGAATCTACGTCTTTTGACAATATGCTGCGTCGAAATGAGATTGGCTGCCTGACAGCGCTTATGCGCCGTGAACTTGCACAGCAGTATCGATTTTCCGAAGACATCTATCAGGAGGATTACGCGCTTTGGCTTGCGCTGCTGCGTGATGGTTATTCAGTCCATGGACGCCATAAGCCGTACGCAGCGCTACGACCTGCTGCCGGAGATGGGGCATTTGGGAGCTCATACGGATATCAAGGGCGGCACTCGTTTTGTGGCGGTGCGGTTTGGCAATGTGCTGGGCAGCAACGGCTCGGTGGTTCCGCTGTTCAAGCAGCAGATCGTGGAGGGCGGCCCCGTTACCGTGACGCATCCGGATATCATCCGCTATTTTATGACCATTCCGGAGGCGGTGAGCCTTGTGCTGCAGGCGGGCAGCTACGCCAAGGGCGGCGAGATATTCGTCTTGGATATGGGTGAGCCGGTGAAGATCGATACGCTGGCGCGGAACCTGATCCGGCTGTCCGGCTATCGCCCGGACGAGGACATTAAGATCGTGTATACCGGCCTGCGTCCGGGAGAAAAGCTCTACGAGGAGAAGCTGATGGCGGAGGAAGGCCTGCAAAAGACGGCCAACGACCTGATCCATATCGGAAAACCGGTGCCATTCCGCTACGAAACGTTCTTCGAGCAGCTGATGGCGCTCAAGACCGCCGCTGAGGATAACGCAGGGGATATTGAAGCGCGCGTGGCACAGATCGTGACGACGTATAGGCCGGGGAGCAGCACTGCGGCCTGAAAAATGTAGGAGTATGTATACATGTATAAGCATGTCATAAAGCGACTTTTAGATATCGTCCTTTCGATGTCTGGTATTATTGTTTTGGCAATTCCAATGGCATTTTTTGCGTGTATCATCAAAATTGAAGATTGGGGGCCTGCAATTTTTAAACAGAAGAGAGTGGGAATTAACAAAACATTTTTTAGTGTTTACAAATTCCGGAGCATGAAGATGACTACGCCCCACGATGTTCCCACGCACTTGTTGCACGATCCGGATCAGTACATACTCCGGTGTGGGCGATGGATGCGGAAAATGAGTATTGATGAACTGCCGCAGCTGTTTAATATTCTGAAAGGGGACATGAGCATTATTGGCCCGCGTCCAGCACTCTGGAATCAGGATAATCTGATTACTGAGCGAGACAAGTACGGCGCAAACGATGTAAAACCGGGTCTGACCGGTTGGGCGCAGATTAACGGACGCGATGAACTGGAGATCCCGGTCAAGGCGGCGCTGGATGGTAAATATGTGGCTGCATTGGATGCAGGCCATGGCAAAGGCTTTGCTATGGACTGCAAATGCTTTTGGGGAACAGTAAAGGCTGTTTTGCAGCATGATGGTGTTGTCGAGGGCGGCACGGGCGAAATAGAAAAGAAACGCCTGAAAAGTGAGGTCGTTAGAAAATGAAGCGGGTTTTGATCACCGGTGCTAATAGTTATATTGGCTGTTCCTTTGAAAAGTATCTAAGCGAGAACTATCCGGATGATTATATTGTTGATACTGTCGATATGCACGGGGCGATTGGCGAGATAGAAGCTTCGCTGGCTGTGACAGTGTGTTTCACGTTGCTGGGATCGCACATTCGGACAGCGGAAAGATCAGCGAGGAGAAAGTCTGCCTTTATTATGCGGTGAATACCGATCTGACAATCGAAGCAGCAAAGAAAGCAAAGGCTGATGGCGTTGGACAGTTTATTTTTATGAGCAGTGCAATCGTCTATGGTGACAGTGCGCCTATTGGGGAGAGCAAGATCATTACAAGAGACACACCAGTTGCTCCAACAAATTGCTATGGGGACAGCAAGGTTCAGGCGGAGAATGGAATTTGCCCATTAAACGATGAGACTTTTCATGTTGTTATCCTTCGTCCACCCATGATTTACGGAAAGGGCTGTAGAGGCAACTATCCGTTCCTTTCAAAAATTGCGCAGGAAACCCCGGTTTTTCCGTATGTTGAAAATCAAAGATCAATGCTATACATCGAAAATCTTTGCGAGTTCGTGCGGCTGATAATTGACAATTGGGAACAAGGAACCTTTTGGCCGCAAAACAGCGAATACAGTAACACCAGTGAATTGGTGAAGACGATTGCTCAAGCGCATGGGGAAAAAGTATGCCTGATAAAAGGTGCAGAGCTGCCTTTAAGACTTCTTGGGCGTTTCGTACCGATGGTCAACAAGGCGTTCGGAGGCTTGAGCTATGATGTGATGATGAGCGAATACAGGGGTGAAAAATATAATAAATACACGCTAATAGAGTCGGTTATTTTTACGGAGGAAGCATAAGTGAGTCGAGTCCTTCTTTTGGGAAATTCTGATGTTGTAATTTACAATTTTCGTTTAGAAATAGTAGAGCAACTTTTAATTGCTGGTCATGAGGTCTTCATATCTTCGCCTTACGGTAGGCGCATTGATGATTTGATTCGCTTAGGCTGCCGATATGAAAAGACAAAAATATCGCGCCATGGCAAGAACCCTTTTGAAGATATAAGACTGTTACATAGCTATAAGGATTTATTGCGGCGTATAAAGCCGGACATTGTTTTTACATATACAATAAAGCCCAATATATATGGCGGAATTGCCTGTGCACAAATGCGCATTCCATATGTTGCCAATATCACGGGGCTGGGTACAGCCGTAGAGCAAAAAGGAATTCTTCAAGTTATCACGACGACGCTTTATTGCCAAGCCCTGCGTAAAGCGCAAAAGGTTTTTTTTCAGAATCAAGAGAATATGGCCTTTATGGTTGATAGAGGTATCGTAAAGCAGCGCTATGAGCTTTTGCCGGGATCTGGTGTAAATCTAAATCATTATCAGCCGTTGCCATACCCAAGCGGCGAGACGGTAGACTTTGTTTTTGCTGCCCGCGTGATGAAAGAAAAAGGAATTGATCAATACTTAGATGCGGCAAAATACATCCGCAATAAGTATCCGTATACACGTTTCCATATTTGCGGTGCGTATGAACAGGATTATGCATCTGTGGTAGAAACGCTTCAACAAAAAGGGGTCGTTATTTACCATGGGCAGGTTAGGGATATGATACCGATCTATCGTATGGCATCGTGTACCGTACATCCGACCTATTATCCCGAGGGGATGTCCAATGTATTGCTGGAAAGCTGTGCGTCAGCTCGACCGATTATTACCACAGATCGCTCTGGCTGTCGGGAAATTGTGGAAGATGGCGTAAATGGCTTTGTATGCAAGCAACAAGATAGTGAAAATCTAATCAAGCAGATTGAGCGATTTCTTGCACTTCCTTGTGAAAAGCGCAGGGTCATGGGTCTGGCAGGAAGAGAGAAAGTTGAGAAAGAGTTTGATAGGCGGATCGTGGTAAATGCGTATTTGAGAGAATTGAAAAAGTAAAGAATCAAGCAGAGACTGTGTGATGAAGATAAAGCAGAAGAGTCTTCTATCCTCGATCAACGCCGAATGCCTGACCAGCCGCGCAGGGAGAGTTATCTTGGATGGTTCGAGGAGAGCTATATAAGGTATTTCAGCGGCGACACGCAATGCTCGGAGACAGCTGTAGAAATTGAAAAGAGCAGATTTTGCTTTTGCCATTAAGCGGTCGCATGCGCTGAACAAGTATCGCGACCGATTACTGCAGCTGCACGGAAACTGAGGAGAATAGAAAGAAAGCTTTGATTTCCGTCTGGGGTAGGAAGAGCTACCGGTGGGGGTGGATCATTTCCACATTGACTTGGGAACAGCGGCGCAGCAAGGGGTGATTGGGCGAGGAGCGGTCATGGAGCAAACTAAACTGTAATTATGCGAGTAAATAACTTATGCGAATGCTTTCCGTGGAAAAGTGCAACCAAGGAGGAGTAAGCGATTGGATTATAAAAAGATCATTCGTAGCCGGACGGTTCGGGAGAGCATTCTGCGGGCTTTGGCCTTCATTCCTGACGAACTCATGGTTCGCATGCAGTATCGAATTAAGACCGGTCGGGCGCTGCATCTGAAAGCTCCTGTCCGCTTTACGGAAAAATTGCAATGGTACAAGTTATACTACCGGAACCCGGATATGGTTCGTTGTGTGGACAAATACGAGGTACGTGCATATCTTCAGGAGCGAGGATTTCAGGATCTTTTAACCGAGTGCTTTGGTGTATTTGACAGCCCAGATCAGCTGGCAGCATCGCAGCTGCCGGAGCGGTTTGTATTAAAGGACACGTTGGGCGGCGGCGGAAATGCGATTCTCCTGTGTCCTGACAAGAGTCGGGCTGACTGGCATATCATTTACAAAACAGCTGCCAAATGGTGTGCAACCCCGATGGTTCGGGGAGGGGGGCGGGAATGGCCATATTATTCCGGGAAAAAGCACAGAATTTTTGTGGAGGAATATTTGCGGCCAGCGAGCGGCATGCTGATAGACTATAAGTTTTTCTGCTTTGCTGGGGAATGCGCGTTTGTGTATGTCTGCACCGGGCGACGCAATGGCAGCGCGGTGGAAATCCATCTGGTTTCGCCGACGTACCAGAAGCTGCCAGTTACGCGGGTAGGGGATGAGCCATCAGGCCAATTGCCTGAAAAACCAGCGCGCTTTGAAGAAATGGTGAGGTTGGCAGAAGCTATTAGTGCGCCGTTTCCCCATGTTCGGGTGGATATGTACAATGTTGACGGCGTGATTCGGTTTGGCGAGTTGACCTTTTTTAATGCAAGCGGATATATGTGCTATGAGCCAGACAGCTTTGACAGAGAAATAGGATGCCAGTTTCTGCTTCCGCGGCAGAAGGCGAACAGAAAAGACAAAGGGAGTATGTCTTGAAAGCTTTGCTGGCGACACAATTATTATTGTACCATGAATTTGAGAGCCGAGGAGAAATAGTCAGAAGGATCCCGTTTGCGCATGCAGACCTGTATTTGATACAAGGAAGAGCCTGTTTAGGAGAAATTACATTCTTTCCATGGAGCGGCTACATGGAATACGAACCAGGTAGTTTTGATTTTAAGCTGGGGAAACATTTTATTCTGTCAGATAGGAGAGCAAGGCATAGCAGTGACGACATTAAAGGAACAAAAGAGTATAACTAACCTTCCTATGGTTTCCATAATTATACCAGTTTACAATGGAAGCAATTACCTGAAGGTCGCGATTGATTCAGCACTTGCCCAAGATTACCCCAATATTGAAGTGATAGTTATAAATGATGGATCGCAGGATGAGAAAGAAACAGAAAGAATAGCACGTTCTTACGGAGATAAAATTCGGTACTTTGCAAAAGAAAATGGAGGAATATCGACAGCACTGAATCTTGGCATTAGGGAGATGAAAGGGGAATATTTCTCTTGGCTATCGCACGATGACATCTATTCGCCGACGAAGATTAGCGATGCGGTGGATGTGTTAGCGAGACATGGGCGGCTAGGAGAGCGTTGCCTTGCCTACACGAGAGGTGTGTTTATTTCGGCTACAGGGGAAACTCTATTCGGCTGGAAAAAGATTTCCCAGCCTGAACGATTGTACTCTGGCGAAGAAGTATTGAAAATGATGGGAAGGAGAGGATCGCTAAATGGGTGTGGGATTCTCATTCCCAAAGAAGCATTTAAGGAAGTAGGCTTCTTTGATGAAGAATTGCGGTTTTCACAGGATTCGTTGATGTGGTACCGTATATTTTTGAAGGGCTTTTTTTTGATTTCGGATGATCATTGCAATGTGAAGTCCAGAATACATAAAGCGCAGGTGACCAATACTCGGCGAGATCTATATGAGCATGATGCTGAGATTATAGCACGTGACCTCGCGGGTCCTCTGATGAATGCTGACCCTACTGGAAAATTATTGTACCTCTATATAAAACGTCTGACGAGAAACTGCTGCCAGAGTGCGATTTCTTACTTGATGAGCTATGCGGAGGAAGTTCATGCTTTTTCCAGGGCGCAGCGTGCTCGGCTGATAGCGTGGCGGAGTTGGGGAAGAGTCAGATACCGCTGTGTGAAGGCTGCGAAGAGGATTCTGGCGCGGTGAATGCTTTGCTGCATTTGCATAAGAATTGATTCAAAAACAGGTAAAGGGAAAAACAGAATGCTTCCTTACTATTTCTTAGTTTGTGCGCCACTGGCACTGTTTACGCTGTATTCTTATTTTAATAGCAGCTCCCCAAATAAGAATAAAAGAACGCTTGATGTATTTTTCTTGATTTGGCTGCTTCTTTTGGTGTTCCGCGCTGAAAGTGTAGGCTACGATCTTCCAGTGTATAAGGATCAGTTTCTAAGATATTCGCGGTTGGAATGGAAATACATTTTTGCAGGAGTACTCTCGGATCAGTTCGAATTGGGATATGTGCTTATCTCAAAGCTGGTTTCATATTTTACTTCGGATTTCCGTTGGGTTTTGATCGTGTGTGCACTGATTGCCGTGATCCCTATATGGGGCTTATACCGAAAGGAGCGCCATGCCGCATTGCTGATCGTGGCGTTTATCAATATTGCGCCGTTCTCCATGTATTTTTCCGGCTTACGCCAAGCCATGGCTATGGGCTTTTCCTGCGTAGCTTTGCAGTGCTGCAGGGAGAAGAAATGGCTGCGGTTTTTGCTGGTGGTATTTGTGGCGTACTTATTTCATAAGTCGGCACTTATTTTGCTTCTCATGTACCCGGTGTACCGGCTCCACCTGAGAAGAAGGTTGGATGTGCTGTATATCGTCCCTGTTATTGCCGGTGTGTATGTTTTCAACAAACCAATCTTTGAGTTCTTGCTTTTGTTTACGCAGGAGAAGTATGTCAAAAGATATGGCGATGCCGTGCATTCCACCGGAGCGTACTCGGTGCTCTTGCTGCTTATCGCATTACTGATTTTTGCTTTCCTGGTTCCGGATCAAGATGCAATAGATAGCGATACGATAGGATTAAGAAACATTCTGGTACTGTCAACATTACTGCAGACATTTGCCGGAGTACATTCCATTGCAATGAGAATGAACTACTACTATCTCCTGCTTGTGCCGTTGGCAGTGTCACACGTTATTGATAATAGCAGGAGAAACGCTAAGCTTGCAAAAATCGCGATGCTCTGTATGGCCGTATTTTTTGGGGTGTACTTTTTCTATCATGCCTATACAGACGCGGACATACTGGAAGTGTTCCCGTATCAATCGATGTTTGAGGGATAGATTGTCGGTGCATCTGTTCGCTGTTTCCAATTGACCATGCGTGCGGCAGCCCATACACAGCGAGATGGGGATGTCCGCTTGCAGACATGGGCAGACGCGGCGACGTCAGTGCGGGATATACTTATCAACACGGCAGCTATCCTTAAAACCAAAAATGTAGTCCACCCCGTATTATATATATAACACCTCGGGGTGATATATAAATATAAACAAAAGGAGAGAAGAAATGAAGCGTTCCTTCACAAAGCGTATGATATCGCTGTTTATGTGTGTGATGATGCTGCTCAGCGTTTTGCCGGGCACCGTCTTTGCCACAGAAAACATCGATGCGAGTGCGCAGGATACGGAGATGACCGTGTCCGCAGAGGATACCCAAGGCGCGGGGGATGCCTTGGGCAGCGAAAATGAGGAATCTCCCACGGACGAAAGCGAGAAGGCTCAACAGCCTGCTGAGGCTTCCGGTGATGAGCAGCCTGCCGCTCCTTCAGAGGAGCAGGGGGGTGAGACTCTGGAAGAAGAATCCCTGCTCACGGTCGTTACCGACAGTCTTTCCAAAGGCAGCAGCATTGCCGGCACCGACTATCATGTTACATCGGTGAAGCAGTATGCCATCGCACCCGATGTGTCCGAGCGGGTCATCATCACCAACAATACGGCTGGCAACTCCCAGACTGTGGCCAACGTCATGGAGGTTAACCCTTCCAATGGCCGCGCCAAGATTGTGACCGGCTACGGCAACCGCAACCCCAAGGAGCTGGGCTGGACGCTGAAAACCACGACTGCGCAGGCACACCTCTATGAGCAGGAGACCGGCCTGAACGTAGTGGGCGGTGTCAACGCATCCTGGTTCAACATCAACACCGGTGAGCCCTCTGGCTATCTGGTGATGAACGGCGTGGTGCATCACGACAATTCCAGCCGCGCATATGTAGCAGCCTTTGACGATGGCTCTGTCAACGTGTTCAAGGAGGGAACCACTCTGGCACAGGCCGAGGCCAGCCAGAGCGCCAAGCAGGGCAAGGAGGTAAAGATCCTTGAGGCCGTGGACGCGCTGGTCGCCATGGTTTGGGACGGAAAGGTCGTCATTTCCCAGTCCGGTAACGGCGGTTACTATCCCCGTACCTGCGTGGGCGTGAAGGAGGACGGTACGGTCGTTCTGTTCCAGGCCGACGGCACTATGGCACCCCGTTCCGTGGGCTACACCGCGGCGGAGGAGGCCAATATGATGGTGGCGCTGGGCTGCGTGGCCGCTATTCAGCTGGATGAGGGCGGCTCCTCTACCTACATCTCCCAGCGTGAAGGTGAGAGCGACCTGACCATGCGCAACACGCCCGCAGGCGGCGGTGAGCGCGTTATTTCCGGTTCTATTCTTGTTGTGTCCACTGTAGCAGCTTCCGGCGAATTTGATCATGCGGCCATTACGCCGAACGCTGAGTATTATACGCCCAACGCTACTATTGAACTGACCGCCAGCGCCATGGATTACTCCGGCGCACCGGCCGCCGCTCTGCCTGCAGGCGTTGCCTTCACGGTGTCGGATGATTCTATGGGCACTGTATCTGCAACGACGGTCAACGGCAAGACCGCCACCGCCGTCTTCACCTCCTCCGGTAAGACCGGCGATGTGACGGTGAACATGGTCAGCGGCGAAAAGGTCATCGGCTCCGCTGTGATCTATATTCAGAACCCGGACAAGCTGGCCTTTGCATCCACGGAGCTGGGCCTGAACTATAAGGATGTCAGCGATTTGGGCTTCAAGGCGACCTATCAGACGGAGACTGTCCATCTGAAGAATGGCGATATTGATTGGAGCATCTCCGACGAGAGCGCCGGTACATTTGCCAACAACCTGTTTACGGTCACGGACAACGTGAAGTACTCCGGCAGCCCGGTTGTCACCGCCAAGTTCGGTGACTTGACAGCCTCCGTTACCCTGAACATCGGCATGGCTCCGACCATGATCATTGACGGCGGCGACGACGATCCGTGGGATTACTCCACTATCGGTACGACGGTGGAGAGCTTCGGCGGTATGGCACCCAATGCGGTGGCAACCTATCACTATGGTGGCCGCGGCGGTGTGGTCAAGGGTTCTGTAGTGTCCGACACAGATGAAGAGTATGCCGACATCGTCCGCTTCGGACATAAGGCGGTCAAGCTGGAATACGATTGGACAGGCTTGGCTGGCACAGACGGCGCTTGCTTGGGCCTGGGCGATAATCTCTCTGTTGACGGTACGCCCACTGCACTGGGCGTTTGGGTCTATATTCCCGAGGGCGTGCCGGTTCCCTGGCTGCGCGCGCAGATCGCCACCAGCACCAACGGTGGAGCAAGCTGGACCAACGCATATATCAACTTCAGTAACGGAAGCGCAGCAAGTGGCGAGGGTCTGAAAACCGGCTGGCAGTATCTGGAGGCCGATCTGACCCAGTATGCCGGAGCATTGATCCGAGCTAACAGCGGTATGCTGTTCCGCGCCATGGCCACGACTGGCGGTATCGGCTTGTATACCACCGATGGCGTGAAGCTGGACAAGAGCGAGCTGAAGGGATGGATCCTGGTGGATAACCTGTGCGTGGTCTACGGCGCCAACAACCAGGACGTTACCGCCCCCGTAGTAAGCTCCATCCAGCTGGTGAATGACGACGGGACCAAGACCGAGCTGGAGGACGGCATGACGGTAAACTCCGGCGATCTGCGCTTCTTCGTTACCTATGACGATAACGAGAGCACCGACTTCTTCGCCACCGGCGTGGAGTCCGCATATTTCTATTTCGACGGAAGCTATCGCGGCACCTATACCAAGGATATTCTGGGAAGCACCTCCGCGCTGATGCATTTCAGTGAGGGCATGCATTCCATCACCTTCTATCTGAAGGACGGTTACGGCAACGTGACCCGTGAGACGCGTTATTTCAATGTGGTGGCGGATGACGCGAAGATGCCCGCCGTGAAGCTGGATGTGACCGGTGCGCCCACCGTGGGCAGCAAGTGGAAGCTGACGCTGACCGGCAGCGACCTTACCAGCATCACCGCTCTGTCCGCCGATATCTCCGTTACCCGCAGTTACCCCGCTACGGTGATCTTCCCGGATGGTGTGACCGGCACATACAACTATAATGCGGCCAAGGGCATCGTGACGGTGGAAATCAGCGGCATTGACCATACCGAATTCAAAACTGATCGGCTGGCCACCGTGCTGGTGGAAGTTCCCACCTCTGTGACCGAGGGCAGCAGCATCAATGTGCGCGTTACTAAGGGTTCTTACGGCTGCAAGCAGACGGAGGGACTTGATATAAGCGATGTGAACCAGTACGCGGCAGGCTTCTCTACCCAGTTACTGACTTATCCCGTTGAGGCTATATACCGCATTCAGGCCGATACCGCCGTGGTAGGAAGCAAGGCCACCGCTGTCGTTACTGGCATCAAGGATGGTAAGTTCGCTGCGGGTGTTTGCGTGTATGCCAACGATGCATTGCTGGGGACCACCGATGATAAGGGCGAGATCGACATTTCGACGCTGACGGCTACACAGGGCGATGTGAAGCTGCGCGCGGCTGACGCGCAGGGCAATTGCTCCTTCCAGATTATGCTGTACAGCTATGACGCTGTGGGCGATGAAGCGGGCACACCCTACAATATCAGCTTTAATCTGACGAAGGCGCAGGACGGCAAGACCATTACGTGGATGAGCCATCCTACGAACAGCGCGGATAGGGCTGTGGTGGAGTTTTCCGTCAATGCCGACATGAGCGGCGCGGAGCAGGTGACCGGGACTACCAGACTGATCTCCTATTCCTCCAGCAAACAGATCAATCGCGTGAGCACCGTTGCGCTGACCGGGCTGGAAGACGGCAAGACCTACTACTTCCGTGTGGGCGACGGTTCCAAGTGGTCTGAGGTCGACAGTTTTACCGTTCCCGCTGTCGCGAAGGAGACGAATTTCTTCCTGCTGGCGGATATTCAGGAGGAAGCTGCTCTGGAAGGTATGGGCCGTATCGCTGCCAAGCTGAACGGCGCGTATGACTTCGGTATCCAGCTGGGCGACGCTGTGGACAACGTCCGCTATTACAACCAGTGGAATGATGCGCTGGGGCTGTTCGCCGTGGACGGTATCCGCAATACGGATATTCTCCATGTGATCGGCAACCATGAGGCAGATGATGACGGCAACAACTCCATTGCGGCCAAGACCGTGTTTGGCGTGCCTGCACCATGGTACTCCGTGGAGAGAGGCGATGTGTATATCGCGGTGCTGAACCATACCTCTGAAAAGGACAAGCTGCAGGAGTTTGCGCAGTGGCTGGTGGAGGATGCAGCAAAAACCGATTGCACGTGGAAGATCGTCGTGACGCACGTCCCAGCCTACTACACCAATCCCACCGGTGGCGGTGAGAATTACATCGAATACCTCCCCACAGCCTGCGATGCGGCAGGTATCGACTTCTACTTCGCCGGTAACGACCACAGCTATGCCCGTACCAAGGCGATGAAGGGCGGGCAGGTCGATGAGAGCGGCACCGTATACTACATTTGTGGTTCTACCGGCGGCAAATCTTATTCCATCGTGGACAACAAGGATTTCCATTTCGATATCGCTACGCTCGACTTCGAGAGTGTGTATGTGGATGTGACGGCGAATAAGAATGAAATCGTTGTCACTGCATATAACATCGATACGAACGGGAACCGGACCGTGCTGGATACGTATCAGAAGGGTGTGCACTACTGCGACAACGATGAGCACACTTATGTGTATGACCGCGCTACGGATGCCCTGACTTGCTCGGTTTGCCCGTACGAGACAACGGCCGCCGGGGAGATGTATAGCGGCTGGGCAACGGATGCAGCCAACGGTAAATATATGTACTTCGCAAGCGGCAAGTATGTAACGGGTGTTATTAAAATTGCCAGCGTGATCGCAACGTACTTCGATGCGGATGGTTATGCCTATGATGGAATATATACCATCGATGGCAACGCATGCCGCTTTGAGAAGGGACTCTATGTAGGCTGCGACACAGCGGAGGTTATTACGGCTGGTTACGACGGCGGCAACGTTACATTCATCCTGTATAAGGATGGAGAGCTGGTGCTGGACGGCGAAGGCAGAGTGAACGATTTCACGATCCCCTCCGCACCGCTGCGCAATTTCGCCAGCAAGATCAAATCGATTTATATTGGAAAAGAGATTACCTACATCGGTAAGTACTTTTTCCCGTATGCTGCGGCAACAAGACTAACATTTGAAGAAGGCAGCGGCCTGAATACGATTGGAGGAGGCGCCTTTGAGTTCTCTTCGCTGGAGACGGCAATCGTGCCGCAGGGAACGGAACGTATCGTGGCATATGCTTTTGCTCATATCAAGCACATGCTGCAGTTAGAATTGCCGGATACGATCAATTATATTGATCCCAAGGCATTCGTAGAGACAGCCAACCTGACATTGGTTGTCAAGGAAGGAAGCTACGCACATAAGTGGGCCACCGAGAATAATGTCAACTTTGCATTCGAGTATGTGAAGAAGAATGGCCCGGCTGCAGACGGTTATTTCTATCTGGATGACATTATGCAGCATGCATATCAGCTGATCGAGTTTGAAGGTAGCTACTACTATATTTCGAATTGTCATAAGTATACTGTAAATAAGACGGTTTACCTGGCGAAGAATGTGCTGACTGGTACGGACTTCCAGCCCGGATACTTCACATTTGGGGAAGACGGGAAGATGGTAATCAAGAATGGCCCGGATGCGGACGGCTACTTCTACCTGAACGGTGTAAAGCAGCTGGCATACCAGCTGATCGAGTTTGAAGGCAGCTACTACTATATCTCGAATTATCACAAGTATACCGTGAATAAGACGGTTTATCTGGCAAGGAATATGCTGACCGGCACGGACTTCCAGCCCGGATACTTCACATTTGGGGAAGACGGGAAGATGGTAATCAAGAATGGCCCGGATGCGGACGGCTACTTCTACCTGAACGGCGTAAAGCAGCTGGCATACCAGCTGATCGAGTTTGAAGGTAGCTACTACTATATTTCGAATTATCATAAGTATACTGTGAATAAGACGGTTTACCTGGCGAAGGATGTGCTGACTGGTACGGACTTCCAGCCCGGATACTTCACATTTGGGGAAGACGGGAAGATGGTAATCAAGAATGGCCCGGATGCGGACGGCTACTTCTACCTGAACGGTGTAAAGCAGCTGGCATACCAGCTGATCGAGTTTGAAGGCAGCTACTACTATATCTCGAATTATCACAAGTATACCGTGAATAAGACGGTTTATCTGGCAAGGAATATGCTGACCGGCACGGACTTCCAGCCCGGATACTTCACATTTGGGGAAGACGGGAAGATGGTAATCAAGAACTGAATATTTTCCCACCCTTCGGGGTGGGAAGCCGCTCAGGATCAAAGCCTCCACGGGGCGTGCGGCGGGCAACGGATAGCGGTTTATCCGGCTGATTTGATCAGAGGGAGGGAATATGAAGCTTGTTCAAATCAATGTGACTTGCGGTTCTGGCAGTACCGGGAAGATCTGCGTTGATATCAGTAAGCTCCTGACAGAGAGACAGATTGAAAATTATGTCCTCTATTGCGGCAAGAAAAGCGATTATCCACAGGGTATTCGATATGCGGGGACAGCGCAGATTAAGCAGGAGGCGTTGCGTTCGCATTTAAATGGACACTATGGCTTTAATTCCGAAGCACTTACCAGAAAGCTGCTTTTCCATTTAGACGGAATTCAGCCAGATATCATCCATCTCCATAACCTCCATGGGCACAACTGCAACTTAGAGAAGCTTTTTCACTATTTAAAGGAGCACCGGTCAAAGGTGTTCTGGACATTTCATGATTGCTGGGCGGTTACAGCCTATTGCCCTCACTTTACTATGACAAAATGTGACAAGTGGAAGATGGGCTGCGCACAGTGCCCCCAATTCCGCGAATACAGCTTTTTCTTTGACCGGAGCAGATACCTGTATCAAAGGAAGAGAGAACTGCTGTCGGACTTGGACTTGACCATTATCACACCTTCCCAATGGCTGGCGGGTATTGTAAAACAATCGTTTTTGGGAGATTATCCGGTAAAGGTCATCCACAACGGTATTGATCTTACTATCTTCAAGCCAACACCTTCAGATTTCCGGGAAAGATACCATATTCCCCATGAGAAAAAAATCTTTCTTGGTGTCGCATTTGATTGGGGGCGTCGAAAGGGCTTGGATGTGTTTGTTGAGTTGGCGGCTCGCCTTGATCCGGACAGGTATCAGATCGTGCTGGTTGGCACCAATTCCCGTATTGACAAAATGCTTCCACCGCAGATCATCTCTGTTCATCGGACAGCCAACCAAAGAGAACTGGCGGAGATATACACGGCCGCAGACCTGTTTGTAAATCCTACGAGGGAAGAGGTTTTTGGGCTTGTAAATGTGGAGGCGCTGGCGTGCGGAACACCGGTTTTGACATTTAGAACCGGCGGCAGTCCGGAGTGTATCGACAACACTTGTGGTGCAGTTGTAGACTGCGACGATGTGGATGCGCTGGAGTGCGAGATCATACGAATCAGCGAAGAGCAGCCGTTTACTTGCGAGGACTGTCTTGCGCGGGCTAAACAGTTTGATGCACAGACAAAGTACATGGAATATGTAGAATTATATGAATGAGGGCAACAGAGTAGTCAAAAATGCGTTCTGGATCGTCGGAGCGCAGGTTGTTAAGGCACTGCTGGGGCTCGTGATCTCCATGTTCACGGCGCGGTATCTGGGGCCGTCCAACTACGGACTGATCAACTATGCGGCATCGATCGTTGCCTTTGCCGCACCGATTATGTACCTTGGACTGAAGAATATCCTGGTACAGGAGATCGTAACAGCTCCGCACAGGGAAGGAACCACGCTGGGAACATCCATCTGTTTGAGCTTCTGTTCCAGCATTCTTTGCATCGCAGGTATTGCTGCGTTTGTCTCCATTGCCAATGCGGGAGAGAGGGAAACTTTGATCGTCTGTCTCCTGTACAGTATCCTGCTGATTTTCCAGAGTGTGGAGCTGATCGTTTACTGGTTTCAGGCAAAGCTTCTTTCCAAATATTCCTCAGTGGTGTCCCTTTTTGCTTATATACTCGTATCGGGGTACAAAGCGTTTTTGCTGATAGCGGGAAAAGGGATATACTGGTTTGCGGTATCTAACGCCATTGATTACTGCATCATAGCCGGTGCCCTGCTTTTTATTTACCATAAAAAAGGAACGCAAAGGCTGCGCTTTTCCTGGGAGACAGCGAAAGAACTGTTGGGTCGCAGCAAATACTACATTGTTTCGAATTTGATGATCGTCATATATGGCCAAACGGATCGTATTATGCTGAAACTGATGATCGGTGACGTGGAGACAGGTTACTATTCTGCTGCGGCATATTGCGCAGGTCTGGCATCATTTGTTTTTACGGCGATCATCGATTCTATGCGGCCAGTAATTTTCAAGCGAAAAAGAGAGAGTGAGTCCGCATTTGAAACGAGCGTCATTCAACTTTATAGTATAGTTATCTGCCTTGCCGTGACATACAGCGCTGCCATGTCGGTGTGTGCGCCGCTGGTCGTTCGCATCTTATATGGAAAGGACTATTTGGCAGCGATTCCTGTCCTGCAGATCATTGTGTGGTATTGTACAGCGTCCTATCTTGGTGGTGCGCGCGATATATGGATCTTGGCAGAAGACCGGCAGAGAAGCCTTCTGCTGATCAATGCCATGGGAGCTGGCGTCAATATTCTGCTTAACGCATTGCTTATTCCCGTATGGCAGGCCGCCGGCGCAGCGGCAGCGTCTGTAATCACGCAATATGCGATCAACATTATCTTTACATCGATATACAAGCCAACACGCAGGACTGGCTATTTGATGCTGCGCGGCTGTGATCCCAAAGTAATTGGCTCCATCATAAAACATCTGACGAAGAGAGACATGATATGACACCATTTACTAACAAGACACTTCTCATCACCGGCGGGACTGGTTCGTTCGGCAATGCCGTTCTGAACCGATTTCTCCGTACGGACATCGGAGAGATTCGTATCTTCTCCCGTGACGAGAAGAAGCAGGACGATATGCGCCACGAATTCCAGACGAGAATACCGGAGGCGGCGGAGAAGATCAAATTCTATATCGGAGATGTGCGCGACCTGCAATCAGTTCGCGGCGCCATGCACGGGGTGGATTACATATTCCACGCGGCAGCGCTGAAGCAGGTGCCCTCCTGCGAATTCTTCCCCATGGAGGCCATGCGCACCAATGTTATCGGTACAGACAACGTGCTGACGGCGGCTATCGAGGCCGGGGTGAAGTCGGTTATCTGTCTGAGTACCGACAAGGCCGCATATCCTATCAATGCCATGGGTATGTCCAAAGCGCTGGAAGAGAAGGTCGCCATCGCCAAAAGCCGGACAAGCGGCCACACGAAGATATGCTGCACACGGTACGGCAATGTCATGTGTTCCCGCGGCTCGGTGATCCCGCTGTGGATCGACCAGATCCGAAACGGGCAGCCCATCACACTGACGGAGCCGAAAATGACGCGGTTCATAATGTCGCTGGAGGAAGCCGTCGATCTCGTGCTGTTCGCGTTTGAGCACGGTGAGAATGGCGATCTGCTGATCCAGAAAGCTCCGGCCTGCACCATACAGACGCAGGCGGCGGCGGTGTGCGAGCTGTTCGGCGGGCGGAAAGAGGATATCAAGGTCATCGGCATCCGCCACGGCGAGAAAATGTACGAGACGCTTTTGACCAACGAAGAGTGCGGCAGAGCTGTCGATATGGGGAATTTCTACCGCGTGCCGGCGGATAGCCGTGGGCTGAACTACGATAAGTATTTCAGCGACGGAGATGAAAAACGGAATACCCTAACGGAGTTCAACTCCAACAACACCCGTATCCTGAACGTGGAGGAGACAAAGGCGAAGATCGCGGCGCTGCCGTATATTCAGGCAGAGCTGGCGGAGGTCAAGAAGCAGCTGCGGTAAGAGGGAGGAGTCAAAATGAAGAAGTATTTTGTTTGCGTGCTGGCAATTGTCTGTGTGCTGGCTCTCTGCGCCTGCGGTACGGATACCACAAAGCCGGACGATTCTGAAACGCCGGATGTGCAGGAGGAGCTTCTGCAGGAGGAAGAAAAGGTCATCACTATCACCACACCCTACGCGAATATCTGCGTACCGGAGAGCTTCGAGGGAAACGTGACCCACGAGATCGTCAGCGAAGAACCCTATACACTGACATTCAAGGCCAATGACGGTACAGAGATGTTTACGCTGGTGTTTGACGGTACCGGCGACATTCTCATGGGCACGCTGGTAGGGGAGACAGAGAACACTGTGATGTACATGAATATTCCCGAGTTGGACAAGAGTTCTGAAAACTACGCGGAATACTGTACGTATCAGGAGGCCGTCAATACGATCATGGGTCACCTGACGAAGGACTATACGTTCCACATTAACGAGCTTGTGGAGGTAGAGGACAACTCCACCATGGATATCAGGACGGATGTCGTTACACTGAAATACCCTGCCAAGTGGAAGGATGCCGTACAGACAGAGATCACGGAAACCGGCGTTAAGTTCTCTAACAACGGAACGCCTCTGTTCGACCTGATTTTCAGCGAATGTGACGGCTATTTGCTTGGTACTTACAAGGATACCCTGATTTATATTGTAGACTATCCCGTCGAGACAGACGAGCAGATTGCTATGCAGGAGGGCGTCAACGTGATCCTGCAGTACCTTATGGAAGACCCCAAGTTCACTATCAATCATTGAGTGGAAGGCGAATGAACATTTTAGTTACCGGCGCAGGGGGATTCGTGGGGAAGAATCTCTGTGCAGCCCTGATGAATATCAAAGAAAACAAAGATCGCACTCGCCCGAATGTCACCATTGATGAGATATTCGAGTATGATCTGGACACTCCGCCCGCGTTGCTGGATGAATACTGCGCCAGAGCGGATTTTGTATTCAATCTGGCGGGCGTCAACCGTCCCAAGGAGCAGAGCGAATTCATGGCAGGAAACTTCGGCTTTGCGTCAACTCTGCTGGATACGCTGAAAAAGCACGGTAATACCTGTCCTGTCATGCTGGCCTCGTCCATTCAGGCTACACGGATCGGCCGTTACAAGGACAGCGATTACGGCAAGTCCAAGCTGGCAGGGGAGCAGCTGTTTTTCGACTATGCTGCCGAGACGGGCGCTGAGGTGTTGGTATACCGCTTTCCCAACCTGTTCGGGAAGTGGTGCCGCCCCAACTATAACAGCGCCGTGGCCACGTTCTGCCACAATATAGCCAACGATCTGCCTATCACCGTGAGTGATCCCGCCATAGAGCTGGAGCTGCTCTATATTGACGATCTGGTCTTTGAAATGCTGGACGCACTGGAGGGCGGGGAGCACCGCTGTGAGTTTGACGGCCTGATTGCAGTCCCGTGTGACACGGGGCGGTTTTGCACCGTCCCTGCCACCTACCGTGTGACGCTGGGCGAGGTCGTGACGCTGTTGGAATCCTTCAAGGCACAGCCGCAGACTCTGGTCATGCCGGAGATACCGGCCGGCAGCTTCGCCAAGAAGCTGTACTCCACCTATCTGTCCTACCTGCCGCCGCAGAAGATCGCGTTTCCATTGAAAATGAACGTGGATGCGCGGGGCAGCTTTACCGAGCTGATGAAGACCACCAGCTGTGGTCAGTTTAGTGTGAACATCTCCAAGCCAGGTATTACGAAGGGGCAGCATTGGCACCACAGCAAATGGGAGCTCTTTGTGATCGTCTCCGGTCATGGGCTGATACAGGAGCGGCGAATCGGAGGTGATGAGGTGCTGAGCTTTGAGGCCTCGGGAGAGCGGATTGAAGCCATACACATGCTGCCGGGCTATACGCATAGCATTATCAACCTCAGCGACAAGGAACCGCTGGTAACGTTCATGTGGGCCAACGAGCCCTTTGACCCAGACCACCCCGATACCTTTGGAGAGAGCGTATGACGAGTAAAACCGACTATACCCAAGTGCATTTTCAGAATAACGGTAAGCTGAAGCTGCTGATCCTGGTGGGGACCCGCCCGGAGATCATCCGGCTCTCCGCTGTTATCACCAAGTGCCGCCGCTATTTTGACGTTATTCTCGCCCACACGGGGCAGAACTATGACTATAATCTGAATGGCGTGTTCTTCAGAGATCTGAAGCTGGCCGCCCCCGAGGTGTACCTGAATGTTGTGGGCGCAGATCTGGGTGAGACGATGGGAAACATCATTGCGGAGAGCTATAAGCTTATGACCATCATCCGGCCGGACGCCGTGTTGGTGCTGGGCGACACCAACAGCTGTCTCAGCGTCATCGGGGCAAAGCGTCTGCACATCCCCATTTTCCACATGGAGGCTGGCAACCGCTGCAAGGATGAGTGCCTGCCGGAGGAGACGAACCGCCGCATCGTGGATATCATCTCCGACGTGAACTTGGCCTACTCTGAGCACGCACGCCGCTATCTGGCAGAGTGCGGCCTGCCCCGGGAGCGCACCTATGTGACCGGCTCGCCTATGGCGGAGGTGCTGCGCAGCAATCTGGCGGAGATCGAGGCCAGCGACATTCACGACCGACTGGGACTGGAAAAGGGAAAGTATATTCTGCTTTCTGCCCACAGGGAGGAGAATATTGATACGGAGAAGAATTTCCTCTCCCTGTTTACGGCAGTCAACAGGATGGCGGAGAGGTATGATATGCCCATCCTGTACTCCTGCCATCCCCGCAGCCGCAAGCATCTGGAACAGCGAGGTTTCCAGATGGATAAGCGTGTGATCCGGCATGAGCCGCTGGGGTTTCATGACTACAATTGCCTGCAAATGAACGCCTTCTGCGTCGTGTCCGATTCAGGCACGCTGCCGGAGGAGAGCAGCTTTTTCACCAGTGTAGGGCATCCGTTCCCGGCTGTGTGCATCCGAACCAGTACGGAGCGCCCGGAGGCGCTGGACAAGGGCAATTTTATTCTGGCGGGTATCGACGGCGAGCACCTGCTGCAGGCGGTGGATGTGGCGGTCGAGATGAATAAGAACCGTGACCTTGGTACCCCTGTGCCGGACTATGTGGACGAAAATGTGTCCGATAAGGTCGTGAAGATCATTCAAAGCTACACAGGTGTGGTGGACAAAATGGTGTGGAGGAAGGGGTGAGGAGCAAAGAATGGAGAACACCATCTTGATTACCGGTGCAGCGGGCTTTATCGGGGCAAATCTTGTCTTGCGTCTGCTGGCGGACGTCGAAAATAGTACAATCATTGGCCTTGACAATGTTAACGCCTACTATGATGTTTCATTGAAGGAGTATCGTCTGGCTCAGATCGAAAAAACGGCGAAGCAATATCCGTCGAACCGATGGCAGCTTATCCGCGGCGATCTTGCGGATAAGGCGCTGATTGAAAACATTTTTCAGCAATATCATCCAGGCATCGTTGTTAATCTTGCCGCGCAGGCGGGCGTTCGTTATTCCATTGACCACCCGGATGTATACATGGAATCCAATATCATCGGCTTCTACAACATTCTGGAGGCCTGCCGCCATTATCCGGTTGAGCATCTGGTTTACGCCTCCAGCTCCTCGGTTTACGGTGGCAACAAAAAGGTGCCGTTCAGCACGGACGATCCGGTGGACAACCCCGTGTCACTATACGCGGCGACAAAAAAGTCCAACGAGCTGATGGCTCACTGCTACGCAAAGCTATATGACATTCCCTCTACCGGACTGCGTTTTTTCACCGTCTACGGCCCGGCCGGTCGTCCGGACATGGCGTATTTTGGCTTTACCAATAAGCTGCGGGCGGGAAAGACCATTGAAATTTTCAATTACGGCAATTGCCAGCGGGATTTCACCTACGTGGACGATATTGTGGAGGGAATCGTTCGTGTTATGCGGCGGCCACCGAAGAACCGTGCTGGCGAGGATGGCTTACCGATCCCGCCCTATGTGGTGTACAACATCGGTAATAGCCATCCTGAAAGTCTGCTGGACTTTGTCGGAATCCTTTCAGAGGAGTTGATTCGCGCTGGAGTTCTGCAGGCAGACTACGATTTCGCGGCGCATAAGCGGTTGGTTCCCATGCAGCCGGGTGATGTTCCGATAACCTATGCGGATACCTCTGCGCTGGAGCGCGATTTTGATTTTCACCCCACAACAGATCTTCGAACGGGACTCAGAAAGTTTGCGGAGTGGTACCGGGAATATTACATGGAATAAGAGATAGGATGGACTTATTATGAACATCGCAGTTGCAGGAACCGGCTATGTGGGTCTGTCAATGGCCATTCTTCTGGCACAGCATAATCCGGTGATAGCGGTAGACATTCTGCCGGAAAAGGTGGCGCTGCTCAATCAGCGCAGGTCGCCTATCGTGGATAAGGAGATCGAAGAATATCTGGCTACCCGCGATTTGAATCTGTCCGCGACCACAGACGGAGACACCGCCTATCGGGACGCGGATCTCGTGATCATCTCAACGCCGACCAACTATGATGAAGTAAAAAACTACTTTGATACCAGCTCTGTGGAGTCGGTCATCCAGCAGGTGATGCGGGTAAATCCGTCGGCTGTCATGGTGGTGAAATCCACTGTCCCGGTGGGATTCACCGATGGCGCCAGAAAAAAATATGGCTGCGAGTCGCTGCTGTTTGCGCCGGAGTTTCTCCGGGAGGGCCATGCGCTGTATGACAATCTGTACCCCAGCCGGATCATCGTCGGCGTGCCTGAGGGGGACGCCAGATTGCAGGAAGCGGCGCATACCTTCGCGGAACTGCTGCGGCAGGGCGCCATTAAGGAAGATGTGAAAACCCTCTACATGAACCCCACAGAAGCAGAGGCAGTAAAGCTCTTTGCCAACTCCTATCTTGCGCTGCGTGTCTCTTTTTTCAATGAGTTGGATACCTATGCTGCCGTGCGCGGGCTGGATACAAAATCTATTATTGAGGGAATCGGTCTGGATCCCCGCATTGGCACACACTATAATAACCCGTCTTTTGGCTACGGCGGCTATTGCCTTCCCAAGGACACAAAGCAGCTGCTGGCCAACTACAACGATGTGCCGCAGAACATTATCTCCGCCATCGTGGCGGCCAATAGCACCCGCAAGGATTTCATTGCCGACCAGATCATAGCCAAGCATCCTGCGGTGGTGGGCATCTACCGCCTGACGATGAAGGCGGGCAGCGACAACTTCCGCCAGTCGTCCATCCAGGGTGTGATGAAGCGCATCAAGGCAAAGGGCATTGAGGTAGTTATCTACGAACCGTCCATGCGGGAAGATACGTTCTTTAACAGCCGCGTCATACGTGACCTTACCCAGTTCAAGAACCTCTGCGACGTCATTATCGCCAACCGCTACAGCGACAATTTGGAGGATGTGCTGGATAAGGTCTATACCAGAGATATTTATTTCAGAGATTGAAAAAATGGAAATGACAAGCTGCCAACAGAAGCATATTCTTGTCACCGGTGACGCTCACCCGTGGAGTGTAGTCCTGCTGCGGTATTTCAACCCCATTGGCGCTCACCCATCGGGGCTGATCGGGGAGGATCCCAACGGTGTGCCCAATAATCTGATGCCCTACATCACGCAGGTGGCGGTGGGCAAGCTGGATCATCTGAACGTGTTCGGGGACGATTACGACACGCCGGACGGCACCGGTGTGAGAGACTATATCCATGTGGTCGACCTTGCGGAGGGACATGTGAAAGCACTGAAGGCCATTGAGGAGGGCGGTGGTGTGGAGGTGTTCAACCTGGGTACCGGAAGGGGGTATTCCGTTCTGGATATTGTCCATGCGTTTGAGCGTGCCAGCGGGGTAAAGATACCCTATGTGATCGCGAAGCGCCGTCCGGGGGATATCGCCGCGTGCTACGCTGATCCCGCCAAAGCCAGAGCGGTGCTGGGCTGGCAGGCGGAGCGCGGCATAGAGGAAATGTGCCGTGACAGCTGGAACTGGCAGAAAAACAATCCGAACGGATTTCAGACGGACTGACCCTGAGGGGGGCGCTATGAAGCGACGTAAGACCCAGATCAAAACGATACTCGTGGTGTTGCTGGCTCTGCTGCTGGCGTTTATCTGGCTGCACTCTATGATGCCGGCAGAGGATTCGGCGGAGGAGAGCCAAAGGGTCGGGCAGTTTCTGACCCCGTTTTTAGAGCTGCTTGTGGGAGAGGGAAACGTGACAGACCACCTTGTGCGCAAGCTGGCGCACTTCTGCGAGTACGGCGCGCTGGGCATCCTGGCGGGCGCGCTGCTGCTGGTGAAAAAGGAGAGCGGTATATTCCGCTGGAGCTACGCGCTGCTCTGTGCTCTGGCCGTGGCTGTGATCGACGAGAGCATCCAGCTTCTGGCCGATGGTCGCGGCGCGCAGGTACAGGACGTCCTGCTGGATACCGCGGGAAGCCTGACGGGTCTGCTGGCCGTCTGGCTGATCGCCACGCTTGTGAGGTGGCTCCGGCGCCGCAATAAGACAGCTTCGCAATAAGGATCGTTCGCCCCGCATTCCCTGCAAAGGGAGTGAGGGGCGAAAATCATATCATGGCGGCGCGGCATCTTGCGGCCGGGAGGGGGACGGCGGGCTTTTGTGCAGTTTTGGTTGCACAGGAGGCGTATTTTGTGTATGATAGTGTCACTGAACAGAAAGTGCAGGTGCTACGCATGAAGATCATGGCTATCGACTACGGCGACGCCCACACCGGTATCGCCATTTCCGACTATACAGAGACGCTGGCGGGGTACTCCGACGTGATCCACTCCCGGAAGCAGGAGGAGGTGCTCTCCGGTGTGCAGCGGCTCATCGCCGAGCACGGCGTAGAGCTGCTGGTGCTGGGCTATCCCCGGAACATGGACGGCACGGTGGGCGTCCGGGCGGAGAAGTGCGCCGCCTTCGCCGAGGTGCTGCGGCAGGAGACGGGGTTGGAGGTCGTCCTCTGGGACGAGCGTCGCACCACCATCGACGCCCACAACATCCTCCAGCGAAACGGGCAGAACGCCAAAAAGCGCAAAAAGACCGTGGATGCGGTGGCGGCGGCGCTGATGCTGGAGGGCTACCTGACCCGGCGGAGACTGGAGGGCGGCCGATGACGGATGTGATCATCATCGGCGGCGGCGCCAGCGGCATGCTGGCGGCGCTGACCGCCGCGGAGAACGGCCGCAGCGTGCTCCTGCTGGAGCGGCAGAGCCGGGTGGGGCGGAAGCTGCTGGCCACCGGCAACGGGCGGTGCAACCTCACCAATTACCACGCCGCGCCCGACCGCTACCACGGGGAGGACGGCACCTTCTGTGCCCACGCGCTGCAGGAGTTCGACGTGGGCGCTACGCTGCAATACTTCGCCTCGCTGGGGCTGCTGACGGTCAGCGAGGACAGTGGGCGGGTCTATCCCATGAGCAACATGGCCGGCAGCGTGCTGGACGTGCTGCGCTACGCGCTGGAGCGCCCCGGTATCGAGGTGCGCCCCGGGCAGGTGGTCACCGCCGTGAAGCCCGCGGCGGAGGGCTTCGCCGTCAAGACCGAGACGGACGTCTTCGCCGCCCAAAAGGTCATTCTGGCCGCCGGCGGCGGCGCGGGCAGCAAGGTGGGCGGCGTGATGGACGGCTATCGCCTGGCCAAGGCGCTGGGGCACCACCGCACGGTGCTGTACCCCTCGCTGGTGCAGCTGAAGACCGACCCCACCTATCCCAGGGCACTGAAGGGCATCAAGGCCGAGTGCGGCATCACCGTCCGCCGTGGCAGCGATGTGGTGGCGGAGAACCGGGGCGAGGTGCTGTTCACCGAATACGGCGTCAGCGGCCCGGCTATCTTCGACATCTCCCGGGCGGTGTCCACCGGCGGGGAGGGCTTGACCTGCCAGCTGAACTTCTTCCCCGACTGGGAGAGGCGGGAGGTGCTGGACTGGCTGCGGCTGCGGCGGCAGACCATGGACGCGCACGAGGCGTCCACCCTGCTGACAGGCTCCTGCCACACGCGGCTGGGGCAGATGCTGTGCAAGGCCGCCGGGTTCACCAACCAGCGCGCCGCCGACCTCACCGACGGCGATCTGGAGCGCATCGCCCGGCAGGCAACGCAATTCGCGCTGCCCATCACCGGCACCTGCGGCTTCGACCAGGCGCAGGTGACCGCCGGCGGCCTGCGCACGGACGAATTTGACCCGCAGACGCTGGAGAGCCGCCTTGTGCCGGGGCTTTACGCCTGCGGTGAGGTGCTGGACGTGGACGGCGACTGCGGCGGCTTCAATCTGCAGTGGGCGTGGTCGTCCGGGCATCTGGCGGGACAGCTGCTGTGAGCCTGTGCGCGGCTGCCTTAAGAAATACTTAATGTGCCCTCTGCTTGTTTCTTAATCCGACTTTCTTTACCATGGTACGCAGAACGAGAGAAAGGAAGGTATCCCCATGGAGCCTGTTCTGCGTACCATCAATGCCGTTATATCGGCACTGTTTTTCATCTGCTACACCTATCAATTCCTGTATATACCGCTGGTGCTGCTGAAAAAGCGCCGCCCGGCGGCGCTCCCGGCATCGCCCCACCGGTACGCAGTGCTGATCGCCGCCCGGAACGAGGAGAATGTCATCGCCGGGCTGCTGGATTCTCTGGCCGCCCAGACCTACGACATGTCCCTGGTCACGGTGTTCGTGGCGGCGGACAACTGCACCGACAGCACCGCCGCCATCGCCCGCGCCCACGGCGCGGTGTTGTACGAGCGATTCAACCATGTGAACGTAGGCAAGGGCTACGCGCTGGACTTCCTTTTGCAGCACATCGGGGCAGATTATCCGGAGGGCTTTGACGGCTACTTCGTGTTCGACGCGGACAACCTGCTGTCTCCGGACTACATAGAGCGAATGAACGAGACGTTCTCCGCCGGTCACGAGATCGTCACCAGCTATCGCAACAGCAAGAATTTCGGCGATAACTGGATCAGCGCGGGCTACGCCCTGTGGTTCCTGCGGGAGAGCCGGTATCTCAACTGCGCCCGCAACCGGCTGGGCGCCAGCGCCGCCGTGGGCGGCACCGGGTTCCTGTTCTCCCGGCGGATACTGGCGGAGAGCGGCGGCTGGCGGTTCTATCTGCTGACGGAGGATATCGAGTTTTCCGTGTACCACATCCTGCGGGGCGAAAAGATCGCCATCTGCGAGGACGCGGTGCTGTACGACGAGCAGCCCACCGACTTCCGCCAGTCCGTGCGCCAGCGTCTGCGCTGGGCGAAGGGCTATATACAGGTGTTCCGCCGGTACGGTGCGCAGCTGCTGCAGGGAGCCGCCAAGGGCAGCTGGAGCTGCTTCGACATGTCCATGTCCATCCTGCCGGCCTTCATCCTCACCGCCCTGTGCCTGCTGGCCAACCTGACGCTGACGGTGCTGGGTCTGGCGCAGGGAGACGGCGCGTGGTTCGCCCTTCGCTCCCTGCTGGAATGTATGGGCAGCGTTCTGGCCACACTGCTGGTGCTGGGCGGCATCACCACCGCCAGCGAGTGGAGACGCATCTACGCGCCCGGCTGGAAAAAGATACTGTATACGCTGACGTTTCCCCTGTTCATGCTGACGTACCTGCCCATTTCGCTGGCGGCGCTGTTCATGAAGGTGGAGTGGAAGCCCATCCACCATGGGGTGAAGCTGGCAGGTCTGCCCACCGCGGCAGAGCCGCGCTGAGGGGAGACGGATTCCCTCGCCGGTGTTCGGGCGGACAGAGTCGTCTGCCCCTACGACGGGACGTCGGGGACGCCGTCCCATACAAAGAGGCATACCGGGTACAATAATCAGAGAGGAACTTACCATGTACAACATTCTGGTGGTTGACGACGAAAAGGACATCGTGGCCGCGCTGGAGATCTATCTCCGCTCGGAGGGCTATCGGGTGCTGTCCGCCAGCAACGGGCGGGAGGCGCTGAGCATAGCGGCGCGGGAGGACGTGCATCTGATCCTCATGGACATCATGATGCCCGTCATGGACGGCCTGACCGCCATGGCGCAGCTGCGCCAGACCAGCAACGTACCGGTGATCCTGCTGACCGCCAAGGGCGAGGACACCGACAAGGTGCTGGGACTCAACGTGGGCGCGGATGACTATATCACCAAGCCCTTCAACCCGGTGGAGCTGCTGGCGCGGGTGCGCTCCCAGCTGCGGCGGTATTTACAGCTGGGCGGCGGACAGGTGCAGACCAGCACGCTGGTCATCGGCGGTATCTGCCTGGACGACAACGCCAAGACCGTCACCGTGGACGGCGACCCGGTGGCGCTGACGCCCAAGGAGTACGATATCCTGCGCTTTCTCATGCGCAACGCCGGAACGGTGTTCTCTCCCAACGAGATCTACCGCCGGGTGTGGGAGGACGTGCCGCTGAACGCGGCGGGCGCCATCGCCGTACACATCCGGCACCTGCGGGAAAAGCTGGAGATCAACCCCTCGGAGCCGCGCTATATCAAGGTGGTCTGGGGCAAGGGCTATAAGATGGAGGGCGGCGTCTCATGAAGGGATTTTTAGACAAGACGTGGGCGAAGGCCGCCGCCTTCGTGCTGACGCTGGTGTTCGGCGTGCTGACCGTTCTGGGCGGCGTGGGTGTGGGTATCCTTATCAGCTATGACGTGTTTCTGGACGGCGGCGACCTCCTGCGCCGGACGATGTACGAGGGAAGCTGCGTCAGCTCCATCTACAACGCCGACAGCTTCCTGCGCGGCACGCTGGTCAATGCGGGCGTGCTGGTCAGTGACGGCACCTATGACTACAGTACCGCTGAGAGTGGAGATGTCACCGAGGAGGAGCGGGCTCAGGTGATCAGCGACCTGCCCCGCGTTTTTGCGGAGGAGTTCTCCCGCGATGCCGCCGCCTGTCACCTGACCGTCACCGTCAGAGGAAATGGGGAGGTCGTCGGTACCTTTGAAAATTTTGAACTGACAGACGGCGACAAGCCGCTGTATACCACGCAGGAGACGTTCACCTATCAGCTGAACACCGGCAACACCGCCATGGTCACCATTGCCGCCGATCTGCTGCGCACTGAGGGGGCGCCCTCCTATTCCTATCTGCTGGCCATGTGGCTGGTGGAGCACACCGCCCTGACGGTGTTCCTGATGGTGCTGTTTGCGGCGCTGGTACTGTTCTTTTTCTGCTTCCTCATGGCCTCCGCCGGCCATTGGGCAGGGCACGAGGGCATCCATCTGACGTGGCTGGATAAAATACCCGCCGACGTGTGGCTGCTGGTGCTGCTGTGTACGTTTTTCATTGGCTGGGAAGCGTTTTACTATGAATGGAGCAGGGTGTTCTTCTGCGCGGCGCTGGTGCCGCTGGTGCTGCTGTTCCTGTGCGCCTTTGCCGCCCAGTGCAAGGCGGGCACCGTCCTGCGAGGTGCGCTGATCGGGCGTATAGCCCGGTTCCTCTGGCGCATTGTCAGAGCCGTTTTCCGGGCGCTGCTGCACACCCTCGTCCGTCTGCCGCTGGTGTGGAAGACCGCGCTGGTGGGGCTGGTCATCGCCGGTGCGGAGTTCCTGCTTTATATCAACGATTTCTACCGTGTGCGATACGGTGTCTTTCTGGTGATGAAGCTCATCGAGCTGCTGGCGGTGCTGTATATCGCCGTAAGCCTGCGGACGCTGCAAAAGGGCGGCGAAAAGCTGGCGCGCGGCGACTTCTCGGAGCCCATCGACACCCGATATCTCCTCTGGGATTTCAAGCGATACGGACAGGAGCTGAACGATGTACAGGGCGGGTTAGAGCAGGCGGTGCAGGAGCGGATGAAGGCCGAGCACCTGAAAACCGAGCTGATCACCAATGTGTCCCACGACATCAAAACGCCGCTGACGTCCATCGTCAACTATGTGGATCTGCTGAAGAAGGAGGATATCCTCTCCCCAGAGGCCCGGGAGTACATCGCCGTGCTGGACCGGCAGAGCCATCGGCTGAAGAAGCTGACGGAGGATCTGGTGGAGGCGTCCAAGGCGTCCTCCGGCGCGCTGAACGTGGAACTTCAGCCTACGGACGTGAACGTGCTGCTCTCCCAGATCGAGGGCGAGTATCAGGAGCGGCTGGCCGCCTGCCATCTGACGCTGGTCACGCAGCCGCCGGCTCCCGGCACCATGATACAGGCCGACAGCCGGCTCCTCAGCCGGGTCATGGACAATCTGGTGTCCAACGTGTGCAAGTACGCGCTGGAGAACACGCGGGTCTATGTGACGGCGGCTGTGCGGGACGGACAGGCGGTCATCAGCTTCAAGAACGTGTCCCGTGACGAGCTGAATATCTCCCCCGATGAGCTGATGGAGCGGTTCGTCCGGGGCGACGCCTCCCGCCATTCGGAGGGCAGCGGTCTGGGGCTGTCCATCGCCCGGAGCCTTGTGCAGCTGCAGGGTGGGACGTTCGCCCTGTCCATCGACGCCGACCTCTTCCGCGCGGACATTGTGTTCCCACTGATATAAAGAACAAGCCCTCCTGCCGGAGGGCTTGTTCTTATTTACGCAAAACTGGGAAAATATGCTTTAATAGCAGCAAAATGTGTGGTAAAATGCAAGGCGGAGAACAAAAAAGGAGGGGTATCATGGAGATCCAACGAGCAAAAGAGTTGCTGGAGATTTTAGCAGATGGCATCGATCCTTTGACCGGCGAGGTGCTGCCGGACGATCATGTCTGCAACAAGGGTGAGATCGTCCGTGCGCTGCATTGCGCCGTAGAGGAGATGTCCCGCAGACGAAAAAGACCGCTGCCGGAGAACAATGGAAAGCCGTGGACGGAGGAGCTGGACAGCGAGCTGTGCCGCTTGTTCGATGAGGGGATGAAGAAAAAAGAGTTGTGCGCCCATTTCAAGCGCAGCCCCGGCTCGATCGAGTCCCGGTTGGAAAAGCTGGGGAGACTTTAACTGCATATTAGCCTGATTTTAAGTGGACGTTCGGGGCGATGCATGACTGCAAAAGGTGGCTGATTAACAAAAGTCAGCCACCTTTGCATGTCAGGCCATGACACTGTAGCGTTCTCTGCCATGTTAGGAAATCGGCCTACATATACACAGAGCTAATATATGTTTATAGTTTACAGGTACGCAGCGCGCCCCTGGATGCCGATGCAGACGACCATGACGCAGACGACCTCGCATACATTGTATAACGCGCTGAGCTGATTCCACAGCGCCAGCGACGGCGCATTGGCGGCGTTCTTCAAATCGCTGACCGCCTGCGCCATCCAGTTGTAGCCGGGATAAGCCAGCGGCGCAAACAGCACCGCCGCCGTGTGCGAAAGAAAGCTGACAACACCCAGCAGCCCCAGCTTTTGCAGCAATGATTTCTTTATGCGGCTCCGCCTGAAAAAGATGCAGTGCATGACCACGGAAATTGCGGTCAGCACTGCTTCTTTGCGTCTGACTGATCAATGATCTCTATTTGATAATTCTGCGCGTTGATGATGCGCTCCTGCCTGCACTTGGGGCAAAAGAGCGGAAAGTCCCGCAGCACCGTCCTTTGTAGCAGCCGCAGCCGCGTTTTTGCGCCGCAGATGGGGCAAAGCAGCCATTTTTCTTCCGGACTACTCATGACCTTCACCCCTTTGCGCGCTGCTGCCATGAACCATGCGAAAAAAGAGCTGCACATGGTTTTGGAGCTTTTCCAGACACTCAGGCTCTCTTTCCGGCTGGCGGTCGCAGATGCCGATGAGCGTCAGCACAGGCGAAACGTACATCATGGCCAGCGCGTCCGGATCCTCTGCGCAGATCTCGCCGGAGGCGATCAGCGCCCGGAAGATACCAGCATGATAGCGCAAAATGCGCTCCACATATCGCCGGGAATAGAGCGCCGCCAGCTCCGGTGAGCGGAACTGCTCGATGGTCATCATGCGGCGAAACCGGCTGATCGTTTCATTATGGAGAGAATATTCGAATATCTGCCGCACCTTTTCAAAGAGCGCGTCGGCGGTGATCTCCGTAAAAACGGGAATGTCCTGCTTCGCGTTCTGTACATGGATGTCGATCTTGTCCGTATCCGCTTCATACTGCGCCGCCGTGGATTCCACAATGGCGTCAAAAATTGCCTGCTTCCCTCTGAATCACAGAAATTAAGCGAAAGATTTTTTAACACGGGATGTTCATGAAATACTATTTTTCTAATCTTGTACATTATTATACCCCTCTATTATCTTCAAATACGGTATATATAATTAAAAAAGCCGCATGGGATATACCCATACGGCTGCCTTAGTGGCGCAAAGGCCTACCGTTAGTTAATTATAATACAATTTGGTGAAAATTACAATAAGACATCGAGTTTATAAATGCACTCAAATCCTGCGCCGCAATAGACAAAGAATAAGAAAAATCCCTCTGAAATCAACGATTTCAGAGGGATTTTGGTCCGAGTGGGGCGACTCGAACGCCCGGTCTCTTGATCCCAAACCAGGCGCGATACCAACTTCGCTATACCCGGATATTGAGTGATTTGATGGGGATGGCTCTTCCCGAAGCAACGCGCCGACGCGCATTGCACACGACACCCGTGCATTATAACACACCGGCGGCAAAAAGGGAAGCGTATTCTTATCCGTTTTTCTCTGATGGGAAAACTCTCACTTGGCATTATCAAAAATGAGAATATAATATATTTGTAAAATAATTTAAGAGGTGATAGCGCAAATGGAGATAGCGGAAGTGGTCATGAATCCCGTTCGGCAGAGGATATTCCAGTATTTTTTGCTCCATGAAGCGGGCACGGTGAAGGAGCTCAAGAGGGCGCTGCCTGATGTTCCGAACGCAAGTCTGTACCGCCATATCAAAATCCTTGCGGAGCATTCTATCCTCACAGTCGTGGGCGAGAACCGGATCCGCGGCACGGTCGAAAGCGTGTATCAGCTGAACAAGGAGGCGTTGGCGACGGAGGATGAGGGCGGAAATGCCGTGCAGATGTCGCTGCTCAGCATCTGTGCGTCGTTTGCAAGATATTTTGCGGGAGACGACGTTGACCCTAAGAGAGATATGCTGCTGCTCACAAACTGCACATTGCTGCTGACAGATGAGGAATTTTCCGGTTTTCTTTCGGAGATCAATGAGATCGCGCTCAAATACATGAAAGCGGAAGCGAACGAGAGCAGCAAAATGCGGCAGATCACGTTGATCTCTGCTCCGACGAACGAACAGAGGTGATATTGCATGGTGGAAGCGCTGAAATCAAGAATGGAATGGCTGCGCTGCCCCAAATGCGGCAGCAAGACGCGGGTGCAGACGCGGCCGCACACAGAAGATTACGGATTCCCACGTCGCTTCGCGCCGCGAAGCAAGTGCCCTTGGGGTACTCCTCGGAATGACGGGAGTGGGTTTTTGAACAAGCTGACAAGGGACGGCGTGAGCCGTCCCTTGCGCTTGTACGTTCGTATTTACCAACTGAGGAGGAGCGCGTTTTACTTGGCCAGCAGCTTGGCAGCACGCTTCTTGCCGTACACGCAGCAGCCCACAACGTAAGCCGCAGCACACACCACGCCGATGATGTAAGCGGGCGTCCAGGGGATGTTGAAGCCGATGTGTGCGTTGGCGATGTAGGTCACGCAGATGAAGGTGTAGAAGCAGCCGGGGATCATGGGCATCCAAGCCCACTTGCCCTTGCCGTTCTCGAACATCCACGCGGTGATGCTCAGGAAGGCAAACAGGGACAGCGTCTGGTTCGCCCATGCGAAGTAACGCCACAGAATCATGAAGCCGTTGTTGTTGGTCTTGGCGAACACCAGAATGGCGATGACCAGAATGAAGATGGGCAGAGCCAGCTTGATGCGCTTGCCGTTGGTGGACTGGTCGATGTGCAGCGTCTCAGACAGGCTCAGACGCAGGGCGCGCAGCGCCGTATCACCGGAGGTGATGGGCAGGACGATAACGCCGATCAGGGCGATGATGCCGCCCACATGACCCAGCAGGAACTTGCAGACGACGCCCACAGTACCGGTGGCCAGAGATGCATTGGGCTCCTGCAGAGCCAGGTTGTACACGCCCATAGCGCCGGCAGCCCAGACCATGGCGATGAAGCCTTCCAGCACCATCATGTTGTAGAAGGTGTTGCGGCCCTGACGCTCGCTCTTCATGGTACGGGAGATGATAGCGGTCTGGGTGGAGTGGAAGCCGGACAGAATGCCGCAGGCCACCGTCACGAAGAAGATGGGCAGGAAGTGTCCGTTGGAGAAGTAGTCAGCGTAGGTAAAGGTGCCCACGGTGCCGTCAGCACCGGTCAGGTTCAGCACGGGAGCCGCCCAGCTGTCCCAGATGTTGATCAGGGGCATACCCTTGGCGAAGATGCCGATGAACACGCCGATGGCAGAGAACAGCAGGATGCCGCCGAAGATGGGGTAGATCTTGCCGATGATGGCGTCGATGGGGAACACGGTGGCGATCAAATAATACAGGAAGATCACACCGTAGATGACCCACGTGGAAACAGAGGTGGCCTTGCCGTCAAAGCCAAAGACCTGCGTGGCGGCGATGTCGCCGGGGGTGTAGATGAACACGGCACCCACCAGCAGCAGCATCACGCACACAAACACGTTGTAGAACTTATAGATGCCCTTGGTGGAATAGCGGCGGATCATTTCAGGCATCTGGGTGCCGCCGTCGCGCAGGCAGATCATGCCGGAGAAATAATCGTGCATGGCGCCGCCGATGATATTGCCGATGGGGATGGTCAGGAACGCGATGGGCCCAAAGAGGATGCCCTGGATCGGCCCGATGATGGGGCCGGTGCCCGCGATGTTCAGCAGGTTGATGAGGCTGTTTCTCCAGCCCTTCATGGGGACATAGTCAACGCCGTCTTCCTTGGTATAGGCAGGCGTTTTGCGGTCGTCGGGTCCGAATACTTTCTCGCAGAAGCGTCCGTACAGAGCGGCACCGCCGATCAGGATGACCAGACCGATGATAAATGTCAGCACAAAAACACACTCCTTTGTCAAGTGATTTTTCTCTTTCCGGGACGTCCGGATCGCCCCGAAAAATCATGCTCAGATTATAGCACCGAGTAAATAAATTGCACGTTAATGTTTTCACGTTAGACATAAAAATTTCATAAATAAAGTGTCGAATCATGTTAAGAAGCGTCGTGAAAGGAAACTTGTAAAAATTCTTAACAATGGGGGATTTTCGCAAGGTTTCCTGTCACGAACCAAAATACAAACTGCGTCAGGGAACCAGAATTTTTGTCTGGCGGGAACGTTGCCGTAAAAAGGGGGATGTGCTTGCTCAATTCCGGCGGATGTGGTATCATGCTGTGGAAGAAAATTTGGGGAGGAGAAGCTGCATGGAATACAACAAACGCATCAGCGCCATTGCGCCCGGCGACGAGGTGGAGGGCTACTATATATTGAAGGCTGCCAATCCCAAGGTGGCGGCCAACGGAAAGCCGTTCCTGACCGGCGCACTGTCGGACAAGACCGGCACCATAGAGCTGAAGGTGTGGGACTATCCGGGGCCGCTGGGCACCGGTGACGAGGGCAAGGTGGTCAAGGTGCGGGGCACCGCAGGTGAATACCGGGGCACCGTACAGTTCACCGCGGGGCGGATCCGTCTGGCGGCGGAGGACGACCCGGTGGACGTGGCGGCGCTGGTGCCTACCGCGCCCATCGACCGCACCGCCGCCATGGACGAGCTGCGCCGCTGGGCGGCGTCCATCGAGGACGGCGATTACCGCGCGGTGGCGGAGGAGATGCTGGACGCTCACGGCGAGGCGCTGGCGGCTATCCCGGCGGCCAAGAGCGTGCACCACGCCTTTCTGGGCGGGCTGCTGATGCACACCGCCAACATGATGAAGATCGCCGATTTCCTGGCGGGCATGTACCCGGAGACCATCGACAGGAGCCTGCTGCTGTGCGGCACGCTGCTGCATGACATGGCCAAGGAGCGGGAGTTCGTGTTCTCGCAGCTGGGGCTGGCCACGGATTACTCCGTTAAGGGGCAGCTGCTGGGGCACCTGGTCATGGGCGCGCAGGAGGCGGCGGAGACGGCGCAGCGGCTGGGCGTACCGGAGGAGAAATCCATGCTGCTGCAGCACCTGATCCTCTCCCACCACGGCGAGCCGGAGTTCGGTGCGGCGGTGCGGCCGCTGTGCGCCGAGGCGGAGCTGCTGAGCCTGATCGACTCGGTGGACAGCCGGATGGAGATATACCGGGAGACGTATGAGACGATGGAGCTGGGCACCTTCTCACCCCGCATTTTCGCGTTGGAGAAGAAGATATTCCGGCATGAATGAGCGATAACGGAACAAGCAGGAGCGCGCCCCGCCGGGGCGCGCTTTTGTGGTTGGTAGGGAGGCGGCGGGGCATACGAAGGGTATAAAAAGAGAGGCTCCCGCAGGAGCCTCTTTTTTTATGCGTTCTTCATTATGCGTCCTTGGGCTTTTTTAGGGCGACGATGACGCCGGCGGTGATGAGCACTGCGCCGATGACGCTCATGAGGGTGATCTGCTCATCCAGCAGGAGGTAGCCCACCACCAGCGTGACGAAGGGGGAGGCGTACAGGTAGTTGTTGGTGATGACTACGCCCAGACGCTGGAAGGCGATGTTCCAGATGGCGAAGCAGACGGCGTTGCCGAACACGCCCAGGAACAGCCAGCTCAGCAGGATGCGGGGGGTGGTGAACAGGGGCGTCAGGTCGGGCATGCCGTCCGTCAGCAGCATGAGGGGTACGGCGGTGAGGAACGCCCAGAGCATGACGCGGCGGGTGACGAGGAAATTGTCGTACCGCTCGGTGTACTTCTTAATAAGAATGGAGTAGACCGCCCACATGAGGGCGGCGGCCAGGGCGATCAGGTCGCCCAGGGGGTTCAGGTGGAAGGTCAGCTGGCCGTTGAGCACCACCAGCACCACGCCGGCGATGGCGATGACGGCGCCGATGTAGACGAACTTGCCCAGACGCTCGCCGCTGCGGGAGAACAGCTGTGCCAGAATGACCGTGAGGATGGGGGACAGAGCCACGATGATGCTGACGTTGGCGGCGTAGGTATAGGTCAGGGCGGTGTTTTGCAGGAAGAAGTAGAAGCTGCCGCCGGTGATGCCGATGAGGATGAACATCAGCTCATCCTTCCACGGGAGCTTCATGGTCTTGGGACGGAGCACCCAGAGGGTCAGATAGGCAAGACCCATGCGCAGGGGGATGATCTGCACGGCGGTGTAGGCGGTCAGCAGCTCCTTGGTCAGGACGAAGCAGCTGCCCCAGACCAGTATGGTGAAAATGGCGTATACATGACCCATAAGTTTCTTTGTGGCGGACATGGCGGTTCTCTCTCCTTATATCTCTCGATTGGCCGCAGGGCGGCACAAATAATCATTATACAGGGAAGGAAGGAGAAAATCCAGTGGTGCGGGCGTAATGGAGAAAAAATTTTTGGAAAAACGGGTAAAAGTTGACCGTTTGTGTGCAACTTCCGGGGCGAAACGGGGGGAGGAGTAGGACGGAACGGGCGGGTATGGGGAAGAAATCCACAAGGGGGAGGAAGACATGAGGTACAGGAGAACAAACGAAAAACGGGACGCGGTGTGCGGCGTGTGCGACCTGTGCGGCAGGGATCTGCGGTGCGGGGAGCGGTATTACCGGGTCAGCGGGGAGAACGTGTGCCGGGGGTGTCTGGCGGAGTTCGCGGCGCAGATACTGGCGGCCTATGAGGTGACGGGAGGTGAGGCGGATGGCTAAAAGGTGTACCCCGTGGGAGGAAGTGCGGGCGAGATATGAGACGGAGGACTGCACATACCGGCAGCTGGCGGAGGAATACGGCGTGTCGATACAGAGCATCTGGACGCATGCGCAGAAGGAATGCTGGAAGGGGAGAAGAACGCGGGGAAGAGATCAGAGCATCGATGACAGGCGATACCTGCGGCAGGTGGCGAAGGCGCTGATGACCGCCGCGCGGCAGGCAGCCGCGCAGGTGGAGGACGGCGAGGTGAGCATCAAGGAGCTGAAGGAGATGGCGGGGGTATTGCAGACGCTGACGGGGCTGGAAAAGACGCTGCGGGAGGAGGAGCCGGCAGCGGCGGAGACGGTGCAGGTGGTGCTGGGCGACGCGGAGGAATGGAGCAGGTAGGGGGCGAGGGCGGACAGAGTCGTCCGCCCCTACGAACGGGACGTCGAGGGCGGCGTCCCCTACGGAATGGGGTTCCGCGCCTGCGGGCGCGGGGAACGGATTCCCACGCCAGTGACATCGGTCACTGGCTCGGAATGACAGCGCTTCGCGCTGGGGGGACGTCGAGGACGCCGTCCCCTACGGACGGGACATCGAGGGCGGCGTGCCCTACGGAGGGCGACGGGAAGGTACAGTTTCGGAGAAAAAAGGGGGAGAGAATGGAGATCTATATCGGGACACCCAATGAGAGACAGGAGGAATTCCTGCGGTGCGAGAAAAAGTATATCGCCTTCGGCGGGGCGCGGGGCGGCGGAAAGAGCTGGGCGGTGCGGTGCAAGGCCAAGCTGCTGGCGCTGCGGTATCCGGGCATACGGCTGCTGCTGGTGCGGCGGACGCTGCCGGAGATCGAGGCCAACCATCTGACGTTCCTGCGGCGGGAGCTGGCGGGGGCGGCGGCGTACCGCGCCGGGGAGAGACGGTTCGTGTTCGCCAACGGCAGCAGCTTACAGTTCGGGTACTGCGGCAGCGACAGGGACGCGGAGCGGTATCAGGGCGCGGAGTACGACGTGATCTTTTTCGATGAGGCCACCCAATTACAGGAGCGGTGGATGCGGCAGCTGGCGGCGTGCGTGCGAGGGGTGAACGGCTTTCCCAAGCGGATCTACTACACCTGTAATCCGGGTGGGCCGGGACACGGGTACATCAAGCGACTGTTTATCGACAGGCGGTATGAGCCGGGGGAGAACGGAGAGGACTACGTCTTTATACCGGCGCGGGTGACGGACAACCGGGTGCTGCTGGCGCGGCAGCCGGAGTATGTGAAGCAGCTGGAGGCGCTGCCGCCCAAGCTGCGCGCGGCGTGGCTGGAGGGCAAGTGGGACGTGCTGGCGGGGCAGGTGTTTCAGGAGTTTACGGACGACCCGGCGCACTATGAGGACAGGCGGTACAGCCATGTGATCAGGCCGTTCCGCATACCGAGGGAGTGGAACGTGTACAGAAGCTACGACTTCGGGTACGCCAAGCCCTTCTCCTGCGGCTGGTGGGCGGTGGATCACGACGGATGCGTGTACCGGATCGCGGAGCTGTACGGCTGCACGGGGACGCCGGACGAGGGCGTGCTGTGGACGCCGGAGAAGCAGTTCGCGGAGATACGGCGCATCGAGGAGGAGCATCCCGATCTGCGGGGACGCACCATACACGGCGTGGCCGACCCGGCGATCTGGGACGCCAGCCGGGGCGAGAGTATCTATGAGACGGCGCTGCGGCACCGCATTTACTTCGTGAAGGGGGACAACCAGCGGATACCGGGGTGGATGCAGATGCACTACCGGATGGCCTTCGACGGGGAGGGATATCCCATGCTGTATGTGTTCGAGAACTGCCGGGCGTTTATCCGGACGGTGCCGGGGCTGCTGTACAGCGGCACGGCGCCGGAGGACGTGGACACCAGTCAGGAGGATCATGTGGCGGACGAGAGCCGGTATTTCTGCATGATGCGGCCTATCGCGCCGCGGACGGCGGAGGTGAGGCAGATTGGGGACGACCCGCTGAACATGGCGAAAAAAATTTTTGAAAAATGAGGGGAGTTGCACACAAATGGGCAACTCCCGGGCGGGGAGAGGGTAGGGTCAGAACACAGGAAAGGGAGGTGCTGGCATGGAGCGTGAGACGGCTCGGACAGCAGAGAAGGAGACGGGCGCACCGGGGAAGATCGGCGCGGCGGAGGTGAGGGCGGCGGCAGAGGTGCTGCGGCGCTATCGGCTGGGAAAGCAGAATCTGGACCGGCGCATCATCGACAATGAGCAGTTCTGGAAGCTGCGGCACTGGGAGCAGATGGACAAGGCCGGCGAGGGCGGCCGGAGGGAGGATATCAGGCCGGCCAGCGGGTGGCTGGTGAACTGCATCCTCAGCAAGCACGCGGACGCCATGGACTGCTATCCGGAGCCGACGGTGCTGCCCAGAGAGCCTAACGACCGCCGGGAGGCGGAGGAGCTGAGCCGGATACTGCCGGTGATCCTGAAGAACAACCGGTTCAAGAAGGCGTATTCCCAGGCGTGGTGGAACAAGCTGAAGTCCGGATGCGCCGTGTACGGCGTGTTCTGGGACGGGGATAAGCTGCACGGGCTGGGAGACGTGAGCATCCGTAGCATGGACGTGCTGAATCTGTTCTGGGAGCCGGGGGTGCAGGATATACAGGAGTCGGAGAGCTTCTTCTGTACGGAGCTGGTGCCCAACCGGCGGCTGGAGCGGGAATATCCGCAGCTGGAGGGGAAGCTGGGGCGCAGCGGCGTACAGGTGAGCCGGTATCTGTATGACGACAAGGTGGACACGTCGGAGCAGTCGCTGGTGGTGGACTGGTATTATCACACGGAGCAGGAGGGGCGGCAGGTGCTGCAGTACTGCAAGTTCGTGGGGGAGGAGGTGCTGTACGCCACGGAGAACGACCCGGAGATGGCGGAACGCGGCTGGTACGACCACGGGAAGTACCCGTTCGTGTTCGACGTGCTGTTCCCGGAGGAGGGGACGCCCGGCGGGTACGGGTATGTGGATCTGTGCAAGTCGGCGCAGAAGCAGATCGACCTGATGAATCAGGCCATCCTGAAAAACACGCTGGCGGCGGCTACGCCCCGGTTCTTCATCCGCTCCGACGGGGCGGTGAACGAGAGCGAGTACGCGGACTGGACAAGACCCTTCGTACACACCAACGGGAATCTGGGGGCGGACTCCATCGCGCCCATTCGGGTGCCTTCGCTGGACAGCGTGTATGTGGCGGTTTTGCAGAACAAGATCGCGGAGATGAAGGAGACGGCGGGCAACCGGGACGTGATGAGCGGCGGTACCGCCGGCGGCGTCACGGCGGCCACGGCCATCGCCGCCCTGCAGGAGGCGGGCGGAAAGCTGTCCCGCAACATGATCGATGACGGGTACGAGGCGTTTTCCCAGGTGCTGACGCTGTGCATCGAGCTGGTACGGCAGTTTTACGACATGCCCCGGCAGTTCCGCCTGCTGGGGAAGGACGGCGGGCAGTTCGCCATGTTCGACAACAGGGGCCTGCAGCCCCGCGCGCTGCTGACCGGCGGCTATCGGGTGCCGGAGTTCGATCTGGAGGTGACGGCGCAGGACGAGACGCCGTATCAGACCATGGAGTACAACCAGCTGGCTTTGCAGCTGTTCCAGATGGGATTCTTCCGCAGCGATATGGCAGAGCAGGCGCTGCGGTGTCTGGAGCTGATGCAGTTCCGCCACAAGGAGACGCTGACGGAGGTTATCCGGCAGGGACAGAAGGAGACGGAGCAGAAGGAGTGGCTGACGGCATCGCTGCGGCAGGCGGTAGCGCTGCTGGACAAGGCGCAGGGGACGCATCTCAGCGAGACGCTGGAGCGGGAGCTGCGGCAGCGGGACAGCGGCGGCGGTAAGACGAACAGACGCGTCAACGGCGCAGTGGAGCGCCAGAGACAGGCCACGCGGCAGGCGGTGCGCCCCCGATGATACGGGCGGTGTGCGGCGGCACGCACCTGACGGTGCGGGGGCATGCCGGGCATGGGCAGCCGGGACAGGACATCGTATGCGCGGCAGTGTCCGCGCTGGTGTACGCACTGGCCGGGGTATTGCAGGAGAAGGGACAGCTGGCACGGGGGGACATCAGAGAGGGGTACGCGGACATTGCGGGCGCGGGCGACTGTGCACGGGAGTTCGCGCTGGTGCGGTGCGGGCTGGAGATGCTGGCCGGGCAATATCCGGAGAGTGTGGAAATAGGGTCGTGACCTACCACGGAAAGGAGAGTTCGGATGGACGAGCTGGAAAAGACGGCGCAGGAGACTGCGGCGGAGGAGCAGACGGGCGATACGACGGCTCCCGACGCCGGGGAGGATTTTGAGACGCTGATCCGCGGAAGGTACAAGGGGGAGTTTGACGCCCGCGTCCGGAAAATTCTGGATGGACGGCTGCGCGGCCTTCGGCAGGAGAACCAGCGCCTTCGGCAGGAGGCGGTGCGGACAGAGCTGCTGCGGCAGCGGGAGCAGGACGAGCAGCTGCGCCGCGCCATGGAGTTCGCCGTGGAGCGTGCGCGGCAGCAGATGACCCAGGCCATCGCCAGCGGCGGCAGCCGTGTGGCGGAGAACGGCGGACGCCGCCGCAGCGTCAGTCGGTGGGATCCCAAGGGGTTAAGCGGTAAGGAGCTGGCGGAGATACGGAAGAGGGTACAGGGCGGGGAGAAGATCCGCTTCTGAGGCTCCGGCGGGATCCTTTCCGCCCTGCCTGCGTCAACCCGCCTTGACGTATACCCGATACGCCATCGGCGGCTTGCCATCGGCAGGACGAAAAATCTCTCCGCCGAGGCGGAATCTTTTCCGCCCGGTCAGCGTCAGCCCGCCTCGACGTACAGACAGTACGCCGTCCCCTACGGAATCACAAGGGGGTACGTGCAAGGGGGCGGACAGCGTCGTGCGACCCTACGGCGGGACGTCGGGGACGCCGTCCCCTACACGCCTTGTCATTGCGAGGAGCAAAGCGACGCGGCAATCCGTTTTCCTTTTTTAGGGCGGATTCCCACGCCAGTGTGCGGCGGGGCACATGGGCCCCGCCCTACGGGGCACGGTGGTCATGCGGGGCGGACAGAGTCGCCCGTCGTGATGGAATATCTGCCGGTACCCGCGCGGTAGAGCACCAAGGAACCCGCCGCGGCAGGGGGCAGCGTCGCGCGACAGCGCATCGCGGAAAGCTGTGGAGGCACAATCCTTTGAACCGGGAAAAACCGGGAAATCGGTTGCGCGTGGGACAGGTAAGCGCGAAATCACAGCCGACGCGCGTGAGGAAGTCTTGAAACGCAGTTTCAAGCGGCGTTTTTGGTGACTTTTGTCGCTGCTGACAAAAGTCACCCGCCGGAGGCAAAAAAAGAGGGGGTTCCGCGCCTGCGGACGTGGGGTACGTCAGGGGTGCGGCGGTCATGCGGGGCGGACAGGGTCGTCCGCCCCTACAAAGGGACGCAGCCACCTACGACGGGACGTCGGGGGACGCCGTCCCCTACGGAATCACAAGGGGGCGTGCAAGAGGGCGGACAGGAAACAACAACACAGTGAAAAAAGGAAGGGAGAAAGGAATATGAAGATGAATTTGCAGATGTTTGCGGAGGCCAATACCCAGACCACGGGCGGTCTGAGCGCGGAAATGAAGACCTATTACGGCATGGAGCTGCTGGAGAACGCCAAGCCGCAGCTGGTACACAACCAGTTCGCGGCCACCAAGGGTTTGCCTGCCGGCGGCGGCAAGACGGTGGAGTGGCGCAAGTTCGGCGCCTTTGACAAGGCGCTCAAGCCCCTGACCGAGGGCGTGACCCCCGATGGCAGCGGCATCTCCGTCAGCTACATCACCAAGGAGCTGGCGCAGTACGGCGACTACACCACCGTGTCCGACATGCTGGATCTGACGGCCATCGATGACGTGGTGCTGGAGATCACCGACCGTCACGGCAGCAACATGGGCCTGACCCTGGACACCGTGACCAGAAACGAGATCCAGCAGGGCAAGCAGGTGATCTATGCGCCCAAGCTGGGCGCCAACGGCGCCAAGACGGAGATCACCAGCCGCACGGCACTGGACAAGGACTGCCGCATGACCAGTGAGCTGGTGGCCAAGGCCGCGACCCAGCTGAAGAAGATGAACGCGCCCACCTTTGACGGCAAGTATGTGTGCATCATCCATCCCAGTGTGGCCTTCGACCTGCGCCAGGACGAGGCGTGGATCGCCGCCCATCAGTACGCCGCCGCCACGGAGCTGTTCTCCGGCGAGATCGGCGAGCTGCACGGTGTGCGCTTTGTGGAGACCACGGAGGCCAAGATCTACCGCGGTGAGAATCTGGCCGGCGATGTCCGCAGCCTGAAGGTGAAGGGCAACACGGTGAGCGCCGTGGAGGTGGGCTTCCAGGGCGGCACCGTGGCAGCCAATGCGCTGGCAGGCCGCTATGTGATGATCGGCGGCAGCCGCTGCAAGGTCATCAGCAACACCACCGCCAAGCTGGTGCTGGACACCGAGGTGACAGCGGCGGAGGGCGACGCCATCTATCCCGGCGAGGGCGGTAAGAACGGCTGCGCCGTGTATGGCTGCCTGTTCATCGGCAAGGGCGCTTACGGCGTGGTGGATCTCAGCGAGGGCACGGAGGTCATCGTGAAGCCCCGCGGCAGCTCCGGCACCGCCGACCCGCTGGATCAGCGCTCCAGCGTGGGCTGGAAGGGCATCCACGCCGCGGCCATCCTGTACGATGAGTACATGGTGCGCGTGGAGTGCGGCAGCAGCTATTCCGACGAGGACAAGGCCAACTGACGGAGCGTGAAGCAGGGGCGGGCGAGTTGTCCGCCCCTGCAGGCGGGGGATGCGGATTCCCACGCCAGTGTGCGGCGGGGCATGCGGGCCCCGCCCTACAGGGTGCGGAGGTCGTGCGGAGCGGACGGAGTCGTCCGCCGTGATGGAATATCTGCCGGTACCCGCGCGGTAGAGCACCAAGGCACCCACCGCGGCAGCGGGCAGCGTCGCGCGACAGCGCATCGCGGAAAGCTGTGGAGGCACAATCCTTTGAACCGGGAAAAACCGGGAAATCGGTTGCGCGTGGGACAGGTAAGCGCGAAATCACAGCCGACGCGCGTGAGGAAGTCTTGAAACGCAGTTTCAAGCGGCGTTTTTGGTGACTTTTGTCGCTGCTGACAAAAGTCACCCGCCGGAGGCAAAAAAAGAGGGGGTTCCGCGCCTGCGGACGTGGGGTACGTCAGGGGTGCGGCGGTCATGCGGGGCGGACAGGGTCGTCCGCCCCTACAAAGGGACGCAGCCACCTACGACGGGACGTCGGGGACGCCGTCCCCTACAGGACGGGCGGACGGATTCCCACGCCAGTGTGCGGCGGGGCACGCGGGCCCCGCCCTACAGGGTGCGGAGGTCGTGCGGAGCGGACAGAGTCGTCCGCCGTGATAGAATATCTGCCGGTACCCGCGCGGTAGAGCACCAAGGCACCCACCGCGGCAGCGGGCAGCGTCGCGCGACAGCGCATCGCGGAAAGCTGTGGAGGCACAATCCTTTGAACCGGGAAAAACCGGGAAATCGGTTGCGCGTGGGACAGGTAAGCGCGAAATCACAGCCGACGCGCGTGAGGAAGTCTTGAAACGCAGTTTCAAGCGGCGTTTTTGGTGACTTTTGTCGCTGCTGACAAAAGTCACCCGCCGGAGGCAAAAAAGGGGGTTCCGCGCTTGCGGATGTGGGGGACGTCAGGGGCACGGCGGTCATGCGGGGCGGACAGAGTCGTCCACCCCTACAAAGGGACGCAGCCACCTACGACGGGACGTCGTACCCCAAGGGCATTTGTTCCGCTGCGCTCCACTGCAGGACGCCGTCCCCTACAGGACGGGCGGACGGATCCCCACGCCAGTGTGCGGCGGGGCACGCGGGCCCCGCCCTACAGGGTGCGGAGGTCGTGCGGAGCGGGACGCAGGGAAGAGGTTTTATATGAGGAAAGGAGAAGGGCGAGATGAAGGAGAAAATGGTGACGGTCATGCTGCCGCGAGGCAGAAAGCAGGAGGAGAACTTTGTCATCGTGTCGGTGAACGGGCGTAGCTGGAAGATCATGCGCGGCGTGGAGGTGCGCGTGCCGGAGTGCGTGGCGGAGGTGCTGGAGAACGCCCGCATGATGGCGGAGGAGGCACGGCGCTACGTGGACGAGCGCGCTTCCTGAGGTGGCGGCTATGGCGAAGGTGACGGCAAAGCAGGTGCTGGATCGGGTGGACGCGCTGGCACCCAACGGGTACGAGCGCGTGGAGAAGCTGCGGTGGCTGGCGCAGGCGGAGGGCTTTGTGCTGCGGGAGATCGGGCATCAGACAGGGGAGCTGCCCGACATGACGGAGACGACGGTGCTGACGGCACCGGTACCCTACGACGAGATGTACCGGCACTATGTGGAGGCACAGATCCACTATGCCAACGGGGAGACGGCGCGGTACAACAGCGCCGGGAGTCTGTGGAACAACGCCTTTCTCACCTACCGGGACTACTGCGCCAGAACGGAGACACCGCCGGCGTGCCCGGTGCTGCGGCTGTGCTGAAGGGAGGCGGGGAGGATGTATTTTCCCAAGCTGAAGGCGCAGGCGCAGCAGAGAGCCGCCGTGGAGCAGTTCGGCGGGCTGGATCGCCGGGTGGGACATGGCGCGGGCTGCGCGGAGAACATGGAGAATATGTGGAGCGGCGGGTATCCGGCGCTGGAGACAAGACCCCGGCGGGGCGTGATGCGGCAGCTGACGAAGCCCCACGGCATCGTGGAAAAGGACGGGCTGTTCTGGGTGGACGGCACGGCGCTGTATGTGAACGGGGCAAAGACGGAGCTGGTGCTCAGCGACAGCGACAAGCAGCTGGTGAGCATGGGCGCATATCTGCTGATCTTCCCGGATAAGAAGTACATCAACACCCAGAAGCTGACGGAGTACGGCAGCATGGAGAACATACAGACCTCCACGGGGGAGGTGACGTTCACGCTGTGCTATGAGAACGGGGAGAGCGTGGGCAGCTATGTGACCGGCACCTATGCACCCAAGGAGCCGAGTACGGGGGATCTGTGGATGGATACGGATCGCCGGGTGACGGTGCTGCGGCGCTATGACGGCGGCAGCTGGGTGGAGGTGACGGGTATATGCACGAAGATCGCCGCCACGGGGCTGGGCAGGGGCTTTCAGGCCGGGGACGGCGTGACGGTGTCCGGCTGCGGTGCGCTGGAGCTGAACGGACTGCATGTGCTGAAGGCGGCAGCGGACGACTGGGTGCTGATACCGGCCATGTGCCGGGCGCTGGACAGCCAGACGGCGGCGGTGACGGTGATGCGCACCATCCCGGAGATGGACTTCGTGGTGGAGCAGGGAAACCGGCTGTGGGGGTGCAAGTACGGCATCGTGGACGGGCAGGCGGTGAACGAGGTGTACGCCTGTGCGCTGGGGGACTTCCGCAACTGGAACAGCTTTGCGGGGCTGAGCACGGACAGCTATGCGGCGGCCAGAGGCTCGGACGGTGCGTTCACCGGGGCGGCGGCCTGCATGGGCGGCGTGGTGTTCTTCAAGGAGAACTGCATGGAGCGCATCTATCCGGCGGCGGGCGGCGGGCACCAGATCGTGACGGTGCCGTGCAGCGGTGTGCGCCGGGGCGCGGAGAGAACGGTGGCCGTGTCGGACGGCGTGGTGTATTACCTGGGGAATGACGGGGTGTACGCCTTTGACGGGAGCATGCCGGTGTGCGTGTCCCGGGCGCTGGGCGACAAGAGGTATATCGGCGGCGTGGGCGGCGGCGAGAGCGGACGCTACTGGCTGGCGGCAAAGGAGGCCGCCGGTACCACGGAGCTGCTGGTGTACGATACGCAGAGAAAGCTGTGGCACCGGCAGGACACCGTGGAGGTGATGGACTTTGTGCGGCAGGACGGCGTGATGCTGCTGCTGTGCAGGGACGGACGGCTGCTGGACACCGCCGGTGAGGTGGGCACAAAGGAGACGAACGTGGTGTGGAGCGCCGAAAGCGGCGATCTGGGACTGTATACGCCGGAGCACAAGTATCTGGCGCGGCTGGAGCTGCGGATGAAGCTGGAGGAGGGCGCCGTGGTAAAGGCGTTCGTGCGGTACGACAACGGCGAGACGTGGGAACAGGTGGGGACTGTTACCGGGACGGCGGAGCAGACCAGGGGCGCGGTGATGCAGCTGCGTCCCAGACGGTGCGGACACCTGCGGCTGAAGTTGATGGGGCTTGGCCGGTGCCGGGTGTACAGCGCGGCGGCGGTGTATGAGAAGGGGAGTGACGTGGAATGATGACGCTTCCCCTGCCTGCGGCACCGGCGGGGACGGTGCAGGAGCAGGCGGCGCAGCAGTATTCGTATCTGGTGCAGATGGCGCAGCAGCTGAATCTGGCGCTGGGACAGCTGGAGGAGCTGGGCAGCGGGGCGGGCGCGGAGTCCGCCCGGCGGCAGGCCGGGGCGTACAGCGAGCAGGCACAGGAGGCGGCGCGGGCGGCAGAGGAGCAGTACGACACGCTGCGGAGCATGATACTGAAAACGGCGGAGCAGGTGGAAAAGACCACGGAGGAGCTGACGGCGAGGCTGAAGGAGGAGTATGTGGCGAGCTCGGACTTCGGCAGCTATGTGGCGAAGCTCAGCGCGTATCTGGAGGCCAATCCCCAGGCGATGACACAGTATTACAGCTTTTTTTCTGACCTGAAGGCCAACGTGGAGAAGGTGGACGCCGCCTTCTCCCACTATAAGGTGGACACGGAGGGGTACATCCGGACGGGCATCGTGTACTATGACGGGGCGGTGCCGGTGTACGGCGTGGCGGTGGGTCAGGATCTGACCTGCCGGGAGATCGACGGGCAGCGGGTGGTGGAGCAGAGCAACTTCCGGGCGGTGTTCACCGCATCGCGCCTGTCCTTCTGGCAGGACGCCACGGAGGTGGCCTATGTGTCCAACAACCGGCTGTACATCACCAACATCACGGTGCTGGGCGCCATCGCCGTGGGACAGTGGAGCGTGGAAGCAGCGGAGGGCGGACTGGCCTTCCGATGGATCGGAGGGTGAGTGAATGAGCTATACGGCGCTGGACAGCATCCAGTGGGGCGGTACGCCCAAAATCGGCGTGAGCTTCGGGTACGACAGCAGACGCTCCGGCGGGGACATGCAGTACCGCATCTATGTGACGGTGGCACCGCTGACGGGGGCGGCCTACTTCGGGTATCCCATCTATCTGACGGTGTATGTGGACGGGGACTGTGTGGACAGCGGATACACGCTGAAGCAGGCATCCCCCAGCCGGTGGAGCGGCAGCATCGAGTATGACAGCGGCTGGGTGACGGCGGCGGGCGCTGTGGGCAGCGCACCGCTGAGCATCCGGCTGTACAGCGGCTCCGGCTCTACCAGAGACGACAGCTACGGCTATGCACTGCCGGTGGAGCGGGTGGAGTCCATCGGGGATTTCACCCTGACGGCGGGTGACGCGGTCATCGGACAGGCGGGGACGCTGACGGTGACAAGCCCGGGGTACGGGTATAGCTTCGCGTTCCGCTATGCGCTTGGCAGCGCAGGCGGGAGTATCGCCGCCGGTGATCTGAAAACGGTGAACAGCAGCAGCGGACGGGTGGTGTATCAGTGGACGGTGCCGGAGGCGCTGGCACAGCAGCTGCCGGAGAGCACCTGGGGCACCGGCACTATGACCATGCAGGTGTACAGCGGCGGAACGCTGGTGGGAAGCCTCAGCGCGCCGTTTACCGCATACGTGCCGGAGACCATGCGGCCGGAGGTGACGCTGGAGACGGCGGTGGTCAACGACAATGCGGCGGTGCAGGGCTGGGGCGTGTGCTTGCAGGGCGTGAGCCGGATGCAGTACACGGCGGAGGCCACGGCCATGGGCGGCGCATCCGTGCAGGAGTACCGGTTCCGGTTCGCGGGGCAGGAGATCACCGGCGCGTCAGGCACCACCGGGGCGGTGGGCATCAGCGGGATGCTGACGCCGGTGGTCACGGTGACGGACAGCCGCGGGCGCACCACGATGGTATCGGGCACGCCGGTGACGGTGTGCGAGTACCACACGCCGGTCATCACCGCGTCCGGGGTGGTACGGTGCGGCGCGGACGGCACGGAGAAGGACGACGGGGCGTATCTGAAGGTGCGGTGCGCGGCGTCCTGCTCGGAGGTGCTGGGACACAACAGCGTGCAGGTGCGGGCACGGATGAGGCCTATGGGCGGCCAGTGGAGCGGCTATACAGAGCTGCTGAACGGGGCGGAGCAGCTGCTGGGCGGCGGACTGAGCCCCACCGCGTCCTATGAGGTGGAACTGAGCGCGGTGGATGCGGTGGGCGGCGTGCGCACGGTGCGGTATACGGCGTCCACCAGTCAGGTGACGATGCATCTGCGCAGCGGCGGTAAGGGCGCGGCTTTCGGTAAATACAGCGAGGGAGAGCGGCTGGAGTGCGCGTGGCCGGCGGTGTTTTACGGAGATGTGGCTGTGTCGGGAGCGCTGACGGTGAACGGAGAGACGGTGGAGGCGCTGGCGTATCCGGTGGGCAGCGTGCGGCTGACGGACAGCGCCGCGCCGCCGGAGACGGCGGACGGCCTGACATGGGAGAGCGTGGAGACGGGCATCGCCGGCGTGTACGGCTGGCGGCGCACATCCTGAGAAGGGGAAGGAGAGGACGAGAAATGGCATCCACATATACGATGGTGGCTTACGGCTCCCAAGGTAGCGCGGTGAAGCAGCTGCAGAGTGAGCTGAACAGGAGAGGGTACAGCCTGGACGAGGACGGTATCTTTGGCAAGAAAACAAGAGCCGCCGTACGGGACTATCAGAAGAAGAACGGGCTGCGCATGGTGGACGGCATCGCCGGTGACGAGACGTGGGGAAGCCTGCTGGCATCGCCCACGGCAGAGGAGCAGGCGGCGCTGGATGCAGCGGCTGCGGAGGCAGCCAGACCACGCGCGGAGGTGACGGAAAGCACGGCGCGCCGCTTGCAGGAGCTGGAGAAGGGCTATACGCCCTCGGATGAGGTGGCGTCGGCCAGAGAGTACAGGGACAGTGTGGCGGCGCTGGAGCCGGAGGGGTATGAGTCCGGGTTCAGCGAGAAGCTGCAGGCGCTGTATGACCGGATCGCCGGGCGCAAGGCGTTCGAGTACGATCCGGAGGAGGACGAGGATTATCAGCGGTACGCGAAGCTGTACGCCGCCCGGGGTGCGGCGGCCATGGAGGACACGCTGGGCAAGGCGGCGGCGCTGACCGGCGGGTATGGCTCCAGCTATGCGCAGACGGCGGGGCAGCAGGCGTACAATGGGTATTTGCAGGAGCTGGCGGCGCTGGTGCCGGAGCTGCGGCAGGCTGCGTTGGCGGAGTACCGTCAGGAGGGGCAGGCGTTGGAGACACAGTACGATCTGCTGACCCAGCAGGAGAAGAACGAGTACCAGCGCTGGCAGGACGGCCGCAAGGAGTGGGAGAAGCTGCTGGCGGCGGCGCAGGACGAGTATGAGAGCGCAGGGGACAGGGATCAGAAGCTGTATCAGACGCTGCTGAACCACTTCGAGGACAAGGCGGAGCAGGAGAAGAAGCTGTCGTCCTCCGGTGTGCGGCTGGTGGACAGCGGCGAGGACGGCGGCAGGGGTGAAAGCCTCAGCTCCACGGCGGCGGAGAGCTTACAGCGGGCGGTGCGCAACTATCTGAAAAAGGGCAACGGCGATCTGGCGCAGGCGCTGGTGGAGAAGTATGCCCAGCGGATGACACCGGCGCAGAGACAGCGGTTCGATGCGCTGCTGAGCGGCGGAGGTCAGTGAAAAGGGGTTGCAATCGCAGGCGGCGTATGGTATCATACCGGAGGTATATTGCGAAGCGGTGGGGACACCGCAGCGGCTCGTAAGAGAGACGGAGAGCCGTGGGAAAGGAGTCATAATGGAGAAAACCAAGAAGCACTTTCTGCGGCGGGCGGCGCTGCTGCTGGCAATGCTGACGTTGGCCTCCGCCGTTATGGTGGGCTGCGGCGGGAAGAAGGAGCCGGAGAAGGATCCCAAGGATGACGAGGTCATCGTGAAGCCGGAGCCTGTGGTGCTGCCGGAGGGTGTGAGCTTTGACGAGAAGAAGTACCCGGACGTGTTCGGGTTCATGCAGGTGCCCAACGCCAGCCAGTGCGCCATCAGCAAGGGGCATTATCTGGCACAGAGCCCCAAATCCGCCAAGAGCGAGACGGGGTACGACGACGACTATTATCTCAACCGCGATCTGGACGGCGTGACCAACAAGGCCGGTTCCCTGTACATTCAGGCGCACTACAACAAGTCTGATCTCAGCGATCCGGTGACGGTGATCTACGGGCACAACATGGCCAACCGCTCTATGTTCGGCGGCTTGCAGAGCTATGCCGAGACGCTGAAGTTTAACGATAACGCCATTTTGTACATCTATCAGCCGGATCGCAAGGTGACATACCGCATTTTCGCGGGTATTCCCTATGATACCAGCCACATCCTGTACTATCACGATTTCACGGATGAGAAGGTGTTCAACGATTTCTTCCAGGCGCTGGGCAAGGCGGCGGACGATCCCAAGTACAAGAGCGACACCAACCAGAATGCCTTTTACAGCGCAGAGGGCTGCGTGAATGTGGATAAGGCCAACCTGCCCGCCGCGGGGGACAAGGTGGTGGTGCTGTCCGTGTGCAAGAACGGCGACGACAACCACCGGTACCTGATCATGGCGAAGATGGTAGAGGACTCCGCTGAGCCGATCGTCATGACCAAGGAGGAGGCCGAGGCCGCCGGCGTGACGGCGGATCGCATTCTGGATAAGGATGCGCTGACCGATAAGACGGACGCTTCCAACAAGACGGATACTGCGGCTAAGACGGATACCTCTGCAAAGACGGATACCTCCGCTAAGACCGATAAGAAGAGCTGAGGATAACAAATAAAAAACTCCCGAACCGGATGGTTCGGGAGTTTTTATGTGAACACTCGATTTGCAATGTCCGATGAGGGCGGACAGAGTTGTCCGTCCCTACGAACGGGATGATGCGGACGGGATTCCGTGTGGGTGGGCATCAGATGCGCTGGCCGTCGGTCTGGGCCAGCAGGTCGGCCAGAGAGACGCTGTCCAGATAGTCGTTGATGAGGGCATCCAGCTTCTCCCACATGGGGAGGGTGGTACACTGACCGGCACGCGGGCAGGGGTTTTCCTCGCTCTCCAAACAGGTGACGGGCGCCAAAGAGCCCTCCGTCAGGCGGAGGATCTGCCCCACGGAGTAGTCGGCGGCGGGACGGTTCAGGCGGTAGCCGCCGCCCTTGCCCCGCAGACCGTCCACAAGGCCGGCCTTGGAGAGAACGGAGATAATGCTCTCTAAATATTTTTCGGAAATGCCCTGCTTTTCCGCGATGAGGGGCAGGGGCATGTAGACGGTGGAATCGCTCTGCGCCAGCTCCAGCATGACGCGCAGGGCGTAGCGCCCTTTGGTGGATACGAGCATGGGAATGGCCTCCCTTACAAAGATAAACATAGTATACCACTATGTTTACAACTGCGCAAGGGAAATTTATCGGTCACATGTAATGGTACTTGTTTCGCTTGGCCACAAGGAAGATGACGGAGATCAGGAAGGCGAAGCATTCGGCGGCGGTGATCGCCCACCAGATGCCGTCCACATCCAGCAGAAGGGGCAGCAGGAGGACGGCACCGGACTGGAACACCAGTGTGCGCAGGAAGGAAATGGCGGCGGAGATGGCACCGTTATTCAGGGCGGTGAAGAAGCCGGAGGCGAAGATGTTGAAGCCCACCAGCAGGAACGACCAGGAGAACAGGGTGAAGGCGTGGGTGGTCAGGGCGCAGAGGTCGGTGTCATAGCCCACGAAGAGGTGGGAGAGGGGCGCGGCCAGCAGCCGCGCCAGCGCGGACAACATCACGCCGCCGATGGCCATCAGCAGAACGCTTTTGCGCAGGAGGCTCTTCAGCTCCGGGTGATTCCGGGCACCGTAGTGATAGCTGACGATAGGGGCGCAGCCGATGGAGTAGCCGATGAAGATGGCCACGAAAATGAACTGGACGTACATCAGAACGCCGTAGGCGGAGACGCCGTTCTCGCCAATGAGACGCAGGAGCTGGAAGTTGTACAGCATGCTGACCAGCGAGGAGGAGATGTTGCTCATCAGCTCGGAGGAGCCGTTGCCGCAGGCCTGCAGGATGGGGCGCAGGCGCAGAGCGGTGGGACGCAGGTGCAGCAGGCTGGAATTGGGGCGCAGGAAGTAGAGCAGCGGCAGCACGCCGCCAACACACTGGCTCAGTCCGGTGGCGATGGCGGCGCCGGCCACGCCCCAGCGGAGCACGGCGATGAACAGTGCGTCCAGCACCATGTTGGTAACGCCGGCGGCCACCGTGACCAGCAGGCCGAGGCGGGGCTTCTCCGCGGCGATGAAAAAGCTCTGGAACACGTTTTGCAGCATGAAGGCGAAGGTGAAGCCGGTGACGATGCGGCCGTAGAGCACGCAGTCGGACATCATGGCATCGGTGGCGCCCAGGAACCGGGAGACGACGGGCATGGCGGCAATACCCACCGCGGACAGCCCCAGACCCAGCAGCAGGGTGAACAGCACCATCATGGAGAAGGTCTGCTGCGCGTCGTCGTCCTTGCTCTCGCCCAGCAGCTTGGAGACGAGAGCGGTGCCGCCGGTGCCGATCATGAAGCCCATGCCGCCCAGGATCATGACGAAAGGCATGACCAGATTGATGGCGGCGAAGGGCGTCTTGCCCACGAAGTTGGAGACGAACAGGCCGTCCACCACGCCGTAGATCGACGTGAACACCATCATACAGATGGACGGCAGCGTGAAGCGCAGCAGCTTACTGTAAGAGAAGTGGTCGGAAAGACGGATGGATTCGGACATAAAAACCTCCTGAATGCAGTAATAGCCTGCCGGGGAACGGGCAGGCGGAGAATGTGTTGTTGTCGCAAGGAAGGGGGAGTGTGAGGGGGAAACCATGGCGGGTTTCCCCGCTCGCGTTCCATCACCCGCCCGCAGGCGGCCACTTTTTGCAAAGCAAAAAGTGCTGCACCAAAAAGAAAAGACACACGCCGTGTGTCTTTTCTTTTTGGTGACCCGTACCGGATTCGAACCGATGTTAAAGGCGTGAGAGGCCTCTGTCTT
>ENA-UOJE01000138-UOJE01000138.1-human-gut-metagenome-genome-assembly--contig:-C23-NODE-138-length-87246-cov-11.872143_pt1 | contig 87246 bp, 55 predicted proteins | sample MGYA00242341_ERZ723888 | MGnify/ENA metagenome assembly ERZ723888 | reverse complement strand
GCTGAAAAAATAAAAAAACTTGAAGATAAAAACGGAGTAATTGGCACATATTTCTCAATATAAAATTACCCGCTAAAAAATGCGGGCAAAATTTTCCTTTTGCCCGCATTCATAAAATAATCTCAAGGCGCGAAATTTACCCTGTATTCCGGCAGGATTACACAACCGCATATTTAATTTTCCTGCGAAGATATATTTCCCATACCCCTCCGCGCGAAAAAAAACAGCTTTTCCGGCGGGGCATTAAAAAAATGCTCCGTCGGAATACGGCATTATCCGCCAAAAATCGAATCCGCCCCGAGAGTGCCGTATATCGATTTCAAGTAATTGATGCCCTTGACTGTCTTCAATTTCGCCTGCAACTCGGCTATTTTTGCCGCTGTTGCTGCGTCCTTGTTTTCAGATGTAGAAAGCCTCCGGATTGCGCTTTGCAGGAGGTTAAGCTCTATTTGCTGGCGGTTCATCAGCCGCTCGGCGTACCATTCCGATTTCAGAATGCTTTCGCGCGTGAACATTTGGCGCAACGACGGGTCGTCGAGCGTCTTTCCTTCATAGGAACCGTCGCGCATAATGTACAGGAGGGCTTTGAGCGGCGGACAAGCGCCTTCAATTGAGCCGTCTTCAAAGTACATCTCAGCCGCCCTGCGGTGGGCGCCTACCATATTGTCCATGCCCTCGGCAAAGGCGTCCATGTCCTGCAATTCTGGCCGCAGCATGTCGGCTGTAAATATCGAGGCGGGATTCGAGAAAATCCTGCCGAAATACCTTATGACAAAGTCTTCGGTAATTCGCCAGCCCAGCCGCGAAGCGAGAACTTTTTTGCCTCCGTATTCAAAGTCCTTGCAGCGTTCGAGCATTCCGGCTTTTATTAAGTTTTGCACGTCGAGCTCGTTTGGGCGCATTCTCGCCCATATTTCAGGTATCAGCAGGCTGATGTCGTGGTCTACTCGGTATTTTACGCCGATGTATCCCGCGCTGCTAAGCCAGCCGTCGTAGCGCGTCAGAGCAAACGAAACGAGAGCCGCGTTCAGGTCTGTAACGGCGCAGAGGGCGTTGAACGGGCCCTTTGTCATTGCGCCTTCGAGCCCGGCGCCGACTGTGGACGGAGATTTGCCGGTCATTGAGGCAATGTACTCCATAAAAAGCTCCGGGAGTTCGAGATAGTGCAAAGGTCCGTGGACTGCCAGCGCCCGTATGCCTTCTGAAGCCGGATTGTTGCGCCTTCCGGATATTACTGCGTTTACAGGATGCGGAACCTCTTTGCCGGGAGCAATGCCGCGGGCAAGGCGGGAGCCAATGTCGCTTATATAGTATTTGCGGCGGTTGACAATATCGTCGCGGTTTTGCAGGTAGCGGACATTCTTGCTCGGCTTGCCGTCTATCAAGCGCGGATTGGCGGACGAAACTACGTATTCCGGCTTTGTCTCTTCGAGGAAGTCGCTTAGATTTTTGCGCATTGGCGGCGTAAACCTGTCGAAGCGCAAGACGTCAGCCGCCATTTCCCCGACCTGCCGCCTGTCGAGCGGCTCGTAATTTGAGAAAAACATTCCCTTTTGCGACATGTCTGCCTCCGCGCGCTTGTCGTAGCCGCGAACCACCGCTTCGTCGGGCCTCTGGAAAAGGCGATATTCGCAGTTGTTCGTAAATTTTACGGACGCCCCGCGCGACGCCAAATTCTCTGGCAAATATTCAACGGAAGACTCCGGCACTACGACGGACGTCGTGATATCGTCCTCCATTTGAAGCTTTATCGAGGGCGCAAAGTCCTTGCGCAGGCTGAAAGTTCTCCACGAGCCGTCCTCGGTGAATCCTATGCGCAAATACGAGGTAAGAACCGGGGCGTTCTTGTATTTTAGAGTATTTCCGCCAGTCCCGTTTATCGTGTCGACCGAGAATTTATCCTGCCAATTCTTTCCCCATTCAGGCCTGTAATGGCGTTTAACAGTTAGGACAAACTCCCTTATATAGAACGGAATCGACGCGAGCCATTTGTTGTATTCGTCGGAATATTCGTCCGAAGGAGTCAGAAGTTTTACGACCGACCCCATTGTGCGGCGCGAATCGAGTATCGGGCGGCTAAGCGGGCCTTTATTGTTGGGCGAATTCGGATCGCGGTAGCGGTTGCCATAATTCTTGTTTATAATTTCAGAAACGAATTCTATGTCGCGCTTAAAGTCGGCAATCATTGATGGGCCGTGGATAATTGCGTCGGATATGTCTTTGGATATCTCGCTCTTTCCGCCTCCCGATACCGTAGCGGGCTTGTGGCAATATACGCCCTCCTCTGTCGTTCCCACGAGCCTCCAACGCCTGCTTTCGTGCGGGCGCGACATTTCAACTTTATATCCTGCTGGCGATATGTACGTCGTGTACGGGGTGAGCCTTATCGACTTTTCGACGCCGTCTTTTTGCCATGTCACGGTCTGGGTTTTCAGAGAATAATATGCCTTTTCATCGACGTATATTATGTCCGGATAATTTTTGTCGCGCGCCCAGCCGTCGGGGTGGACTTCTATCGTGTCCGCCAATATTTCAACGAGCCTCGCGAAGGAGCTCTTATTGTTCGGAGCGTATGAAGTTGAATAAAAATCCTCGCCGAGGTCGCGGCTTGAAAATGCGAGCGCCCCGCCGGAATGCTCTTCTTCGCACTGTCCGTACAAGTTGGCGGAATAGCTTATTTGGGTCTTTATCTCCTTTTTGGAATACCCGAAATAGTTGTCTGCAATAAGGGTAACGATGACGCCTTCCGAGCCTCTCGCCGTAATTTTGAAAGGTTTTCCGTCGTTGTACAACTCGTCCGGATCCTCCCAGCACATTCCGTCGCGCTTTTGGCGCTCGGTGGCCTCGGATATATTTGGCAGGCCGAGCTCCTTCTTTTTTAGCGATGTCAAGTGCGGGGCGAGGACTATGCAGCCCGTATGCCCCGTCCACGAGTCGAGGTATTCTGCGGCGTCGTTCTTTTGAAGAAACGGGTTTCCGGCATTGCCGAATATGCTTTCAACAAAGTCGAGATTGCATACGAGCGCGCCAGGCGCAAAGAAGCGTATCTCCATGGTTTTTTCGGACTCGCCGTTGGGTATTTTGGGGCAAACCGTCGGGCGCAGATATATTGAGACCCAAGTTTTCGCCTTACGCTCCTGCGTGGAGGTGAATGGGAGCTCGAGCATTTCGTCTGGGGCGGAAAATGCGCGCGCCCACAAATTCTTAAAAACGCGCTTCGGCACGGATTTTTTATCGGCCGGAACCGGAAGCCCGCCCTCGGCGACGTGGAAAACGCCGGCAGTCGTGCGCCTGTCGCTGCGCGGATTGTTTAGAATGCCCTGCCTTACCCTGTACGACGAAACGAGCGGATTTTCATGCTTGTCGCTGTCCGGGGGCAAAGAGAGGGTTCTCGCGGTTCCAAACCTGTCGAGGACAAAAGTCTTGTGCGGGAGCGACGGGAACGGTTCGTGAGGGTCGCAAACATCGCTGAGGTAGTTCTCGAGGTAATTCATTATTCTGGAATCCGGAGGGCAATAATACTCGGCTGAGAGTTTGGAGAATTCCCTGTAATTTTCCAAAAGCGGCTTGGAGAGCTCGACAATCGGGTAGTCGTCCTCTTTCCCGAAAACGGGCAGCCCTGCGGCGGACAGCCTCATATTCACGTATTCAAACAAAGTCTCCCCGCCGACTTCGTTCGCGCCGGTTTGCGGATTTATTCCGAGTGCAGATTTGTAATCCATAAAAGTTCCTATCCTATTTTAAGGGGGCGCCGCGGCCGCCCATACACGGGTGGCAATATCGCCCATTGAATATAGAAAGCTAATCGCCGGATTTTTTCACGTTTTTTTTTCGGGTTTCGGGTGTTTTTTTGATATTTTAAATGCGGAATAGTTGACAACCGCGGCAAGTTGGCAAAAAATTGCGGCATGAAAAAAATATCCGCCGCATGCTTGGGTTTCGCGTTTGCAATATGCTGCGCGTCTGCAAATGAAGTTTTCACCCCCGCCCCAGAAGACGTAAAAATACTTGGAACTGAGGGGGATCTCGCAAAAGTGCTAAAAAGGGATATCGGCTTCGGCGAAGGCGCGCTCTATCGCCCTTCAACAAACGAAGTTTTCTTTTCGGACCAGCCCAAGAATATGATATACCGCTGGACTGAAAAAGACGGGTTTTCGGTTTTCATGCGCCCGGCAGGCTATACGGGCGTCAAGGGCGAAATGGACAAGGCGATAGACTTTGGTCCCAACGCAATAGCCCTCGACAAAAATGAAAATCTCGTTTTCTGCCAGCAGGGCCACAGGCGCATTGCAAGAATAGACGAGAAGAGATTCGAAGTGGAGGTTTTATCGGATTCATACGACGGCAAAAAGCTGAACAATACAAACGACCTTTGCGTGCTCAAAGACGGCTCCATATTTTTCACCGACCCCGGCTTTTGGCACAAGCGCCGCGCGCCCGAAGCCAACGAGCTCGATTTTAGCGGCATCTACAAAATTACCCCCGACGGGAAAACCGTTTTGATAGACGGCTCGCTTCCCCAACCCAACGGAATAGATTTTTCGCCGGACGAAAAGTACATGTACATATCCCAGAGCGGCAACGGCGAGCAATGCTGGTTTGTCTACGAGCTGGATTCGACAAAGACAAAAGTGCTTTCAAAGAAAATTTTTTGCTCCCTCAAAAAGTGGACTGGCAAAGTGCGCGGCGCGCCGGACGGAATGACCATCGGGAAAGACGGCTGGATTTACGCCACAGGCAACGGCGGAGTGCATGTTTTCTCGCCCGACTTGAAGCATAAAGGGCTTGTTAAAATTGAAAACCAAGTTGCAAACTGCTGCATAATAACGGACGGCGATAAGGAAAAATCGCTTTTCGTAGTAGGTCCGAAAGGGGCTTACATAATCGACATGCAGCGCCTAAAAAAACTCGCCGGGAACGCAAATTAATTCGCCCCTGGCGAATGCGAGCCCCACCGCAAATGATATACACCGACTTAAATACCGAGATAGACGTTGGCTCGAGCGGGCACCTCATAGAGTTCGGACCATTCAGGGCTTTGGTCGACTGCGGTCTGCATCCTAAATATATGGGGCTGTCCGCGCTGCCTAACCTCTCGAAAGTTCCGCCGGAGACGCTCGATTTCATAGCTGTGACCCACACGCACCTCGACCACTGCGGAAGCCTGCCCGTGGTTGCAAGGCACCAGAGCTCGGCGCATATCCTAGTTGCGGACGAAAGCTACGAGCTTTTGTTTAGAATGCTCCGCAATTCGCGCACTGTAATGGCCAAACAGAGGGAAGAATTCAATATAAAAGAGTATCCGCTCTTTGACTATTCTGCGATAGACGAACTGCGCTCGCGCGTTGCGCCAATGCCGTTTGCGCATACCCGCCGGTACGAAATAGACGGCAACCTTGCCGACATAACTTTCTATCCCGCCGGACATATACCTGGGGCGGCGAGCGTTATGTTTGAATACAAAAAGCAAAAAATACTTTTTAGCGGCGACATATCCTTCCATTCGACCGGCATATTAAAAGGAGCCGTCCCCCCGCAGGGCAAAGTGGACACCCTTGTAGTGGAAACCACGCGCGGTTCATATTCGAGGCCAGCAGGCACGACATACGACAGCGAAGTAGAGCGGTTTGTAGCTTCAGTTTCCCGCGCCCTTAGAGACGGCGGAAGCGTGCTTGTGCCCGCATTTGCGCTCGGCAGAATGCAGGAGATTCTTTATATAATTTACAAGGCAAAAAAGAGCGGGCGGATTCCGTCTGACACGCCGGTATTCGCGGGCGGCCTTGGGCTCGATATCGCCGAGTATTTTATAAAGGGTGCAAAGCGCTCCAACACGTTTTCCTTCTCAAAGCAGCACATGGAGGGCGTAAAACCTCTAAGAGGCGAGATAGTTGCCGGAAAGGACTTTGACATTAAGGGCATATACGTTCTCGGGAGCGGAATGATGGTAAAGAATACGCCAAGCTACCTTGCCGCGGCGGCCTTGATGGACAACCGTGCAAATGCGATATTTCTGGTCGGATACGCCGACACCGACACGCCCGCATACAAGCTGCAACACTCCGCTCCAGGAGACTCGTTCGCATTCCGAGACTTATTTTACGTCGGAACTGTAAACTGCAAAGTTGACAAATTTGACCTGACTTCGCACGCCGACCGCGAGGAAATTTTGAGCTTCATACTTGAAAAAGACCCCCGCAATGTAGTTCTCACCCACGGCAGCTTGGAATCGAGAGAGTGGTTTATGTATGAAATTCTCGACAGGTCGCCGAAGACGCGAGTAATAATTCCCGAGCCCTCCGAAACGTTGGAGTTATAATTTCCCGTACACAAATTTTTTGAGCGAACAGAAGCTTGCGATTAAAGTCGGTCGGCTTTTTAGTTATGCGAAATTTCTGCAATTTGAGGTAAAAAATATTATAATTGTCCTTAAAAATTTTCCCAAATTTTAATGCCGCAACAAACTTCAGCATGCCTAAAATTATTCAAAAGAAAGGGCACTTCGTTAAATTCGGCAATAATAAAATAAACAAAAAAGCGCGCCGGATTTCTCCGCTGCACGCTCCAGTTATTTAGGTCTATTTGCGCTATCCAAAAGGCTTACGACTCTGCCGCCGCCCCCCCTTCTTAGGGTACTCTGGCTATCAAAAGCCGCTTAACGGCGACCCTGCCACCGCGCGCGCAACGCAAACAAAAGCGCGGCTGCTCCAAAGGCAAACGCGAACTCTGAGGGCTCAGGCACTTGCGTAAACGATACGTCCATTCCCGTAGCGCCAAATACGGCTTCAAACGCAAAATTATCCGAAACGCCGCTTATTACCGTTCCCTCTATTCCGCTACCCTCCTCGTATGTTATCAGATCCTCAAACGAGGATATTCCCATATCCACAAGCTCCGCCATTCCCTGGGGATCAAAATTAAATTGCAGATTGATGTCGGCATTCTCTGCTTTGTCGAGTTTTCCCGAGAATTGGATTTTATCGGCCTCGGCAGAGTCGGCATGGATGTCAATTACAATCGTGCCGCCCGACCACATTCCACTTTCAAAAGAGACGGTACCGATTTCGGGCGCATCTTCTGGGTCATTGACCGCAGCGGCGCTGAAATATCCGCCCGAGAGAGTTAGGGTTTTAAATGAAGTGTCGCCGTACAGGTTCAGCATTCCGTTTTTGACGGTAATGTTGTCTGCGACAGTATCATAAGAGCCTTTTTCAAGCCTGAGCGTCTGAACGGCATTGGAGGAGGCGGCATTCATTTCTATATTTAGCTCAGAATTCGCAGAAATATTGGCGGCGGGGTCGTTGTACTGCCCCTTGGAGATGCCTTTAAAAGAGGAATTTGTTGAATTGTTGAAAATAATATTCTGAATGACAGTCGGTATCGCACCTCCCACGCCATATGACGTTGCCCCGATTGTGATTTTTCCGGTTCCGTCAATACCGTCGCAGGTGAAATTGTTGGTAAAAGTTCCCTCAACTTTCATTGAACGCGTCAGATTTAAGATGGAATTTGCGTTCGCGAGTTTTACTTTACCCGTCACAAAAGTATCTTTTACATTAAGCGTTAAGGCGGCGGTCTGGCCGCTTCCACCGATTATTTCCAAGCCGTTTTTTATAGTTAAAGTGCCAATTCTTGAATCGGTATTCATCTGCTTAAAGAAAGCAAGCCACGCCTTTTTATTGTTTGAGGCGTCAATCGTGAGTTTTCCTTCAATATTGAAGGAATTGCCCGCTCCAACAATACCCATCATATTTCCATTGCCTGAAGAAATATAATTAAAATCCCCGCCAATGGTAAAGCCGTCGTGGAAATTTATATCCTGGGTATTCCCAAAGGACTGGGTGCCGTCGAAAGTCAGGCTTTTTATGTTTACTCCGCCGGTGTTTATGGTACCAGATAGAGTCACTCCAGAAATTACGACATCAGTATCCTCCGTAGGAGCTTTCCCTGCGGGAGTTCCGGAGGAGTCCGATCACCAGTGGAAAGATTCATTCCAATATCCCGTGCCTTCGTAATACAAAGTGTCGGCATTTGCAGATGCGATGGCAAAAATTAGGAAAAGAAAAATGGGTCTATATGGAATTTTCATAGAGCATTAACATATTTTTCATTAGATATTTTTATCGTTTTCGATAATTCGGCAAATAATTTTGCGCACTATTTTTTTAAACAGTTAAATCAGAAATTTAAAACTTATTATATTATAGGAAATATTTAGGAAAGAAGCGCTAGTTCGGCAACCAGAAGAATGGGAACCCAAACAGCATGCGCTATGAGAAATAGCTTGGCCCAACGCCAAAATCACAAATTTTTGCAAACCTTGCGTGCTTTCCTAGTCCACTTTTTTATTTTTGGTTGCGCTGAGAGTTTGGCAGCTGGCTATTTTTATGTAAGAAATAGTCTAAAACTTCTTGGCGCATTTCTGGCTCCAACAATAAAATCAGGCCATAAGTTTATTAAAGATTTAAAAAAAACGCCCCAAAACCACTGCAAACTTATGCGCATATGTATTTGAGAGTTATAAAAAAAACCGCGAGTTCCGCACTGCCGCCTAAAAAATAGCACAGCATAAAATTAACTGAATAAAACATCTTTGCCTTCTTTTATTTTAACCGCCTCCCAGAATATCGCCAAGATTTCTTCTTCTTTTTAAATTGCATAAGCGGCAAGAAAAGTCCGTGGATTTTATCAAAATTAAGGCTATGTATAAAATTCAACTGCCAATGATAGTAAAAAAATTTCATAAGAAGATACGTCTTTTTGAAATTGCAATCAACCAATAATCAAGAACAGCCGTTTCGCATGGAGGTTATTCAAGCGCGTTTTTCATAAAAAGAATCCGCCGATAACCCAAAACACTTCAGACGAAAAAAGGACGCGGTTTAAAAACCGCGCCCCTCCGTTTTTACGCAAATGCGCACTTATTTTTTTGCCTTGGCTTTTTCCGCGCTTTTTAGAGCTGCCTGCGCTGCAGCAAGCCTCGCTACTGGAACGCGCGGCGGCGAGCAGCTGACATAATTGAGCCCAACGTCGTTAAAGAACGTTATTGAGTCGGGATCTCCGCCATGCTCTCCGCAAACGCCAAGCTTAATATCTTTTCTGGTGCTTCTTCCCTTTTCTACGCCAATTCGCACGAGCTGTCCGACGCCGTCGACATCTATCGAAGCGAAGGGGTTTTTCGGGAGAATATCGAGCTCCTTGTACCTTCCGAGGAAACTGCCGGAGTCGTCGCGGCTCATTCCCAATCCGGTTTGCGTAAGGTCGTTCGTTCCGAACGAGAAGAACTGTGCGACTTCAGCAATTTCATCGGCAGTCAACGCGCCGCGGGGAACTTCTATCATGGTGCCAAGCATATAGTCTATCTTAACTTTCTTCTGCTTCATCACCTCTTCCGCGACTTCGCGTATATTTTGCGCCTGGAATTTCAATTCCTGCACAAAGCCGACAAGCGGAACCATAATCTCGACTTTTACTTTGACCGGTTTTTTGCCCTTCATCACATTTGCGGCGGCTTCAAATATTGCGCGCGCCTGCATTCTCGTGATTTCAGGGAAGCTGTTGCCGAGTCTGCAACCGCGGTGGCCAAGCATCGGGTTCTGCTCTTCGAGAGCCTTGCAGCGCTCCGCGACAATTTCCGGGGAAACATTCATTTTTTCCGCGAGCTGTGCGCGCGCCGAGCTTTCGTGCGGCAAGAATTCGTGGAGCGGCGGGTCGAGGAGTCGAACAGTGACAGGCAAGCCGTCCATAGCCTTGAATATGCCTTCAAAGTCCTTGCGTTGGTACGGCAGAAGCTTGTCGAGGGCCTTCTGGCGTTCGGAAGGATCGGTAGCGAGAATCATCTGGCGGACAGCGTCGATTCTATCGCCTTCAAAGAACATGTGCTCCGTGCGGCAAAGACCGATGCCCTCTGCCCCGAGCTCGACAGCCATTTTTGCCTGCGCGGGGGTATCCGCATTTGTGCGGACGCCGAGCTTGCGGTATTTGTCCGCCCATTTCATAACCGTATCGAAGAGCTGGTAGGTATAGCTCTTTGAGGGCTTCATTTTGCCGGATAGGACGCGAATTACTTCGCTTGGGGCAGTCTCGATTTCGCCGAGAAATATTTCGCCGGTAGTGCCGTCAATGGAGATATAGTCGCCTTCTTTGACAACTGTTTTGCCGACGCTCATTATTCTCTTGGAATAGTCCATGGAGATGTCGCTTGCGGCGCAGATGCAGACTTTGCCCATTTGACGCGCCACAAGAGCCGCGTGCGAGCTTACGCCGCCGCGGGATGTCAAAATACCTTCCGCAGCGATCATTCCGCGCAAGTCTTCCGGAGAAGTTTCCTCGCGGCAGAGGACGACTTTTTTGCCCTGGGAGTTTAGGAGTTCGGCTGCGGAGGCAGTGAATACGACCTGACCGCTCGCCGCGCCGGGGCCTGCGGGGAGGCCTTTTGCCAAGACTTTCGCCTTTTTGACAGCAGAATCGTCGAAAACGGGCACGAGGAGGCTCGAGATAGAGTCTGCGGGGATTTTAAGCAGCGCCGTTTTTTCCGACATGAAGCCCTCTTTGTTCATTTCCACCGCGATGCGCACGGCCGACAGCCCTGTGCGTTTTCCGTTGCGGGTTTGGAGCATGAAGAGTTTGTTTTCTTCGATTGTGAACTCGAAGTCCTGCATGTCCTTGAAATGCTTTTCGAGCTTTTTGCGGATTGCCAAAAGTTCTTTGTAAGCTTTCGGCATTTCCTTTTCGAGCATGGAAATCTTGTGCGGCGTGCGGACGCCCGCGACGACGTCTTCACCCTGCGCGTTTATAAGGTATTCGCCGTAGAAAATGTTTTCGCCATTGGCGGGGTCGCGCGTAAAGGCGACGCCTGTTGCGCTCGTTTCGCCCTTGTTGCCGAACACCATCGTCTGGACGTTTACGGCAGTTCCCCAACTTGCTGGGATATTGTATTTCTGGCGGTAAATTATAGCCCTTTCGTTCATCCACGAATTAAATACTGCGCCGATTGCGCCCCAAAGCTGTTCGTAAACGTCCTGCGGGAAGGCTTTTCCCGTGCGGTTTTTAATGAGAGCTTTATAGCGATTTACGAGTTCTTTGAGATCGTCGACGGAGAGATCAGTGTCCATTTTTGCGCCGACTTCCGCTTTTAGGACGCTCATAACTTCGTCGAAGGGTTCAGATTCAGCCTCGCTGCGCGCCTGTACGCACATTACTACGTCGCCGTACATTTGAACAAAGCGGCGGTAGCAGTCCCACGCGAAGCGCGGATTGCCGGTTTTGGAGGCGAGCCCTTCTACGGTCTTGTCGTTCAAGCCGAGGTTTAGGATAGTATCCATCATGCCGGGCATTGATTCGCGGGCGCCTGAGCGCACAGAGAAAAGCAAGGGATCGTTTTCGTCGCCAAAAATTTTTCCCATCTGCTTTTCGACGGAGGCAACACCAGCCTTTACGTCAGCCGCCAGGGATGCGGGATATTTCTTCCCGTTCTTGTAAAAATAGTCGCAGACTTCTGTTGTGATTGTGAATCCCGGAGGAACTGGAAGGCCTATGCGGGCCATTTCCGCGAGGTTTGCACCTTTTCCGCCGAGGAGGTTTCTCATAGTAGCGTCGCCGTCGGTCTTGGCCCCGAACAGATATATGAATTTATTTTTTTTGGTTTTGGAGGCGGATTTAGCCGCCGCCTTCTTGGATGCCGTTTTATTAGCAACTTTTTTTGCCATATATTTTTCTTTTCTGAGTATTGTTATTTTTAACATGCATGTTGAAACCGAACGAAATCGACATGATTCGGTATGTAAAAAGTAGACATCCGAAACGGGCAAAAGTCGTATAAAAAGTAAGCGCCGAACGGTTTCCGGGCGTAAGCCCAGTTGCCCTGATTTGGGAACCTATCCTAAGAGAGCGCCGATGCGAGATCATAGAATATAACGGTAAACAAATCTTGCGCGATATTGTTGAATATTATTCAAAATACGTCAAGGATTTACCTTTATTATTAGCTTTTTCAGCACTTGTTTATTGTTTAACAGTTAAATATTTTGCCCATAAAATTTTTAAATTTTATTTTTTTGCACTGAAATTCACACGCACAAGCAAAAGCTTTGCATATCTGCCAAGGAAAGTTTTAGCGCAAGCGTTTTTCATTGCTTTGGCACTTTTCCGAAAGGCGGAAACGCAGTCCCGCACTATCATTAAATGGGCTGGCAAAAACACGCCGCGCGAAAGAATCGGCAATTGCGGCTTCAACAAAACTATGTTTATGCAAGCTGCAAATGTATAAAAATTTAGCTTAGAATTTTATAAATAAAAAAAGCGGGCCGCGCAAAACGGCCCGCATATTTACTTTAAGCCTTCCAAGAGATTTGCGTAAAAGCTCACTACTTTTCCGCCTGGCGCAACATCAATCGAGGCCATATCTTATTCGGCAAAAGTTTGTCCGCTTTTTCAAACAGCGCCTTAGCCTCAGATTTCTTGCCGAATCCGAGTTCTCCAAGCCCCATGGTATAGTACGCACGGGCATTTATGCGGGAAATGCTTTCGCCAGTTGTACCCTCAGCTCCATAGAAGTTGACATGGCTTGAAACAATTCCCCTCTTGCCGCTCTCCACGAGAGACTCAAAGAGTTCTTTCGCCTCTTTTTCCCTGCCGATTTTGGAAAGCGCCACGCCCTTCCAATAGCGGTAGTTTGTCTTTTTCACATTCACTTCCGCGGCCTTGCGGTAATATTCCTCAGCTTTCGCCTTCTCCCCCGCCCTTTCGCAAACTTGGGCGAGCATGCAGTAAATCTGGGCGTCGCGCGGAGTGCGCGTATCGTACAAAAATACCTGATGGTTCTCCGGGTATTTGAAGGCTTCGAGCATGATTTTTTCGGCGGCGGGAAAATCGCCGGCGTCCGCCTTCGCCAACCCTGCCGTAAGCAGCGCGTCAACGTATATGTCGTGGAAATTTCCGACTCCTTCGCGGGTCGGGAAATAGCAGTCGCGCAACAGTCCCAATACATAGTCGAAATCCCCCATATATGTTCCTGTGACTACTTCCATCGCAAGAGGATAGTACCGCTTTTCGGCGACCGCATGGTTGCTTTTCAGAAGCTCATAGCGCTTTGCGATATCCTCTCCGGCGGCTTCAAAGACTTGGTCGCCCTCTTCGAGGAATATCGGCTGCTTTTCCAGATCTATCGCCTTGTGGTAGTATTTCGCGGCTTTTTTATAATCTCTAAAATGCTTCCAGTAAGCCCACCCCAAATTGCGCCAAGCCATAGCAAAGTCCGGGTTTAGTTTCAGGGATTTTTCCCATTCGGCAACGGCTTTTTCGGGGATTTTGTCGTAGTTTAGATTGCCGAGATAATAATGTATTTTCCAGTTGTCCGGAAGGTATTGCGACATTTTCTCGAGCACGCGCGCGGTCTCGAGCCTGAACACGTTCGCAAACGGGCAATCCAAAGCTTCCTTAAAATATTTTTCGGCTTTCTGTTTATCCCCCGCCTTGTCGGCAAAGAATCCGAGCCACATTTTCACAGTTGCGTAGGCAGTTTTGCCGTTTGCGTATTCGAGAAGCGCGACGGCATCGGCGTCAAAGCCGTTGTGCATGTATTTAAGTGCGAGCTCAATGTACGATTCAGGGTCGTTGCGCATGAGCTTTTCAAATTCGCCCCCGCCCGACAGCAGTTGCTTTTCGCGGGCTGCATATGCGTTTACGGGATCAAATGCGAGCACTTTTTCCGCGCATTCGAGCGCACCCTTTTTATCGCCTTTTGCACGCAATATGGAGGTTTTTAGGTTCGCAGCCTCTATGTTGCGCCCGTTGTACGCCAGAGCCTCCCCGACGCGCTCCAATGCGGAATCGAAATCCCCATTCATTGAATACATCTGGGCAAGCTGGGTATTGGCGGCCGAATTGAATGTATAATTCCAAAGCGCCCGGTAAAACATATCTTCGGCCTCTTCCATTTTGCCCTGCACGCGCAAGACAAGCCCGAGATTGTAAATTGCCTCGCAGTCCATCGGGCGCGTATAATCTTTTACAAGGCGTTTTATTGCGGTTCTAAAATGCTTTTCGGCGCCTTCCAAATCGCCCCTCTGGCGGAGGATAATCCCCATCTGGGTATTTGCGCGCGTATCGCCGGGATCGCGCCGGAGAACTTCTTCAAAGTAGTCGACAGGGTTTACAAACGGATTGTGGAATTGCAGATTCCTTAGCCCCACAAGATAGCATTCCTCAGTATTTTTTATTTCGCTCGGCGGCAGCGGCGGCTTCACTATCTCGGGAAGAGGCTTGTTCGGATCTTTTGCGACCGCCGCGTACGAAAGCAGCGTCTTGCCGGAGGAGTCCGTGAGTGTCATTCTTATATTTTCCTCTTTAACTCCCTTTGCATCGACGCTCTCCGCATACGGCGAATCGGGGGACACGTCAATTTTGCGGGAGAACAATTCCCTGTCGCCGTCGCATACGGTGACAGTCAGGTTTTCGAGCTTTTGGGTCGAATTTACCGACACAAAGAGTTTTTCGCCATCGGTTTCAACATTCATTGCGGCGGTTTTCGAGGCCTGCTTTGCCCCCTTCATGCCGCGTATTCCATAATAATATTGGGTAAAGGTTTTGACTTCGTAGGGATATATCCAGTTGTAGTCGGGCTGGTTGTCTGAATAGGCGCCCATCATGAGCTCTACATAGTGCCCGGCGGAGTCGGTAAGTATTTTAGTAGGCCAGCCGGAATTGGGCCCCCAAAGCCAGAATTTTCCTCCGGACGATATATGCCTGTTTGCCACCATCATTGTGCCCGCGTCTTTGCCGTGGTCGTAACCTCCGATAAAGTCCTCCTTGCGGTCGAAAGCGAATATTGAGTTTGCAACTGGGTGGTTTTTCCACCATGAGGCGTCAATATTGTTTTTATACTCTTCGGTTCCGTTGTATGGTTCGCGCGTTATCGGCCAGCGGCAGAAGCTCGACTTGCAATGGAAAGTTCCGAATTCGGTATTTTGGGGAAAAATTATTTGATAGTCGTCGTTACAGTGTGTGGAGGCGTTAGCCCAGAATAGAATGGAATTCGAGTTCTTCGTGGTGTTGGCGAGCCTTCCGTCAATTTGCATGTAGGACTTCCCCGGGAAAAGCGTCACCCCTATCGCCCACGACATTCTGTGCCGCCACTCGGTCTCACCGACCCATATTGTTTTGCTGCCGTCTTTGTTTTCCGTTATTTTGTAGTCGACAGGGCTGTGGGAAGTCACTCTATGGTGGTGGAAGACGTTCCACTCCACTCCGCCGGAAATCCACGCCCCATTCATTCCGACATTTGCGGGCTTTATTACGTCCTGGTGGTAGAATATATCGTATCCATTGGTTTTGTCGATTGCGTAGAAAAGCCTGCCGCCGATTTCCGGCAATACGCATACTTTTACATATTCATTTTCAAGAAAGAGCGCTTTGTAAGTTACATTTTTGCGAGTGCGCGTCATATTGTCGTTTAGCGGATACGGGTATACGGAGCGCCGCGCCCGCTGGTACGACCAGTCGCAGTCGAATATCGGCGCGGCCTCGGGGGCGTCGAGTACATAGGTCGGTATTTCCACATTTTCCTCCCATGCTTTTACGGCCGATTCTGCGGCGTGGGAAATCTGAAGCGCCGCGACCGCTAAAAGCGATCCAATATATGCTATTATATTTTTCATTTTTCAGTAGTTGGCATTAGATGTTAACGCGCACGCGCGCAGTTTAGTATGCCTGCAAAAGAGCAATGCAAAAACGTTAAAAAAATTTTACGCATGCGGGGGTAAAAAGTCAAATTTCATTTTAGACATCGTTTCAAAATTTGACATAATAAAAAAATTCTGACTACCCGCCTATTTTTGCTGTTTTCATAGCGTTGCAAAACGCCTTATCCACATTTTGAAAAAATTTTTTCTTTATAACTTTATTTGATGGCGGCACAAAAAAACTTTTAGCGGCACCGGCGCACCCATGTGAAAAAAATTTTTCTATGCTAAATTTGCAACGCCCAAATAACGACAAAACTAAAAATATCGGCTTCCCTCCCATACAAAAAGGCACAAAGCCATTGGCAGCGAGGCAAAAATAGGCAGACGGGCTAAATCGCGCGCTTTTTGCGCCTATAAAACATGCTCAAATAACCGCCTACCGCAACGCAGAAGAAAAAAATTTTGCGGTCAACTCAAGGGAAAGCTGTCCATCATTTTACCTGGATAAACCCCGTAATAAGCAAAAAAAGCTTTGGAGAATGACGATGCGTTTGCGTATCCCACAATTTCTGCAACTTCCGCGTTTGTGCAATTTTTAGACCTTAAAATATCCGCGGCAAGCCCCATGCGCGCGTCAAGAACATATTTTGAGAAAGTTCTGGCAAAGATTTTCTCAAAATGTTTATCGAATGTGCGAGCCGACATTTTCAAGGATTTTGCGATTTCGGATATCCGCCAAGCACGGCCAGGCGCTTTATTTACCTTGGCTGCAATTTTTTCAATATCGCATACCCCCGCGCGCACATGCGGGAATTCGCGTAAAATCAATGCCGCGATACACTCCGCTATTGGGCCGAGAATTGCGGGCGAACAGGCCGCCGAGTACGCCTCCGCACGATATGCTTCCATAAGCGCAAAAATCTCCCCCGCCGAGTCAAATTTCTTAATAAAAACTTCACGGCCAAAAATTTTCTCCCAGCGCGGGATTTTCAGCATATGCGCCCAATAGAGCTCCGCCCCGCCGCTTTCTACAAAGTTATCGCAAAGCCTTTTTGGCGGTATTATCAAGGCTTCGGAAGGATTCAACTTTACCGTCTTCCCAGAAAATTTTGCGACCAAAACTCCGCTTTTGACCAAGAGAAAATCATAAAAAGATTCGTTGACGCGCGAATGGTAATAGCCGTCGGCATGGCGCGCGTATCCGACAATATCCACTCCCAATTTTCTCCACGGATTAAACCGGGAATATTTTGGCATTGAAAGCGAAGATCCAAGCCTACCCCAGCCGGAGTCAGGCTTTACCGCCGCCCTCTGCTTATAAATAAAATACTCGACCTTGCTGCCGCTCGTCCAAAGGCGCAGATTGTTGTCGCTGTAAACTTCCCATTCGTATTTTTGCGGCACACTGCTATTTTTGCCTTTTATTTTGGAAGAATCTGTGGGCTTTTTAAAGAATTGCTTGCTTGTTTTTCCCATCGTTTAGCGGCGTTTTTCCATATATTTATTGGCAATAAAATAAGCTGTCCAGAAGAATCCGACACTTTCATTTTATAAGATATTAAAAACTGCAAACCCCAAAACGTGAAAATTTGCCCTGCACGCTACTTATAAATCTGCCAAAAAAATTTACCTCCCCCTCGAGGCATAAGACGTACATATATAAAATTCACACAATTTTTATCTACCAATCTTCCCATCGAAAAAGAATTTTTAGACAAAAAAAACCGCGCTTTCGCAGTGCAAAAGCGCGGGATTTATAGAGAACCTTTGGCATATCCGCTTTTTAAAGCCCCTTTTTCATGGCTTCGCCAAGCGGATATAAAAGCCTATTGGCACTCCGCTTTTTAAAGCCCCTATTTTGTGGCTTCGTCGAGCAGATCTCCGAGGGAAGTTAAGTCTTGGTCCTTGCGGATCTTTTCGAACGCAGCTACCTCTTCGGCGAGCTTTTCGGCGTCGTATTGGGCGGCCTTTATCGAGAGGCCTATGCGGCGCTCGTCGCGGTCAATCTTTACGACGCGAGCCTTGACTTCGTCGCCGACTTTGAGGTGGTTCTTAATCTTGTCGACATGGTCTTCGCTGATCTGGCTGATGTGCACCAATCCGTCGATGTCGTTTTGCAGTTCGATGAACGCACCGTAGTTGGTGATCTTGCTGACCTTGCCTGTAACCAAATCGCCAACCTTGAAGAGGGAATCGATTTCTTCCCAGGGATCCACAGTCAGCTGCTTCATGCCGAGAGATATGCGCTGGTTTTCGGGATCGACGAGCAGGACAATTGCGTCGACTTCGTCGCCCTTTTTGAGGACTTCCGAAGGATGGTTTATCTTGCGGGTCCAGCTCATGTCGGAGACGTGAACCATGCCGTCGATGCCTTCTTCGAGCTCTACGAATGCGCCGTAGGTGGTCAAATTGCGAACCTTGCCGCGAACATGGGCGCCAACCGGATAGTTGTGGACTGCCATTTCCCAGGGATTTTCTTCGAGCTGGCGGATTCCGAGGGATATTTTCTGTTCTTCCTTGTTGATGTTGAGAACAACAGCTTCGACTTCGTCGCCGACTTTGAGAACTTCCGAGGGCTTTGTGATTCGCTTTGTCCAGGAGAATTCCGTGATGTGGACAAGGCCTTCAACGCCTTCTTCAAGCTCGATAAACGCTCCGTAGTTGACGAGGTTTACGACCTTGCCGCGCACGTGTGCGCCGACCGGATACTTGCGCTCGATATTTTCCCATGGGTTGGAAGTGGTCTGTTTGAGGCCGAGGGAAACGCGTTCGCGCTCGGTGTCGACTTCTATAATCATTACGGAAATTTCTTCGCCGACCTTCAACATTTCGCTCGGGTGGGAGATTCTGCCCCAGCTCATGTCGGTGATATGCAGCAGGCCGTCGAGGCCGTCGAGGTCGATAAACGCTCCGTAATCGGTGATATTCTTGACGACGCCCCTGCGGATGTCGCCGGGCTTGACTTCCGCGAGGAGTGCGCGGCGCTTTTCGGCGCGCTGTTCTTCGATGAGCTCGCGGCGGGAAACGACGATATTTTTGCGTTCCGCGTTAATTTTTACCACCTTGAAATCGTATGTTTGCCCAACGTACTGGTCGAGGTTCTTCGGGGGCTGGACGTCTATCTGCGAAGCGGGCAGGAAGGAGTCCACACCTATGCTTACGATGAGGCCGCCCTTTACTTTGCTCTTTACGCGGCCGGAGAGAATTGCGCCTTCCTTGCAGTTGGCGAGAATTTCTTCCCAATTTTTCTTTTGCTGCGCTTTATCGTACGAGATTACGGGGTTGCCCTCGCGGTCTTCAAGCTTTTCAAGCAGTACTTCTATTTCTTGACCGATTTGTATATCGTTGATGTCCGGAAATTCGTTTATCGGAACGACACCTTCGGATTTTCCGCCTATGTCAACTACTACTTCGTTTTGGCGGATTTCGATTATTTTGCCCTTTATTATAGAGCCTTGTTTGAGTTCGGCAAAGCTGCTGTTGGCCAGCAGTTCTTCCATTACGTTGTTCATTTATGTCCTTGTGGATATTGCCGTCTCCGCAAGCGGAAACGGGTTGATTGTTTATGGTTATGCCTGCGCAAAATATGCACAATGCGTTTATTAAAGGTTAAATAATTTCAGATTGCCCAGCGTCTTGCAAGAGTTTTTTGCCGTATTTTACCAAAATATCCCCGACTTTTACCGCACTTTTAACAAATTTTGGCGATATACCTTCCCGTATAAGAATAAAAAAATATAAAATTACGCCAAAAACTTTTCTAACAAAATCTAAAAATTACGCATACGGCAAAACTCGCGCGCGGTAAATAGCAAGGTTGCGCGAAGGAAGTTCAAGCCGCGCGGATAATGGCAAAACTCGCGCACGGTAAATGGCAAGGTTGCGCGAAGAAAGCTCAAGCCGCCCCTTTGAGTTCCCACTCCATTTTTTGAGCACCTGCTACCCCTTGGGTTCCTGACATTCCTTGGTTCACCGTTCTCTGAATCCTTCCTCCCCCTTTCCTGTACAGTTCCTTTTGATTCGCGGCATCTCCGCTTTTTAAAAGCAGTTTGCGCCTCTTTTCCAATTCCCCCTCCGCACTCCACTTTTGTGTTCCCACTTTGCCCCGCCACAAAAAAAACAGCAAAAATTTCCATATTTCTCCCATGTAAAATAGAAAAATTTTAAGCTTCAAATGCGCCGGGAAAAGTCCATACTCCGCTTTTAATTATGATACCCGATATTCTGGCAGAAAGATACGCTTCAAAAGAAATAAAACAAATTTGGAGCGCCGAAGGAAAAATACTTCTCGAACGCGACCTGTGGATTGCGGTCATGAAAGCCCAAAAGGAGCTCGGCCTCGACATTCCCCAAGAGGCCATCGACGCCTATGAGCGAGTAAAAAACAATATCAGAATCGACGAGATTAACAAGCGCGAAAAAATCACCCGCCACGATGTCAAGGCGCGCATCGAGGAATTTTGCAGTCTCGCCGGTTTCGAGCACATACACAAGGGCATGACGAGCCGCGACCTCACCGAGTGCGTGGAACAGCTCCAATGCTACAAGTCGCTCGAAGTCATAAGGACGAAGGCTGTCGCCGCTCTGTCGCTGCTCTCTAAAAAGGCGTTCGCGTATAAAGGCGAGATAATCGCCGCGCGCACGCACAACGTCATCGCCCAGCTCACCACTTTCGGAAAGCGCCTCGCGGAATTCGGGGAAGACTTTTTGAGGGCTGTTGAAAATGTGCAGTCGCTAATAGATTCATACCCTGTAAGGGGAATCAAAGGCGCGGTCGGCACGCAGCTCGACCAGCTTACGCTATTTGACGGAAACGCCGACAAAGCCGTACTCCTCGACGAAAAAATCAGAAAATTTCTCGGCATAGGGCGCGCATTCGCCGCCACAGGCCAAGTCTATCCGCGCACGCTCGACTACGAAGTCGCAAGCCGCCTATACCAGCTCGCCTCGGGGCCGTCGTCGTTCGCAAAGACGCTGCGCATAATGGCAGGAGCTGAGCTTGCGAGCGAGGGCTTTGCAAAGGGCCAGACTGGCTCGTCCGCAATGCCGCACAAGATGAACTCCCGCAGCTGCGAGCGCATAAACGGTTTCCACGTCATACTGCGCGGATTCGCCGAAATGGCGGCGGGGCTCGCGGGCGATCAATGGAACGAAGGCGACGTTTCTTGCTCAGTCGTAAGGCGCGTAATGCTGCCGGGAATGTTTTTTGCAATCGACGGGCTGCTTGAAACTTTCATTACCGTCCTAAACCAGATGAAAGTAAATTCGGCCGTCATAGCCGCCGAGTGCCGCAAATACATGCCTTTTCTACTGACGACCACCGTCATGATGAACGCAGTCAAAAAGGGAATGGGGCGCGAAGACGCGCACGAAGTTATAAAAGAGCACGCTGTTGCGACCGCCAACGATATGCGCGCCGGGAAAATATCCGAAAACGACCTTCTCGCCCGCCTTGCCGCCGACCCGAGAATGCCGCTCGACGCCGCCGAGCTTGAAAAAATCCGCAAAGAGGGTTCCGCCGCAACTGGGCTTGCCGAAACCCAAACGGAGGATTTTTGCAGGAGGGCCGACAAGTGGGCCGAGCGTTTCCCGGAAGCTGTCGGATACTGTCCGGAATCCATTCTATAAAAACGCTTTCCGCGCTGATAAAAGCGGCGTATCCCCAAAATTTTTTGGGGAGTAGCCGCAGCCGAGGAAGCGGTTTAAATTCAATAAAAATATTCAAGGGCTTAAAAATCCCTTAACATGCAAAACATTTTCACAGTAAAAAAAGTCTCGGATAAATCAAAAGCTAGGCTATGCGAGTTGCGCACGGCGCACGGAACCGTCCAAACACCGGTATTTATGCCGGTCGGAACGCAGGCGACGGTCAAGTCGCTCACTCCGCAGCAAGTGGAGGAGACAGGGGCGCAAATAATACTCGCAAACACCTACCACTTGAATATTAGGCCGACGTCGGAACTAATAGCGCGTTTTGGGGGTCTGCATTCATTCATGGGGTGGAGCAAGCCCATACTAACCGACAGCGGCGGATTCCAAGCATTCAGCCTGTCGAGCCTGCGCAAAATCTCCGAGGACGGCATATCGTTCGCCTCGCACCTCGACGGCGCAAAGCTTTTTATATCGCCGGAATCGTGCATGGGAATACAAAAAAATCTTGGCTCCGACATCTGCATGGTGCTCGACGAGTGCATTCCCTACCCCTGCGAGAAGCAAAAAGTTCTAAAATCCGTCGAGCGGACGCTCCGATGGGCAAAAAGGTGCAAGGACGAATATTTGCGCCTCGGGCTTCCGCAAAGAGGGATTTTGTCATTTGGCATAGTGCAAGGCGGCTGCTACGACGACATCAGGAAGCGTTGCGCCGAAAGCCTGGCGGAACTCGATTTCCCCGGATATGCGATAGGCGGAGTGAGCGTCGGCGAGCCCGAGCCGCAAATGCTCGAGCAAGTGGAGGCTTCCGCCGCCGGGCTGCCGTTTGACAAGCCCAGATACGTCATGGGAGTCGGCACTCCGCCGCAACTGTTGAAGATGATAGCCCTCGGCGCCGACATGTTCGACTGTGTAATGCCCACGCGCCTGGCGCGCCACGCCGTTGCCTTTACCCCCGACGGCCCCATAAACCTCAAAAACGCAAAATTTGCCGAAGACAACTCACCGCTCGACAGTGAAACCGGCGGATATTCCTCAAAATTCTCGCGGGCATATATTAGGCATTTGGTGAAAGCCAATGAAATGCTTGCATGCACGCTGATTTCTATGCACAATATACGCTTCTTCCAAAATCTTATGCAAAAGGCGCGCGAAGCCATAGAGTGCGGCAGCTACGAGCAGTGGAGCGCCGAAACAATCGCGCGCTACGAATTTCCCGAAAACGATAAATGAAAATATCCCTCCTAAAATATTTTGACCGCCCCGCCCTCGTTGGCACGGATTTTAAACTATCGTACGCCGACCTATTTGAGCGCGCCAGGCGCGCCGAGGAAATTTTCAAAAAAAATCCGCCGGAAAGGGTCGCGATTTTTGCGGAAAATTCCCCCGAGTGGGTGTTCGCGCTCTACGGGGCATGGAGGGTCGGGGCGGCGGTAATACCTATTGACGCAAAGTCCTCAGCCGCCGAGGCTGCTTTCATATTGTCCGACGCCTCCCCGCAAATTCTCTGCTGCAACCGCGCGAATTACCAGACCGCCTTGGAAGCTACAAGCGGGCTTGAAAACAAGCCGGAAATACTTGTATTGGAGGATCTATTTTCAGAGGCGAATTTGGAGAATAAAATATCCAATCCCGAGGAGTGGGGAGTCGAGCGCGAAGATACCGACATGGCGTTTATAGTCTATACCTCCGGAACAACCGGGAATCCGAAGGGAGTTGTGCTCACCTTTGCGAATATGTACGCCAATATGAAGGCGGTAGCGGAGGCAAAATACTATTTCGACGGAATAAGGGTGCTGATAATGCTGCCGTTTCACCACATTTTGCCGCTTATGGGAACTCTTGTAATGCCGCTGCACGTCGGGGGAAAACTGGTTTTTCCAAAATCGATATCACCTGCCGACATTGCGGGAGTGCTGCAAAAATATCCGGTAGATATGATAATAAGCGTGCCGAGATTCTACGAGCTGCTGCACTCCAACATAATGTCAAAGATAAACCATTCGGCTGTGTTGAAGGGATTGTTTTCACTGGCAAAGGCCGCAAACAGCCGCAAATTTTCCGAAAAGCTGTTTTCTGCAATACATAAAAAATTTGGCGGTGAGGTAAAATTCTGGATATCCGGCGGAGCTGCGCTCGACCGCAAAGTTTGGGCGGATCTCGACACGCTCGGATTCGGCGTGCGCGAGGGCTACGGAATGACCGAATGTGCCCCGATTATCGCCTTCCCAAGAATTGGACGAATAAAAATCGGCTCGCCTGGCGAGGCGCTTCCCGGGGTTGAAATCAGGATAGTCGAGGGCGAAGTCGCCGTAAAGGGCGGCAACGTCACGCCGGGGTACTACAACCGCCCGGAGGAAACGCGCGAGGCAATCCGCAACGGCTGGCTGTTTACGGGAGACCTCGGATATGTCGACGAAAACGGATTTTTATTTATTACCGGCAGGCGCAAAGAAATAATAGTTTTGCCGAACGGCAAAAATATAAATCCCGCAGAGATGGAATCGCAGATTGCGGCGCAATCTCCGGAAATTCTCGAAGTGGGAGTTCTGATGTACGAAAACATTTTGCAGGCAATAATACGGGTAAAGCCTGAGTTTATAGAAAAGGCCGGGGGAATCGAGGCAGCCGAAACCATTATAAGAGACACCGCTGTCCTCCCCTACAACAGATCGACTGCCACTTATAAGAGGATAATAAGAATTGCGCTTACGACGGAAGATTTGCCCCGCACGCGCGTCGGAAAGCTCAAGCGCTACCATCTTGCGGCGTATCTCGAAAATATATCGCGCCGCAAGGCGGAGCCGCCCAAGCCAGAGCCAAAGTCAAAAACCTACGCCGAATTAAAAGAAATGCTTTCAGGGCAAATCTCTATGCCCGTGACAGCGGATTCCCATATGGAGATGGATCTTGGGCTCGATTCCCTCGGCAAGATTTCAATCCAATGCTATGTAAAGGAGAACTGCGGGGTGGACGTCACTGAGAGGGATTTTGAGAAGTATCCGACACTCAGGCAATTTGCAGAATACGTGGATAAGAACCGCAATTCGTCGTTCGAGCCGCAGCTAAAAAATATCACTTGGGCAAACATAATCAACGCCCTTCCCCGCCCCAAGCTTCAAAAGCCCCACTTTTTTCATTTTGCGACAATATCGGTTTTTAGGGCTTTGATGAAATTGTTTTATAGGGTTAGATACTCTGGGCTCGAAAATATAGAAAGCGGCGAGCCGCTTATAATTGCGCCAAACCACCAAAGCTATCTCGACGGGGCATTCGCCGTAGCGCCGTTCTCAAAGACTCAAATATACAAGACCTACTTTTTCGCGAAATTGAGGAAAATACTTAAAGGCGGCTTTCTCAGAACTTTCGCCGAAAGAAGCAATGTCGTGATAATGGATATCAACGACAATGTTAGCGAGTCTATAAGAAAACTTGCCGAAGCTCTCAGACAGGGCGACAGGGTTGTGATATTCCCCGAAGGCACCCGAACGAAGGACGGCAGCGTTTCCGAATTCAGAAGCACTTTTGCGATTTTGGCGAAAGAAATGAATGTAAAAGTAGTACCCGTTGCAATTCGTGGAGCGTACGAGGCGCTGAAGCCGGGTGCGACATTCCCTAAATTCGGTTCCGATATATTTGTGCATTATTTAAAGCCGATGAGTATCCGCGATGGCGAAACCTACGAGAAATTCTGCAAAAGGGTCCGCGAGTGCGTCGAGAGGGAGTGGGAAACGATGAAGCCTCTCATCAGCGCAAAAATAGGGTAGCCGAGAAAAGTCCCAAATACCCCTGCACTCTTTTATTTAGCAAATATGGATTTACACCAGACTGAAAACAGTCTGGTATAAATCCATACAGGTTCTTATTTTTCGGATTATAGATTCATATTCTCCCTAGATTAGTTCTTTTTACAAACCGCAGCTTTGGCCTCTGATAGAGTTGGATATTGTTGCGCAATTTTTGTGAAAGCGTTATACATCTATACTAATATTGTGGCACTTGGGCAAAAAACGGACAAAAAAAATTGTTTGCCGGGAAATATCGCAAATGCCAAAGAGCCCATTGAGTGAAAAACGCAATTTTATATTTTAGCTATTTTGCAAATAGCCCCAAAAACTTCAAAGAGACAAACGGCCAACAAATTTCTGGAAAAATAAAAAAACTCAAAAAAATGCTTCGCGCAGATATTAAAAATTGTGGAGGGGACTTGAAAACCCAAGCGGCTAAGCAGGAACATAAGCCTCGCAGTCGCTCTTTAGTTTTTAACGCTTAATTATTATAAGCCAATTTCACGCCTGACCCAAAATCCTGTAAAATCTTCAGCCGACTCTGCGTCTAGCTTACTATAAAGCAGAATCAGTAATGGCGGACTCTGTAAAATCTCGGCCGCTCCCTTCGCTGTGCGTATTGGCAGTCTTCCCCGCAATTTTCAGGCGCGTTTGAGCTAAAAGCTTCATTGTTTGCGCGCGGCGGAATGCTGCTAAATTTGGCGGCTTCCTCAACGACTTCTTTTGGCAGATTTTCACTGGCGATAGGCGGCCAATAATTTGTCACCCCGAAAATAAACAACTCGCCGCGAACTGCGAGTTTTTTGCTTTTGGAGTCGTACCACACCTCGCACTTGTATTTTTTACCGGTATCCGGATCTACAACAGTCCCCACATATCTTCCATTAGTCGAGAGTTTCAATCCCGTAATGAAATCCAAGCCGCAAATAAATGGATGGGATTTTATTCCTTTCGCCCGCTCTTTCGGGGATAAAAAAGTTTCGGCAACTCCCCCTGAATCGTCGTATATCAAAACCATTCTCGCGGTAAAGACCCCGCCGCTTTCATAAAAATACGCGACACTTTCCGGATTGTTCGTTTTTGAATCCGGAATTACCCAAAACCCTGCGATTCCGCTGGCGCAGACGCGAATCGAAAGCGCGGATAGTATTGCCAACAAGTAAAAGAATCTTTTCATGGTTTAAGAAAAAACTATCCGGAATTTTAAGAAAAATCAAGGCGTAATAGCGGTTTACCCAATTTTAAAGTATAAGCATAAATGCGCTAAAAAACTGAAGAAGCGTAAACGTCGAACACATATTGGAGATTTGTGGTATTTGAGCGGATATTGCGAAAATAAAGCGGCATTTTTGCGCCGCATAAAAAAATAGGCTGTTTTTTATTGATTTTCCGAAACGAATGGTATTTGTTTTACCAGATATATGCGTAAAAGTGTACGCGTGTAGCTTAATTTAATACAGCGGAAACCGTAAAGGCTGAAAATATTATTATAATCATAGAAAGGAAACATTGTGGCAAACTTAAAGAAGAAAAGACGCCTCAAGATGAACAAGCATAAGCGCTCGAAGCGTTCAAAGGCAAACCGCCATAAGAAGCGCACGTGGGACTGCTAAGGTTTCCGGCATAGGCAGAGGGCGGGAACTGCTTTTAAATTGATAGCGGAACCACTCTCCGGTTGCCAAGGTTTCCAACGCAGACATAGAATTGAGCCTGTTATCAATGATAGTAAGCGCTCAAAGTCTCTTTGACTATTAGAATATTCAGATGAGGCAGCGAGTGAAAATATCTGCAGTGTAATCAAGGCAATAAACTGTTTATCGTGCAATAATGCGCGTAAAATGGTTTGAGCGCGGGAATCCGAGCAAAGAGTTCCGTCGTAAAGATTCGACACAGGTTTTTTTATTTCATACGCCCGATTGCCATCTTTACAGACATTTTTAACAACCGCATTTGCGGTTGTTTTTTTTGTCTTAGCATGTAAAAATTCACGGTGGCGCACCTGATGAAAAAGATGGAAAGGCTGCGCGCATGCAAAATAAACGCACGGTTGACAATCTGAGAAATATTCGTATATTGCAGTTAGTTTAACCGGCCTACATTTACGGTATATTATTTGCAATAGAGTGCATTGAAAATATTATAAAAGATCGGCGGGTTCTCGCAAAAAAATTTTGGCAAGCTTCAGGCTTTTATCCAAATCCAAGCTGTTTCAGCGAATCTTATAAAAAACTATGATTACAGTAAGTTCATACTCCGCCGCCATAATAATGTGTTTTATTACAATGCTCTGCTGGGGCTCATGGGCAAATACCCAAAAAATGGTCAAAGGGAACTGGCCCTTTCCGCTATTTTATTGGGACTACTCGATAGGAGTGCTGCTATTTTCACTCGCATTGGCTTTTACAGCAGGCTCGTTCGGTTCAGCGGGAAGGTCTTTTTTGGCGGATATTTCGCAGGCGCAATGGCAATGGCTCGGGTCGGCATTCGTAGGTGGCGCGGTATTTAATATCGCAAACATTTTGCTCGTTGCGGCGATTGAAATCGCGGGGCTTGCGGTTGCATTCCCTGTAGGAATAGGTCTCGCGCTTGTTTTGGGCGTAGTGACCACATACTTGGCAACGCCCGAGGGCAATGCGCCGATGCTCGCGGCGGGAGTTGCATTCGTATGCGTTGCGATAGTTTTGGACGCCGTGGCGTACGGAAAGCTCGGAGGGGGAAAGTCGGACGTAAAGAAGGGCGTTTTCATATCGGTCGTTGCCGGGGCGCTTATGGGATTCTTTTACAGCTTTGTCTCAAAATCCATGGCGGCGGCAGACGCCTCTGGCGCGCTGGAAGTTGGGAAGCTAACTCCGTACACGGCGGTCGTTATGTTTTCGCTCGGCCTGCTTTTATCGAATTTCATTTTCAACGTTGCGATGATGCGCAAACCGCTTTCGGGAAGCCCCTGCACCTTTGCGCAATATTTTGGAGGCAGCTTAAAGACCCATGCGATAGGCGTATTGGGCGGGATTATTTGGAGCTGCGGAATGAATTTTAACATACTCGCAGCCCCCGCCGCAGACCCTGCGCTCGCATACGGGCTCGGACAGGGCGCGACAATGGTATCCGCCCTGTGGGGAGTTTTCATCTGGAAGGAATTTGCTGGCGCCCCAAAAGGGACAAACAAACTGATTGCATTGATGTTTATATTCTTTGCGGCGGGGCTTGGAATACTTGTGGCGTCTAAACTTTAACGAAAGAGTAAAAAATGCAGGAAAAATCCATTTTAGTAGTGGGCAGCGCAAATGTCGATATGGTTGTAAAAACTCCGCGCATACCGTCTCCCGGAGAGACTATTCTCGGAGGAGTGTTTCAAAAATTTGAGGGAGGCAAAGGCGCAAACCAGGCAGTCGCGGCAAACGCTACATTCGGCGGAACCCGTTTTTGCGCGGGAGTCGGAGACGACTCCTTTGGGCGCGACTACCTGTCGAGTTTGGAAGCTCGCGGAATAAATGTAGGGCTAGTAAAAATTTTTAAAGACTTTCCCACAGGCGTCGCCTTAATAACCGTCGATGAAAGCGGTCAAAACTCAATAACGGTCGCGCCCGGGGCGAATATGGCGCTCTCGGAAAGCGACATGGATTCGATAGATTTTTCCGCTTTCTCGCATGTATTGTTTCAGCTCGAAAACGACATTTTGACTGTCGCTAGGGGGCTAAGCCTTGCGAAGAAGGCCGGCTGCGAGACTATTCTCACCCCGGCTCCCGCAAAAATCCTGCCGAAGCATATGCTGCGCGACATAGACTATATCGTCCCCAATGAGATTGAAATCTTGCAAATAGTCCCGGACTGCCGCGACGCCGAAGAAGCCGCGCAAAAGCTCATAAGCTCAGGCGTGAAAAATGTCATCGTAACCCTTGGGAAGCGCGGCTGCGACCTGTATAACGCCGGCGGCATAAAGCATTTCCCCACCTACGAGAATATCCGGCCCGTGGATACTGTTGGCGCGGGAGACTGCTTTACAGGCTCACTTGCGGGAGGGCTAAAAATATGCAAAAATTTGGGAAAGGCGATAGAGTTTGCAACAGCGGCAGCGTCGCTAAAAATCTCCAAAATGGGCGCACAATCGGTCGCGACTCTTGAAGAAGTAAAAAAGCTTGCCGCACAATATCCTTCGCGCTGATTTTAATAGCGCGTAATTTTTTATTGCATGCTTCTATTTTCCGCCGCACTGGTTTTCATGCGGCGGATTTTTTTGAAAAATGATTCAACAATCCAACGGTTAAAGAGCAGTTTTATAAAGCACTATTGCGCGTTTTCTTGGGGAATAATAAGCTATTAAAAAAGCGACTTTTCATGCGGTTTGCGCGCTAATTTTTTCTATAAAAATTTCAACCGTTTGGCGGCGCAACTTAAAATGCACTGTGGCATTTTACTAAGAGCTGACTTTTTAATAATTGAAATTACTAAACGGAAATTTGTATTTATCATAGAAAAGCGGAGGCGTCGCTTCCCAAAATCGTAGCGCATTTGCAAATGGCCAAAGCTCGATAGCACGCAAATTCTGAAAAGATTAACCTGCAATTACACGCCGCCAACGCTAAGTAGAAAAGAGCCGGAAAGTTTACATTCTATGCTTGCCCGCCTCGCGCCGCACGGACAGCGCGGTTTTTGATAAATTATCCGATATTTCGCGCGCTGAATCCATAAGCTTTGACTCGTCGTCGACGGCTTTCTTAAGGGCGCGCGCGTACGACTTTATAGAGTCTCCCTCGCCGTTCTGTGTTCTAATGCCGTCGAGCAGCAAAGTAAGGCGCGGAGGAATGCCCTGCACTTTCTGGATTATCTCAGAAAGCCCTTCGTTTACCTTTTTTGACTGCGCCGAAACATCTGAAAATTTGGAATCAAATTCACCCACTTTTTTAGAACCGGCCTCCGAAAGCGAAGATATGGCCTTTACAATATTTTCAATTTCGAGCGTCGCTGTCGATGTCTGGTCGGCGAGCTTTCTCAACCTATCGGCCACAACCGCAAAACCCTCTCCGCATTTTCCAGCCTTTTTTGCCTCGATAGAAGCGTTTAACGACAACAGGTTGGCCCTGTCGGCAAGCTGTGTCATGGATTCCACCACCGCCCCTATCTTGCGTCCGGAGGCAAATATTTTCCCTATGGATTCGCTAAAATCGGAAGCGCACGCCTCAAGCCCCGACATAAGTTTGTTCATTTTTTCAAGACCTCCAAGGGCGTTTTCCGCCTGCCGCACGGAGATTTCCGAAACATCGTCGATTTGCTCGACGCTGTGTTCAAGATTTATGGACATATCCGAGATTTTTTGGGAATGCAGAATAATTTTGTCCGAAAAGCTTTCTATGCGCCTGCTTATTTCGGATCTCGCCGACACGTCCGAAGACAGGCGCTCCGCCCTTTTTAAGATTTCCGACGCTCCAACATAAGATTTCGACGCCAAAGTATCCAACGATTCCTTAATTGAGTCTATCGACGCCGCAATCATTTGGGAGTCCGACTTCGGCATCTCCCATAGCCCATCGGCGGGCGCAAAGCCTGAAACTTTTCTCAAAATGGAGGATATTGGAGCCGAAAAAGCCTTTGCAAAAATCGCGCATGCGGCCGTCGCGAGCGCCAAAACCACGATGAGAATCAGAGCAATTCTGTACGCTAGGTTCCGGACGCCCGAAAGGACCTCCGAGAGATCCGTCTTCATAATTACATACCAGTCAAGCTGCGGAATGTAATCCCATGCGGCGACTACTTCTCTGCCGCGGTAGTCGCGCGCAAGCGAATATCCAGAATCCTTAAAATCTGGCGATATTTTTGCGCCTTCGAGAGTTTTTGCGAGGATACCCATGAAAGCGGGCTCCATGGAACCGTCCGCGTTTGCGCCGGCAATTATAAACGGCGACCCCCCAACGTACGAGCATATAAAAAGTTCTGAAGTTGTAAAATTCTTGGCTTCCGCGGCTACGGACTCCTGGATTCGCGTTATGTCGAGATACAGCACAGCAACCGCCGATACCTTGCCGTCCTTATTTTTAACAGGAAGCGAGAAATTCATGCCCCTGCGCCCGGAGGGGGTATCGAGCGACATCTCGGATACGGCAAGTTGCTCGCCGCCGGCAGCGCGCTCAAAAGTTTTTCCGACCGACAGTGCCTTCCATTGGGTCTTTGTAAAAAAGTTGTAAGTAGCCGTGTCGGACGCGGCAAGGAGGTTTCCCGATACCCCTAGGATTGCCGCTGCCCGAAAGCCGTTTGCATTCAGCCGTTCGGTGAGGTTTTCCGGAAAATTTTCGTATGCCTGCCCCACTGAAAGTTCCGCGACCACCCGCGATTCTGAAAATCTAAGCGCGTACGCCCTCAATTTTTCAATCATATCGGAAACTACACCGAGCCTCAGGCGGGAAATCTGCCTCATATCAGAGACCTTTTCGCCTATTATTTCCCGGCTTCCCTCCGAATACGAAAAATAGCCTATTATGAACGCCGGAATTGCCGATAATAAAGCAATGCCGATAAAAAGCCTCAATGCGACACCGCCGCGGCGTGTTCCGCCAAATCTCGAATTAAATTTCATTGAATAGTTTTTTTTTGAATTTTGGAGGATAGCGCAAGCCGCAATTTATGGGGCGCAAATGCGCAATGCAAACAATTAAAAACTACCGCGCGCCGTCATCAAGCATAATTCGCACATAAAAATTATTGTTGCGAAAATCTCGCGGCGCTTTTTTATTGGACGAAAACTTTTAAAGGAAACCAACATGAACGGAGTAAGAAGACCCGTAATACTCGTAATAAGGGACGGCTGGGGTGAAAACCACAATTCGTCAATGGATAAATACAACGCCGTGAAACAGGCAAACGACCCGTTTTGCAAATACCTTTCGGCTAATTGGCCGCGCACGGAAATAACTGCGCATGGCCTTGAAGTCGGACTTCCCGAAGGGATAATGGGCAACAGCGAAGTCGGCCACCAGAATATCGGCGCGGGTCGCATTGTCGACCAAGAGATAGTTCGCATAGACAAAGGCTTTGCAACCGGCAGCGTGCTGGAAAGCCCTGTCCTAAAAAGCGTGTTTGAGAAGCTCGACAAAGGTGGCGCGCTGCACCTATTCGGGCTTTGCAGCGACGCAGGGGTCCACTCAATGCTAAGGCATTTGTACTCTATCCTCAAAATTTGCGCCGACAAAAAATACGACAAAGTTTACTTGCATGCCTTTACCGACGGACGCGACACGCCGCCCACAAGCGGCCTTGGATTTATCCGCGAAGTCGAGGGCAAAATGAAGGAATACGGAACCGGAAAGGTCGCATCTGTAATAGGGCGCTTCTGGGCAATGGACAGAGACAAGAGGTGGGACAGAGTCGAAAAGGCATACGACTGCATAGTCGGCACAAAAGCCGAGGCGGCTGTTGAAAAGGCCGAAGACGCCTTCACCCAATATTATGAAAAACCCGCGCAACCCAATATGGTTGGGGACGAATTCATAGTCCCGACTTGGATTGTCGAGAACGGCGAGCCGATAGGCAGGGTAAAAGACGGCGACGCCATAATATTTTTCAACTTCCGCGGAGACCGCCCGCGCGAGTTGACAAGCGCGTTTATCGACAAAAATTTCGACGGTTTTAAGCGTTCCGCTTGGCCGCAGGTATTTTTTGTCACGATGACGGAATACAAAGTAGGCCTTTGCCCCAATGTTCTATTCCCCAAGCCGCCTAAAATGGTAAATATTCTCGGGGAATACATAAGCTCCAAGGGACTCTCTCAGTTGCGCTGCGCCGAAACCGAGAAATTCGCACACGTCACATTTTTCTTCAACGACTACCGCGAAGAACCCTTCCGCGGCGAGGATAGGATTTTGATAGACTCCCCGCGCGATGTGCAAACTTACGACCAAAAGCCGGAAATGAGCGCTCCCGCAGTGGCGGACGCCGTGGCAAAAGCGGTGCTTGAAGACAAGTACGCGCTAATAGTCGTAAACTTCGCCAATGGGGACATGGTCGGGCACACTGGCAACGAGGCAGCCGCAATAAAGGCGGTTGAGGCAGTCGATGCCGGCGTAAAGAAAATTGCGGAAGCAGCCGATAAAACAGGAGCCGCAATGGTTATTACAGCCGACCACGGCAACTGCGAACAGATGTTTGAACCCTCAATAAACGAACCCCACACGCGCCATACAATGAATCCTGTCGAGCTTATAGTTTACGGAAAGGGCTTGGAAGGATTGAAGCTCCGCTCCGGCGGAAATTTGGGCGATATAGCTCCGACCGTATTGCAGCTTATGGGGCTTAAAAAACCCGATGAAATGACGGGAACTTCCCTCATTACGCAATAGTACAATTAGCATTAAAAAGCGGCGGCCTTGTAATCCCACTCAGGGAAAAGCATTAAAGGCCCGCCGCTTTTTTTGCGCCGGCACATATCGCCCACGCTTAAAATTCTACGCTGCTGTAACAATCGGCTTGACGAGGCAAAGCGGGAAATTTACATATTTGAGGCATCTCAAACGTTTGATATTCAATTGTAAACCTTTTATTCTAAAATGAAAAAACTTTTAATTCTCGCTGCCTCCGCATTTCCACTCATATTATTTTGCGCCGACAATGTAATATTGCCGCCAAAACTTGTCGGAACCCGCGGAGAAAATTACGACGAATCAAAAACAAACCTATTCCCCCTGCCGGACATACTCGAGCTGCCCGGAGGGAAAGGGCGGATTGGGACCCCTATGCAATGGGAATTTTGCGCAAGGCCCTATGTTATAGAACAGCTTGAAAACCAGATGTACGGAGCAATGCCGCCGCGCCCGGCAAAAATGGAATTTGAGCTTCTCGAATCCTCTGACGACGCCCTCGGAGGGATTGCGCTTAGAAGGCAATATAAAATAAAGATGGCGGACAGCGCCGGCGAGCACTCATTTGGCGTGCTTTTATACATGCCAAAATCAGCACACCCAGTGCCCGCCATCGTATGCCCGAATTTTTGCGGAAACCATACTGTGACTGATGAAAAGCAAATTTTTCTACCCACTTGCTGGATGAGAAACGCCGACTACCCTACGCTAAAAATCACCAACCATAAATCGGACGAATCCCAGCGCGGTAAACTTTCATCGCGCTGGCCAATAGAAAAAATAGTGAAGCGCGGTTTTGCCGTCGCATGTTGGTATTATTGCGAAATATACCCGGACAAGGAAAAAGTCTCCGGAAGGGACGGCAGCATATACGAAATGTTTGACGAAAAATCCGGATTTTCCGACGGGCCCGCTACTGTCGCGTGGGCTTGGGGAAATTCGAGAGTTCTCGATTTGCTAGAAAGCGTGAAAGAGATAAACTCCGACAAAATAGCCGTCACAGGCCATTCGAGGCTCGGCAGGACATCCATTCTCACAGCGGCCTACGACAAGCGCTTTGCAATGGTGCTAGCAAACAATCCCGGCCACATGGGAGCCGCTATTTCTCGCAGGAGATTCGGAGAATCCGTAAAACATATTACGACTCTATTCCCGTTTTGGTTTTCAAAAAATCTGAATAAATACCAAGACAACGAGGGAGAACTGCCAATCGACCAACACCATCTTCTCGCCTGCGTCGCTCCCCGCGCCTTATATGTTGCAAGCGCAAGCAAAGATTTTTGGGCAGACCCGAAGGGCGAGCTTACGGGGCTTGTGGAAGCCTCTAAAATATACAAGCTATACGGCGCAAAAAAGCTTCCCACAATGGACTGCCTTGAAATAGAAAAACCTTTTATAGGCGACAATATCGGCTACCACCTAAGAGACGGGGTCCACAACATGACAGCATACGACTGGGAGCAATACCTTAATTTTGCAGAAAGCGTATTTGGCAAGCAACAATAGCCGCCTAAAAAATGTGCGCGGCCGTGTTCACGCAGCCAATTTTACTGCCACTGCTTTGCGTTCAATTAAAAAAGTATCGCGCTTTTTTTTCGCGCCTAAAAAAAATTTCTCTAAAAATTAGGCGGCTATAAAGCGCGCTTTTCCTTTTGGGTAAACACATTTCCCTTCTCGGTCAAACGCGATTTTTCTAACAGGCAAGCGCATTTTTTCTATCGGACGAACGCACTCTTGCTGTGTAAATAAAATTCTTTCCGGCAAGCGCAGTTTTACCACCAAACAAACAGTTTTTTTTAATGACGAGACGCTGTTTTTATGGGAACTTAAAGCGCGTTGAAAAAACTGCATTGAGCGAATTTTCTAAACTAAAAAATTGAGGGCGAAAATGTGCCCCCCGCGCCCCCCGTATTGCACCTGCGTTGCGTAGCTTCTTCGCAAGCCGAGAAAAATGATAATGAAAAATGCCTTGCATATTGCGCGGCAAAAGCCCGAAGAATAGACGGGCGCAATTCTTTTGCGGATCAATAAAAATCAAGCGCGCAAAATGAGCTATTTTCTGCGCTTTAAATTATATCCAATGCGAAGAAAAAAATTTTAAAAATCGCGCCGCCGAATGCGCTTAAAATTTCAGGGCTATTTATATAAACTCGTATCTATACCGAGCTTTTTTATCTTGTATAATACGACGCGCTGGGTCGTTCCCAAATGCTTGGCTGCGGCGCTCGCATTCCCCTTTTTCAGTTTTAGCGCTTCGACAATCAACTCCTTTTCAAAGGAAGACACTAACGATTCGTAATCGCCGCCCTCCTCTTGAGTGTTCGGAACCAGCGACGAATACGTTGCCTCTGCGGTTTGAAGCGAAGGCGGAAGATTGTAGCCGCTTATTACGTTGTCTGAGGTATTCAATACGGCGTATTCAATGCAATTTTCAAGCTCGCGCACATTTCCCGGCCAATAATATGTGCTCATCATATTTATTGCGGGCGTCGTAATGCGGGCTACCGACTTGCCATGGATTGCGTTGTACTTCTTTAAAAAATATTCCGCAAGAAGCACAATGTCGCTCTTTCTGTTGCGCAATGCCGGCATGTAAATCGGGAAAACGTTGAGGCGGTAGTAAAGGTCCTCCCTAAACGAACCTTTGGCTATCATATCTTCGAGATTTCTGCTGGTCGCCGCAATAATGCGGACGTCAACTTTGTGTTCGTTGCTTCCGCCCACGCGGTAAAACGTGTGCTCCTGTATAAATCGCAAAAGCTTTAACTGCATCGGAAGAGAAACGTCGCCAATTTCGTCGAGGAAAAGCGTTCCCGTATCCGCGAGCTCCGCAAGGCCTATTTTGCGGTTTACTGCCCCCGTAAACGACCCCTTTTCATGTCCAAAAAGCTCGCTTTCTATGAGCCCCTCGGGGATTGCGGCGCAATTTACTGTAATAAAGGGTTTGTCGGCCCTTGTTGAATGCTTCTGTATGGATTTTGCAACCAATTCCTTCCCTGTGCCCGACTCCCCGCGAATTAGGACGGTTGCGTTTGAAGCAGCAACCTTTGAAATCATCGCGTAGACTTTTTTCATGTTGCTGCAATTCCCTATTATTTCCTCGGGGCGCAATTTGTTTTCAAGTTCGAGTTTCAGTGCGCGGCTTTCGCTCAAAAGCTTTTCACGCTCTTCATGATCGGAGTACGCGGCATATATGGCATCGGCCACGATTGTCGCGATTGTGTCGAGGAGGTGGTAGTCGGCCTTCAAGTCGGTATCGGGCTCGACCTTTCGGTCTATGCTTAGAGTGCCGATAACGTCGTCTTTATAGATTATCGGAACGCATATGAAAGCGACTCCCTTTTGATTGTCGCGCGCCTTTGTGCGGTTTAAGAATCCCTTTTCTTTTGAGATATCGGGAATTATCCTGCCCTTTCCCCGCGAAACAACCGTGCCCGTTATGCCTTCGCCAACGCGGTACAAGCCCCTGTCTATTTCCGAGCGGCTCAGCCCTTCGGAAGCCTCTATTACGAGAACGTCGCCTTCGCGTAAAGTTACAGTTCCCCTTAAAAGCCCCATTTCTACATGGAGTATTTTAAGGACTTCCGAGAGCATTTCTGGGACGGAAGTTCTTCTCGCTACAAGATGGCTTATTTTATTTAATACGGCGACTTCTACGTGAAGGCTCATTTTTTATTTTTAGCGCTTTGCGGTATTAGTTAAATATTTATGTATTTTTTCGGACGCAGCTATCCCCGAAGCCATGGCGCGCACTACAAGAGATGGCCCAGATATGCAATCGCCCGCGGCGAAGACCGCGTCCGAATTTGTAAGCATGCTGGCGTCTACGGCAACCATTGACCGGGAATTCAAAAGTATCCCCAATTCTTCCACAATTCCATTTTTTGGGACGCCTGTAAAGCCCATACTTAACAAAATTAAATCGGCGTCTATCTTGAAGTCCTCACCCTGCCTCTCGGTGAATGAGCGTGGACGGCCGGATGCGTCGAAAGTCCACTCGCAGCGCGCGAGCGTCGCCGATTTTGCGAATCCGCCCTTTACCTCTATGGATTTGACGTTGACAGCCCAAAGCCTTTCGCAACCCTCAAGGTGGCTGCTTGATGTGCGCAACATATACGGCCACATCGGCCATGGCGTCGACGGATGTCTCTGGGCGGGCGGCTCTGGCATTATCTCCACCTGAACCACCGATTTTGCCCCTTGGCGTATCGCGGTACCGACACAGTCGGAACCGGTATCTCCGCCTCCGACGACAAGCACTTTTTTGCCTTTCGCCGAAATTTCGAGGTTAGGCGATTCGCCCGATATTGCGCGGTTTTGCGAACCGAGAAAATCGAGTGCGAAAAACACGCCGCGCGCGCCCTTGCCCTCGACATTGTCGGAAAGCCCGCGCGGAACTGCAGTCCCCAAGCAGAGGCATACGGCATCAAATTTTCTCTTCAAATATTTTGCGGAAATGTCTGTACCTATCTCCACTCCGCCTTCAAACGTCACTCCCGAAGATGAGAGTATGTCTATTCTGCGCTCTACTACGCTCTTTTTAAGTTTAAAGTCGGGGATTCCGTACCTTAACAAACCGCCGAAGTTGGAATTTTTTTCAAATACGACAACTTCGTGGCCCTTCTTGGCGAGAGAGTCCGCGGCGGACAGTCCTGCGGGGCCGGAGCCTACAACCGCAATGCGCTTGCCAGTGTAAGAGCGCGGCTTGAAGGGCTCGACGTACCCGCGTTTGAATGCGTTTTCTATTATTTCGTACTCTATCTGCTTTATAGCTACGGGATCCGACGGAAGGCCGGCTGTGCACGAAGCTTCGCATAGTGCCGGGCACACGCGCGAGGTAAATTCCGGAAACGGCGAAGTCTGTGCGAGAATGTAGTAGGCGTCGCGCAAACGGTTTTCCCTCACTGCGGCGTTAAAATCTGGGATATTGTTGCCAAGCGGGCACCCCGCGCCGTGGCAGAACGGTATTCCGCAGTTTATGCACCTGCGTGCCTGCTCCGCAACCTCCGCGGGCGTCGGACGAATTTCGACTTCGTCGTAATCGCCCGTTCTATCAGCCCTGTACGCGCACTTTGAGCGCTTGATATCCAGGAAGTTTATAGCCATATTACACCGTCTCCTTTCCAGCTTCATGGGAATCTCCGCTGTGCATTCTGCCGAGAGCCTTTCTATATTCCACTGGGAATACTTTTACGAATTTCGGCAGCACATTTTCCCAATCGTCGAGTATCTCTCGCGCGCGGGCACTCGAAGTAGCCTCGTAGAATTCTTCAATAAGCCCTTTCAACTCATTTTCGTCCTCGGAGCCTTCTGCTATCGTTTCGAGGTCTATCGAACTGAGGTTGCACCTCATGTCGAAGTTTCCCGTCTCGTCCAGCACGTAGGCGAACCCGCCGGTCATACCGGCGCCGAAGTTGAACCCGGTAGGCCCAAGTATTGTTACTCTTCCGCCTGTCATATATTCGCAACAGTGGTCGCCTACACCTTCGGCCACGAGAACCGCGCCGCTGTTGCGGATTGCAAAGCGCTCGCCGGCCTTGCCGTTTAGGAATATTTTTCCGCCAGTCGCGCCGTAGCCTATGACGTTGCCTGCTATCCAATTTGAGCTACTTTCGATCGGGCAGTCGGGCGAGAGCCTGACTATTATTTTGCCGCCCGAAAGCCCCTTGCCGACATAGTCGTTTGCCTCGCCTTCGAGGTTGAATGTAAGCCCGGCAGCCAGGAACGCGCCAAAGCTCTGCCCTGCGACCCCCTTAAAGTTCACTTTTATCGTGTCCTCCGGTAGCCCAGCATTGCCGTACTTTTTGGCAACCATCGAGCTTAGCATTGCGCCGACACTTCTGTCGGAATTCTTTATTTCCATGTTTATTTCCGCAGGCTTTCCGGTTTCGACATTCTCGCCGACAAGCTTTATGAGCTTCTTGTCGTAGGACTGCTTGAGCTCGCGCGGAGCCAAACCTGCGCTCTTGCGCGGGAGTGATTCGTCGCCGACAACCTCAAATATCTTGGAGAAGTCGAGGTTCTTGGACTTCCAGAAGTTTATGGCTTCGTCCGTTTCGAGCAAATCGCTGCGGCCAACCGCCTCGTCTATCGAGCGCAGGCCGAGGCGCGCAAGTATTTCCCGAACTTCGCCTGCCACAAATCTCAAGAAGTTTTCAATGTGTTCCGGCTTTCCCTTAAAGCACTTTCTCAAGCGGGGATCCTGAGTTGCAACCCCAACTGGGCAGGAATTTTCGTGGCACTTGCGGATCATCACGCAGCCGAGAGTTACGAGAATTGTCGTCGCAAAGCCAAATTCCTCCGCTCCGAGGAGCGCGCCTATTACGACGTCTCTGCCGGTTTTCAGCTGTCCGTCTACCTGCACGCGGATTTTATCGCGCAGCCTGTTTAGGCGGAGCGTATGCTGAACCTCCGCAAGCCCGAGTTCCCAAGGAAGCCCCGCATGCTTTATGCTCGTAAGCGGCGAGGCTCCCGTGCCGCCGTCGTGGCCGCTAATGAGCACGACGTCCGCCTTGCCCTTTGCAACGCCCGCGGCTACCGTTCCAACCCCGACTTCCGACACGAGCTTTACGGACACGCGCGCGTTTTCGTTGGCGTTGCGCAAGTCGTATATGAGCTGTGCAAGGTCTTCGATTGAATAGATGTCGTGGTGGGGCGGCGGGGATATGAGGCTAACGCCCGGAGTGGCGTGGCGCACGCGGGCGATTATCTCGTTCACCTTATGGCCAGGAAGCTGTCCACCCTCGCCCGGCTTTGCACCTTGGGCAATCTTAATCTGCAATTCACGGGCGTTTATAAGGTATTCAGCCGTGACTCCGAATCTGCCGCTTGCGACCTGCTTGATGGCGCTTGCCTTATTGTCGCGCGTGCCGATTCCCTTGTAGCGCGCCGGGTCTTCGCCGCCCTCGCCGGAATTGCTCATTCCACCGAGCCTATTCATTGCGAGCGCAATCGTCTCGTGCGCCTCGGGGCTTATAGAGCCAAAGCTCATCGCGCCTGTGACGAATCTGTGGACGATGGAATCCACGCTTTCAACTTCGTCTATCGGGACTGCCTTTGTGGGCTTGAATTTGAACAGCCCGCGCAAAGTGCACAAATGGCGCGCTTGGTTGTTTATGAATTCGGCGTATTCGCGGTATTTTGATACGTCGTTTTCGCGCACGGCGCGCTGCAAGAGCGTTATCGTTGTTGGAGTCCACAAATGGTGTTCGCCATCGCGCCTAAACTTGTACTTGCCGATATTTTCGAGCGAATTTTCAAAATTCGGCTTCGGATAGTGCGCATTTCCGTAGCGTTCAAGCGTTTCGGCGGCAATTTCAGTCAATCCTATTCCGCCCACGCGGGAGGCTGTAGGCGCAAAGTATGCATCGACAAGCTCTTTTCCGAGCCCAACCGCCTCGAATACCTGCGCTTGGCGATAGCTGCGCAAGGTGGAAATGCCCATTTTTGACATAACCTTCAAAATTCCCTTGCAGACCGCCTTAATATAGTTAGCCACAGCAACAGCCGCATCAACACCCGTCACTTGACCGTTTTCAACCATATTTGCGATAGTTTCTATCGCAAGATAGGGGTTGATTGCCGTAGCCCCATAGCCGAGCAACAAGCAGAAGTGCGCCACTTCGCGCGCTTCGCCGGTTTCGGCAATTATTCCGGCGCTTGTTCTCAGGCGCTTGTCAACGAGCCTGCGGTTTACCGCCGCAACAGCAAGCAACATAGGTATCGGGGCATGCCCGTAAGACAGGTTTTTATCGCTTAGAATTATAACGCTCTTTCCGTTTCTCACGGCGTTTTCAGCCGCGTCGGATAGCTTTTCGAGCGACTCGCGAAGCGCCTTTTCGCCGCCCGCCGCCGAGAACTCTGCAGGTATTCTCTCCGCCTGGAAGTTTTCAACTTTGGAGGACAATATGCAAGCAACGTCGCGGTTGGCGAGAATCGGGTGCGGGAGCTTCAACAAGTGCGCATGCTCGGGCAGTTCGACAAGCGTGTTGCCCTGGTTGCCGATGTATGTCATCAAGCTCATCACAAGCTCTTCGCGGATCGGGTCAATCGGAGGATTCGTGACCTGCGCAAAGAGCTGCTTAAAGTAGTCGTAAAGCAGCTGGGGCTTTTCGGAGAGCACTGCGAGGGCGGCGTCGTTGCCCATCGAGCCTATCGGTTCGGCCCCCTTCTCCGCCATCGGGCGCAAAATTAGGTCGAGATCCTCGGCCGTGTAGCCGAAAAGCTTTTGGCGCTGGACAATATTTTCCCCGATAATCGGCTCGGGTACGGATTCAAATATGCCGCTCAAAGTTATGCGGTTTGCGTCCACCCACCTGCGATACGGCTTTCCGCGGGCGACGAAAGTCTTTATTTCCTTGTCGAAAAGTATGCGGTGCTTGTTGAGGTCGAGGTATATCATCTCGCCCGCACCAAGCCTGCCGCGCATTACAACTTCCGACGGGGGAATGTCCAGAACGCCCGTTTCCGAAGCGAGTACAAATTTTCCGCTCTTTGTAAGCGTAAAGCGAGCTGGGCGCAAACCGTTGCGGTCCAATAGGGCTCCAGCGTTCACGCCGTCAGTGAATGCGAGCGCCGCAGGGCCGTCCCACGGTTCCGACAATCCGGAATGGTATTCAAAGAATCCCTGTATATCTTTGCTTACATAAAAATTTCTGCCCCAAGCCTGCGGCACGAGCATTAGCATCGTATGCGGGAGGCTCCGTCCTGCGGAGGTATACAATTCGACAGCATTATCCAAGCATGCGGAGTCGCTCTGCCCTTCGCGGATTACGGGGAGAATTTTTTTGATGTCGTCGCCAAAGAGCGGCGAGCGGAAATGGTCCTCGCGCGAGCGCATCTGATTCAGATTTCCCCTCAGCGTGTTTATTTCGCCGTTGTGGGCAAGGTAGCGGAACGGCTGAGCCAACTGCCAAGTCGGGAAAGTGTTGGTGCTGTACCTTTGGTGAACGAGAGCAATTGCGCTTTTAAAATTCTCGTCGGCAAGATCCGGGAAGAACTTGCGCAACTGCGGAGCATTTAGAAGCCCCTTGTAGACGATAGTCCTGCAAGAGAGGGTGCAAATATAAAAAGTGTCGCCAGCTGCGGTCTTTGCGTCTACGTCTTTTTCTATTCTGCGGCGGAGGATATAGAGGGCGCGCTCGAAGTCCGTCTCATTTTTATCGCCTGCGCCTTCTACGAAAAATTGTTCAATTTTCGGACAAGATTCGAGTGCCATGCCGCCAATGGCGTCCATATTTACCGGAACTTCCCTCCATGCCAAAATCTTTAAGTTTTCAGCTGCGGTGCCCGACTCTATAATGCGCTTGCACTCTTCCGCTACATTTTTGTCGCGCGGCAGAAAAACCATGCCTACGCCATATTTGCCGCGCTCAGGCAAATTCTTTACAATAGCCTTGAAGAACTCATGGGGTATTTGGGTCATTATGCCCGCACCGTCGCCGGTTTGAGAGTCTCCGCCCACCGCGCCTCTATGCATCAGGCGTTCCAATACTTTTATGCCGTTCTCCACTATTTCGTGTTTGCGGACGGCATTTATGTCGGCTACAAGTCCCACTCCGCAAGCGTCGTGTTCGTTTATTGAATTATACATTCCCTGCGGGCGCGGGAAGTAAGAATTGGTTGTACGATTTTCCTGCATAATTTAGTAATGTTGTTGCCTTATTTTTTAAGCAGATAATATGCCAATTTTGTAATATTACTTGCAAATCATTTTTAAATAGCTACTTGCAATATAAAAAATATTCTATCCAAAAATGTAGCGCCAGCAAACATGTTTAATACAACAAAATTGTCATATTTAAAACCCAAATTACGACAATTTTGTAGTAATTATTTTACCCATATTTATATTAAAATCTTGGAATGCGAATAAAAATCGTCAATATTTGCCGCATATATATACATATAGAGCGCGATTAAAGAAAAAAACAAATATTTTACGCCGCTTAAAAAAAACTGGCACGATATATGCTTACAAAAAAAGCGTCCTTAAAATTTAACAACAAAAGGGAAAAAATGAATGCAAGAAAAAAAGCTTTGACCGCTATCGCAAGCCGCGAAAACGTCTACGATACGGAAATTAAGCCATACAGAGTCGACGAGGAGTACGGAATCGACACGTTCGGACTAAAAACGCTCGAAGATTACGTTTCCAAGCCGATATACAAAAAACTCCTCGACACGATACGCCAGGGCGTACCGCTCGACCCCGCCGTTGCCGACGATGTAGCCCACGCTATGAAAATCTGGGCGATGAGCAGAGGCGCCACCCACTACACGCACTGGTTCCTTCCGCTCACAGGAGCAAGCGCGGAAAAACACGACGCATTCCTCGAACCCACAAAGGACGGCGGCGCCATAACAAGGTTCTCCGGCAAAAACCTCATTCTTGGCGAACCGGACGCGTCTTCATTCCCCTCCGGCGGCTTGAGATCCACCTTCGAGGCGAGAGGCTACACCGCGTGGGACCCAACTTCACCGGCATTTATAAAGAGAACTGCGGGCGTTGCAACACTCTGCATTCCCACAATGTTCTGCTCTTACACGGGCGAAGTTCTCGATAAAAAGACACCTCTATTGCGCTCAATACAAGTTCTGAGCATGCAGGCAAAACGCCTCTTGAAATGCTTTGGAATTAAGACCGACGACCGCGTGTCAGTCACCCTCGGCGCAGAACAGGAATACTTCCTCGTCGACAAATCTCTCTACATTTTGCGCCCCGACCTAATGCAAACGGGCCGCACACTGTTTGGAGCGCCGCCAGTGAAGCACCAGCAGCTTGAAGACCACTACTTCGCCTCGATTCAACCCCGCATAATAAACTTTATGGCGGAGGTCGATAGGGAATTGTGGAGAATCGGCATTCCCGCAAAAACCCGCCACAACGAAGTAGCGCCCGCGCAGTTTGAAATTGCGCCTGTGTTTGAAGAGCTGAACTTGGCGATTGACCATAATATGATGATTATGGAAATCCTTCGCAATACGGCGGAAAAACACGGATTTGAATGCCTATTGCACGAAAAGCCGTTCTCGGGAATTAACGGTTCCGGCAAACACAACAACTGGTCAATTTCAGTTGGCGACCGCAACCTGTTAAATCCCGGAACAAACCCGCATGAAAACGCCATATTCATGACGGCCCTCTGCGCCGTCATAAAGGCGGTTGACGAACATGCCGACCTGCTCCGCTCCGCGACGGCGAGCGCCGGAAACGACCACCGCTTGGGCGCAAACGAAGCTCCGCCGGCCATAATCTCAATATTCCTCGGCGAACAGCTCACCGATATCATCGACCAAATCGAAGCGGGCGAGGCAAAAAGCTCGAAGAACAGCAACTTTATAAAAATCGGAGTTGACACTCTTCCCCCGTTGCCTTGCGACGTCACGGACAGAAACCGCACAAGCCCATTCGCCTTCACCGGAAACAAATTTGAATTCCGCGCGGCGGGTTCGTCGCAATCGTGCGCAAATCCGAACATCATTTTAAACACGATTGTCGCGGAAGCGTTCGACGAGATCTCGACGCAGCTTGAAACACTCTCGAAAGCCGACTTCCAAAAGGGTCTGCAAAAAATCCTCCAAAACATCGTAAAGAAGCACAAGAAGGTAATCTTCAACGGCGACGGATACAACGATGCATGGAAGAAAGAAGCCGCAAAGCGCGGGCTTCCGAACCTCCGCAGCACTCCGGAAGCGCTAAAACCGCTTACGAAGCCCGAAAACATTGCCCTCTTCGAAAAGTACGGCGTGCTAAGGGACACGGAGCTAAAAAGCCGCTACGAAGTCTTCATGGAAGAGTACATGAAGAAGATACAGATAGAAGCTGCCTTGACGCTCAATATGTCCAAGACAATGATTGTACCGGCGGCTCTCGAATATCTCGGAAAACTCACTTCCGACGCTGTATCCGCAAAAGCGGCAGGCGTGAGGAGCACGGCTTTGACTTCAAAATGCAAACTTATCGCAACCCTCGCCGACAGCCTCGACAAGGCAAACGCGAGCCTCGAAGCGGCCTTGAAAAAGGACGACTCGAAGGCGAGAATTGAAGCCATGAACGGCGTTCGCGAGATTGCAGACAAGCTTGAGCTTGAAGTTGCCGACGATCTATGGCCCATGCCTAAATACAGCGAGCTGTTGTTCGTCTACTAAATTGTTGGTTGTTTGTTTTAGGGCGCGCCCTTCGGGGCGCGTTTTTTTTGCGCGGCAAAGATCGGCAAAATTTACTGTTTTTTACTCTGGGGAGAGGCACACAGGTTTTATTGTAGGGCGGCGCGTACTCGGCTCTCAGATCTTTTCATCATAAGGCGATAAATAGCCAATATTATAAACGTTAACTGATATTTTTAATCCCTCCGGACAAGATTTATAGATGTAGAAAATTTCCACGCCTGCGCAAAATTGGCGCGAAAAATTTTTTCTTATTTTTCCGCGCATGGATTTTTTTATTCCGCCTAACGTTGGTTTTATATTAACGGCATAAAGAATTTTTTTTGGAGTTTATAGCTTGCGCGCAAGCGCAGCGCTTCCCGGCGGCAGGAGCAATTGTCAAAATAACCGCAAATATAAAAACACAGTCTATATTCTTTTCTGGAACGTTTTTTTAAATTTGCGCAAGCATATAAAAACGCAGTTTCTTCTTCATCTCATTATATATTGACAATATCGACACCCTTTGAAAAAAATATTTTATGAACTTATTCAAGCCTATCCTCCTATCCCTGATATCTTGCACGCTAAGCCTTACAGCATTTTCGCAAACGACATCCGCAGAGGAAAACCCGCTAATTCCCATGGGGGCGGTCGTCGGCAAACCCGACGCGCAAACTATAAAAAAAGCCTTAAAGGGATTTAAAGACGCAGGCATAACACAATACTTGATATATCCGCGCTCGGGCTGCGAACTCGAATATATGTCCGACGAATGGCTAGATACTTGCGAGAAAATATGCGCCATCGCAAAGGAGCTGGGCTATACGTCAATATGGCTCTACGACGAATTCAACTGGCCAAGCGGCACGGCAAATAAAACCGTAATGAAACAAAATCCGGATTTTGTATTCCGCCACCTAAACACCGCTAAAAACAAGGACGGAAATTTTGAAATCGCAATGCGGGAAAACCCCGAAATGTCTAACCTCCTCGAACCGGACGCTGTCGACTGCTTCATTTCCCTAACGCACGAAAAATACGCAAAAAAGCTCGCCCCTTACCTCGGAAGCCTTGTAAAAGGCGTATTTACCGACGAGCCTTCCGCCGGATATTTTAACTGGAAACAGCACGCCTCTGATAAAATAAAGATTCCATACTACAAAGGGATAGAGGAGGACTACAAACAGCTCACGGGAACCGACCTTCGCGCCGACATGCTTATCGGAGCGCGCACAGGGAGCCTCACGCACGAAGAGCCTGTAAACAAGCTCATCGCAAAACGCTTTTCGCAAACCTACGCAAAAAGAATTTCCGACTGGTGCGCAAAACACGGAATGGTTCTTACGGGACACCTAATGGACGAGTATTTTTCCTCTAAAGCTCTTAGACAAAACGGGCACCCGTTAAAAGTCCTCAGCGAATTTTCCTTCCCCGCAATCGATGATATTTTTACTCCCGACAATTTTGAAAGCGTCGAATGGCTAACCTACGGGACAGGCATGTACGCAATTGAAAAGCGCGGAAACAAAGGCGGACTTATAGAACTGTTTGCGATAGGCCCTACAGACATGCCCTACCAAAAGCTGCGCAGGCAAATATGGCTTGCGGCGGCGTTTGGAATGAACCGCTATTGCTTTCTCGGCCCGATAGACGCGCGCGGAAACGCCATAAAAAAATTTTATTATACGGCATTTACCCCTGCCCAACCGTGGTTTAGCTACATGAAGGAGCTCGGGGACGAAGCCAAGATCGCGGCTTCCTTCGCAACAAAAAAGCGCAAACAACCGTTGGTTGAAGTCCGCTATCCCTACAAGCAGGCAAACCTCACATGGCTGCTAAAAAATCTCACCTCCGACCAGTACTCTTGGCGCCTGCTTGCGCCAGAAGACAAGCCTTCCGCACCCATAGTGTTAAATATGGAGGGAGATCAAATAATCGACGAAGTCTCCAAGAAAAGTTTTTGGGACTACCCCATGCTAAAAGAAAATCTGCTCTCCAAATTTGAAAGGACGGCGCGCGTGGAAGACGCGCAGGGCAATATGCCCAAAGACGTATTTATCCGCGAGTACGAGGACGGCTCCGCAATAATCATAAGCTACTCCGATAAAACGAGAAATTTATTTGCGGTCAAAAGCTGCGGCGCGAAAATCCCCATTACCCTATATCCGCGCGGAGTCGAAATACTGCCTGCGTGGAAAGTGGAACTAGACTCCCCAAACATCGCGCGAGCCGAATTTGAAAACGGAAAATTCGATTTTTACCTTGCCGATGACACAGAAATTTCGCTTATCACCCTTGCTGTGCCAAATGCTGCAAAAATATCGCTCGACGGCGACGCAATAGAGGCCGACTCCGATTGTTCCGCCTTGACTCCCGGCTTCCGGGAGTTGTACAGGCAAAAGGCGTTCAAACTGAAAAAAGGCGCTCATACGCTCGCAATAAAAAATCCCGAAGTTGATTATCCATATCTGCCTGCCGCTCTGCTTGCGGGGAACTTTTCGCAGGACGGAGCAAACCTTGCGCCATATAAAAACGACGGCGCGGGACTTTACGGATACGCGGGCGGCATAACGCAAACAGCCACTCTTAAAATCCCCGAATGGGCGGTGAGGGTTAGAGCCGACACAGGCGGCCTGCCCGCCGAACTTTTTGTGGACGGAAAATCTCTCGGGCGCAGGGCGTGGGCGCCGTATTCGTGGGTATTGCCGCGGGAACTCGCCGGCAAACGGGCGGAAATCAAAATACTCCGCGAAACATCAATCGCGCGAATTTTCGGCACAAAGGCGTTCGACCGCCCGAATTCCCATACATGGTTAAAATCCCAAAAACCCGTGGAAAATACTAAGCCAATAACGCCAATCGCAGAAATTTACTTTGAATAACATATCCAGCCGCACACCGCGCATTTGCAAGCGCGGCGCACAACACAAAACAAACTACGAAAACACAGCATTATGATAAAAAAACGCCCAAAATTTTTCGCGACCATAACGGCGGCATCGGCCTTTGTCTTCGCCTCCGCTTTTACCTTATGCGCAAGCCAGAAAGTTGCAAATGAAATAAAAATAAGCCCGCAAAACGTACGCGCCGCAGCCGGGAAACCATATAAAAAAGCGGTCAAAACTGATTCCGGGACAGCCCAAGCCTGGATTTTATCCGGCAACTTTGACGAGTCCGTCGAAGCCGTGTTGGAAAAAATGCCGGAGGGATTCCGCGGGCTAAAAATAGAGATTGAGACGGCTCCGATTGGGAATGCAGACGCATCAAAAGAGGACGTTTACAGAGCAGTATCTTCACAGATAGACCCGTCAACGGGGAAAGAGATAAACAAAATAAAAAGTTCCTTTATAAGAGGGAAAATCCCTGGCGAGCCCTTCAAGTGCAAGAAAGTGGAATTGGAGTCATGCTATCCGGCAAAACCAGGTCTTCCGGTTAAAATAAGAATCGAGCGCAAGGCCTCCGACCATTCCGACACATTTGAATATCCGACAGCCCTCACAGCAATCAAAATCACCCCCGTAGCAGACTTGCCCGAGCCAATGCCCGTCGAAACGGCAGAGGGATACAACTCGTGGCCGATGATGCAGGCGCTAGGGAACAAGCTCGTGTGCGCTTACAGTGTCGGAAAAGCGCACAATATCGCAGAAGGAAAGCGCGAGTCATACGCGCGCGTGTCAAACGACGGCGGGAAGACGTGGTCTAAGCCGCACGTCGTGTCGGCTGACCCAAAATACGGAGAAGTCCCCATCGGCAAGGGCCTGGACGAAAACGGAGAAATGCTGCTGTGGATTAGATTTCAAGGGAAAAACCGCATTCACAAGCTCTACCGCACATCTGACGGAGTGAATTTTACGCACATCTCAACCCCAAAGCTCGACCCAATGCCGATGCAAATCACAGACGTCTTCCATGTTCCGAATGTAGGGCTTATGGCGCTGTGGTTTACGGGCAATTACGGCAAAAACGCCCGAAATGCATGGGGAACGCTCACAAGTTCCGACAACGGGAAAACATGGATTCAAAAGACGGTGGAGTCCGGGCTTGATAACATAGGCTGGACGACCGAGCCATCGGCGGCGTATATCGGCGGCGGCAGGATAATCGTAATAGCGCGCATAGAGCACGCAAACGAATCCACCCAGCGCGCCCAATTTCAGATAGAGTCGAGGGACTACGGCAAAACGTGGACCAAAAAGCGGACCAATATAACCGACATATTAATCTCGACCCCGAGCCTCATATACGACAAGGATACTGGGCTTAGAAGCAACTACTACTACCAGCGCGGGAGGGGGCTATTAAAGCGCAGAGTGGCTGCGGCTGACAAGATTTTCGGCAATCCTCTCGCTTGGCCCGACCCTGAAATAGTCGCATTCGCAAGCGCAATCGGGTACGACGCGGGCAATGTAAACGCCACTGAAATCGGCGACGTCCATTACCTCGCCTACTATTCCGGCGACAGCAAAAACACTTCGGTTGTAGTATCTGCCGCAAAGGCGCCCGTTAAAAAATCCAAAAATGGGGAGTAAAAATTCAATAGGTACCATTCTTCCCGCGTGGCGCTGAAATACATTCTCCCAAAGATTAAATCCAATCCAAGAATAATTCTATTGAAGTTTAAAAGAAGCCAATAAGTTTCACATAAAGCTTATTGGCTTCTTTTTCAAGTATATGTTGATATCGTTTAGGGCAGTAAAAATATTATAATAGATTAATTTCTTTAAATTATAAATTTTTGAATAAAGAAATATTTCTTTAAATCGAGAAAACTGCTCATTCGATTGATAAAAGGGCAAATTTAGAAAAAATTCCACAAAATAAAAGAGCTTAAAACTTTAAGGGAAAAGTGCTGACAAAATATAAATAGTTTGTTAATCATTGACATACACTCATCTCAACAAGATAGAATTATGTCCATAAATCTAAAACACTATGGACATAAAATTAAAACATTACCTTGCCGCTCTACTGCCCGTATTTGCGGCCTTCAATTACGCCAATTCAGAAGACCTCTACTGGGTAGAAGGCTATACATACTTTGGAAATCAAAGCAGTATAGACGGTACGCAGGTATTTCAAATCGCGAGGGATATTTTGGACAACTCAGATTCACCCTACGCCCCAGGCGTAAAAAATTGGGCGTCTGCTGTCGAAAAACCCGAAACAAAAATTCCTAGTTACACTTATACGGACGCCCTCCCCGGCTCCTCGACACGCATAGTATTAGACTACGCCAACCTTGCCCAACCCACATACCGCTACGCCGGGAGCCCAACATTAAATTCCGACCTTACCATTGATGGAATATTAATTAAAAATTGCAGCGACACATGGATGACATTTAACGTCGTAAATTCGACTTTAACAGTAAATAACAACGTTGAATTTTCAAGCAACTACACCGTTACAACTTTAGGTGGCCGCAGCGGCTCCAAACTTGACATAAAAGGTTCGGTAATACAAAAATCGGGAGACAAAGGTTTCAACTTTATGTCGGTACTCGGCAGCATTTAAGGTAGAGCCGACAGCGTAAAAGCCGGTAAAATTCAGTTTGAAAACAAAGGCAGAATCTCAATAAACTCCTCCTATACTGAAGTCGGATCAGTAGAATTTGGATCTTATGCGGGCCGCTTAGACCTCGGGATAACCGACACCCAGGGCGCGGAAGTAAGTTATCGTATTGGCGGCATAAATGGAGGCAATCCAGACGCGCTGGTCACAACAGCCGCAAGCGACAGCATGATAGGCAATGAAAAACCCATGTTTACCACTATTGTGCTCACTCCCGATGCCTCAAAAAGCTTTTCCTATAACGGTATAATTTCAAACTCGCTTGAATGCACAGATACGTATAGCTCTGCCAACAACGGCAAGGCAATTTCCACCACGACAAATATTTCAATGGAAGGCAGCGGAACTCAAATCCTGTCCGGTGAAAACGATTTCCGCGGATATGTATTCATGCAGAGCGGTACGCTTTACCTAAATACCGCAGCCGGTGCAAAACACGGAGAACTTACAATGGCCGGCGGGCTTATAGGCTCGACCGGCAACGCGACATTCTCCTCGGCAAAATGGATATCAGGCGGCTTTATATTTTCTAATGCTGACGACATCCACGCAGACCCAGAGAACGGAGACTTTAAAACTATCACCATAGACGGGATGTTCTCGAAAAACGGCGAAAGCAAAATTGAAGTAGACTTCGCGGGGATCGACACCTACGATATCATCGACAACGGCGTATATTACGATCTAATCTATGCCGAAGAACTCTCAAATTTCGATACTTCCGACGCAAACACAGATTTTGCCGCAGCAAATATTGGAGACGCCAATGCAATATTCAAATGGGCACAACTTGACGACAGATACGCGCTCCAAGTAGGATTCACAACCATACCTGAACCTGCAACAATCGCGGCTTTAATGGGAGCGCTCGCCATTGGATTGGCTATTGTTCGCCGCAGCAAATAATTTTTTCCAAGGAGTTCCGAAAAGTTTGGAACTCCTTTTTTATTCACTAAATCAACCCATTCTTCACACAAAAAAATATAGTAAATTCATTTTAAAAATAATGCGACTGCACCTTTAAATAAAAAAACAAATATTTCTATATTTAACGGTAAATGGAGTTTTTCCGAGAGTTGCGTTTTAAGAAAAAAAATTGCAATGTACATAATCTAAAAAACAAAATGCATCTTTACAAAATCCGTCTGACTGCTTGAAAATAATAAGCATAACATAAACGTAAAATCTGCGTTAAAACAAAATACCACAAACACAGCAACTCCCGGAACGGCAGTATATAAAAACTTCTTCAGGCAAATTTTATATTTATTAATCTAAAAACAGCAGGAGTTTTTTAATCCTCAAAATGTAAGGTTAAATGCAAAAAAAATAATACAAAACTACCGAGCGCTTGCAACAAGTTTACCGGGATTTTTATAAAAAAACATACGTAAACTAAATGAGACTATCTGTTTGCCGACAAACTGTTCGCAATAAGAAAATATTTCTTACTTCACAAACAAGTGCATATTCGAGTGTCTGGGCGTCGTCGTCCGCAATAAGAAAATATTTCTTACTTCACAAACACAAAAAATACTATTTCGACGAATTTTTATTGGGCTTTTTACTGCCCTTGCCTCCGCGTCTCCCGCGCCGGCGCGTCGGCTTTGCGGGTTTTTTATTGAAAATCCTGCCCAATATGCCGGGTTTTTTGGAATTAGAACGCTTCTTCTTGGTGGAAATTTTTTCAGAAACCTTGCGTATAGCCTTTCTGATAAATCCGAGCAGATTGAATTTTTCTGGCTCCGGAAGCGGTTCGGGCTCTATCGCCGTGCGCTCGTCTTTTAGAATTTCCCGGACTTCAAGAAATAGCCTGCGGCTAATCCATGCGTCTGTTGCGGCGTAGTCTATCTGCTTTTTTGTTAAAGATTCGCTCGCCCAATTTGAAAGCTGAGCCGCCTTCGATATGCGCTCCCCGAATATCAAAGCAGTCAGATTTTTCATTCCCGTATTTATTATACCTATCTTGGAAGTCGATGCAGAAACATCGACGAATCCCGCCGGATTAAATGCGCAGCGCGCCCTCAAACTTTTTACGTCGCCCTGAACGGCCAATCCCGCCTTCTTTATGCCGGGATTCTCCAATATCTTAAAAATGTCAGGGAGCCTGTCGGATAACGGATCAAGGCGTATTACCCATACTTTTTTTTCTCCCGCAAGTTGCAGTATGGAAACCGGATAAGATTTTCCCCTATTGAAGTTCGGCCGTGTTTCGGTGTCAAACCCAAGTATGTTTTCGCGGGAGATCTCGGCAAGGGCGCTCTCTAATTGCGATTCGTTTTCAACAAGCTCAATTTCGCCCTCGTACTTCACCAAAGGCAGCGCCGGTATCATATCGACACAAACCCTTCTTGGATAAACGCATTTAACTTCCCAATCCATATTGAAATAATAAAACAAACAAAAATCCGCGATAAATGCGAACATTTTTTCAAAAATTTCCAAAGTTTTAACGTACGCGCAAATAAACGCAAATTCCGTTAGAAAAAGTTTGCCTAACGACCGATTTTCGGCAATACTAACCTTTAAAAATTTATTCAACGAAGTCTATATATGGAAGAAGAATTGATTGGAAACGTCTTGGTAGCACAATCCGGCGGCCCCACGTCCGTCATAAATTCGAGCCTCGCGGGAGTCATTACCGAAGCTCTCAACCACGACTGCATCGAGGAGATTTACGGCGCGCTAAACGGCGTCGAAGGCATTCTTAATGAGGAACTCATCGATTTGGCGGAGGAATCACAGCAGACCGTGCGCGGGTTGCGCTACACACCTGGCGCCGCCCTCGGAACTTGCCGCTACAAGCTCAAAAGCGAGGAGGATTTCGCGAGAGTCATCGAAGTTTTCAAAGCGCACAATATCCGCTTCTTCTTCTATATCGGCGGGAACGACTCCCAAGACACGGCAAATAAAATAGCCGAACACGCCGCCGCGCAAGGATACGATATGCGCGTAATAGGAGTCGCCAAGACAATAGACAACGACCTGCCCGTCACCGACCACTGCCCCGGATACGGAAGTGTCGTAAAATACCTTTCAACAGCCGTCCGCGAACTCGCCCTCGACCACGAAGCAATGGGCAACCACGACCTTGTTTCGATTGTGGAAGTCATGGGAAGAAACGCCGGCTGGATAGCGGCGGGAACGAGCATTGCAAAGCGCCGCAATCAGCCCGAGGACGCGCCGCACATCATTCTTCTCCCGGAAGTCGCATTCAACGCCGAGTACTTCCTTTCGCAGGTCCAAGAATGCCTAAAAAAGAACCGTTTCTGCCTCGTAGTAGCGAGCGAAGGCATTACAGACGCCAACGGCAACTTTGTGGCCGCAGGCAAAATGCAGGACTCCTTTGGGCACGAACAGCTCGGCGGCGTAGGGGAATATTTGCAGAACCTCGTTTCGACAAACCTCGGGGTTAAGGCGCGCTCATGCAAATTCGGGCACGAACAGCGCGCGGCCGCGCACTGCGCTTCGAGCGCCGACTCCAACGAAGCATTTATGTGCGGACAAGTTGCGGTTCAGGCGGCAGTCGAAGGGCAGTCTGGGAAAATGGTCGCCCTCGTCAGGGCCGACTCCGAAAAATACGCATGCGAAACGCTCCTCGTTCCGCTCTCGGAAGTCGCAAACGGCGTCAAGCATTTCCCAGAAGCTTGGATTGCAGAAGACAAAATCTCAATCAGCTACCAGTTCAATAAATATGTTATGCCCCTCATTCAGGGTGAAGTACAAGTTCCCTATGAGAATGGGCTTCCGGCGTATGTAAGACTCTCTAAGGTAAAAGTTCCCCAACAGCTTTCGCCGCGCCAATAATCCTTATTAACATTGGGTTTTTATAAAGAAAGATAAGGCCGCGCATATTGCGCGGCTTTTTTATTTAGCCGAACTTTTACCTTTGGCTTAGAAAGCGGCACTATGTGGAGGAATGCCAAGTTTGGCGGCAAAAACGTCCATTATTTAGTAGCTTGCAAAATGGTATACTTAATATTGCATAGTTTGTAAGCAGAAATATCTCTTGCCCTCCACAAAATTGCAATTTGCTAATACTCAAATTTGGCGGAAAAAACGCTATATATTATTACAATTAAAAAATGGCGCGCGGCGTTTTAATTTTAAAGCTCGGTGAAATATGCGGGTCGAGATTCCACGCAGGGCGTATTTCGGTCGCCGCCGGGAAATGTCCGAAAATTGGAAGCAATCCAATGTGCAGCGCAAACATATTTTAACTTTGGAAGTTGCAAAAGAGCATAGTGCGTTTTTAGCATTAAAAATTTTTTGAGTCCCATTTACAAAATATTTTTTTAACAGTATTTTGCAGTGTTTTATGTACTTAACAATATTTGTGTAAAATCGTCCGCCACCAGGCTTTCAACATTCACAAACTATGACGCTAAAAATAGGCGCTCGCAGAGGTGGAATTGCCCGCGAGCGAACTTTCAATATCCCCAAACTATGCCGCGCAAAATAAGCGCGCACGAGTGGAATTACCCGCCATTGAAAATTTTTTCCATATTCGTTTTAACATGCGCAAAGAGCAGTTTGCGCGGTTTTCGCAGCAGTAAAATCCACGCGGTAGCGCGCAATCAGCTCAGTTAGCGCAGTCCACGCGGCACGCGCAGTCAGTGCGGTTAGCACAGTCCGTGCGAGAAATTCCGCACTCCGCACATATCGCGCTATATTTTTTATTGGTTGTGCGTGTAGATAAGGAGGCTCTGTACTCTATCCATCAATAAAAAACCTTTTCGAGAAACAGTCCGCGCGCGGGTGCAGCTTGAAAATAATTACCCCTTTTTTTAGATGCAAGAATACCTTCAATGTCGGATTTAGAAAGCCGCCCTGTCCCTGCGTCAACGAGAGCTCCAACGAGCATTCTCACCATTTTATACATAAACCCGCTCCCCTCAGCCACGATTTTTATCTCCGCACCGCGGGAACTCGCCGACAATTTTCGCAACTCTTTTATTGGGTTTTCCCGGGCGTCCGCCCCGCGCGAAGCGCTAAAAGCGGTAAAGTCGTGCTCGCCTACAAGTGCCTCCGCAGCCGCATTCATTTTATCTATATCAGGATTTAGCCCTTTTAGCGACCATCTATATCTGGCCAAGTGCGGAAGCGCAACCCCTCTATGTATATAATATACGTAACGCTTGCCCCTTACGCTGTACCGAGCATGGAAATTATCCCCTACCCTCTTCAGGGATTTTACGAAAACATCTGTTCTGTTTGTGGATCTCAATGCCGCCAACAAAGCATCGTCCGGATGCTTCCAGACAGCGTCAAAATGAAATACCTGCCCCGTGGCGTGCACGCCCGAGTCGGTTCTTCCACTTCCGTGTATCCTGACCGGTTTTTTAAATATTTGCGCAAGCCTCGCCTCTATAAAGTCTTGAACGCTGCCACCGCCTTTTTGCGACTGCCAACCGCAAAAATCAGTGCCGTCGTATGCGCATTCGCAACGAAACCTGCTATTTTTGCCATCAGCCGGAATTTTTTCGGAAAATACTTCGGCAAGTATTGACGAATGTGAATTTCCACTCTCCATTAAAACGCCCCATCGTTTTCGTGTGATATAGAAGCCGTACCGTTTCCGCCGTTTGCGGAGGCATCGCCGCTTTCGAGGTATTCGCGCAGAATTATAGCGCTAGCGCGGGAGTCTATGTCGCCACTTCGCCTGTGTTTTTTTCGGGCGGCTACGCTCTTTTTTCCGCGGGATACGGTCGAATAATAGTCGCTCTCGGCCTGAAAGGAAGTTAGCCTCTCGTCAAAGCGCACGACTGGCAGCCCAAACTTCTCCTCCAAAATTTTTATATATCCGTCCACCTCGCGCGCCTTGTCGCCGACCGTTCCGTCCATATTATACGGATAGCCGATTACTATTTTATCGATTCGCCTCTCCCTTATTTCGCGCGCGATGTGCTCCAAGCGTTCCGAAGGGCTGCTTTCGACGGCGGCTGGTATTGGGACGGAAACTTTCAAATCGGAATCCGCATAAGCCAATCCCACCCTCTTGTGTCCGTAATCTATGCCGAGAATATTCATTATAAATTTCGCCTACGCGGCTATTGTGGCATTATTTAATTTTGTGCGGGGGAATCAAAGTAAAATTGAAAAAAAAATGCGTTGCCAAGTTTTTGCCGCGCATTAGAGTAGTTCGCGTGAACAGCGATATTGAGAAACTTCTAAACTTGCAGTCCAAAGATGCCGAGCTCTCAGCGATAAAGGGAAGGCTCGACGCAGTCCCGCAGGAAATTGAGTCGAAACGGGCAGAAATTCGCGCTGTTGAAAAGAATTGCGAATCCGCCCGCGAAAAGCTCCGCGCAACCCAGGCTCGCCGCGACGAAATGCGCTCGCAACGAAGGGCGCTTGAAGAAAAAATATTCAAGTACAAAAACCAGCTCCTTGAAGTCAAAAAAAACGACGACTACACCGCAATAAACGCGGAAATTGAAAGACTATCCGCAAAAGCGTCGGAAATGGAGGAGGAAGAGCTGTTAGTCATGTTTGAAATAGACTCTATGCGCGATGGAATTGCCGATCTTGAAAAACAGGCAAAAGGGCAAATCACCGCGATTGAGGAGGAGATTTCGCTTATAGAGGCGGCAAAAACCGGCATAGAGCGAGACTTTAACGCGGCGCGCGAATGCGTTTTACAGGCGCGCGAGCAAGTTGGGACGGCATTTTTAGCTGCATACGACAAGCTGAAAGCGTCAAAAACACCGTTTCCGATAGTTGCAAAAGTCGAAAACTCTCTTTGCACGGGGTGCTTCTTGAAAGTGTCGGGCGAGCAGCTTGACGCACTCAAAAGCGCAAAAGGCCCGGTCTTTTGCGAACAATGCGGAAGAATTATTTTTTTATAAAAAATTTTCTTTGGAAAGGGGGAGATTCTATTTTTGGGGCACAGTGATGGCTTTTTAGGGTTGCAGTTTCTCAACTTCTATACGCAAGTCATTAATCACAAATATATTAAAGCACATAAAAGCGCCAAAATGCCTTAACTAAGCCCTTTCGCGCCACTGCGCTTTGCTAAACCCCGCTAATTATCCCAAGCTGATGGAGATTGAAAATTATGCCGCGATGGCAAGAACTTTTTTTAAAAATTTTTTCACACCAAAATTGTGAATAACTTGTCAAAAACTTCTTCTTGCAACTTGCGCCAAAGAGTCAATTATTGGAAACAACAAACGGCAAAAATATCCCAAAGGTATATTTAACCGTGTTGGGCAAATCTCTGGAGCGCGAAACAACTACAATCGCAACTAACGGGATTTCAAAAATTTACAACAAACAAAAACACGCAATAAAATATTTCCAAAAGGCAAAACAATATGATGCACGGCTATTTCCAGAATTCGGCCGAGGGAAATTCCCTAACACAATCATAACAATCGCCCAATAGCGCCTTTTGTGAATAATTACACACTTTAACATGGAAACAGATTTAACAACAGCCGCCGCAACAGCGATATGGGAAAGAGCCAAAGAAGGCTTATTTTCCGTAGTCGGCGACAAGGTGTACGAAAGCTGGTTCTCAAACCTCGAACCAGCCGGCTCGGACGATGAAACTATGCGCCTTTCGGCGGACGGAGAATTTACCGCCATATGGATTAGGGACAATTATATGGATGTCCTATCCAATCAAATATCCCTCGCGGCAAGCCACAATATGAAAGTGGAAATAGTCGCGCGCGAGGAATCGCCCCAATCCGAAGATAGAATAGAGACGCCCCACGCCTCCCCGCGCCGCATATCAGCCCCCAAACCAGCCGTTTCCCCGATTCCCCCGTCAATAAATCCGAGAAACACTTTTGAAAGTTTCGTAGTTGGCGAGAGCAACAGATTCGCCCACGCCGCCGCGCTTGCCGTCGCGCAAAACATTGGCGTCGCATTCAATCCGCTTTTCATATACGGCGCAACAGGGCTTGGAAAAACCCACTTGATGCATGCCATCGCGCACTTCGTGCTGAAAAACAACCCTTCTGCCGCGATAGCGTACGTGTCGTCAGAAAATTTCGTAAACGAGTACGTCGCCGCGTTGCGCGACGGCAATATTGCGAATTTCCGCAAGAGATACCGCAATACGGACGTCCTCTTAATAGACGACGTGCAGTTCTTTGCCGGCAAGGAAAGATGCCAGGAAGAGTTCTTTCACACGTTCAACGAGCTCTTTAATTCCGGCAGGCAGATAGTGCTTTCCTGCGACAAACCCATAAACGAAGTATCCGACATCGAACAAAGGCTCGTATCGCGCTTCGGCTGGGGGGTGTCGGTCGACATTCAGGCGCCGGACTATGAAACGCGCCTTGCCATTCTACAAAAAAAGGCGGCACTGCTCGGGCGCGATACGGCGATAGAGCCCGCCGTTTTGGAGCTGCTCGCGCGCAAGTTTACAAAGAGCATTCGCAGAATGGAGGGGGCGCTTACAAACCTCATCGGTTATGCGTCGCTCGTAAACTCTGGGAATGCCGTGACACTCGAAAAAGCCAACGAGCTGCTTGCCGACGCATTCTGCGAAGAGGACGAAAACGCCACTGTCGACATCGATAAAATACAGAAAAAGACCGCCGAATCTTTCAATATAGATCCATCGGAAATCGTAGGCAAACGCCGCCCCGCAAATATTGCCATGGCGAGGCAAATTGCGATGTATCTGTCGCGGAAATTGACGACCCACTCGCTCCAAGAGATAGGCAGGCAGTTTGGCGGAAGAGACCACGGGACAGTCATGCACGCAATCAAGGTAATCGGCAATGCGATGGAAAACGACGAAAATATCAAGAGAAAAGTCGATTACCTTTTAAAGACTCTTAGCGTCTAATGCTTTGAACTTTTGCTGGGTGCGGATATTCTTTCTCGGAAACTTGCCTGAATTATTGGCGGCTCTTAGCGGCTATAGCTCTAACTTTTTGTGAGAAAGATTTTCCTAATTTTTGCGGAAGTATTTATTTCGAATTTTTTGAATGCCGTTTCCAAAATTTTTGCAATAGATCTATTACAGGTTTCTGGCAAAAGGCTTCCCTCAGACTTTTCCAATAGCACTATTGCGGATTTTTTTTAAATAGGGATTTTCATGTTTCCCCAGTGGCGTTATTGCCAATTTCTTGCAACAGGCAAATTTCCAAGTTCTTGTAGGAAGTATTTTATTCCCCTGCGCGAACGCTAAAAAATGCAGCGAATATGCAATGTACGGACGGAATGCCAAAAAGGTACCACGTTTTTAATAAAAAATTCCGCACTCGATTCTAATTCTTTTATCGTCCTCTATTACAGAGGGTTTCATTTTTAATAAAAAATTCCACCCTCGATTTTGACTGCTTAGGGAAGGATAATATCCTCTCAATAATTCCGCGCATAAAAAATTCCGCACTCAATTTTGACTTGTTAAGGGCATTTCCAAAACCGCTATGCGGAACAGCTTTTCGGATTCTTGCCGCCTCTAAAAAATAAGGAAAAAGCGGCTCTCCTATTTTAATAATAAAAAGACTTTGGAGGCATTTGAAAAATCGTCAATTATCGCGTCGCTCAGCCGTTCCACATCAGCTTTTGGGAATGTCGTAAGCAGCCCTATTGTAAACATATTTGCCGCCTTGGCAGCCCTTAGGCCGGTTATTGAATCCTCGAATACGGCGCAGTGAGACGGGTCTGAGCCGAGCTTGGAGGCTGCTGTGAGATAGCACATTGGATCGGGTTTTCCGCGCAAAATATCTTCTGCCGTGACTAAAACGTCGAATAAACGCCCATAGTCGCTTTCAGCAAAAATCCTGCGCATTTTATCCGCGCCGGAGCTCGTCACAAGACCCGTTTTATATCCATACCCGCGTGCGGACTCCAAAAACTCGACTGCACCTTTTACCGGCTTGAAGACAAGCCTCTTTTCAAATTCCGAAAGGCTCTCGCGCACCTCCTCCCTGCCTTTGCAATCCAAGCGCGGGAAATAAATGTCGAGTATCTTCTCGAGCGGTGTCCCCTTTATTTTTAGGGAGAAATCCGCCCCGCCCGATGCCCCGTATTTCTTTGCGGCGCCGCTCCAAAAATCGGTATATTGCCCCTCTGTGTCGGCAACTACCCCGTCAAAATCGAAAAGAAGCGTGTCTATTTTTTTCATAATTTCCGGAAAATCTTGCCCTGCCCCAGCTGCGTTGCAAGCATTTTGATAAAAGTATTGGCTTTACAGATTCCACCGCCGGTGTTTAAAATTTTCCCAATATATTTCATTAAGGAAAAAAGTATCACGCAATGTTCAACCCTCCAAACGACAGAATCGCGGGTAGAAAAGTGAATTTCATGGCGACCTGCCTTTGCGATTCGATATTCTCCGACGCCGCAAAAAATGCGGTGCAAATTCTAAAACACTTCGGAGCGGAAGTATCGCTGCCGCACGACCAGACCTGCTGCGGGCAACCCGCCTTCAACAGCGGCGATTTCGCGTCGGCGAGAAAAGTTCTGCTCAGCACAATGCGTGCCTTCGGCGGGAACAGCGACCCAATAGTTGTTCCAAGCGCCTCGTGCGCCGCCATGCTCTACCACTCCTCTAAAATTGCCTTCCGCGAATCAGCCCCCGACGTGCGCGAAAAAGTCGATGCCTTTGCGCGCAGAGTTTGGGAATTTTGCGACTTTCTCGTAAATGTTTTGGGAGTTGAAAAAATCCCGGGAAAGTACGAGGCGAAAGTTGCCCTGCACAACTCCTGCCACGGCAAGGGAAGCGGCACTCCCGCTGCCCTAAAAAAGCTTGCGGAATCCATAGACGGCTTGAAGACGCTTGACTTTGACGGATCGGAAAACTGCTGCGGGTTTGGCGGCACTTTCTCTGTCGTATTCCCCCAGCTCTCGTCTGAAATGGGCGAGAAAAAAGTACGCTCGATTGCGGCGGCTGACCCAGACATCGTCTGCGCGGCGGATACTTCGTGCCTCATGCACCAAAAGGGAATCGCCGATAGGCTCGGCGTGAAATACCGCCCGATGCACGCAGCGGAACTATTTTACGCCGCCATGAAAAATGGAGGAATTTTCTAATGGCCATTCAAACTATAGACGAATTTGCAAAACACCTCTCGCCGTCGGTAAAAAAAGCGCTCAACGACGCGAGCGTCGGAAGCACGCTCGGGCGCAAAAAGTGCCTGGCGGCGGCATACCCGGAAGAGGGGCGCGTCACGCGGCTTAGGGAACTCGCAAACGCAATAAAGTCGCTGCCTCCGTCAAAACTTGTCGAGCAGGCGGCAGACTCGCTGGAAAGCCGCGGGATAAAAGTGCTTTTTGCAAGCGACGCGGACGAGGCGAGAAAAATGATACTCTCCATACTCCGCTCTAAAAATGCAAAAAATATTCTCAAAGTAAAAAGCATGACCAGCGAGGAAATCGAGCTGAACGACTTTCTCGCAAAAAACGGCATAGACGCCGTCGAGACCGACTTGGGGGAACTAATAATACAGCTCGAGCACGAAAAGCCCTCGCATATAGTAAAGCCCGCAATACACCGCACGCGGGAAGACATTGCGCGCTCCTTCCAGACGCACGGAATCGCGCCTTACGACGACAATCCGCAGCATATAACGCTCGCAGCAAGAAAATACCTGCGTAAGAAATACTTTTCGGCCGACGCCGTTGTATCCGGCGCAAACTACGTCCTCGCGAAGGAAGGCGCGATAGTTCTCGCCACAAACGAAGGCAACGCACGCTTTTCCATGGCGGGGGCAAAGACGCACATAGCAATAGCGGGCTTTGAAAAGGTGATTCCGTCGGCGCGGGAATTGTCGGTGTTTCTGAACCTTCTCGGGCGCAGCGCAACCGCCCAGAACAGCACGGTTTACACCGATTTTGTCGCAGGTCCCGGCAAGGCTAAGAACAGCCCCGAAGAAATGTACGTCATATTCCTCGACAACGGCAGAAGCAAGATTCTCGGAAGCGAGTTTTCCGACATATTGAAGTGCATAAGGTGCGGCGCGTGCATGAACCGCTGCCCCGTGTTCAGAATAGTCGGCGGGCACGGATACCGCGCAGTCTATCCGGGGCCGCTTGGGATAGTACTTTCGCCGCTGCTTGCCGGGGATAAAATCGGAGAGTACGCCGACCTTCCAAAAGCGTGTTCACTGTGCGGAGGATGCGCCGAGGAATGCCCCTCAAAAATCCCCCTGCCCGACCTCATTCTAAAAATGCGCGACCTCATGAAAAAAAATTCGTTCAAGGTCGCAAACGACATCAACTTTAAGCCCTGGAAAGTCGTCGCTACTTCCCCAAAAATTTGGAGGCTTGCAATGCCGTTAAACAAGCTTGCGAATCTGCTTCCGCTTGGGCTTGTAAAGGTCGGGCCGCTCGGCAGGTGGCTAAAAACGCGCACGCTCCCAAAATTTAGGGGCGGAGAATTTAGGAAATGGTTTAAGAAAAATGGATAAGCGGGCTTTTTTAGACAGGATAAAAAACGCTGAAAAATCGCGTTTGAACAATAAACTTCCGGATTTTGACGACTCGGAAACCGTATCGCACGCCGCGATAGGCGAAGGCGACGCCCGCGTCGTATTTGAAAGGAATTTTGTAAAAAACCGCGCCGATATAATAACCTACCCCAAAGAGCTCGCTGGCTTTTTGAAATCCAAAGGCTGCAAGAAGGGGGTTATCGACCCAAAATTGGGAACCGACTTCGGGCTCGGCGGCGAATTCGACATTTCTTTCGAATTTGACAGGGGCTCTGCCGATTCGTACGATTTCGGCATAACGCCGGCAGATTTCGCCATAGCCGAAAGCGGCATGATAGTCTTGAAGGACTCCACCACCTCAGACAGGCTTGCCAGCATAGCCCCGTGGGTGCATGTCGCTGTCCTCAATGCCTCGGATATCGTAATGACGCTTCCGGAAGGCTTTTCAAAAATGGTCGACTGCCCCTATGCCATTGCAATCTCGGGTCCTTCAAAAACCACGGACGTCGAGGGAGTTCTCGTGGAGGGCGTCCACGGCCCGGGCGTGCAGGCGTGCCTCGTATTGGATAAATAGGCGTTTTGCATAAAAAACCGCAGTTTGCGCCCGGCGCAAACTTCGCAGCCTATAAATGGGGAGCTGCAAGTCGCTTGCAATCTGTTAAAAAACAGGTGGGCAAATAATTTACCCTCCTTAAAAAAATAAGAAAAACGTGCAGCTTGGCATGCTGACTGGGAGCTGCAAGCAATTCGCCCACCTTAAAAAACGGGGGAACTGCAAATCGCTTGCAATCTATAAAAAATGTTAAGTTGCAAGTTGGTTGCCACTCTTTTTTTAACTGGCGGACTTGCGCCCGAATTTTTCTGACAGCTTCAACGCCGACTCCGCGCGGTTTAAAATATAAAGATGTATACCGGGAACCTTGGCCGAAAGCAGTTCATCTATCTGCCTCTGCGCCCACTCAAGCCCTGCGGCCGATTGCGCCGCAACATCGTCGCCGGCGGATGCTATGGAGTCTATTAGAGCCTGCGGAATATCCGTTGAGCACATATTTTTAAAATTCATCAGCTGCTTCATAGAAAGCGCCGGCAATAGCCCCGCAATTATCGGCTTGTCGATCCCCATTTTGCCGCATTTTTCTAGAAACCTAAAATAGTGCGAATTGTCAAAGAACAGCTGGGTTGTCACAAAATCTGCGCCCGCGTCGACCTTCCGCTTTAAGTTCTCAATATCTTTTTCCAGAGTCGGGGCCTCGGGATGCTTTTCGGGATAGCCCGCGCACCCTATGCAAAAATGCGGGAATTTTGAGCGTATGTAGGCAACAAGCTCGTTCGCGTGCGCATATCCATCGGGGTTAAACGACACAGAGCCGTCCTTCGGCATGTCGCCGCGCAGAGCCATTATGTTTCTAAATCCGTAGGCGTTGAACCTGTCGAGTATCGCCGATATCTCCGCTTTCGAATGCCCGAAGCACGCCAAATGCGGCATAACCTCAAACCCGAAAATGTCTTTTAGCAGCTCCCCGTATTCAAGAGTCCTCTCGCGGCTCGAACCGCCAGCCCCGTATGTTATTGAAACAAAGTCGGGCTTCAATTCCTTCAATTTATTCGCCGTGCGCAATATTTGCCTCGCGCCTTCCTCGGTCTTGGGAGGGAAAAACTCAACCGAAAATATCGTGCCGCCGACCGAAAATTTTTCAACTATACTTTTTGTCTTTTGCATTAAAAAGATAATCCAATAAAATTTGTGAACGTCAATACAAAGACGCAACCATATCCCCGTATTTGCAGGGCGCGCCTAAACCGTAAAACTTTTCAAAATTCAGCGCCATATACGCGTAGTGCGCCGCGCCTGCTCCGCCAAAAATACGCCTAACTCAAATACGGGCTGTTAGCGCGTAAAAATCACTTAAACACCCTTCCGACCCTGCGCGGAATCGCGACCATCGTCTCCCACGGAATGCGCCGTGTCCATCGGCTGTAATCAACGAGGGAAATCTCAAGGCCGTCCTGCTCGCCTATGAATGTGACAGCATCGCCCACTTTGACATCTTTTGCAGAATCGACGCAAATGACGGTTTCGTCGAGCCCGACATTGCCAAGTATCGGGCATTTCGCCCCACCCGCAATAACTCTCGCCTTGTCTGTAAAGCCCGACGGCACTCCGTCGGCGTATCCCGCAGCGACAGTCGCTATCCTTTTGCCGGCGCGCGAAGACACCGCGAGTATCCTCGACCTGAAAGAAAGCACCGATTGAAGTTTAACACCTTCGTATTCGCCCTCTGCAAAAGGATTTATCCCATACTGCAACAGCCCCATTCTGACGGCGTTGAAAGGAGGCTCGACTTTCATATACCGAAGCGCCGCACTGTTGTGCAAATGCACGAGCATGCCGCTCAAATCGAAATGCGACACCACTTCGCGGAAAATTCCAAACTGCCTTTTCGTGTATTCGGCATCGTCGTCGGCACTGGACAGATGCGAAAATATACCCGTCACCTTTATACCTTCCAATCCGAGGATTTTTTTTATTTCCTCGACGGCGCGCTCATGCCAAATACCTGCGCGGCCCATTCCAGTATCGAGCTTTATGTGCACTCCTAGCGTCTTTCCGCGCGAGCGCGCAAGATCCGCAAAGGCCGCCGCCTCCGAATAAGATGAAACCGCCGGTGTCGCCCCGTAATCGAAAACGAGAGGCCGTTCTTGGGCAAGCACCGGACTTAGAACCAAGACGGGCTTGTCGGGTATGATTTCGCGGACTCTTGAAGCCTCGTATAAGTTTGCAACTGCAAATATGTCCGCACCTCCCCTTGCGAAGCGTACAAGGGCATGCGGCATACAGTGCCCGTATGCGTCGGCCTTCACAACGCAAACATATTTCACGCCCTCAGGCAGCGTTGATTTTATACTGCGGACATTCGACTCCAAACGCTGGAAGTCGATTTCTATCCAAGATCTCAATGGCAAGCGGCTATTCACTGTTTTCTAACTTTCTCCAACCGAATATAAAAAAAGTCAAAATTAAAATCCTCATCTTTGCCCCATAGATTTTTTTAAGCCTTGACCAAGCTTTTATGCGTATATTATCTTAAATAAATGTTGTTCGGACGCTTTTTTAAAAAACTGTTCACTCGCAACACCCCCGCAAAAGACACCGGCGACAGGGGAGAAAGCGCAGCAGCACGATTTCTAAAAAAACGCGGAATGAAGATAGTAGCCCGAAACTATAGATGCGGCAGGCACGAGATTGACATCATCGCTTTTGACGGCAACTGCGCAGTGTTCGTCGAGGTTAAAACCCGTTCCGAAAACTCCGTGGTGGACGGCTATTACGCGGCTCTTTCGCAGGCTAAAAAGCGGAGCGTAAAACATTGCGCTAAACGCTTTCTGGCATCTGTGCGCCCACGCCCTACTTCGTGGAGATACGATGTAGTCGACGTTCGCATTTTGGAAAATTCCGGCAAAGAAACAATAAGCCATTTTGAAAACGTACCAATATAAATTATGAAAAAGTTAATCGCAATACTCGCTACGGCGCTATGTTCAATATGCCTTAACGCCCAGCAATTCGGAAATTTTGAAGTGAGGAACTTCAATCTGGCGCTGGGCGCTGAATACGTTTCCTTTACTTACTATGATACAAACTGGAACGGACTTTCATTAAAATATTTAGCGAAACCAATGGAAGGATTCCCTAAATATGAAAAAGGGAAATTCTATGATTTGCAGACAGACCTCTTTGCGAGGTTGGACAATCTGGGAACGCTGTCGCAAAAGTTTACTTTCTCCGGCCGCAACACTTGCCAGCTGTCTGCAACAATGAAAACTAGCGAAGCTGCAAAATACAACGACATTTCCTATGCGTTTAGCTTCCCAATCAGCGAATCCAAACTTCAATTAGACAACCTAACCATAATACCGGAAGAATCTAAAAAGCTCCAAAAAGTATTTAACGCCAAAAGAGTAAACGTAGAATGCGCGTATGGGAACGTCGTATTTGAGGGAGATTTGAAGCTGCTCGTGCAGGATAACCGCATATTTGGGGGCACGACATATTCCCTCAGATTTATGCCCCGCAAAGAAGGCAACACTCTTACTTGGAACTTAAAAATATCTTTCGAAAGGCCCGACGGCTCGCAAATATACATGGGCAAAGAGTCCGCAAAAAGCCTCGATATCCCAAACCTCCCGCGCGGTACGCTCAAGCTCGGCGGCGTAAAATTCGCGTTTTCAAATCCGGGAGGAAACGGACTTGTCGTAGCGCCCGGGAAAGAGCTTAAATTGCCCGCGAAAAACCCCGCAAAATACCTTTTTATATTGGGCGGCTTCGCCTCCGCAGACGAACTCTCGCCTGAAGAATTCGCCGAAGCTGAAATATCTTTTGCCGACGGTAAAAAACAAACACTCAAAATCTCCTCCGAAAATTCTGGAGCCATTCGCGATTTAAAAAGTTCTGACAACTCGAATGTCGTCTGGACTTCGAGAGTCGGGGCAAAAACATACAACATCTTCGGCACGAGGCTGGATTTGGACGCTTCAAACGCAGCATCGGTCACCATAAAAAACCGCTCGGAGTCAGACTTTAAAATCGCCGCGGCAACATTCAGCCCAGTAGGAATATCCATAAATAAAATCAAAGGGAAGTTTATAACGCAATCCAAGGAATACTTCCCGTTTGAGCCACCAAGAAGCGTCGTAAAATCCTCGCCGCTCGACTTCTCGTGGCTGCTCGACGCTCCCGCAGGCAAATACGGTTTTGCGAAAGCCCGCGGAGGGGAAATATATTTTGAAAACCGTCCGGACAAACCAGTGCGATTCTACGGCAACAACCTATGTTTCACGGCAAACTACCCCGACAAGGAAAATGCCGACAAGCTCGCGGACGCCTTTGCCGCCGCGGGTTACAATATAATGAGAATCCACCATTATGACGAACCGATAATAGATAAGTCTTCGCCCGGACGCCTCGGGTTCGACCCCGACAAGCTCGACAAGCTCGACTATCTCGTCGCGGCAATGAAAAAGCGCGGCATATACATAACCACCGACCTCTACGTTTCAAGAGTTCTCGCCGACGACGCCGTAGAAAAGGATATCGGCTGGGACAAGTCCATGACGGCAAACAAAGCGGCTTTCTTCGTTTCAAGAAAAGCAGTCGAGAATTGGCAGACTTTCTCAAAAACTCTGCTAAACCACGTAAATCCCTATACCGGGCTTGCCTGGAAGGACGATCCCGCGATAGTCTCAATCAGCCTCGTAAACGAAAATACAATATTCGGTTCTTCAAATGCCATGTTCTCGCACTTTGAAAAACTCTTCAACAAATGGCTCGAAGCAAAATCAATAACTGCAAACGACAAAGACAGAAGTTTCCTGCGCAAAATTTTCCTTTCGGAAGTATACGGGAATTTTTATAAAGAACAAAAGGCGTTCTTAGATTCCCTCGGCGTGCGCGCAATGATAACCGACCAGAATTTCTGGGAGGGATACAGCGTGACTTTGATGCGCAAAAATTACGACATTGTCGATACCCACAGATACTACGGGCACCCGTCATTCATAGAAAAGCCGTGGTCGCTGCCGGCTAAAATGAAAAATACAAGCTCGATTTCGGAATACGGCGGCTGCATAAGCCTAAGCGACTGCCAAATAGCCGGGAAGCCATTTTCTATAACAGAATGGAACTATGTAAATAACAACGACCATTGCGCGGAAGGGGCGTTCCTCGTGGGAGCCTACGGCTCGCTCCATAGATGGGATATGCTTTGCCGATTTGCGTATGCGCATGCAACCGTAAATTTCGCGAACCCGGTATGGACAACAACCTACTTCGACGCCAATATAGTTTCGCTATTCTCCGACCGCGCAGGAGCGCTTTTCTATCTAAGGGAAGACGTAAAGCCTTCTGACATTACCATAACATCATTCCTCCCCGAAGACTACCTTACGCGCCCAGATTCGGAAAAGAACTCCCAATCTCCCCTATTGAGGCGCATAGGCCTTTACGCCGCAACAGAGGTTGAAATAAATCCCACGCCATCAGGATTTAAAATTCCTCAAAATTCGCCTTTCGCAGTCGCGGCGGAAAAGGCAGTCATCGAGCAGAATAAATTTGAAAAACCCGTAATTCTCGATTCGAGAGCCAACCTTCCCGAGCTTTCAAAACTTACGGGCGGCAAACTGGACGTCGAGAATGAGAGGTATGAATCCTCAACCTCAGAAATGGTTTTGGACAAGAAAAACGAGACTTGGCAACTTGTCACCCCCAGAAGCGAAGCGTTCATAGGCCCAAAGGGTAAATCGTTTAAGGGCAATTTTTCTGAGATAAGAAATTCGCGCGGCTGGAGCGCAACATTAGTTTCAAGCATAGACAATAATCCGCTCAAAGACAGCTCAAAGATTCTAATACTGCACCTAAGCGACATAAAAAACACCAATATGCGCTTTGACGACCCAGAGATGACAATTCTTCGCGACAACGGAACAAAACCCCTCTTGGCAAGAAAGACAGACATCATTGTGAAGTTCAAAAACCCAATGGAAGGCTGGAAACTATACGCCCTTAACAACGACGGAACGCGCGGCGATGAAATCGAAATGGATAGGACCGCTGAGATGGCATCGGTCAGGCTCTCGACTGTAAAGGGAAGGACGGTCATTTTCGCATACGAACTCGTAAAAGAATAGCCCCTCTCTCCATAGAAAAAGGCTCCGTCCATTCGGGCGGAGTTTTTTTTTGCGGCGGATTAGAGCGGTGTGAAATTTTTACCAGTATACCAAGTTTGCCGAAATTTGCCGCCGGGTAAAATTTTTCGCCAAACCGCCCGATTTATAAAAAATCGCGTTCCGCAATTTTAATAAAAAAAATTATCGGCAATAATAAACTCCCGCTCTACAAAACGTCTGCGTTCTCCTCTTGGATAGTGGGCGGGCGGCTTAAATAATGACGGCCTATGGATACTCTCGAGTTTCCGAATCGAAATCTTGTTTTTTTTCGGACTGTAAAGAGGAATTTTCATTCGCGCACGCTAAGGCTTTTGTAGAGCCAAAACTTTTTTATTTTGCAAAAAACTTTTTAATATCAAAAAAAAGATAATACTAAAAAAATATGAGCTACGACAATTATTTAAAATAGAATCAAGAATTTGCGGCAAGACAAAAGGGGAAATTCCCTGAGCCTGTTCGACCGTGGCCACTACTGCGCCGGCTAAAACGCCTGTTAACAATGATACAACTATACTGACAGCCATTGCATTATATATAATACTTGCATTAAGCCTACCAATAACCTTAAACGCACTTGCAAGAACTTATTTTGGCAACGACGCAATCATAATCGCGATAATATTAGCGTGCGTTATATCGTTGTTTCCGTCGGTCTTGCTCTTTGCGCTTGGAGACATCGTCAAATATTAAAAAATAGTCTCCGACAACCCCCAAAAGCGACCACGTTCGCAACCGTTTTGCAACTAAAATTCATAAGCCACTTATTCACGTAAAACATCATTCTATTTCAAAATCAAGCGGCGGAATTTTATCTACAAGAAACATTCCCCTCCAATGCTTGCCGAGCAGATTCACTACAAAACGCCCTTTCGCAGGCTTTGCGTTTTCCGAGCAGAATATTTCCAACACGAGCCTGCTGTTGCGTATCGAAAAACTTTTTATGGAAAGCCCATCGGGAGCGTCTTGAAACTCCGCTTTTGGGAGATTGCCAAACTTCGCCGGAGAAGCCCCGACATCTATCGAAACAGTCCCGCCTCTTTTTATTTTTATCGGCGTTGCAACTTTCGAGATATCCGGGCGTATCGCGTCAAACCCACGCCCAAAAATATTCCACGAATTTACACTCCCCCACATTCCCACCGCAGGAACATAGTGGCGGTAATAAAACGCCTGCATCATATCCTCGCAGGGAACCGACTCCCTCACTATGCTTCCGTGCGGAAAGTCAGCCTTGCCGGCAACCGACATCTTAAATACTTTCTTGGCTGCGCCCTTCGGGATTTTTACGCCGACATCCGCATACTTTGCGCCGGCCGGTATTTCGGCTCCGTACACTTCGGTTCCCTCCGGGAGCCCGTCAACTTTTAAGGCTATTGGGTAGTCTTCTATGCCGTCCGCGCGGAATGCGTAAACTCTGAACACGGTCGTGCGTCCGGGAAGAAAATTTAGGGAGCTCGGCACGCTTCTTAGTTCGAAATCTGGGCGAGGCCTCCGAACTTCAAGGCGGTATGCGTGCGCAGGCGAAAACCCGCCCGTCAAATCCTCCACGCGGACAAAAAATGTGCCGGTAAAAGGAGGCGTGAATATCATCCGGGAATCCGTATGCGCCGTAACAAACCCGCATGACAAATCTTCAAAATCGTCAGCCCTCGCAAGGATTTTCCCGGACGAGTCGGCGACCGTCAAATAGGTGTCTATCGGAGAGCCAAGCCGGCGGGCGCGCGTCTCTATTACTATCTTATCGCCCTGCGCGGCGTCGAATTTATACGAGTCCCTCTGTCCTTTTTTCAGTATGCGCCCGTGCGCCGCTTCCGGAGGGTTTAAAGTCACCGAAGGAAGTATTTCGGCAGCCCCGCCGACAATCTTTGAGGACTCCGCCGCAGACAACTTGCAACGCTCCGGAGAGTATTTTATTTTTAATTCGGGAATGCTCTCACAGCCGAAATCAGGAGAAAACTCCCCCACGCCCGCCGGAATATCTATTTTAATTTTATTCTTTTCGAGGTTTGCGCCCCCGACTTCAAACTCCCTATCCTCCCCGGACGCGCCTCCAATCGGGAAAATGTATTCCACAAATGGGCGCGTGGAAATCGACATTCTGTAAACGAAATCCTCGCGGCTCCGGTAAATCGCGTCGAAAATTTCCGCACGGTAAACGCCATTTTCCGGGATTTTAAAAGACAAATGCGGATCAGGCCTATGGAAAAAGTCGTCGCAATACGCAACCTCTTTGCCGCGAGAATCCGTGACGCGGACAACCGGCTGGAACCACCCGGGGACGGCGTCGGATATGTATGGAAGCAGCATTCTGCCCCATACGTCGATGACGACCGTATCCCCTTTGCGCGCGTAGAAGGAGTATGCGTCAGTTTTGGCCTCGGTAATCTGTCCGTTTACAACCACCGGCATATCCACAAAAAACTCGTTTCCCTCTCCCGGGTACATCAGCGGATTCACCCACGAGCGTATGCCAAGCTTCCCCCAATTTGCAGGGAGCTTTATGCGCTTTCTTGCGGTATCGCGCAATGAAGGTTTCACAAATTCGTCTGTATCGGATATGACAAACCTTGCCGGATTTGAAAGTCCGCGCCTCGATTTCACGAGAATATTGCGCATTCCCTTTTTGGCGTCCGGCGAAACTGTGATTTCAAATTCTACAGTTTCCGCCATTGGGTCGGAGGAGACTTTTCTCAGATACACCGACGCGTCCGCAGCGGCGAGCTTATCCATTATTTCCTTGTCGGCGTTGACCAATTTTCTCAAATATGCCTGCCCGCCGTCCTCGAATTTCTTCATCTCCTCGACAACTTCGGGATGTTTTTTTACAAACTCCTCCTCCAACTTATTTCTAAGCCCGAAATAATTGCCGGACTTTAACGGCACAGTCACTTCGCAGACCCCTGTTTCGATTCCTTCGCCAGTTATGTACACATCTGTGACGCCGTTAAAATTTCTGCCGCCTACGGTGATTTTAACAGTTTCGCCGGCTTTCGCGCCCGCGGGATATACATACGCTATATTTGGAACGTCGCTTTCCTGCGCGACAAGCGGAAAGGCGAACGCGGCGCAAGCTATCGCAAAAGCTAAAAGTCTTCCAATTCTAAAAAACGCGGAAAGTGCGAATCGATAAGTTTGCGGGCGCTTCATTTGCCTGCCGCAGGCCTTACGCCCATCGCGGCACAAAAAAGATTTAAGCATCTCTATATTTTTTTCGCCGCGCCGCAATTCCCATAAAATCTGAGGATTTTTCCCGCCCGCAAATTTTGCACTGCGCGCAGACGCTTCCCATCCCGCAAGTTTTTTAAAAAAGACTAACATCCTATTTCCCTCAATATTCCGTCGCCCTTCATGTCGCCTTCGTTATCCTCGAGAAGCCCGACAGTCTCCCCTTGCGGAGTGCGCAAAACTGCGTCCGAGGGAATCCCGAGGCGCGAGTATATCGAGCCTATTAGGTCGCACGGCGATACCGGACGCTCAACGACTTTTTCAGCCTTGTCGTCGGTCTTGCCGACTACCTTACCGCCGTCAAATCCACCGCCTGCAAGCATCATCGAAAACGCGTCGCCCCAATGTCCTCTGCCGCCTGAGTACGGAGCTTCCCACTGTATGCGCGGCGTACGTCCGAACTCCCCGCTCCACCAGATTATTGTCGAGTCGAAAAGCCCGCGCTCGCGCAGATCGGCTATGAGGGCCGCCACTGCCCTGTCGGTTTGCGGCATGAGCTTGCGCATTTCCTGAAAATGGCTTTTGTGGGTGTCCCAGCCGGGATAGTTTATCGTAACATACGGAACTCCGCTCTCCACGAGCTTGCGCGCGACGAGGCACGAGCACCCAAACTTGTTCCGCCCGTAGGCGTCGCGAACTTTGTCGCTTTCGGTTGTGACGTCGAAAATCTTGCCGGCGTCGCCGAGTATCAAATTATACGCCTGTTCCACCGCAAGCTCCGACTGCTTTAAATATCCGCTTGAAGCGAGCGATTTTTTGAAAGTTCCGAGATCGTCGAGCAGCTTTCGGCGCGACTCTTGGCGGGCGCGCGTTATTCCTCGGGCAACTATCCCCTCAACCTCAAACGGAATGGACGACGGATTCCCGCCCGTTGCAAAGGGCTTATATTTTGCCCCCAGAAATCCCGCTTCCGAAAAGCGCCCTTGCGGCTCCGTCAATACTATATACGGCGGAATGGTTCCCTTGTAGCCGGCGTCCACGCCCTTAAATTTTGAAACCACAGCCCCTGCGCAGGGATATACATACCTGCCGGGCATGCGCCCCGTCTGAACAAGGTACGAGCCGGTTTCGTGCGCATTTTGAAAATGCCTTACAGAGCGTATTACAGAATATGTATCAGCGCATTTGGCAAGTTCAGGCATAAGCTCGCATATTTTCAACCCGTCGACATTCGTGCTTATCGGCGACGAAAGCTGCCCGCAATAATCGTACCCAGCCTCCGGCTTTGGGTCCCAAGTCTCTATTTGCGACGGGCCTCCCCAAAACCAAATCTGTATCACAGACTTCGCAAACGGCTTTTTCGGTGAGGCGGGTTTCGCGGCTTCTTTCGGGGCCGCCTGTTCAACGGAAAATCCGCGCGCACCCAATCCCAAAAGCGCGCCGGCCGCGCCGGCCGCCTTCAAAAAATCTCTTCTGCCCAATGACTTTTTAGAGTCCATATATCCTCCTAATGCCTGTTGGAAAATTCGTCCGAATTAAAAAGAGCCCACATGGTGTCAATCATCGCCTCCCATTGCCTAAACTGCTTTCCCTCCGGCTTGTATTGTTCAAACTCCTTCAATTCAGCGCTCGTTGGGCGGCGCGAGAGTATGTTTGTGTACAAACTGTATACGCCCTTCTTGTACGGCATTACAAAAAACCTTCTGCTAAATTTAGAATACGATATTTTTCTCAATATCTGCGACGAATTCAACATGTGCAGCTTTTGCGACGCCGACGGGGCGTTTACGCGCTCGTCCGCGTATCCGGTGTCGCGCGGGGACTTGCCGAATAATTCGAGAAACGAAGTCGTCACGCTTCCGTCGGGAAGGTCAGCCGCCGCGGAGTAATCGGGCATTGTCGTGTACGGTTCGGGGGTCGTGCTCGAATATATCTCGGTCGTTCCGGTTATGGAGCACACGGTGTCTATCAAAATTTCGGCGTCGAGACGGCGGACGGGGTATACGGCAAAATTTTTAGCCGCGGCCTCGGGATTGTTTGAAGGCTCAGGGATAAAAGACTGAGAGTACGCCTCTGACAGCACAATCGTGCGAATTAACCCGCGGATATCGAATCCCGAACGTTCAAACTTCTCCGCAAGCGTTTCCAACAAGCGCGCCGACACAGGCCTGTTCCCCGAAAAAAACATGTCGTCCACGGGCGAAACTATCGGTGTTCCGAAAATCCAAGTCCATATCCTGTTTGCAAACGCCTTTGAAAAATAAGGATTTCCCCTCTTGGTAAGCCATTCTGCAAAGCCCGCGCGAACCGACATATCCGCGGGGAATACCGCCGCCGATCCGTCTGGGAATACGGACACAAACGGCGCGCGCTTTGAAGGGTCGTCGAAGACAATTTCCTCTTTCCACTCCTTTGTGGACTTGTATCCCACGCGCGAGAAAAACGACGCCAAAGCCTTTCGCCTCTCCTCAGGAATTTTGTCATACCGCGCGCACATAAAAGTAAGGGCAACACACGAAGCTGTGGATTCGGGAGTGCGCGACTGCATCGCCCTCAGAAAGTTCACCTCCCCTACCCTGAAATTGCTGCCGCTCGACGACAGCATTCTGCGCGCCATTTCGTCCCACCCCAAGCCGTCCGAGAGGGATTTGCGGATAAAGCGCGTGTACGCCTGCGCCGCATTCGGCCATAAGTTTATCGGGAACTCAGCCTTGATTCTCAGAATGTCGCCGAGCCTCAAAGACATGTAGTTTACAAATTCGTCCGACGCCAAAAGTTCGTCCACGAGCTTCTCGCGCTTGTCCGGTGATTCGTCGTCCAAAAATGCTTCGAGCCGCTCTGGGCTGGGTATCCTCCCGGTTAAATCGAGGGTAGCCCTTCTAATAAAAACGGAGTCCGAACATCTCTTTGCAGGCTTTATGCCGAGCGATTTAAAGTGCGCGGCAAGGGCTATGTCCACCGGGTTTTTCGAGCCTTGAAAGTTTATTTCGCCGTCCTCGTACGGATTGGCGGGGGAAAATTTTATTTCGGGCGGCTTTCTTTTTGAGCGGGTGGGCTCGCGCACGGGAGCTGCTTGGGACGCCGATTTTTTTGTCTGACGGACAATTTTCTTTTCTTCGGATAATCTCTTTAAATTTTGCCCTTTTTTAGCGGCAGAATCTGTACCCTTTTTCAAGGCCTCCGATGCCTGCCGATTTTCCTTGCCCAAGTTTTTAGCGGCGGAATTTTTTTGAACGGTTTTCGAGCCCGACATTTGCGCGGCATTTCCCCGACTTTGGGCGCCTTTGGACGGCCCGCCGGCTCCGCTCCCCTCCGTCCCGCCAGTCGGTTTTTCTGATTTAACTTCCATTGCGGCGGCGGCCGCAGCGCCGCGCTCCGTTGAGCCGCTCCCAAACACCGTCGGGCAGGACAAAATTGCTGCCGCCGCGCATAAATTGTATATGAGCGCCACGCCCGCCTTAGAAAAATATTTTTCAAAAAAATTCTTCCCCATACGAAAGCTTCCCCGCAATTTCAAAAAAATAGTTAAAAATTTTGAACTCGACAAGACTTTTTTATATCTTAATTCTCGTAATTGACATATAAAAACATACATATTTTATACATTTTCGCCGACAATGAGCCAATTTGAAAAAGAACTCCTGAAAAGATTGGATTCCTATAAATCAGCCAATCTCATAGACGCCGCCAGCGAAAAAAAACTGAGGGAAGCCCTCCAAGATAAAATTTGCGAAGAATCGCGTATAACCCGCAATTTGCTGTATATACTCGGGATTATATTAGTTTTTACGGCATGTTGCGTTTGGGTATACCACAACTGGGAATATTTTCATGAGCGCGTCAGGGAAACCATGGCATTTGTGCCGCTTGCCATATCGGCAGTCTTCGGAATCTTCGCAATAAAAAAGGATTTTCCGCAATTCTGGAAAGAAGCCTCGGCAATGCTAAATATCGCGGGAGTGTGGGTAATGATTACAAGTATTGGGCATCTTTACAACATACAGCCGGATACCGCGCATTTTTGCCTGAGCGTAATTTGCCTTTCCTTTTTGGCAGTGCCCATATTCCGTTCGGGCTCGGCGATAGTGGCGCTGTGCATACTTAACATATTTTATACCGCGAATTGCCCGGAATCGGAATTTATCGTTGCGGTTGCTATATACGCAACGTTGGCCGCGTTTGCGTATAAGTTCAGAGACGGCAATAGCGTTTTAAGGAATATCGTGCTGGTTTTTGTATGCATGGTATCGGCGGTATCCATTTCGTGCGTGGCCGCGCACAATATTTTAAGCATTGTTTTAGTTGCGGGATTCTCGGGAATATTCTTCGCGGCGTCCGCTTCCAAGAAATTTTCCGGTACTGGCATTTTCAACAACCCTTACGCCGGCGCGGGATTTTTTCTCTTGATATTTTTAATGTCCGGAGGCGCGTCGAAAGGCATTATCAACGACCTTATCAACCACACCGCCATCTCCGCATTTTTCCCTGCCTTCTGGACCCTCTGCGCAGTTTACGCATTCTCGCTCTTCCGCGCGTTCCGAAATCCGCGCAGGGAAAACGCGGCAATCTGCCTTTCGATAGTGTTTCCCGCATTTGCCACAGTTTTATTGCTGAAAAATTTCTGGGCAGTCACCGCTGTCTTGAACGGCGCGATTTTCGCATCTTCAGCGGCTTTTTTAATATCGGGAATTTTAAAAAAGAAGCTGATAATGTCGAATATCGGGGCGATTTTAATTCTATTTCAATGCGTATCGCGCATTTTTGATTCGCAAACGGACGTCGGGATAAGGGCGGTGGCAATCGCCGCGGCCGGCGTTTTGCTCGCAATTCTAAACATGATTCTAAACAGGAAAATATCGCGTGAAAATTAAGAGTTTTTTTAAAGAGAGCGCCACATTGTGGTACGTCGGCCTGCTAACAGTCCAATTCTGCGCGGGGCTCGTATTCGCCCTCGACGCCGAGCGCATTCACGACACCGGCAAAGAGATAAAATTGCCGGTGGAGTCAATGTGGCCAAATTCCTCGAACGATTCAGTCATATATATTACATGCGCACCGATTAAAATTCCCTACTCCCAGGGCGCAAATCCGCAAATCGACGCATTCGTAAAAAACAAAGACATGCCTTATTGGAAAAAAACGATTGTAGATGTAGAATTTAGAAAGGGCGCCGACGGCTTATGGGCCCCCGCGGCTTACGGCAAAAATGCCGATGAAAAAAAAGGGACGGTATTTGAGCTTAAGTTGTCGGATATTTTATTCCAGAAATACGAAGGCGGAAAGACTGTCGAAATAAATCCGCCAATCGCACTATTCAATTTGGGAAGAATCAATTACCATACTGCCGTATTCGACCAAACCAAACTGCAAAAATACATATCCGACGCCCGCAAGAAAAATGTGCCTATGTCACTGTCGTTGCGGCAGGATCACGGAATGCTTGCGGTATCGGAAGTTTATATAGGCGAAACCCCAGTCGAAGAAATAATAGAGCGGGAAATTTTGGAGAAAACTCCGCCGCAAAAAGAAACCATCGAGGTTAAAGACGCGCGCTGACCTTGCGCGCAATGCGGCGCAATGCAGCGTCGATACGCGCGGCGCGCCAAAATTGCGCGCTACGCGACCGCCGATACAGAAATCCCGCAATAAAAAAAAGTCACGCAATTAAAAAATATTATACCCTCCTTGGACGTCAAAAAAAAACTTCTGTATTCCCGCGAAAAACAAAAATCCCCCCACGCCGTCCCAAAGAATAAAAATTTTTTTGCACTAAAACCTAATTTTTTTTCGGTTTCAAATATTATCCAACTAACGGCATTGCATTTCTATAAATGGCAATTTGAATCCGCCCGAAATGCCGCAGTGAATAAAGGATTTTGAAAAATTTTTATAAAAGAATTTTCCGCAGTAAATAACTCTAAAATTTTAAATATTGCATCAAGCAATCCCCCGCCCGCCGACTACAAAAAAAATTTGCGCGGCGAATGCATTGCAAGATATTCGACGAAATTCGACGGAAGAATTCTAACGTTTTTATTTTACCGTTTTTCCGCGCCGTTTCGAGAGGAAGAGTCTTTTGCGCTCTTTGAAATCGCCCGCTTCAACGAAAAGAAAGTCTTCAACAACAGGGTGCAATCCTCTTCGAGAACGCCGCTATGAACAATCAAAGAATGGTTGAGGGTCGGGAGATCGTGGAATTTCATCGCCCCCCCCAAAAAGCCCATTTTAGGATCGGAAACCGCATAGACGACTCTCTTTAAGCGGCTCATCACGCAGGCGCCGGCACACATCGGGCAAGGTTCTTTTGTCACATACAAAGTCGCCCCGGAGAGCCTCCAATCTTCGCACTTGGCGGCAGCCTGTGTGATTGCTATAATCTCCGCATGCGCCGTCGGGTCGCGCGAGCTTTCAACAGAATTGTGCGCCTGCGCCACAACTTCCCCTCCCAGCTCTATGACAGCCCCAATCGGGACCTCGCCGCAGCTCCACGCCTTCAATGCCTGGTTGTACGCAAGCTTCATAAAAAATTCGTCGCCGCGGTTCAAGTATGACGGGCGCATTGGCTCGAAAGGGCATTCCGGGAAGCTCTTGCGCGGCGCCGATAACAATCCGGAATATTCGGAATCATCAAAGCCCGCGCTAGTTTCGCAATTTTTAAAGTTTTCCATTATTTTAATGTTGACTAATAGAATCATATAAACACAAATTGTCAACTTTCATACTGCAAAACAAACAAAGCATGTCAGATTCCGTAGAAGTCGAAGGAAAAGTCGTAGCCGTTCTGCCCGGCACTATGTTTCGGGTGGAGGTACTCAATGGTCATCAGGTGCTCGCCCACATATCGGGCAAGCTCCGCAAGAATTTTATTAAGCTCACGGTGGGCGACAGGGTCAAAATGGAAATGACCCCTCAAGACATCGAAAAAGCGCGCATCGTATACAGGCTAAAAAACAACGACGCCCCGAGGCCTGTCCCCAGAAGAAGCTTCGGCCCGCGCCACTAATTCAAACAATGGCAATGTCTCATAAAACCGGAAAAGTCGCGCTGGTTTCGGCTTTTTTGGTTTTGCTTTTTTTTGCCTCTGCCGCAGCGTCTTTATCATGTTCAAACGGCGCTTTTGACTTTGCAGGACTCTGCGACTGCGTTTTCGGCTCGCCGGAAGAATCCGCAAAGCTAATATTGCTACAAATACGCCTACCCCGCCTCGCCGCCGGCATTCTCTCCGGGGCGTGCCTTGCAATGGCGGGCTGCTGCATGCAAAGCCTTTTTAGAAATCCGCTCGCCGACCCTTCCATACTCGGCGTGTCCTCGGGGGCGGCGCTCGGAGCGGTTGTGGCAATGTCGTTTTTTGCGTACCCATTTGCGCTAGAATCGTGCGCGCTTATCGGAGGGCTTGCCGCGGCTTTCGCCGTATACAAACTCGGCTCATTCGGCGGAAGAGTATCCGCGTTTTCTACGCTTTTGTCGGGAATTGCGGTAAACGCTTTTTGCGGAGCGCTAGTCGGATTTTTTATGTACTCCGCGCGCGACGTGGGGCTGAGAGGATATGTATTCTGGTCGCTCGGCTCGCTCGACAGGTGCGGCTGGGGCGAAATTGCAGCCGCCGCGTGCGCAATGGCTGCCGCATGCGCAGTAATGGCAATTTGCGCAAACGCCCTAAACTTGATGGCGCTCGGACGCCAGCAGGCTTTCCACTCAGGCGCAAATATCCGGGCCATTTGGATCGCCGCTGGGGGTGCCGCAGCCCTCGCGACGTCTGCGAGCGTCGCAATTTGCGGTATTATTGGGTTTGTCGGGCTTGTCGTCCCCCACATAATAAGATCCGCCGTCGGCCCCGACAACCGGATACTGCTGCCGCTTTCGGCTATTGGGGGAGCCACGCTTCTCGTGCTCGCCGACACTGCCGCCCGTCTGTGGTCGCCCGCCGACCCTGTTCCGATAGGCGTCGTGACGGCATTTTTGGGCGCTCCGTTTTTTCTTGCGCTGTTGAAGCGCAGTGGGGAATCCGACAATGATTGAGGCAAAAAACATTTCCTTCTCGTACGGCGGCCGCCAAGCGCTGTCGGAAATCTGCGCAAAATTTGGCGACGGAGAATTTACCGCAATTCTCGGCGCAAACGGCGCGGGAAAATCAACTCTTTTAAAACTGCTCAGCGGATGGCTTGCACCGTGCGTTGGCGAAATTACTTACGGCGGCCAAAACATAAAAAATTTTGGCGCGCGCGAGCTTGCCGGGAAACGTGCGGTGCTCGAACAGGAATGCACGCTTGACTTTGAATATACCGTCGGGCAAATAGTTGGAATGGGCGGATTTTCAGGAGGCCTATTCGGTGCGCAAGCCCTGCCCGAAACCGTAAGCGAAGCCCTCACGGCAGCCGGCTTGGAGGGATTTGAAAACAGGATATACTCCCGACTTTCCGGAGGGGAAAAGCGGAGAACCCAGCTTGCGCGCGCCCTTTGCCAGCTGGGCGACGCCCCGCAAGGCAAGGCGCTGCTGCTCGACGAACCCGCCGCCTCGCTCGACCCGCGAGCCGCGCACGCGGCGATGAAAGCGGCAGCCTCCGCCGCCGAGAAAGGGGCGTGCGTCATCGCCGTTCTCCACGACCCCAATCTCGCATTCGACTATTGCGGGCGCGCGATACTCTTAAAGCAGGGCAAAATTTACGCCTCTGGCAAAACCGAAGAGGCCCTATCAAGCGAAAATCTATCGGCCGCTTATTCGCACCGATGCGAAGTCTTCGACTCTCCCTTTGGCAAAACCGCAAGATTCCCCAAATTTGCGTAAAATTCAAACAGTTGACAAAAACCCGCCGATATGGTTCTTTATAGAGTGTGAATAATATGCAGAGGCTACATTCATACTGGCGCATGCCGTATATAGAGGCGCCCAAACCGCGCGACGACACCGGCAAAAGCGGAGGAAACCCGTTTATCGAAATGGCGAAGTCCGACGACTTCGCCAAATTCCATATACTCTGGAAGGGCAAGTACTCTTTTATTGTGATGAATAAATTTCCGTACAACTGCGGGCATCTGCTCGTTCTTCCGCTGCGGGAAATAGGCGACATCGAATTGCTTGAAGGCGACGAAAAAACGGAGTTTTTCGACTCAATAATACGCGCCAAACGCATTCTGCGCGAGGCTCTCAACCCGGACGCCTTCAACGTTGGATTCAATCTCGGGGCGAAGGCGGGAGCCGGCATTCCGCAGCACTTGCACTGCCACGTTGTGCCCAGATGGGACGGCGACACTAACTTTATGCCCGTCATATCCGACACGCGCGTGCTTCCGCAATCGCTCGACACACTGTGGGTAAAGCTGAAAAAATTTGCCGATAAAATATAACAATGCCGTCCGTCGAAAAAATTCTGACTTTTGAAAGCGCGCAAAAGCTCGCCGAAACCTACGGTAACCGCCCAGAAAATCTCGCGCTTGCTGAGGAAAAGCTGTCCGTTCAAATCGTATCGCGCGAAGGCTGGATGAAAATCGAGGGCCCGAAAAAAAAGGTAGAGACGGCTTTTGAATTCTTTAAAATCCTCGGTTCGGCCCGCTCGCAGGGCATAAGAATCAACTCCTTCGATTTTAGAAACATGCTTGCGAGAGTCGCCGACGGAAAGCTCGGCGAAATTACAGCCGTCTTTGAAAATCCCGTTGTCGTAAACCTCAAGCGCAAGAGCATAGTCCCTAAAAACGTAAGCCAAAAAAAATACCTCGACCTCTTTAAAAACTCGGAGATAGTTTTCGGAATTGGACCGGCGGGAACCGGCAAGACGTATTTGGCCACAGCCTGGGCGCTTAAAATGCTGCAAGACAAAAAAGTCGAAAGGATAGTCCTAACCCGCCCCGCAGTCGAGGCCGGAGAGGCTCTCGGCTTCCTGCCCGGCGACTTGCAGGAAAAGCTCCTTCCCTACCTCCGCCCGCTATACGACGCAATATACGATATGCTCGGCGCGGAGGAGTCCCAAAAGCTAACGGAGCGCAGAATCATAGAAATCGCGCCCCTTGCCTACATGCGCGGGCGCACCCTTCAAAATGCCTTTGTGATACTCGACGAAGCCCAAAACACCACGCCCGAGCAAATGATGATGTTCCTAACGCGCCTCGGAGAAGGCTCACGAATGGCCGTCACCGGCGACATCACGCAGACAGACCTGCCGCGCCATAAAAAATCCGGCCTGCGCGAGGCCGTAAAAATTTTAAGAGATATAGACGGCATATCCCAGTTTAGATTCGATTCCTCCGACGTTGTGAGGCATCCGCTCGTCACAAAAATAGTGAACGCCTACGAAACAAACCGAAAAAATATTTCAGATGTTCAACCATATTAAAAAATATAGGACGGAACGCGCCAGGAGAAAGCTGGAAGAACCGGATAAAATATCCAACGGCAGGAAAAAATGGAAGCTTTGGGCGACTGTCGCCGCAGTGTTTGCGATGTCGTTTGCAGTCTATTTCATATGCTTTGCGTATAAATCTCCGGTGGTTCCGCAAGTATTCTCAAACAAAGTCGCGCAGGTATATCTCGTATCGCCGTTCGAGTTCTCATACGTAAGCGAATACCAGACGCAATCCAAGCGCAACCAAATCGCAGAGAGAATACCGCCCTTCTACAAAATTGACGCCGATTCGATAGCGAGGGCACAGGACGCCATAGACACATTAGTCGCGCTGCTAAATGAACGGCGCAACGAATTCGAGGAAAGCTCGCCTGAGGAGGCTGACGAAATTTGCGAGAGCCTCTCCTCTCAGCTAAAAAATGTCGCGAAACTCACGGTAAACCCGGAAGACATAAAGGTATTTTTCGCAAACACTACCGCCAAAAACTGCAAAAATATTTTTAGCCATGTCGCTTTCACCCTTAAAGTTGTCCTTAGACAGGGCATTTATGCCGACGGCGACAAGATTTTTTCCGGAGAAATAAAAGGGGAAACACAGCCCGCAGGCATTCAAGGCATATCGCCAACAAACACACCACAGGCCGCCAGCGAGACCACCGCCCGCGCAGAGCTGTTGGACAAACTTAAAAATATGGGAGTATCCGAAGCAATGGCGCTTGCTGTATACCGCACGTTTGTACAGGAAGTAAATCCCAATATAACATTTGACGAACAAAAAACGAAAGACCTTCGGGAAAAGGCAAGAAACGCAATCCAACCTGTAGTCGTAAAAGTCCGCGAGGGAGAAACCATCATAGACGCCTCCTCGACGCCCACCCCTATTATGCAGGAAAAACTGAGGGCGTATAAAAGCGAACTTGCAAAACGCCGAGATTTAGGGGCGCAAACAAATGCTTTTAGGTACATCGACTACATTGTCTCTCTGTTGCTCGTGTCGGCCGCCGCCCTGTTTTTTGTAATCAGCAAAACCCAAAAAAATAAAAAGCCGCGCACCGTACTGATATTCTCCGCCCTGCTGATTCTCAACCTCGCAATGGAGCGGTTTATAATCCATCTAAGCAACGCCGAATACTTTGATACTAACACGACATTCCTCCAAATTTTTGCATATGGAACCCCAATTATGCTCGGACCGATTATACAGGTTTTATTGTTCGGATCATACACGGGGTTTGTGATGGCAATTCTCATCGCCGCCCTCACAACAATGATGATTGGCGAAAGCATTGTGATATTTGTCCTGTTTCTCGCGGCGGCGCTCGTTGCCATCTACTTCTGCGACGGCGCTCACAGCCGCTCGCGCGTAATTTTCGGAGGCGTAATATACGGAATGTTCCTGGCGTTCTTCTCGTTCATAATAAGCACGGCAAATGGCGTTCCAATCAGCATAGCTTGGAGGCAGGCGCTGCTTGCTGTCATAGCCGGAAGCTTGACGGGCGTATTCGCAACAGTGATATTGCCGATAGTAGAAAAGATTTTTGGCAGATACTCAAACATCGCGCTTATAGAGTACACCGATTTCAATAATCCCCTGCTCAGGCGCCTTCAAATAGAAGCCCCCGGAACCTACCACCACAGCGTAATGGTGTCGTTCCTCGCCGAACACGCTGCGGTTGCCGTATCGGCAAATCCGATGGTGTGCAGGATAGGCGCGCTCTACCACGATATCGGTAAAATCATCAAGCCGGAATTCTTTTCCGAAAACCAGGGCGGCGGCAAAAATCCACACGACGACCAAAACCCGTCTATGAGTGCGCTGATAATTAAAAACCATATAAAGGAGGGCGTCGAGCTCGCGAGAATCGCAAAAATGCCCCCGCAGGTCATTGACGCAATCAAGCAGCATCACGGAACCTCCATAATCTCATATTTTTACAACAAGGCCGTAAAGCTCGCCGAAGCCCAAAACGTCTCGGACCCCCTCCAAGCATTGCGCGACGCCGGCATCGACGAAAGCACGTACAGGCACGAAGGCGTCAAGCCGCAAACGGTTGAAAACGCAATCATAATGCTCGCAGACTCTTGTGAAGCCGCTTCGCGCTCGCTAAAGCGCGTGACACAGCACGGGATTACCGAGCTCGTCAACGCGATAGTAAAATCAAAAATAGACGACGGCCAGCTCGACTCCTGCCCCATTACCATAAAACAGATTTCAAAAATCAAACAAAGCTTTGTCTTTACAATGATGAACATGCTGCATACGCGCGTAGAATACAACAACGCAAAAAAATAATATGAAATATCCACTAAAAGAAATCCTGAAAATTTTTGACAATCCCGAAGTTTGCGGAGACGACTCTATAGAGCTGTCCGCAATAGCCGCAATCGACAAGGCAACCCCCTCAGACTTGACTTTCCTCGGTAATAAAAAGTACGCGCATCTCGTATCCTCGACCAATGCCGGCGCAATACTGCTTCCGCGCAACTACTCCGGAGAGCTCCCAAAGAACTCCGTTGTCGTGCGGGTCGACAACCCTTCCGCGGAACTCGCGAAAATCGGGGCAATGGTAGAAAAAGTTTTGTGGCCGGAAATAAAGCCCTCAATTCACCCATCCGCCGTAATTTCCGAAACGGCAAAAATCGGCGAAAACGTATTCATTGGCCCGAACGTCACAGTTTGCGAAGGCGCGCAAATTGCGGACGGCGCAGTAATACAGGGCAATAACTATGTTGGGCGGTTCGTAAAGATAGGCCGAAAAGCCTTTCTAATGCCAAATTCCGTAGTTATGGACTATTGCGAAATAGGTGAAAATGCCCGCCTGCAACCCGGCGCCGTGATTGGCTCCGACGGGTATGGATACGAATTTGTAAACGGCGTGCACGTCAAAATTCCGCAAGTCGGCAAAGTTGTTGTCGGCGACAATGTTGAAATCGGGGCAAACACTTGCATTGACAGGGCGCGCTTCGACAAGACGATAGTCGGCGAAGGGACTAAAGTCGACAACCTCGTGCAGATTGCGCACAATGTCGAAATCGGCAAAGGAGCGCTGCTCGTTTCGCAAGTCGGCATTTCCGGCAGCACAAAAATCGGGAATTATGCCGTTCTTGGCGGCCAGGTTGGAGTCGCCGGGCACTTGCATATCGGCGACGGCGCAATGATAGGCGGCCAAAGCGGAGTGAATGGCGACATACCGCCCAAGTCGTATATGCGCGGCACCCCGCCCCGCCCTTACCTCAAAGCCCACAAGACGGAAATTCTAATAGGGCATCTCGCCGAACTATTCGACAGGGTAAAAGACCTCGAAAAACACCTCGGAATATCAAAGAAAACTTTTGGATCTTCGCGCGGCAGCCATTGATTTTCTGGCGGCGGAGCCTTCGGAAATTTTCGCTCTACGTCAAAGATTGTGGAATGGGAGAAAAAAAAGAGGGCAAAGAGA